>Ga0302324_100001148_pt1 | contig 65211 bp, 57 predicted proteins | sample Palsa_T0_1_FD_201949 | JGI IMG/M metagenome (GOLD analysis project Ga0302324, IMG submission 201949) | Peat permafrost microbial communities from Stordalen Mire near Abisko, Sweden - Palsa_T0_1 | ecosystem: Environmental > Terrestrial > Soil > Palsa > Peat permafrost | place: Sweden: Abisko...
CTGAACCGCACCGCTGGTGCCTTGCTGAACCGCACCGCTGGTGCCTTGCTGAACCGCACCGCTGGTGCCTTGCTGAACCGCACCGCTGGTGCCTTGCTGAACCGCACCGCTGCTACGCCGCTCCAAAGCTGGTGCACTCAACCCGGCGGGCGAAATTGTTCGCATGGCACCCCGCGGCATCGCATAGCTTGGAGCGCTCGCTATCAAGCAACCAATTACAATTAAAGTAGGAGCGATCCCTCTTCGTGAGACGATTCTGTTCATAACTAAGTCCCTTTTCTCTCTAGTTCGGCAAATCTTTTGTCAATGCGCTTTCGTCTTCTTCATTTACGACGTAGTGGTAAAAGCTGACGCCGATTTTCATACCGTCGCTAATTCCTTCGACGTCGTGCGGCGTAATCCAGTTGTCAATATCGTCTGCAAACGCTTGGCCCCTTGCGCGAATAAATGTGTCGAAGGACGCGTGCACTTTTTTGGGGATACCGTATGCCGTGAAAATGCTTCTTTCGATGAGGACACCGCCCGCACCGGCGCGTAAATTTGACTCAAGGGTTTCAGCAAGGTTGTGCATCACGCGCGCCACATAAATAATGTTTTCTGGACTCATCGCATGCGGAATATAGGAGCGCCGAAGTGCGCGGTAGAAACCATTGCCAACACCTTGAACGGCACCAATGCGTAGCAGCTCGTCTAAGACCGCTTGCGGTTTGATCCCTGGGCAATAACTTTTGACCAAGGTTGAAAAAGTCTCTGCTCGGCCTTCTGATATGGAGGCACCGACTTGGGTAGGTTTTGGTTCGAACTCGAGATCGCGGAGTACGCCATAAGGGCCCAAGTACTTTGCATCGCTGTGCCAAGCTCTCAGCACGATGGCCATCGGAGATACCTCATGCGCCGCTTTTCCATATGCGGAGCCATCGGCCACTCGCAATATCTCCCGCACATCCTGCACTTCAACGCTTGAGATCAAAGAGACTCCCTCTTCCGTAACATCCATTTTCGAGTCGGCCATTTGTTTGGCGCCCACATCCACGTATGCTTTTTTCAGTGCCTCACTGAAGTCCGGGAACAAAACACCGTTGGTAACGGCCATTCGCACTAGTGGCTTCAATAAATAACGAAACGCTGCTAATAAATTCTGTTTAACAGATTGCGACATCTCTGGACATATTACAACCTTTTTGTTGTTGTAATTCACAGTTTTAGCGACGTGCTGCGATGCCGCATATCTAATTTGACTGTAATCTGGTACCACAGCATTTGTCGTAATGTGTCTGTGTTTAGGTGCTTCGCCGAGATAAAACTGAATGGTCATTCAGTGACTAGCGATAAAACTGTGCCCATCAGGAGCCCGGGGGCATCCCAAACGAGCCGAGGATTTCGCGTGGCCATCGGCATTTGCCTGGCCGCGATACTTTATGGTTGCGGGCAATCCGAGGTTTCTTCGGCGCAGAATGAGGTGCTAAGACGTGGCCTTGGCGGTGAGCCATCAACCCTAGACCCAGCAGCGGCGGCAGACAATTTCTCTACAGAGGTCTTGCGCGACCTCTACGAGGGTCTAACAGCCGAATCGCCCACCGGAGATGTGGTGCCGGGCGTAGCTTCTTCTTGGTCGGTGGACCCTTCTGGCCGCGAGTACACTTTCAAGCTCCGACCCGATGCCCGTTGGTCCAACGGACAGCACGTGCGAGCGCAGGACTTCGTGAATGGAATGCGTCGAGTAACGGATCCAAAGCAAGGATCTCCGGTCGCTGATGATTTGCGGTTCTTGGTGGGAGCATCATCCATCATCGCAGGCAAATCGCCAGTCACAAATTTGGGCGTTTATGCGCCAAGCGACGACATCCTAGTACTTAAACTCGAACACCCGGTCCCATACCTACCACAACTTTTGACCCACGCGGCTGCTTATCCAATTTATTCAGATGCGAGCGCGACTAGCCATGATCCGACTCGCGCGATTACCAATGGCGCGTATTCGCTTGCAAGTTGGTCGCCGAGCACATCAATTCGGCTGACCAGAAACGAGCAATATTGGGATCATGCGAGCGTCCACGTACCTCGAGTCGAATATTTGCTGATGACAGATGAAAATGCGCAATACGCAGCATTTCGGGCGGGCCAAATCGATATGACTGACACGGTGCCACCGAGTGTCGTTCCTGCATTGAGATCTCGACACTCCCCTGAACTCGTGCTTTCTCCGTTTCTGGCGACGGCATACTACGGATTCAATGTGTCCAAGACACCATTCTCCGGGAACCTCAAGCTTCGGCAAGCCCTCACCATGGCCATTGACCGCAAGAAGGTTGTAGACGCGCTAGCGGCCGGGCAGGCGGAGGCGTTCAGCTTTGTTCCGCCAGGCATTGCAAATTACAGGCCTGAAACGTGGCAATGGAAAGACCTAAGCGAAGTCGAGCGGGTGGCAGACGCCCGACGCCTTTACGCCGAAGCTGGATACTCTGTTAATTCACCACTTCATCTTCGTTTGCTTTCCAACTCAAACGTCGGCATTAAAAACACAGCAATAATCGTGGCGTCTATGTGGAAAGATGTTCTCGGCATCGATACGGAGTTGTTAGAGGAAGAGTACCGAGTGTTCCTGCAGTCGAGACATGATAAATCTCGGTGGGAAATTCTTCGTCTGGGATGGACTGCGGACTACAACGATGCGAGCAATTTCTTAGATGCTTTCCGCCAGAGCTCGGAAAACAACGATGAGGGATATGCCAATCCTGATTTCGATGCATTACTCGATCAAGCCGCCCAATCGGAAGATCCTCAGAAACGACGGTCGATATTAGAAACGAGCGAAAAGATCATGCTTGCGGATTATCCGGTTGTCCCTCTTTATTTTTTTGTATCAAAACGTCTTATAAAATCATACGTTCACGGCCTTCAAAGCAATCCCCTGAATCATATCGCCTCGAAATCGCTTCTCGTTGAACCTCATTAGGTTCGCGCGTTCGCCGAAGGCCAAGATTCGGAGTTACCACCGCCAGCCCATCTAGACTCGACTCGATGACGACAACACGATCCGTTCTCATCATTTCGATAGCTTCCCGCTGCCATCAAATCCGCCATTGGCCTTACGTCATTAGTGAAGGGCTGCCGTCGACGCTTCCTGTGGCGATCGGTACCGTCAATCGGCCATCAGGTCCTTGTTCTAGCGCCTCGTTTCGATTTGCGTCGTCTTGAAAGCCGCGTCCATGCGAAAATATGGACGCTCATTTCGCCAGCTCCCTGAGGGCTCGAACCCCTTATGCGAAGGCCTTCAATATCTCCGTTCACCGAGTCGATGTATGCCGATCCGCGCTTCTTGATGTCTCGAAGTACCGGGGCAATGATAGCCGAGCTCACGTTTGGGACATGGCAATTCCTTTCCAGGAGAAGAATCCCTTTCTTCTTGCGCGGCGAAAAGTTTCTGTGCAGCGTATCAAGGTACCGTTCCATCACCAGCGCGGCTCGCGGAATTTCAAAGTCCGGCAGCACGAACTCTCGCCGCAATGCGACAAAATTTCCTAATGTATCGACTCTCACACTTGGAGACCGCAGCATGAGATCAATAGCGACAGGCGTCGAAATCGATACTCGAGATGCACGGACAAGTCTGCCAATTGATCGCGGTCCGAAACCGCCTGCTAATGGTATCGGCCGATATTGTAGGTCCAAAAATCTTGGTAACGAAAACCAAGTCGACATGACTATGCCCATGTCCTCATATGCGTTTATAAGTTTTCGATACTGGCGAAGGCTTGCTTTAGAGCTTCGCCCGTCATAAATCCTCTTTATGCAATCGAGGATCAACCGCTTCGGTACGTTGTTCATCCGAAGAAATGCCAGCGCCGCCGTCAGCAAGGCGTTGGCTCCTTGTCGATTTGCAATTTCCAAAAAGCGAGAATTTGCATTTCTAGCCATGGCTTTCCGCTCGTGAGGACCTAACCGGCACTTTTCTGTGTTGCGCCTTCTTTGATTGACTGCGGTGTCGCTGAAGATTCTTCCGAGGAATCTTGTAGAATGAAGAAGGCACGCTAACTCGATTAGCGATCTCGTCTTGGAAATAATAGACAGTGACTCCCACCCGACATTTGGGTGACAGTTTCAAGGGCGAACGCCTCGGTTTGACTCGAGACCGTGCAAGTAGCGAATTTGCCGCGTCTATGAAGGCCGCTCCTTGTTCAGCGATTTCTCGATGCACTAATGGAACTGCATCGAGCTCAATGTCCCCCATTAAAGCCGTTCCTTCAAATAGTGGACTTGTAGTCGTCCGAACGTTGCTCTTGAGCGTTTCCAAGAGATCCCCAGCGCGTTCACCAATGATCGCGATCGCGCTACTTGTTAGACCTGTAAAAATTGGTACGCGCGTCTTGGCTTTTACGCGCTGTCCCGAAAGAATCTCAACCGCATTGATCTGAGTCAGTTGGTCAAGCATGGCTCGAACAGGAATCCCTCCGCTGTGCAGCGCCACCAATTGTTCAAAGCTTCGCCGCCTACCAAATATTGTCAGAATGGCCGGGTCCCCATTTGGTGATAGAAATCGAGGATTGCTGTACCAAGCTGCCAGAACCTTTCGAGCAGGATGCTGCCCTGGGCGCCCGTAAGAAGTTTCAAAGTCCGAGGCCAGTATTCGCGCAACCTCTGATCTCGGGAGTCCTGTGATTATTGCTATACGCGATTTGCTGACGCAGCCGTTTTCTCTGGATACACGGGCGGCCGCCGACCTAACCGCCCTCTGTCTAACGAGTCTATTAAACTCATGAACGGTTATCCCGGCGTCAAACATCAGATCAATCAAGGGGTCAACAACCCGTTTCAGCGCAATAATCGTCGTCTCTTTCAGGGGATCCAAGGTTCTAAATTCGTTCGGCACGGAAATTTTTGGATAAACTCGTTAATTATGAAAAAATGTTATGAACGAAAGCCGGAATATGCGCGCGATGTCAGTCTTATTTCAGCTTTGAATCGTACAGTTGGCCGCACCGGCAGATATTCTTCGATTGAATCGTCGACCCCGGAGATAGAAAAAAGTGAGATATTAGAGCACGTTGGAGCTGTCAGGGTGAAACTGCGACTTGTACCAAATAGCGTGGTTGGATTGAAATCGCAATTCGCAAATCTAATGAGTCAATGCAAAAACACGTTAAAAGGTTATGCCTCACTCGCTAGTTTGCTGGCGCTGTGGAGTATCGCTCGCGGCACTTAGCTTACCGCTTCGGCGACTCGACGTTTGCAAGGCGTGCAATGCTGAACTGCATGTTTGCAAGATGTGTGTCGAGTACGACACGTCCTATGCAAAACACTGCAAAGAACCCACCGCTGAGGAAGTTCGCAAAAAGGACGAGGCCAATTTTTGCGATCACTTCAAGCCCAAGGCGGGCGCCTATATCGCAAAGAACGAGGCAGAACTGGCGCGTGCGAAGTCCGCTTTGGACGATTTATTTCGGAAGTGATTTTTTCTTCTAGGGGGTCGGCCACAGGTAAAGCGTGGCGATGGTCGGTGCGGCCGCCCGCGACCGGCGCGCTCCAGAAATTCTAAGTCAGTCACCGGCTGCTCCCCTGTCTGCCCATTTATCAAGGTTGACGCCACGAACGATCAGCCACAAGGCTCCGGCCAGCATGGCGAGTGTCATCGGCAGGAGAAGCCAGTCAAACGCATATGCCGGCGCTAGTACCAATGCAAAGTTCCTGACCACAAAGCCGAGACCGCCCAAGCCCCAGAGGACACCGAGAAACCTTGGGAGGTATTCCGAATGCAAGATCAGGTAGCCGAGAACCAGTGACCCGACGCCGCCAAACACCATGAGTATTCCCCCGCTCAAGCCGGATACCTTGAGCGCAAGGAGAGCGAGCGTCTGGAGTTGGTCCGGTGAAAATGATTTCAGATACTCAGCGCCACCCAATACCAGAGACGTTGAGAAATAGAAGAGTTCCCCGAAGGCAAACACCGCGGTGCCGACGAGCCCATAGAACGCTGCCAGCAGCGCCAGGTTCTTGCTGACGGGTTTGAGCAGTACATAAAAGATCAGCGTAAGCGCAACATCACATATGGCTTCCACAAGGTAGCCTGCAAAACCCAAACGGAACAGCGATGCCGATGCGGCGATGTTCCGCGCCGTGGCGCCAGGGTCGGCTGAGACAAGGAGCTTGGTTGGAACATAGAGTTCACCGAAACCTCCCGCCACCAACGAAACCAGCAACAGTACGCCGCCACTCCTCGCGTACCGTTGCACTGAAGCCGAATTCATCGTTCACCTTCTTGGCTGTCGTTCACGCGGCTGATTCGCAGTTCTCCAGCGCGCAGGATGCAATTATCGTATCGTCGCGGATGCTGCGCGAGTGGGCAAGTAGCCGCACATCGGGTTCGGGAGCACGTCGACGCGTCCCCGGCCGCGGCGGCCAATTGCAATGACAATGGTGTTCGTTGTAAACATTCCGCCCGCGTGACTTAGGATCCCTGGATGCCCCTGACGAACTGATGCCAACCTACGAAAGCTGGATCGTCGCGAGTCCTGGTTGCCGCCGTTTCCGCTCACGAGACGATACGACCGCGATCGTGACGCCACGGGCCGCTTTGAGGAGTAGGTCGCTTCGGTGATCAGCTCCGCTTCGATTTGCGAATTGCAGCACAGAATGCGCCCGGAATATGTCGCGTCCCGGGCATTGTCTCGACCGTGAGGAGGCATCGCGTTCTTCAGGCACACTGAAGAATGGATTCCCCGAATCTTCGCTTCTGCGAATTTCCCTCGCCGGTATCGCTACCAGCAGATATTCCGCTGGCGCGGCGCCAATGGTGTTCAAATCCTTGAAGATCGGCGTCTCGGGCAGTCCTTGCTTCGTAATAGCGCTGCGCTGCACCTGCCGCGCTGCGGCTAAATCGTCTTTGTTCGAGTGCAGATGGGATTCAGGGAATCCCGGATTTTAAAGCTCCGGGTTTACTCGCCAATGTGTAGGGGCGTATAACGCTACCTAGGACGGAGTTTTTAGAGTTACCGGAACACCAACGGACGGCGACCTTTCCGGACTTCTGCGCCTCGCAGCCAAATCGTTAGCGGGCGCGGTCCTCATACCTGGTGTTGCGTTGAAGACGAGGAACCCGTCATGACGGGCATTGTGCTGCGGGTCTGGCGAGCCGGCAACGTCGCAGGATTTTGAATTTCAGGCTTGATGGAGTGGTTTTCGCCATTTTTAAGGAGATAGCAAATGATGGCAGTCAACAGCGCAGGGACTCGGGCTTCAATGTCTGATCCGGCAGCCTATGGAAAACGCAGAGTGCGCCGCGTTTTGATCGTCGACGATCACCCGATCGTTCGCCAGGGCTTGCGCCGCATCATGGAAAACGAAGACGACTTGGTGGTCTGCGGCGAGGCGGAGACCGTGCGCGACGCGCGCACCGCGATCAAAGAGCTCAGCCCCGATGTGATGATCGTGGACATCAGTCTCAAGCAGGGCGATGGCATCGAGCTGGTTCGCGATGTGCGCGCGCATCATCCGCAGCTGCCGATATTGGTGCTGTCGATGCACGATGAGACCATTTATGCCGAACGCATGCTGTCCGCGGGAGCCAACGGCTACATCATGAAGCTGGCCGCCAGCGAACAATTTCTCGTCTCCTTGCGCCGGGTGCTGGATGGAGGCATTTATGTCTCCGAAGCCGTCGGCAACAACATGATTCAGAAATTCGCAGCCGGCGGCGCGTATATCTCGGCCAATCCCATCGATCGTCTGAGCAATCGCGAATTGCAGGTTCTGCACATGATTGGCAAAGGGAAAAGCACGCGAGAAACGGCGGAATCCTTGAACTTGAGCATCAAAACCGTCGAATCCCACCGGCAGCGGATCAAGCGCAAGCTCAATCTGCATACCGGCACGCAGCTGGTTCAATATGCAGTGAATTGGTTCACCGGTCGGGAAGCCGGCAACAGCATGCCCACCAACAAGGAACCGCCCGCGCCCTGAATTTACTGAAGCTTCTTTGCGCGGCTCTGCGTGACATCGCGCACGCTGCCGGCGACATGGATCGGGTGGCCGATGTGATTGAGCTGCGCAGACCCGCGCATCTGCCACCATTCGATTCGGCCTTCCGCAAGCTGCACCTGAAATTCCGCATCGAACGGAGCTTGCTGCTCGAGATGAGCGCGAAGTTCTCGAAGCAGCCTGTCCCAAGTCTCGGCCGAGACGGCGGGGCGAAGGTCAGCCAAGGATGCTCGCTTGGCGGCTTCGGGCCACTGCAGACGGTCGTAGAACCAGTCGCTGAACCAGGTGGATCCGTCCGTCAGATCCAATTCCCAAAATCCGTCACCGCTCGCCCTCATCGCGCGGGTTCCCGGCAGAGGTGAGTTGCGGCCAGCGGGGTACGTATCGCACATCCCTCAATATCGGTCGGTTATGCTGTTATCTGAAGGCGCGCTGGGCGCGAAAATAGCGATCCAGGCCTCTATTAGGGCATTTACCTAGCGCCGAAGGGCCACAGTGCCTACAATCGAAATGCGGCGGCCGCAATCGGTTAAGTCGACGCGACGTGCGCCGATATCTCGAGGACCAGAAGCTCAAGCCCGCGGGGTTTTAAAAGTGTCTGAGAAGGAAACTGTGATCCCAAGCACAGTCGATGCATCACCTGCTATTTTGCTGGCAGAGGATGATCCGGTGACGCGGATGCTCATGACTCGTTTTCTCAAGAACGCGGGCTATGAAGTCGATGCCGTCGCGAACGGTTCCGAAGCGCTCGACAAGATGACCAAGCGCTACTATCCCATGCTGGTCACCGACTGGGAGATGCCCGAGATGGACGGCATCGCGCTGTGTAAGGCGGTACGCAACATGCAGCTCGATGGCTACGTCTATGCGCTCTTGCTCACGGCGCGCGATGCCAAGGAGCACATCATCGCCGGGCTCGAGGCGGGAGCCGATGATTACCTGGTGAAACCGGTTCATGAGCCCGAACTGATCGCCAGGTTGAATGCTGGACGGCGGATTCTGGCCCTCGAACATTCTTTGCGCGTGGCCAATCAGACCAATCGCATTCTCTCGATCACCGACGCGCTGACCGGCGCCTACAATCGGCGCTACCTCATGGAGCAGCTGCCTCGCGAGGTCGAGCGTTGCCGCCGCTACGCCTATCCCCTGTCGGTATTGATGTGCGATCTTGATCATTTCAAACAGATCAATGACCAGCGCGGCCATGCGGCCGGCGATGATGTGCTGCAGCAGTTCGCCGCGCGCGCGCAGAAGTCCATACGCTCCAACAGCGACTGGATGGCGCGTTATGGCGGCGAAGAATTCATGATCGTGCTGCCGGAAACCGCGCACTCCGACGGCATGATCGTTGCCGAGAAGATACGGGCCATCGTGGCCTCCGCGCCGTTCGCGACCCGTGCCGGGAATGCCCCGGTCACCGCCAGTTTTGGAGTCGCCTCGACGGGCCCGAACGGGCCGGACTTGACGGTCAAAGTGGAATCGCTGATCCGGGCGGCGGATGAATGCCTCTACCGCAGCAAGTCCGAGGGGCGAAATCGATCCTGCGGACAAGAGGTGGCGGCCGCCATTGCGCTCGCCGCCGGCGCCTGATCCGGCGCGTATCGTCAGCTTACCTGGCGTAGTTCGGCGTTGACCGCCGCCAGCTTCTCCGACAGTTCTTGCACCAGCCCATCGATGATGGGGATCGAGTTCTCGCGCGCCGCACTTTCCAGGTTCGAGGCGACTTTACTCAACCCCAGCGCGTGGATGTTGGCGCTGGCGCCCTTCAACGCGTGGGCGCGCTTGCGCACGGTGTCCAAGTCGCTGACCCTGAGCGCCGCAATGATCTCCGCCAAGCATTGATCGCCGCTGCTCACAAAGGTCTGCGCCAACTCGCGTTCGAATTCGGCATCACCGCCCGTCAACTCGCGCAAGGCTTCTCGATCGACCGCCGCGACCGGCACCGATGGCTTCAGGTACCGGCCCAGCGCCTCGCTGAGCTGCGCGGACTCGATGGGCTTGCCAAGATGCGCATCCATGCCGGCAGCAATGCAGTTTTCGCGATCTTCGCTCATGACATTGGCGGTGAGCGCGATGATGGGCAGCCGTTTACCGCCGCGGCTGCGTTCCAATTCCCGAATGCGCCGCGTCGCCGTGAATCCATCCATCACCGGCATTTGGCAGTCCATCAACACCGCATCGAAGCGCGATGCCGCGATGCGCTCCAGCGCTTCCGCGCCATTGTTGGCGATGGTCACTTCCGCCGACAGCTTCTGCAGGATTCGCTGGGCCACCCGCTGGTTCACGGGGTTATCCTCCACCAGCAGGATCTTGTTTCCTGCGAAAACCTGCGTTGCCTGCGGCGATGGTCTCAATGTTGGCACGTGAGGTGTCGTGCCGGTCAATACCTGGTCCACGAGGGCCGCCAATTGGGCAGCGCGAATCGGCTTGAGTCCCACCGCATCCGGACGGTGCTCGTGATCGCTCGCTTCGTGCTCGGCGCCGAACAGTGACAGCAGAATGAAGGGCATCCGCGCGGTGCTCGTGCCGCCGCGCAGCGCGGCCAGAAGATCGAGTCCGCCGCGCACCGGCATCAGCTCATCGGCCAGCACCAGGTTGAAGGAGGGGTCTTTGTCCAGTCGTTCCAACGCCTCATCGACGCTGCCGACGGTCACGGTCTCGAAGTCGTAGAGCTTGAGCTTCATGGCCAAGCTGTCGCGGGCGAAGGGAATGTCATCGACGATGAGAATCCTGCGGCCCAAGCCAATGGGCTGACGACGCGGCTGTTCGGTCACGCGATCGACGTGGACTTTGACCCAGAAAGTCGAGCCCTTGCCCACCTCGCTCTGGACCCCGACCTCGCCGCCCATCAATTCGGCGAGACGCTTGACGATGGAGAGGCCAAGTCCGGTGCCCCCGTAGTGGCGGGTGGTGGACGAATCGATTTGCGAGAACGACTTGAAGAGCCGGTCCAGTCGATCCGGCGGAATCCCGATGCCGGTATCGGTGACTGCGATGGTCAATGTGGCGCGGCCCCCCTCGTCCGCCGCCGCCGCATGCAGCCGGATGTGACCCTCGTGCGTGAATTTCACCGCGTTGCTGATCAGATTGAGGATCACCTGGCGCAAACGCCCCGGATCCGAGCGCACCAGTACCGGTACCGCCGGTTCGATGGTGACGATCAGTTCGATGCCCTTGGCGGCCGTTTGCAGTGCCGTGGAGGCGACGGTCTCATACAGCAGATGAATCAAATCGAACTCGACATGCTCGAGCTCGAGACGGTCGGCCTCGATCTTCGATAGATCGAGCACATCGTTGATCAGCGAGAGCAATGCCTTGGCGCTGCCGCGAATGATGTCCAGGTACTCGCGCTGGGTGCTGTCGAGCGGCGTCTCCGCCAGAATCTGCCCCATGCCGATGACGCCGTTCATGGGCGTTCGAATTTCGTGACTCAGGTTCGCAAGAAAACTGCTCTTCGCGCGATTTGCCGCTTCGGCCGCGAGCTTGGCCTCGAGCGAGGCTTGTTCCGCGTGCTTTCGATCCGTGATGAGCTGCATCGCGCCGGCCAATCGCAGCGGTGTGCCGTCAGCCGCGCGTTCAGCTTGACCGCGGGCGCGCATCCACTCGTAGTGTCCGGCCTTGTGCAGCACGCGAAACTCAAGGTCATAAACGGCGAGGTGCGTGAGGTGATTCTCGAGGCTTGCGCGGGCGCGCTCGCGGTCCTCCGGATGGATCAAAGTCATGAAGTGTTCGGGAGAGGAGGTCAATTCCTCGGCGCTGTAGCCTAAGAGCTCTGCAAAACGCAGGCCATACCAGGACACGTTGGTGATGAGATCGATCTCCCACAGCCCGTCCTGCGTTCCGCGCAGCGCCCGCTCCAAGCGGATTTCGACGGAGCCCAAGGCGGCCTTGGTATGCTTCAAGTCGCTGATATCGACGATGGCGCCGATGATGCGTTCGACCTGCCCTGCCTTGTCGCGCCACACCTGCGCCTTTTCAGCGATCCAACGTTCGCCGCCGCTTTCGAGCCGGATGCGGTATTCGCAGCGATAGGACGGATCCTGCGGCGTGGTCTCGAGCGGCGCGCTGCGCACGCGCGCGAAGTCATCCGGGTGAACCCGGGACAGCGAGAGGTTCAAGTCGTCGAGGGGGGTCGAGGAGGGCATCCCCAGCAGCTCGAGGAAGTTATCCGAGCAGATTCGCCGACCCGAGCGGAAATCGAAATCGAAGGTGGCGACGCCCGCCGCTGTCTGCGCGATGTTGAGCGATTCGGTGGCATAGCGCAGCTTGTCCTCCAGCTGCTTGCGTTCCGTGATATCGGTAATGGTCCCGATCGCCCGGGCATCACGGCCTTCGGCCCCCAGCAGGACCTGGCCCCGGCCGGCCAGCCAGCGAACCTCGCCATTGTCCGACAAGGTTCGGTATTCGGTCTCGTAGCCGCCGCCGGCCTCGACCGCGGTGCTCACGGCTTGAATGACACCCTCGAGATCTTCCGGATGAATGGAGGCCAGCCACTCGTCTCGCGTCAGGGTCATGTCGCGGCATTCCAAGCCGATGAGTTCGAAGAAAAGCGACGTGCCTTGGATTTGCCCGGTGAGCAGATTCAGTTCGAATACGCCAAAGCCGCCAGCGGCTTGCGCAAATTCGAGAAAGTCCGTCGAACGGCGCGATGGGTTGGCCGCGTCGGCTGAGGAACGGCGCGACGCTGCGCCCGCGCGGACACGCGCGGAACCCTGCGTGGCGGGACGTGTCTGTAGTTGAGCCAGTATTTTCTTGCGAATCGACCAGCTGCTCATTCGGCTTCCGTACCCTGTGGGCCTGCGGCATTCATCATAAGGGTATCGGCGAAGCGAGGCACCGCTTGAGCTATGATCCACCTCTCAATCTCGAGTGAAAAGCATGGCGAATCTGAAGGTTGCGGGGGGATTGGTCGGCGGAATCCTCGCGTTTCTGGCAGCGGCGCTGCTGGCGGTGTGGTTGTTGGTCGATCCGAACCATTACAAGGGCCGAATCGTCGCCGGGGTCAAGGAATCCACCGGCCGGGACTTGACGCTGCCCGGCGATATCAAGCTATCGGTATTTCCGTGGGTGGCGCTGGAACTCGGGCCGGCCAGCCTCGGCAATCCCCCTGGGTTTAGCGATACCTCGTTCCTGACCATCACCCACGCGGCGCTGCGCGTTAAGCTCCTGCCGCTGCTGCGCCGGCGATTGGAGGTGTCCCGGATCGAAGTCGATGGCCTGGATGTGCACTTGTTCAAGAACGCGGACGGCAAAGGCAACTGGCAGGATGCCGAGCCTCCATCAGGGCCTGTGGCGGCTTCTGACAACCCAAGTGCCGCACGGTACTTCGAATCGCTCGCGGAGGTGCGCGTGCGCGACGCCCGCGTGAGTTATCAAAACATCCGCGTCGAGCATCTGGATCTGGAAAGCGGCTCGGTCGGGCGCGATCACGACGTCCCCGTGAGTGCGACGTTCGATGTCAACCGCGGCACGCCGGGTGAAAACATCACGGTCAACGCCAAGTTTGATGTGAGCGACAATTCGGGCGCGGGGCAATGGCACCTGGCCGCGGTGAATTTGAACGGCACGGTGAATCGACCGGGCGACGGCCGGCCGGCGCACTGGGAATTCACGGCGCCGGCGCTCGACCTGAGTGTCGCGGGGCAGTCGCTGGCGGCCAGCGCATTCTCGCTCAGCTACTCGAATGCACACCTCACGGGCAGCATCGTCGCCAAGAATGTTCTCGATGACGTGACTCTCGCGGGCTCGATGACCCTGATGCCGCTGGTGCTGCATGAATTCGCGCCGCGCCTCGGCGTGACGCTGCCCGCGACACAAGATTCCAAAGCGCTGTCGCAACTGTCGGCTGCGGCCGATGTCGAGTATGCGTCGAACACCTTGAGCTTGACCAAGCTGCAGGCGCGCCTCGACGACACGCAATTCCAAGGAAACTTAAGCCTCTCGGCCGGCCAGATCGAGTCGCTCAAGTTTGATCTGGCGGCTGATCAGATTGATATCGACCGCTATCGCAGTTCAAAGGCACGCAGCGCTGATAGGCCACAGCAGATTCCCGCTCAGGCGGACGCCACCTCGACCCCGTTCGAGGCGGTGGGCACGTTGAGCGTGGCGAGCGCAAGATTCTCGGGCATGGAATTTTCCGGCCTGCGCCTCACCGTCGCCTCGAAGGATCGCATCACGCATCTTTTTCCCCTGGAAGCGGACATCGACGGCGGCCGCTATTCGGGCGACATCACGGTGGATGAGCGCGGCGCTCTTCGGGTGGTGAGCGTCAATGAGCATCTGACCGGTGTGGACCTCGCCCGATTGCTCGCCAACGGGGCGCAGAAGCAGCATCTATCGGGACGCGCCACGCTGAACTTCAAGGGCACCGCTCGCGGCGCCACGGGGGAGGCGCTCATTAAGACCTTGAACGGGAATCTGAGTGCGGATCTCTCCGGCGGGGCCTTTGAAGGCATCGATCTGGGCTACGATGTCAACCGAGCGCAGGCGCTGATCGACCGAGCGACGGTGCCGCGCGATGACACCGGGCGCACCCCCTTCGATCAATTCAAGCTGTCGGCGCAGGTCATCAACGGCATCGCGGAGACTCAAGATCTGACGATTTCTTCCGAGGCGCTCAAGGTGACCGGACAGGGAACGGCGAATTTATCGACCAAGGCCATTCAATTCCAGCTCAAGGCCAGCCTGCTGAAGGCGCCCGCCACGACCCTCGTCGATGTTCCCATCGATGTCACGGGGACCTATGCGGATCCCAAGGTTAAGGCGAATATTACCGCGGTGGCAAAGGACCAGCTCAAGCAAAAGCTACAGGACATCCTGAAGAAGAATGGGCTGCAAGGTTTGTTCGCCAAATGAGTCCGGCGCCGGAAAGGTTTACGGCGCGCCTGCTCGAGTGGTTCGCCGTGCACGGCCGGCACACGCTCCCGTGGCAGGCCAACGCGACGCCGTATCGGGTATGGGTATCCGAAGTGATGCTGCAACAGACCCAGGTCGCCACGGTGATTCCCTACTACGAGCGATTCATGCGGCGGTTCCCGGATGTCGGCTCGTTGGCGGCGGCGCCGCTCGATGAGGTGCTGCATCTTTGGACCGGCTTGGGCTACTACGCGCGCGCGCGCAACTTGCGCGCCTGCGCGCAAGCCGTGGTCTTGAACCATGGCGGTGAATTTCCGCCGCGATTGGAGGCCTTGACGGCGCTGCCGGGAATCGGACGCTCCACCGCGGGCGCAATCCTCGCGCTCTCGGGCGGTCAGCGGCAACCGATTCTCGACGGAAACGTGAAGCGGGTGTTGGCGCGCGTCTTTGGCATTGCCGGCGATCCCGGTTCAAGTTCGGTCAACGAGGCGCTGTGGGCGCAATCGGAGCTCTGCACGCCGGCCACCGATGTCGCGAAGTACACGCAGGCCATCATGGATCTGGGCGCGACGGTGTGCACGCGTTCGCGGCCCGCGTGCACGCTCTGCCCGGTGAGCGATGCCTGCATCGCGGCGCGGGAGGGACGCCAAGGCGAATTGCCCGGCAAGAAGCACAAGCGGCTGCGCCCCTCGCGCGAAGCGACGCTGCTCATTGCGCAGTCCGGCAACCACGAATCGACCGCGATATTCGTGAGGCGCCAGCCGGTGCCGGGTCTGTGGGGTGGCCTGTGGTCACCGCCGCAGTTTACCAGCGAGCGCGAGGCGCTCGATTGGTGTGAAAAGGAAATCGGCGCGGCCTCAGTGGATTGGCAGGCATGGCCGCCCATCGATCATGCCTTTACGCACTTCGATTTGCGCCTCAAACCGTTGGCCGTGCGCTGTGCACCGACGCTCAAGGTGCAGGAGGGGGATGACCGGCTGTGGTACCTCATCGAGTCTCCGCCTCGCATCGGATTGCCGCAGCCCATCCGTCAATTGTTCGAGCGCTTGCGCGCGAGCGGCAAGGCTTAGGATAAGATTCCATCCATGGCACGCAAAGTACACTGCTTATTGCTCAAGCGAGAGGCCGACGGTCTCGATTACCTGCCGTATCCGGGCGAGTTGGGTAAACGCATTTATCAGCACATTTCCAAGGAAGCCTGGGCGCAATGGGTGGCGCACCAGACCATGCTCATCAACGAAAATCGGCTCACGCCGATCGAACCCAAGGCGCGCGCCTTCTTGGTCGCCGAAATGGAGAAGTTCTTATTTGGCACCGGGTCTGCGCCGCCGAAGGATTTTGTTCCGAAGTAGCAGGATTCGCTCTCATGACCGACAAGACTATTCGCTACAGCGTCGCCGATGGAATCGCCACGCTCACCTTGTATCGTCCCGAGAAGCTGAACGCCTTTACGGGCGCGATGATGCACGAGCTCATCGACGCGTTTGACGCGATCGACGCGGACGATCAAGTGCAGGCTGTCATCGTGACGGGCGAAGGGCGCGCCTTTTGCGCCGGCGCCGATTTGTCCGCCGGGTCTGCGACCTTTAATCGCAGCGAATCTGTCTCACCCAAGCGCGCCGATGGCTCGAGCGACTATTCGACCGATCAGTCACGCGATGGCGGCGGGCGCTTGACCTTGCGAATTTTTCGCAGTCTCAAGCCGGTGATTGCGGCCATCAATGGTCCCGCGGTCGGTATCGGCGCCACCATGACGCTGCCCATGGATATTCGGTTGGCGAGCGAGAAGGCCAAGATTGGATTCGTGTTTTCGCGCCGCGGTCTGGTTCCGGAAGCGGCATCGTGTTTCTTTCTGCCGCGCATCGTCGGCATTTCACGCGCGCTCGAGTGGTGCTACAGCGGCCGCGTCTACTCGGCCGCCGAGATGAAAGCCGGTGGCCTCATTCGAGAGGTGTATCCCGGGGATGAACTCCTTCCCGCGGCGCGCGAGATGGCGCGTGAGATCGCCGACAATACCTCACCCGTTGCCATCGCGCTGATTCGTCAAATGATGTGGCGCGGCCTGGGTATGACTGATCCGATGCAGGCGCATCGAGTCGACAGTCGCGGAATCATCACGAGGGGACGCAGCGCCGATGTGACCGAAGGCGTGCAGGCGTTTCTCGACAAACGACCGGCAAAGTTTCCCGACCGCGTGTCTGCCGATATGCCGGATTATTTTCCGTGGTGGGATGAGCAGCCTTACGGGTAACTCCTCCAGTTCACGGCCCGTTGCCAATTCAATCGAACGGAGCTATCGTCCCAAGGACAAAAGCCAGGCGTCACGGACGATGCATAAAAAAAACGATCGAAGGTGATTCGTGTCAGGGACATCGCCCGACACCTACAGCACTCCTGACGCGGCGCCGGCCGCGGCATACCGCACGTTGAGTGCGGCAGAGGTCGTCAATGCCGAGCGGGATCTTCTGTTCGGCCCGGGTCACCGATCAGAATCGACCGTCGTGGGCGTTGGGCTGTCGTTCTCCGGTGGCGGGATCCGCTCCGCCTCCTTCGCATTGGGTGTGTTTCAAGCGCTCTTGTCGACGCAGATGTTTGCGCGCCTGGATTATCTGTCCACCGTCTCAGGCGGCGGATACCTAGGCGCCGCCATTTCCTGGCTCAACAAGTTGAACGCGGAGAATTCACCCAACGATCCGCGCGCGTTCGAGCGGGAATTCGGCTCGGCGGCCATCGGCATCCGCAGCGGGGATGATGCGAGCCGCTCCCGGGCGCGGGCGGTGCCAGCGACCGCAGGACCCTCGGAGTCAGACCGCAAGTATGTGTGGCTCGATTACATCCGTGCCCATGGCAATTATCTGCTGCCTCCCGGCATCAGCTACTTGGGCGTTGCGGCGACGGTGCTTCTGGGCACGGTTTTCAATCTAGCGGTCTATGGTGCTTTACTCACGGCCCTGTTCGCGCTTCTCATTCTGGCGGGGGTGCTGCCGGGACCTCCGGAACCTGGCAAGCTGATCCTGTGGCGTGATGCGCCCTGGTGGCGCATCGAATCCTGGCTGCTGCTCTTCGGCGTGCTGTTTGCAGCGTCCGTGCTCATGTATGGGGTTGCCACCTGGCTTGCCACGCTGTCGGTGCTCTTAGGCGTTGTGGTGGGTGCATTGGTGTTTGCCGGATGCGCGTATACGACCTATGCATTGTATGACGCGCAGAAGTCGGCTGAATTATTTGGCGGCCTGCTCTGGGACAACGAGCGCTGGCCGTTGTGCGCCGCTGCGGCGATCGTCTCGGTGATCGTGGGCTACCTCGTGATCCGCGCCCTGATCGAGCCCAAAACCAATCACTACCACCGGCCGAATCAGACTTGGCACTATCTAGCGAGAGTGGCTTATACGGACTGGCTCGGCACGTTCTCAGGAGCGCTCTTGGCCGTGGTCATGGTGTGGAGCCTGCCCATTATTTATGGAGCCATCCCCGGCACCATTCACCAAGTGGTGGCGAGCGCTACGGTGAGCAGTGTGCTTGGCGCATTGGGCGGCGCGTATCAATTCCTCATGGGCCGAGGCAAGGGGAGCACCGTGTCATGGATGGCAAACTTGCGCATCGTCGGCTCGACGGCATTGCTGCTCTACGGTCTGGCCCTCTTGGCGTACAGCGCCGGCACCTTGGTGATCGTGGATGCTCGCCTGCCGTGGCTGATCGTGACGGTGTCCCTGGTAATCGGATTCTTCGTGAACACCAATTATCTCGGCCTCGCCCGCATGTACCGCGATCGCATCATGGAAGCCTTCATGCCCAATGCCGATTCGATCGCGGCCAATCGATGGAGTGCCGCCACCGACGCTGACGAAGCCGCGTTGGTGGATTTTCGAAGCGCGAACGGCGGCATTCGCCGCCCGCTGCACCTGCTCAATTGCAACGTGGTGCTGATCGACTCGGTAAACGACCGCTTTCGCGGGCGCGGCGGCGATAGCTTCGTGCTCTCGCCGCTGTTCTCGGGGAGCGATGCGACGGGTTGGGTTCCGACCGACAAACTGGCGGATGGTGCGCTCACGCTGGCCACGGCCATGGCAACCTCCGGCGCGGCGGCCAATCCCGATACGGGCGTCGCCGGGGCGGGGATAACCCGAAATCGCCTGGTGTCATTTCTCATGTCAATCTTGAATATTCGCCTCGGCTACTGGCTCCCCAATCCGAAATATCAACACAGTCTCTTGCGCAAGTTCTGGCCGAACCTGTGGATGCCGGGACTGCGCCAGGGTCTCTTGGGACGCGGCTTGAATGAAGATGCCGCGTTCATCGAGCTCACCGACGGCGGGCACTTCGAGAATACCGCGCTCTACGAACTCATTCGTCGCCGGGTCAAAGTCATCGTGGCGGTGGAGGCGGGTGAGGATGTGGGATGCAAGCTGGATGATCTTGCCAACGCCATCGAACGTGCTCGCGTCGATTTCGGTGTGCACATCAGGTTCGATGATCCGCTTTGGAATCTCTCGCAGCTGCGTTCCGCGCCGAACGGGTTGGCAGACCGTGGCTTTGCCATCGGCACCATCCGATATCCCGTGATCCCTCAGCCGGATGATGGCGAACCGAGCTACATCGACGGTGTGATTCTGTACCTGCAAGCCATACCGGTCGCCGATATGCGCCCGGACACCGAATCCTACTGGCGGCGCAACACCGATTTTCCCAACCAATCGACCGCGAATCAGTTCTTTGTGGAGGAGCAGCTCGAGGCGTACCGCGAAGTGGGCTTGCGAATTGGCCGCAGTGCCGTCGCGGCGGTCAGAGCCTACGAGGTCCATGCGGATGCTCCCGTGCTTGCGCTGCGCGAGCTGGTGGGTAAGGCGTGAAGCGCCGTAGCCGCTCACTCATTCAAGGCGCCAGCCGGTTGTATTCCTTCAAGACCTCGCGCAAGGCGTCATGCGGCAAGGCGATCACCCGATGATTGTCGGCGCCCGTCATGTCGCGCGCCGCGATCATGGCATTCACGATGGCTTCCTCCGTGCCCTGCACGGTGGCGGCAAAGATGGCGTCCAAGTCATCGTTTGGCAGCATTTTAAGATCGACCACGCGATCGGTTGCCGCGGCGCCTGAGTTCGCGGTGGAGAAGGCGATGAAAATATCGCCCGAGCCATTGCCTGAGATGCTGCCGTTGCGGCCGAGTCCCAAGGTCACGCGATGCGTCAAGCGCTTGAGCTGGTGCGCGAGCAGCGGCGCATCGGTCGCGACCACGACGATGATGGAGCCGTGCTCGACAATATCCGACGGGATGAATGTATAGGGCTCCGGTGCCGGAATTTCTCGGCCGACCGGAATGCCGGCAATACGAAGATTCTCGCGCGTGCCGTAATTGCATTGCACCAGCACGCCTACCGTATAGCTTTGATCGCGTACCTTGAGAAGCCGAGATGCCGTGCCGATGCCTCCCTTGTAGCCGTTGCAGATCATGCCGGTGCCGCCGCCGACGCTGCCTTCGGCTACGGCGCCGCCGCGCGCGGTATCCAATGCGCTGAACACATGTTCAGGCTTGACGTGAAATCCATTGATGTCGTTCAGCCAGCCATCCCAGGTCTCCGCGACGACGGGAAGCGACCACCAATAGCCATCAGCGTCCGAGCCGCCATGCGACACTCGCCATTGGATCGCGGCATCGCGTACCACCCCGACGCTATGGGTATTGGTGATGAGCACCGGCCCTTCCAGGAATCCGGATTCTTCCACCCACGCAGTGCCGGTCATTTCGCCATTGCCATTTTGCGAAAACCAGGCGGCAAACACAGGATCTGACAGGGATTTCGCGCCGCGCGGCAAGATGGCCGTGACGCCGGTGCGCACCGGACCTTTGCCCACCTTGAGCGCGCCGGAACCCGAGATCAACGTGGTCTGCCCTACGGTGACACCCTCGACGTCAGTGATGGCGTTCAAGCGGCCGGGCGTGCCGTCAAAGGGGATGCCAAGTGTTCGCGCCCGGACCGGCTGCGACTTATCGATACTCGGTGTGGACTGCGAAACCACCGGTAGACACAGGAGGACGAGTATCCAACCGATGCGGCATGAGATCGTTAGCACCGCCAGAACGCTTCGAGCATCCCTCACGCCCCTAGCCGCTGCAAGATCGCCGGACCCCAGTAGAGTTTGGTGAAGTAGTACGTGCCGAGCAGCAAAAAGCCCGTCGCACCCGTGAATAGGCCAGCCGCGGCCAGTCTGATTTTGGGCGACGCGGCGGACTGGGCGCGAATGAAGGCCTCGACGATCAGCAGATTCGGCAGGTAAAAAAAGAATGCCATCACATGATCGAAGGGCCCATGGAAATCGTGGGTGTGCCCCCGGCCGCCGCCGAGCAGCAGCCAGAATCCATAATCCATGCGATACAGCCACGATCCGATCGCAAGCGCAAACAGACGCAGGGCCCATGCCCGATGTCGCTCAAGCGAGCGCGCTCTGGCATACCGGTAAGTTTGCACGGCCGCCACCGCCATCAGCGCACCATAGAGTCCGAAACCAACGTCCATGATGCGTCCACCGATCGTGCCCACGACCAAAATGAAAGTCAGTCCGCCGAGACCCGCCAGCAGCGCTGCACTGACGTAGATCCGCCCTAACCATCGATGCAACGCCGGCCAGCGCGCACGAACCCTGCCGATCAGTTGGATGCAGCCGAGAATGAGAATCACCCCGCCGGCAAGGAAATGCAGTCCGAGCCCTGAGGTGGCCGCCGGTGAATGCGGCTCATACAGCCCCGGCAGGTTCTGGTTCCACTTGGCTACCTGCCCATCGGCCAGCGCACCGACATAGAACGCCACGATATACAGACCGAATAAAGTCGCACTGATCCAAACCGTGCAGACCAAAGCCGCCCCGCTCCAGCGAAACGCGGTTTCAGTCATCGCGGCACCTCGGAGCTGCGACGGCGCGTAGTCAGCGAGCGGCGTTGCATTCGACATTCGTCGAATCTTGCGTTAGTTCGCGCACCTCGTGCAAGTGTTCATTCGCGGCGGATCAGCCAGACTTACGCCTAGGGACACTGAGACGAGATCATCTTGACCGCCGTCACCTTCATCGTGTGAGTGTTAGCCTTTCCGGGGACAGCGACGCCAGTGATTTCGACCTTATGGCCGAGGTGAGGAGTGAGGTTCGCTGTCGTCTCCGCGATCACGACTTCCTTCGGTCCTTTCTCCAAATCCGTGAGCTTGAAGGTTCCGGCATCATCTCCCTTCGCCAGACATCCGGTCATGCTGTGCTCTGTGGGCGCACCTTGAGCTTCGGCGCGAACTCCGAAACCAAATGCGCAGGCAGCAAACGTCAATGGGACAATGAAAGCTTTCATGTGACACCTCTTGTTTAACCGCGTTCGCATTTTCGAATCTTTTGACGATAAAAGCCAGACGCAAAAATCATCGCCGAAAAAGATGAAAGTCGAGGGGGCCAGGGCTTCTCGAAATCGACGGGGACCTGCCTGACCAAATATGGGCAAACAAGCGACTGGGAAGCGGCTTTGACAACGACTCCGCGAAAAGTGTGAGTTCGATTCAAGATTGCCAGGCGGCTCTCCGGGATGATGGCGATGTAGCGCGGAATTCCAAAACTGGCACTCCATTCCCGCGAGGACGATCAAGCATGGGTTCGAGCCCCGCACAGGTCGCGATGATCAGGACGTTCTCGCTGTTCGGCCTATTTCGAATGCTGTGGCCCCAAAGGCCGCCTACCACGCAAAGTGAACTGAGCGACGACGACGCCGTGCTATGGGATGCCCACGGCTCCATGCAATGCGGCAATCACGCTCGCAGCTGGAGGGTATTGTCTGAATGGCTCAAGTCCCGAGGCGATCAGCCTGAGGACTACGGCTGGCTTTGTGCGCGTATATCAAACTGGGAGGACGGACGGGTGATTTCGCGGCTCACGGAGGCGCGCGTTGCACGGCTTTTGGCCCTGAGGCGTTCAACCGAAGTGCTTGATGTAGTGGCTCAACGCTTGACGGTGGATCCGCATTTCCGTCCCTTGTCAGCCGCCGATACTTTAGCTTTAGCGCAGATAGCCGCCCGGGGCGGCGCGCTGCGGATCTCGCGAATTCTGCTGTCGGACTTCGCTGCCCGCTTTGCGGGGGATCCTCGAGTCTCAGTATCGGAGGCCTTGAAACGGCGCTTGACACAACCGGCACCGGTTGGACTGCGGGCATAGACAGGGCGCCGTTAGGTGCGAAGAGTCAAGGGACGAGCCTGAATGCCGGCCGACGAAGCGCCCTAATGTTAATGTAGCGAGACTTTCGCATGTCGAAGGGGGCTGCAATGCGCAGGGATGTGGTTCAGTGTTGGAAAGCCGTCTCGGCGGCCGCCTTTTTGGCCATTGCGGTTCCCGCGCGGGGGGACATGTACTCAGCCACGACCGCGTATAAAAAAGCCGATTTCACGGCCGCGTTCAAACAATTCAAGGAGTTGGCCGAATTGGGCATGCCAAACGCGCAGTTTGATATCGCCGTCATGTACGCGAAGGGTGAAGGTATCGCGCAGAGCAACGTCATGGCGCACGCGTGGGCTTCAATCGCCGCACAAAATGGCGAGGAAAAGGGCAAAGTGTTAGCCGAAGAACTGGAAGCGGAATTAACGCCCAATTCCCTGCGCTTCTCCGAGGATCTTCAGGCGCAATACAGCCAAACGGCGCTCAATGCGCGTCTTCTGCCGCGAATGTTGAAAGACAAAGAATACGCAGACCGTGAGCCAGCCAGACTCTCCAAGCCATTCATTCCTTCCTATCCGGCGGATGCGCAAAGCCAAGGAGTTCAGGGCGAAGCCTTTGTTGAGTTTACGGTAGCTCCGGACGGCCATCCGCGCTCGCCGCGAATCTTGTATGCGGTACCTGCCCGCTATTTCGACGACGCAATTCGAGAGAGTGTATTTCGCACACTGTATTTGCCGGCGCGTATCAACGGAAAGCCGGTCGCCGCTTCGACCAGTATGTTTTTCAATTTCAAAATTGACTCAGTTTCTTTGCGGGACTACGGCGGTCTCGCCAAGCAGGTAGAAGATGCCAAAACAAAGGCGGAAGCCGGCGACCCGTCGGCGCAGATGCTTTATGGGATGATGCTTGCGGGTCTTCCGCAGTTGAACCAGCACTACACGCAAGCCCTGCCATGGTTTCTCAAGGCAGCGCAAGCGGGCGCGCCCTACGCGCAGTATCAAGTTGGTACGGCACTGCTGCGCGGCCACGGTTGCCAATGCGAAAGCGTTAAGGGCGAAATCTGGTTGCAGAAGGCCGCGCAAGCCGACGAGCCAAACGCCCAAACTTCGCTGGCCGAATATTTGTTGCAAGAACACGCCAGTAGCGAATCTGTTTCAGGAGCCCTGGTCTGGCTCGAGCGCGCAACGAAGCAGAACAATAGCGCGGGCAAGTATTTGCTCGCTTCTGTGCTCGCTTCGAGCCCGGATGCGAATGTTCGCGATCCCCCGCGTGCGTTGGCGTTGGCGGACGCCGTGGAGCGCGACTACAAGCGTGATCCGAGCTTATGGGAGATTCGTGCTGCGGCATACGCTGCGCGCAGCGATTACAGCTCCGCTAAAAAAGCGCAAGCTCATGCCATAGAAGAGGCAAAAGCTCTAGGGTGGGATTTGGAGCCCATGCAGCAGCGTGAATCACTTTACACTGCTCGGCAGCCTTGGACTGGGGATCTATTGGCCTTCTAGGTGAGGTGGGATGGACGCGCATGAATTTTCTGCGCCATCAAAATCCTAATTCACGTCGCGCGAGCGCAATACTTCCCCTGGCACCGTGCTCGTAGAGCGCAAGCAGCCACCGCTCAAGTGTGCTCACGAAGCGCTGATTCTCAATTAGGTCGCCGAATAGGGTGGTCACCGACAGAAGCGGCCGTGGATCCGGACCGCCCTCAATGGCTCGGGATCGAAGCAGGTCTGCCAATGGATGAGCGGTGGTCACGGGCAAACCTGCATCGTCCATTCCGCGCACGCGCTTCATCCATGCTGCGAGCGCCAACGCGAGTAGATTGGTATCGGCATCCGCTGCGAGGCGGTCGCGAATCGGATCGATGAGCAGGTTGATGGGCGCGTCCGCGTTGACGCGGTCGGCGGTGTCCTTGATGTTGGGATTGGCAAAGCGAGCGATCAGAGTCGATTTGTATCCTGCGATGTCGACTCCGGGCACGAAAGGCAGGGTGGGTCCCGTCTCCCGATCCATTAGCGCTTGCATGTAGGCGCGAAAGTCGCGATTGCACAAGATCTCGTTGATATAGGTGCAGCCTGCCAGACGTCCCAGCCCTGCGATGGCCAAATGGCTTGCGTTCAGCAGCCGCAGCTTCATGAATTCATATGGAGCGACGTCGGCAACAAGCTGCGCGCCTACGATCTCCCAGGACGGTCGGCCCTGCACGAAGTCGTCTTCAATCACCCATTGACGGAAGGTCTCGGAAAACACTGGCCAGTGGTCGATCACGCCATAGCGGGAAGCCAGATAGTCAATATCGCTGCCGGTTGTGATCGGGGTGATGCGATCCACCATGGTACTGGGAAAGCGGGCGTTGGCCTCGATCCATCGGGCGAGGCGCGGATCGCGGTGCTCAGCAAGAGTGAGAACCGCTGCTTTCAGGACAGCTCCATTGTGCTGGATATTATCGCACGTGAGCGCGGTCCACGCGGGCTGACTGACCATCATCCGTCGACGGTAGGCTTCGACCAGAATGCCGATCGCGCTGCGCGGCAACGCCATGCCGCTCAGGTCGTGAATGATGAAGGGATGCGAAAGGTCGAGCTGCTTGGTGGCCGGATTCAAGCAATACCCGTTCTCTGTCACCGTAAGACTGACAATGCGCGTCATCGGGTCCGCAATCGCTTCGACTACCGCTTGGGATGAATCACCGGCGAAGATGACGCCACATATCGAACCAATCACCGTTGCACTTTCCTCGCCTTGCTGGCGCTCGACGAGGGTATACAAGCAATCTTGGGGCCCGAGAGCCTCCTGCATGCGGCGATCGCTCGGCAATAGCCCGACGCCAACGATGCCCCAATCGAGCGTGCTTGCCTGGCCCATGAGGTCATGCGTGTAGCGCGCCATGTGGGCGCGGTGAAACCCACCCAATCCCAGATGAACAATTCCCGGACGCAAATGCGCCGGGTCGAATGCCGGCCGTGAGACCTCGTCGGGCAGCCGCGAAAGATTCTGGCGTGAAAGCGGGATGGGGGCCGTCATATGAAGTGTGCGCCGACTCTAAGACCAAACGGACTTACGGAGTCGTGCCGACCCCGGCAACTACCACCATGCGATTCATAGCATTACCTCCCTGCTTCCCGGTGTGCGGTACATGGCGAGTAGAAAACATCCAAACGAAATGACGCTTATCGCGGTACCCACCGCCGCCAGTGCCGGCGCTAGGTGGCTTTCCCCGCCGAGCCAACTGCTGATGGACACGACAAGGGTGGGCGCCACGCCAAAACCGACCAAACCGCCAAAGGCCAAGTAGCCGCCAAAAGCCAAACCGCGGGTCTCGTTGGGCAGGTAGGTCCCTATCACCGTCATCAAGGCGATGCTGGCGACCGTGCCGCACAGCAGCAGGACCGTGAGAGCAGACAAAAAGCTCGCCACAGTGGGCATGATGGGAAATAGCCCTGCCGGAATGGCAATTGCCGAGGAGACGACCGCACCGAGTAAGATACCGCCGCGTTGAAACTTGAGGTAGCCGGCATCGGCGGCCCAGCCTCCGATGATCGAACCCGCAACGCCTGCAATCAATGCTCCGAGTGCGAGCCAGCCGGCGAACTGGAGCGGTTCCAACGCAAATCGACGAGACAGAATCGGCGTGGACCAGATGGTCGCGGCGGCATCGGCCATCAGTATTCCCATCTGTCCGAATAGCAGCGGAGCAAGGTAAGCGCGCCGCACCCAGAGTTCCCGGAGCACAACGCGCACAGGTGCGCCGAGGCCCGCGGCGACTTCGTGGCGCTGCGGTTCGCGCAGAAACACAAGAATAATGGCCAGCGCGGATCCAAACAGCGCCAGAGCTAGATGCGCTGAGCGCCAAGGTGCCTGCAGACCAAGCCAGGCTGGGAATTGATGCTTGTCGGAGAAGTATGTGATAAGAAGCGCGCCCACCGGAAACGCAGCCACTGATCCAACCAGTTTGCCGACGTTGATGACCTGCATCGCTTGGCCGCGATGTTCGGGAGGGCTTAAGTCCGCTGCGAGCGAAATAGCTGTGGTGAGAAGCGCGGCTCCCGCCCCCGCGGCAAGCACGCGCGAGACAAAGAGAATCGACAGTGACGGAGCCCATGCCGTGGCAGCGGCGGCCGCGACCCATAGTAAAGTCATGGCCATCATCACCCGCACCCGATTGACGCGATCAACCAAGAGGCCCACCGGTATTCCCGACAGCGCCAGGGGAATTGCCACAGCAACTCCTTCAACGAGGCTCAAGCCAAAGTCGCTTAAGTGCAGATCCGCCTTGACCGACTCCTGAAGACCGTTAAACATATAGAGTGCCGTGAGCGACACGCCCATCGTGACCGACACAAGTAGCTGCTGCCCGATCAAGCGCTCGAAGTGCTGGGTCTTCTTGGCGCTCAGCAGCTGCGCGTCGACCGACATTAGTAAAGCCCCTCGAGATCGATCGTGCTGTGCGTGACTCCCAACGCCTTGAGTTCGGTCTTGCGAACTTTCTCGGTGCCGGTCTTCGGTAGGCTGGCCCAAAATTCCAGATATCGAGGTCTTGCGAAACGAGGCATCATCGTGCGGGCGTGGTCCACGATGCTCTCGGCGGTGAGTGGCGCGCCGGGATACGGCACAATGGCCAGCATGATTTCGTCCTCGCCACCCTCGATCCCGGAGGAAACGGGGAAGGCCGCGATTTCGAGAACCCCGGGGAGTTTTTCGAAAACCGCTTCAATGTCGGTGGCTGAAATATTCTCGCCACGCCGGCGAATGCAGTCTTTCATGCGATCAATGAATGTGACATAGCCGTCTGAGTCCATGCGGCCGGCATCGCCCGTGTGGAACCAGAAATTGCGCCAGGCTTCGACAGTTTTTGCGGGCAGATTCAGGTAGCCGGCCATAAAGCCGTTCGCGACTCTTGGCCTCACCATGATTTCGCCGACTTGGCCGCAAGGCACGGGAAAGTCGCTGTCCGGATCACGGATCTCGACCTCGAAATACCGCGCGTAGACGCGACCGCACGATCCTGGCTTAGGACGCCCTTGCTCGCCGTAAAGCGGAATATTGACCTCCGTCATACCGTAACCACCGAGCACTTCTGGAATGCCAAAGCGATCACGCCAGACTCGCTCATGTTCGGCCGAGTTCGGGGCGCAGAGGATTAAGCGCAGTCCGTGATCTCGATCCAATGAGCTGGGAGGTTGCGCGATGATGAAGGCGCTGATTGCGCCCAAGGTGTGCGTGATGGTCGCTCCCGAGGTGCGAATGTCCTCGAGCCAAGCGGACGCTGAGAAGCGTTCGCGAACCGTGGCACGGGCTCCAGCGAGCATGACGCCGCCGAGTTGCATCAATAGTCCGTTTGCGTGCGACAGCGGCAGGGTAATGTAATAGTGATCGTCGGCGCCGACCGCAAGGTTCTCCACGACGCCAAGTCCAAAGAGGAAACAATGGGCGTGGGGCATCAGGACGCCTTTGGGCGCGCCAGTGGTTCCCGAGGTGTACATGATGCAAGCCAGGTCAGCGGCGGCAGGGAAGGGCGCATCGATGGGACCAAGAGACTTCCACTCGTCGAAGGCCACATAAGGATTGGGCAACGGCTGGTCGGCGGATCCTGCGACGATGATACGTTCGATATTGGCAAAGGTTTCCAATGACTCGATGCGTGCTAAGTAATCGGCGTGGATGATGAGCAGCTTCGGCCGAGAGTCAGCCAGGGGACGGGCTAGAAACGATCTGGTCAACTCAGCGTTGATCATGATGGAGACGCAGCCAGCTCGCCCGATCCCTGCCCAGGCGCGCACGATATCGAGACCGTTCGGCAGCATCACTGCGATGTGATCACCGGGACCGGCGCCCAAGTGTGTCAGCAGGCTCGCGACCTGCGCCGCTTGATCGCGTAGCGCCCGATAGCTGAGGGTTTCCCCGCCTAAGATCGACAGGAAGGGGCGACTGCCGCAGATCTCAGCCTGCTCATCCAGCACGCGGGGTAAGACCCAACGGCAGGTATCGTCGATGGAGGCGTACATGCTATGAGGGCCCGCGCGAGGCCCTTCTGCTCAGTTCGATAAACCCGGGAGCTAAAAACGCCGCCATCCGCTCGCGAACCGCTTGGACATCCCCGGAGCGACACTTGCCGCCAGAGAGTTGGTCAATCCGGCCCGTTTCCGCGAACGACAGCGACAGTGCTCCGGAGACGAAGTGGTAGGACCAGTAAAGTTCCTCATCAGTAGCCTCGGGAAGTACTCTCCGCAACAATTCGATCAGCTTTTCAATGACGGGGTCAAAAAAGCGCCTCATCGTGTCGCTTCCCCAAGCAGGCGTGTTATTCACGAGCGCGATTAGCCGCAGGTAATTTTTCCATCCGGCTCCGCCGGTCTCCCACCATTGCAACACCGGTTCAAAAAACGCCTGCAGGCATCCTTCAACAGTCAATGCAGGCGTTTCCGCTTCGTAGCGAGCCATGGACAATAGGCGGTTCGCGTTGACGATCTCCGCGCGGCGGAGCAGCACCGCGTCGAATAACCCTCGCTTGGAATCGAAGTAATAGCCCAGAAGCGCAGGATCAACGCCTGCTTCCTCAGCGACCTGACGGATCGTCACGCCATAAAAGCCATGGACGCTGAACAGTGCCTCCGCGGCATCCAGTATCACGTTCTGACGATTGGCGCCCCCGTTGGCCGGGAAGCGCGGCCGTCCCGGTCCTCTCGGCACCAAAGAGCTGGTCTTGCCCTTGGCGCGAGCTGCTCGCCGCGTCGATTTCTTGCTGCTCAAACTTCGCGCTCCCCTTTCCACCAGTCGGTGATTGTGAGGCAGAGGTGCCACCGCCGCTAGTTAATATTCTACAATTGACGAATTTAATTGACAAACAGCCAAAATCGCCGCACATTGCATCGGAATTGAAACTGGCTAAAGACGGCGCACGCAGCTATTTATGCGATGTACTAAGTATTCATCGTACGTAGAATAAAGTAGGGTTAGGCATGGGTAGAGCAATCATATGTCTATTGACGGCCGGCGCGGCGCTGACCGCCCTGACATTTGCCCCGTCAGGGGTGGCAGCAGACACGGCGAACTCGCCGCCATCTGACCTCGTCGAAATCGTCGTGACGGCAGAAACGTTCCGAGCGGCTGCAAGACATTCCGCTCAGTGTGACGGCAGTGACCCAACAAAATCTCGCCGATCAGGGCATCACGCAGTTCACCGATCTCGTGTCGCGGGTGCCCGGATTGCACCTGTCCGAGGACAACACGCAGTCCACTTTTACCATTCGGGGTATTTCATCGTCGACCTCCGCCGATACGACCTCGGCCACAGCCGGGATCTACATCGACGATTTCCCGCTGTACGACACTTGGTTTCGCTTCGCTTCGCCGGATATCCATTTATTCGACGTTGAGCGCATCGAAGTGCTGCGCGGGCCTCAAGGCACTCTCTACGGCGCGACTTCCTTGTCGGGCTCCGTCCGCATCATCACCAACAAGCCGGACCTCGATGCGTTTGGCGCCAGCTTTGAAGGCACGGGCTCCTCGACCGATGGAGGGCGGGGCAATTACGAGGCGAACGGCATGGTCAACATTCCCCTGATAGATGGGGAGCTGGGCATTCGCGCCGTTGCTTACGCTCGGGGCGAGGGTGGCTACATCGACAATTTGTATCGCGGATCGGATGTCAATGGCCAGCAAAGTTACGGTGGGCGCTTCATGATTGACGCCCATCCCGCCGCCGACTGGAACATCCTGTGGACTTTCATGATCCAACACGATGTGCATGATGACCAGGATGCTACCTACTACTATCCGCCGCCCGGGCAAACGGACATGGACTTCAATTCGGTGTTGCCAACCCGAATTGAGAGTGATCTGTTCGTGTCGACACTGGCAGTGGACAAGAAGCTGGGAGCCGACGATATCAACGTGACGGCGACCGTCGGGTATGATCAATCCAACAATGTATGAGACGGTACGCCGATCTCAGCCGCGGTTGGCTTTCCAATAGCAACCCCGTTCTATCAGCCAAGCCACGCTCACAATGACACGCTCGAGGCGCGATACACTTCCGACGCGACGCAAGAGCTGCGCTATATCGTCGGTCTCTACTACAATACGCGCTATCGTTTTTTGCAACAGGACTCCGATCAGCCCGCGCTCGAGCCGGTATTTGGCACCTCAGACATCTACACGGTGACCGCCGGCCAGCGATCCACCGAAGTCGCCGCCTATGGCGAAGGCACTTGGGAGTTCGCGCCGAAATGGGAAACCACATTCGGACTTCGCGTTTTCAATAATGACTACAAATTCAACAGCTACGTGAACGGTCTCATCAACAGCTTCGTCACCCCGACTGTGCCGTCGATCACGGAAGTCTCGAACAGCAACACATCCGCGACGCCACGCTTCTCCTTATCGTACAAGCCGGATCATGACCTCAATCTGTATGCCACGATCTCGGAAGGCTATCGATTCGGCCTGACGAATTACAACTCGGGCGCGAACGAGGGCATTCCATTGACGTACAAGCCTGACACGCTGTGGAACTTCGAAGTGGGCTCGAAGGCGACTTTCCTCGATGGCCATGCATCTCTCAATAGCTCGCTCTATTACGAGCTCTGGCACGACATGCAGATAAGTTTTCGCAACACCAACGGCCAGGTGTACATCACCAATGCCGGCAACGCGCGATCGTACGGCCTGGAAAACGAATTGGTGTTGCGCCCTATTCCAGCGTGGGAGTTCAATGCCACGCTCACGTTGGGCGAGGCGGAAATGACCACCGACAACCCGGGCATCTTGCAGCGCGCCGCTTCGATTCGCGGCCCTGCCGAATATGGCGTGTACGCCGGCATGCGGCTGCCTGGATCGGAAAGGATATCCGGCGCCGTTGGAGTTCAGTACAACATGTTTCATGTTGCGGGCGCTGGCGATGCATACATCCGCCTCGATGACGTCTATGTCGGCGCATCCTATGTTGATTTCACCGAGGTGGGCTCGCTCAAGATTGGCGACTACAATCTCGTCAACTTGAGAGCCGGCTATAAGTTTCATAACTACGAGGTCGTGCTGTTCTCGGACAATCTCTTCAACAGCCACGGTATCGAGAACGCGGTCCCGGACGGCGACCTGACGGGGCTCACCGACTGGGCCTATCGTGTGCGTCCGCGCACAATCGGCCTGACGTTGCGGGCGAAGTATTAAGGAGACCTGCCTTTGCAGCTCTCAAAGATTTTGCTGGGATTTGTTTGGGCAGGGGCGATTCTGGGTGCTTCGTGGGGAGGCGTTCTGGCCCAAGACGCTAATCGGGATGAAGTCGCTTGCGGCCAGATCAACAAGCGATCTCTCGATCATGCCCGGGTCGTCTCGGCGACCTTTGATTCGGGTGGCGCTCAGATTTCCTCTAAAGTTGATCGGTTTGGTGATCTGAAATTCGACTTGCCGCCATCCTGCCGAGTGAAGATCGTGCTGGCTCCGACGCCGGACTCACACATCGAAGCGGAAATCTGGATGCCAGTGGCCGCTCGTTGGAATGGCAAACTCTGGTCGACGGGTAATGGCGGCCTCGCCGGTTCGATTGACGAACTCAGCATGTCAGCGATCTTGTCGCGCGGATACGTAAGCTCTGGATCAGATACGGGTCATCAGGCCGCCGGAACCGATGGCAGCTGGGCGCTCGGGCATCCGCAAAAGCGCATCGACTACGGATATCGTGCGGTGCATGAAACAGCCGTCAAGAGCAAGGCGCTGATCCAGCGCTTCTATGGAAAGCAGGTGGCCCGTTCTTATTTTGCCGGCGGATCGAACGGCGGCCGCGCGGCACTTCAGGAAGCGCAGCGTTACCCTGAAGACTACGACGGCATTGAGGCCGGCGCCCCGGCATTTGATGGCGCAAACACGGTACTTCTGTGGAGCTGGCTGGAGCAGCAATTTCAGAAGCCAGGAGCGAGGATCCCGCCGGAAAAGTTGACGGCCATCGCCGCGGCCGCGATGAACGAGTGCGATGCGGCCGATGGGCTGAAGGATGGCCTCATCGACGATCCCCGTCGCTGTCACGTCCGTGCCGAGGTGCTGCTTTGTCGTGGTGAAGAGACGAACGAATGCCTTACGCCGGCTCAAGTCGCGTCGTTGAAGGCGATCTACGAAGGGCCTGGGGGCAACGATCCCGCCGGCTACCATTATTACGGTTACTCGCCGGGCGGCGAACTCAATTGGCCATCCTGGCTCGCGAGCCAGACATCCGCACAGAGTATAGCCACGAACTTTGCGACTGAGTTTCAGCGCTATCTATTCAATAACGATGCTGCTTGGACGATTGAGCGCTTCAATCTCGAACGGGATGCCAATGCGGGTTTCCATCGGATGGAGGAATTTTACGAGGCGCTCGACGCGGACCTCAGCCGATTTGCGGCTCGCGGCGGGAAGTTGATTATCTATCATGGGTGGGCCGACCCCGCCCTGCAGCCGCAATTGTCCATCGACTACTACGAACGCGTGCGTGAACGCATGAGGCCGGACAAGACGGCGAAGTTCATGAGGCTTTACATGGTGCCTGGCATGGGTCATGTTTTCGGTGGAAACGGCCCCAACGTTTTTGGTCAGATGCTCGCGCCGACTGTAAATTCGACGCCCGCAACGAACATAGGAAAGGCACTTGAAGCATGGGTCGAGGAAGGGTTGGCGCCCGGTGCGATCATTGGAGCCGAGCACATCAATGATGTGGCAGCGATCTTTCGAACTGATGCTGGAGCGCCGACTCGGACGCGTCCGATTTGTCCGTATCCGCAAGCGGCGAGATACCGCGGCGAAGGTAGCATCGCGGAGGCCGCCAATTTTGCCTGCGTGGATCCGTGATTGTCAGGCTGCCCGAAGGTATCGCCGAGGGCAGCGTGGTGGACGGCGTGCGCCGCTTCTTGAGTCTCCCCTACGCTGCACCCATGACAAACGAGCGACGCTTTCGAGCACCCGAGCCGGTTGAACCTTGGGAGGGTGTGCGTGATGCCACCCGGCCTGGACCGCGTGCGCCGCAAAATCCAACTCTGCCCATGGATATCGATATCGACGCCTTGATGGGCAAGCCGGTTCCGGATGGGCCTGACTACCTGACGTTGAATGTTTATGCGCCGGATGGCGAAAGCGGCGCCCGGCCTGTCATGGTTTTCATCCATGGGGGCAGTTTCGTGGCCGGCTCCAAGGATGCACCGGTCTATGACGGTAGCGCTTTTGCACGCGACGGCGTTGTGTGCGTGGTCATCAACTATCGGTTGGGCATTGAAGGATTTCTGCCGATCGCGGGAGTACCGACTAACTTAGGTCTTCGCGACATGATCGCCGCGCTCGAATGGATTCGCCAACGTATCGCACTATTTGGAGGCGATCCGGGAAACGTCACGCTTTTCGGTGAGTCCGGAGGCGCCTACTGCATCGCCGCGCTGATGACCTCGCCGCTCGCAGCAGGGCTCTTCCATCGAGCCATTTGCCAGAGCGGCCATGTGTTTGTCAGCCGTGATCTGCCTGTCATGCAAAGAATCACCGACCGCCTGGCCAAGAGGTTGCGCGTCTCGCCGGATCGAGCCGGATTTCTATCTTGCAGTCCGAAGCAGTTGCTGGCGGCGCAGGACCGCATCATGCAGCCCAGTCTTTGGCTCGATATGCGCGACGGAAAAGGATGGGATCCCAGCTTTGGCATCACGCGATTCCTGCCGGTGCACGGCGATGATGTGTTGCCCACGCCGGCCATCGAGGCGCTGCGCCAAGGCGCCGGCCGTCGAATTGATCTGCTCATCGGTACGACGACCGAAGAGGCCAACCTTTTCTTTGTTCCCGGGAATGTGCGCGCGAAAATCAATCGCCTCGTGGCTTACTGGTTTCTGCGGCGCGCCATTCCAAGACCCTGGCACGCCCTCCGGGTTTACGGGCTTGGCGGAAAGGGTGCCAAGGCGGGTGAGGTTCTTTCGCGCGCGCTGACGGATCTTATGTTCCGCTGCATGGCGCGGCGGACTGCCGAGATGCATCAGGGTCGCTCGTATGTTTACGAGTTTGATTGGCGTTCGCCCGCATTCGACGGCGAACTCGGTGCGGCGCATGCGGTGGAGCTGCCCTTTGTGTTCGATACGCTGGCCTGCGCCAGCGGGCCGCGCGGGCTGCTTGGAATGGATCCTCCGCGAGCGCTCGCCCAGTTCATCCATTCGCTTTGGATTCGTTTTGCGACAGACGGCACTCTACCGTGGCCCGAGTTCGACAGCGCCAGTCGGCAAGTGTATTCGCTGACCCGACAGAGCGCGGAGTACGAGGCGCCAATGCCAGCGGCGCCCTTCCTGCCCTAGGTGCGCAAAGCGGGGTGATGTGGTCGATGAAGCCTGCAAACCGCCAAATGACTATTCAAGTTTCGAAAGACGCGTGACATTGGCTTGAGTTTTCGCCTCGTCATAAGCGGCGTCCGCTCGTTGCTTGCACGATTTTTGCGCCTCGCCAGTCAGGGCAAGACACTGTTGGATCGCGACGTTATGATCACCGTCTGCCTGCGCGACGGCCACATCATATGCGGTCTTAGCGCCGACATCGTTGATATCCTTGGGCGAGTTGTCAGCGCTCGCGGCAGCACTGTCGACATTTTTCTCCGCATCTTTCCGGGCGTCCGTCACTTCGGTGGAGGCTTGTTGCCGCGCCGCAGCCACGTCGGTGGCGACTGCCGCTGGGGACTTCGCACCGTTGCAGCCACACGCCAATGCCGTGGTTAAGATTCCAATCATCGGCAATAAGAGCTTCTGCACATTAATCTCCTGATTAGATAAATATCGCTTTGATGCTCGAGCGACAATCGACGCATGCACCGAGGTCTTGCTAAACGGTAACGCGCGTTGGATGCGGGCCGGCGGTAGTGGGAGCCACAGGAGCAGCATGACGCTTGACCCCTGACGCACGCGTAGGACAACTCCATCAGACCAGGTAGGCAATTGGCGCGCTTCGAGACGGCCTGCACAAAATGCTTGAGCTAAATAGAGAGAACTTCGCTGAACGAGCACGGCGGCGTTTAATCGCAAAGCGCTGGCTGCTTGGACGCGGCGACCGTTGAAATGTGCCATAAGTCCGTATTCGCAAGGTTCAGCGAGGTACATTCGGACATGGAGAGTCAAAATTACCGGGCAGTCTTACGGCGTGTGGGCGGCGTGCTGGTGATGGTCGGATTGTTCGACATTGCCTGGATGATCTATTGCATCGTCCATAAAATTTCGTACTCATCCGGCCTCAACTTATTCGCGGTGATTGCAGGAATCTTGCTCATGCGCGGGAGTCTGCGGACGGCTGAGGGTGTGCGATGGTTCGGCACGTTTTTTCTCTCCGCGTGCATGGCCATGTTGGTCGCGTGGCCGGCCATAGAACCTGTGAATCTCGCGCTAACGACAATACGCCTCAACCCGGGCGCCTTCCTGGCCGGGGCGGCAATCATGGTAGTCTTCGTCGCGTGGCTCTACTGGACTTTGAGGGAGCTCGGGAGTGAGCCCGTCCAAGCGGCGATCAATGCCGCGGGAGTTAAGCATAGAGACATGCGTTTCCCGATAATTTTCGGCGTACTTATGGTTTTTGGTCTCGCCGTTTCGTTGCACGTAATGTTCGGCAGTGAATCGGCGAAGCGAGCAATGTTCACGGCGGCGAAGCAAGTCGGCCCTGGCTATCAATTGCACATTCAATCGCTGAGCATTTCCAACTATGGATCCAAAGAGTCGGTCACCGGCGTGGTGACGGCTTGGAACGCTAACGAAATTCGAGAGATTCCGATTCATTGGGAGAGTCAGAATTGACAACGCCTTCATTTTGGACGCCGCGGAGCACAATCGATTGACGGAGGCATTCAAGTGCGAAGCACTGCGGAAATCCTACGGGTACTTTCGCAAAAGATATCGAACGCTGAATCGGGCCAACTGACTCTCCGTCACAACAGCAGTCCACCTACTCAAGTCTGGCGTCGACTTCGGGGACCCGATCGGTCGCTCCGTGAGCTGGCAGAGCGTCGCGGTGGTAGCAGCAAGGTTCTAGCGCGGTGCGTGCGCAGCATCGTTATCGGGTTGTGCGAAGTGTGCGGCAACATACCGGCCGACTTCGTGTCCCATGTCGGTCCCGACCCGTGCAGACGAACGGTAATGAAACCCGGCCCAGATGCGCGAGTTCGCCACCTCGATCGCGAATGCGTCGAGCGATGACCAGCGATGCGTGATTCCGGGTGCCGTTGTACTCGTGAGGGAAATCTCCTGCAGATCCTTGAGCCCACCGTAGGATTCGATCAAGGCGACCGCGGCCCCGCTCAGAATACAATGTGCACACGGGTATTCCGGATGCATGGGCGTCGCATCCAGCGGTTGCCATGACGGATCGATCTCGGTTGCCGGGTTACCGTCGATATCACCGTTGCGGATCGCCGTGATCGGCCGCCAGAATTCGTAGTGATACTTGGCATCGAAGACCGCGATATAGGCATCGGCCATGGTAATGGCGAACGATGCCATAAACCGGGCGCTGTCCAGCGTCTTTAAATGTCGCGCGATGATGATCTGGCGAGCAATCGGGTGATAGGCCTGTGGTCCTGTCATGAGCCAGAACTTGGCAATCTCCGTCTGCTCTGCGGTCCTCGCCGTACTGTTGCGTGCACCGTACGTCTTGACTTCATTATAGTCGGAAGCCCATTCGGGACTGGTAAGCGCGACCGGCGGGCCGGGACGGAACTGATCAGGCCGTTCCAGAACGAATGGGCGTAGCGTCGGCCAGGTGGCTGCCACCATCGTGACGGTGGGTACATACACTCCGGGCTGAGTGCGTGGGCGATAGGGGTCCACGCCGGTCGCGCCGTCGGCCGCGCGGGAGTCGAATATCCGCTGCGCCACCAGTTCACCGAGATGCTCGCCCTTGGCGACCGCTGCCTGCGCGGCCGGCAAGGTCTTCACGTAATCATCCAGCGCCGCTTTGAACTCAACCGCACTCTGCGGATGCAGACGTGCAAGCGCGTTTGCCGCCGCGCTGGCGGCGGCGGCTTCCACGGACGCATCGCGGAAGCCGTCCTCTCGGACTAAATAGGGCCGATACCGCGGAGAAATAGAATTCACCGCATCGAACATGGCGATGTCGACAATCGCCAGTTCACGTTCACCGAGCGCGGCCGGCGAGGCCACCGCTGACGCCTTCGCATCCCACTCAGTAATGACGTCCGCGCGACACGGCATAGCAGCACCGCTGAAGGCGGCGAGCGCCACAAACAGAGTTTCCGGCGCAATAAACCACGGTCGGGGAGATTCGCGCGTTGGCATGACGGTACTTCTCTGGTGAATGACGACACTGATGGCGGATAGGTTGTTACCACCGACCACGACTTACAAGTCCAAAAACTGTACTGGTGAGCAATTGCGACATATGCTTCTGCTTCATGCTTCGATTCGAGGTGCGTGCGATGGAAGGCTACAGTCAGTACTGCCCGCTCGCAAAAGGCGCCGAGGTGTTCGCAGAACGCTGGACGCCATTGATTCTGCGGGAGCTGTTGCGGGGTAGCACCACATTTAACGACTTGCACCGTGGCGTGCCGAGGATGTCCCGTTCACTGCTCAGCAACCGCCTGAAAAAGCTTGAGACTTGCGGCGTCCTGGAGCGGCGCCTGAAAATTAGCGGCACTCACTACGAGCTGACGCCTGCCGGCCGGGAACTTGGGCCAGTCGTGACGCAACTCGGAACATGGGCGCAGCGCTGGTATCGCTCGACATTCCGTGGCGCGGAACTCGATGTCGGCGTGCTCATGTGGGACATTCGATGCACTGTGAACGCAGAAGCGCTGCCAGCGATCCGCACCGTCGTCCAGTTCACATTTTCGGACTTGCCGGCCAACTCCCGCGCTTGGTGGCTCGTCAACCAAGATGGCGAGGTGGATCTTTGCCCAGTCGACCCGGGCGACGAGCCCGAATTGCAGATTTGCACGACGCTGCGAACCATGACGCGCATTTGGATGGGGGACCTCGCGATCGGCGCAGCTCAGCGAAGCGGCGCGGTCACCGTTCTCGGACCTCACGACTTGCGGCGCTCCCTTGGCAGTTGGTTGCGGCTCAGTCCCTACGCCCCGGTTGCTGACGCACGTCGTGCTTCTCCGCGAACGTAGCGTGAGCGAGCGGTATGCTGTCGCCCGGAAGCTGCCGGTCGCCTCCCGCCGTTGTGGGTAGGTACGGAGAATAACGGAATCGTCATGACGTCATTAGCAGCGCCATGCCCTCCTTTCGATATCGCAAAAACGTCGAGAAGCCAAAGAATCCCATCGCGACCGCATAAAGGATAAAACCGTACGCGATCCAGGCGCCCCAATCCTTATCTAGGCTCGGGTAAAACAGAAAAGTGACGCCGCCGATCGTTGCCATGCACAGGGGGGACAGTAGACACGATGCAACGCCGAGTCCGAGTGGAGTACGGCGAGCTGTGTCGATGACAAGGCGGTGATATTCGTCTTCCCCGATGGTGCGAATGAACCAAATTCTTGAGCAGTTGGATGCGCAGACCAGAAGCGAGACGACAAGAAAGGTGATCCCCATTGGCAGCGAGTAATAGGGGACCGCCGCGGCGAGGACCGTGACGGCGGCGAAGGGCCACCTCAATCGCCGCGCGATGGGATTCGCCTCCAGCTTTAAGGTTGGCGTAATCAGATATGTGGACCCTACATCGCCGAGTCGTGCCAATAGCAGTAGAAACGCTATCAGGTGAGTTAGCTGCGCATTGTTGAGCATGACGGGTTCTTTCGCGGTTGCAGAACTATGTTAATGAGTCGGGATGCCGGGTTGGATGTCGAGATATCGGTGCATGGCCATTGAATGGTCACGTCAACTCTACCGCTCGCTTGGCGGCGTCATGGGATTGTCGGCGAGTGCGCGCTGAATCTCGCTTCCGAAGTAGGCCTGCGGATCGGAGGACTTTTGATGCTCTTGTTCCTCTCGTAAGGCAATGGCTTCTTTGGCTTGCTTGAATGCCTCCTCAAGGGTTCGTGCTTTAGGCAACGCGTCGCGGTAGAACGCTTCACCGAAGTAGGTGAGGTCGCGATCGTCGGAGCAGCCAAAGGATGTCTTATCGGCGGCCGCCGCGGTGATGATGATGGTGTCGGGATTTTGCAGAAGCGGTATGAAGGCGCCGGCGTGGCAGGCGGAGATGACGATGATCCTGCGTTTGATGCCCGACGCCTGCAAAGCCTCGCTCAAGTCCTCGCCGGTGAGCCCGCGCAAATCCAACGCAACATTGTTCACGGAAATCTCAGGATCGGACGATCCGTGCGAGGATAGTGAGAGAAATAGAATATCCCGTTCAGGATTCATTTTCTGCCCGATCAGTTTAAGGGCATAAGTAAGGCTCGTGACGGTGGCGATGGGAAATGCCGTGAGATTGCGGCGATCGTTTAGCAGCAACAACTGTCTGTCCTCGACGTTGAAGCGATCGGCGACTTTATTCGCGCCAAATTTGATTTCCTCCGCAAATACACGCTGGCTCGCCACGCCGGCGAAGCCTACAAAAAACACCTTGGGAGTGTCGCCAGGGGAAACGTCAAACCGGTGCACGACTTCATCGATTTTAGAGCGCTGATCGAACAGGATCGACTCCGCTTGGTGCGGCTTGAACTCTTCGTTGTCGGGCGGTGCGGAATACCACACGGAAGCGGTCCAGTACGCCTCCTGGTCGGCCCCGTAGAATATTCCAAAGGTCAAGAGCAGTAGGGCGGTGGTGCGAAGCTGCCACGCTCCGGTGAGCCTGCGCAGATTCAGCACCGCATAGACCAATACGTAGATACCGAGAGTGACTTCGAGAACCGTGAAACCGCGGAGCAGTCGGGTATTCATCAACCACCACGCCGCGACTAAGAAAGGCGTCACTGCGCCAAGGATGTACAACGCAGCTCGAACCGGAATCTTCGGCGTGGAGGCGCGGGATGCGATGAGAGCGGCACCGAGCGCCAACAATAGGTAGCAGCTGATGACGGGTACGCTCCAACTCGTGAATTGAGGATTGGGACCGGCCTGAAGCCAATCGAGCCCAATCCAGAGGCCGAGCGAGAGCAAAGCGAGCGCCACTATCGAGGGTTCGGTGGCCATGCTCGATATATCTTTCGAGGGCTTCAGCAGCCAGAGCCGACAGACATCGTTTAGCCTTTGGAGAAGTGTAGGTTTGGGGGCGACTGTGGGAGTCGATGGCGCGGAAGCGTCAGCAATCGCAGTCCTGAGGCGGCCATCGGCGTAAAGAGATCGAATCAGGTTTTCGGCGCCATCGGCGGTTAGGCTATCGGGTAAGGAGCGTAGAGGAACGACCACGCCGCCTGTGCTGTCGAGCCATAAGTACAGCGTGTCGCCTTCGCGGCCGATGTTTTGAATGCGACTCCAGTCGTAAGTCGCGGTGATGCCGGGTCTCGCCGTGTGGACTCCCAACGCATCAAACTCGAGGGTGCAGGATCCCAGGAAGACGGAATGCTTGGACGGTTGGTACACGCTAATATACAAACGACGAATGACGAACATCGCGCTCACCCAAACCGTGACAATCGCGAAGATTCGCCACAGCGAGGTGTCGGCTATCGCCTGGGGTGCCAGCACGAAAGAACATACGACGGCTAAGGCGATGGGGATGTAGGTTACCCACCATCGGCCAGCGCGGTCGACGCTTTGTCTACGCCTGCCGGCGCTCTGATAAGCCAGCCAATCTTCCAGCGTGAATTCGACGATGAGTCGTAAGGCGTCCATGTCGTTGAGGGCATCCCTAGCACATTGTTTGGCTGAGCTAACCGTAGCCGGAAGAGGAACCCGAGGCCCAAATTGGGTCACAGAATGGGCGAAAAAGCGCGCTTTTGGCGCCGATCAACTCGCTTAAGCATTACTTAACAGTCGGTCAGATAGTCCATTTGTTGTGAATCGGCCCGCGGCGCAACCTATAGCCGTTCGATCGATTCATTCAAATGGAGAGGCACATGGACAATCTCATCACACGATTCTCGCAGGCTCTTCTTGCCGTTGCCGCCACTGGCGCTTCGGCGCTCATGTTGCAGATTGCGATGGTGGCAGCGTAAGACGATGCTGGGACTTGCTGCGAAGGTCAGGGAGTTCGCACCCTATGCGCTGATGGAGCTCATATTGCCAGGCGGCTCGATGGTGGCGCTTGCACTGTGGCTTTATCGGCGCAAAAAGAGGTTTAGCGCCTTGGCCGTGTCGCTCAATACCATTCTATAAGTGACCACCTTGCGCTTGGCATCGAGCCGCGCGCAGCGAGCTTGCGAGCTTGCCACCCAAGAACACTGCGGGAACAGCCGGAATGACGACTCCGAGGTTGTACCACCACGGGAAGCGGGACCAGTAGAGGATAAGATGCAGGCCAGCGAGATAGATCCCCACGAGGGCTGCCAACACCCACACTGCTTCGCGGCGCTTCGCGATTTTTCCCGCCGCCCAACCGGCTCCAATCTCGGCGAGCACCCAGAACACTAGGTTGCAACACGCCATCAGTGCCGTGAACGTAAATACACCCTGGCGCGTCCACTCGCGTCCGTGGATTGCGTAGTCGGGCCAGAGCTGCGCCAGTACCAGCGCAAGGACGAAGAACCCCACCATCCATACAACAGCGCCAACCAAGACACCGAGTACGCTGCGCACCATGTTATCAGCCTCCGTTACATGTACCGGCCTATGCAACCAGGTGCATAGTGTGACACAGCACCATGCCTGACTAAGCTTGCGTCGCGGCTGACGTCCGAGTTGGCAGAGGCAGCGCGGCCGGGGTAGGCTTTCCCTTGGTTCCAAGCGTGGAGAAGGCAATGGCGATCAAACGTCCAACAAAAGCTAAGAGTATGCCATCACACAAAGCGGCGGCATCGGCCCCGTTGCGGCACGTCGACCTCAGGGCGCCGCAGCAGATGGTGTTGGGTGAGGTCTACGTTGGATGGCTGTGTAAGAACCGATCGTGCGGGCGAGTCATCGCGATTGCGGCCACGGCACCGGGCGGCAAGGCGTCGGTGGATTTTGATGATCAATTAACTGCGATCAAATGCCCTCATTGTGCGGATGAAAATCTGTACCGCTGGAGCGCTCGCAGCGAACAGACATACGCGCCGAAGAGTGTCTCCACGTAATATTAAGGTGAGCAACATTGCGGCGAGCGCGCCATTGACGAGCTTGGATCTCGCCGGTGCGCTGGTAGTGCACGATCATGACGCTCTGGCATCAGTGCGCTGCGTTGGCCGCCAATTCCGAAGAGTCCAATACTCGGCCGTTGAGTATCACTTTTGCGATCCCAGCATAGGCGTCGATCGTTTGCGTCGGATCCTGTTGGAGCAGCAGTAAATTGGCACGTTTCCCAACCTGCACGGTTCCGATATCCCGATCCAGCTTCAGTGCCTGGGCGTTCGTCAGCGTCGCGGACTTGAAGATCTGTGCGGGAGTTTCGCCTGCGTCGACGAGTCGTTGCATCTCCAGCCAGGCATTTAAGCCCGGCGGATTGGCGTAGGTGGGGGCACTCGGCGTATCGGTGCCGAATAGAATACGGCCGTGCCGCGCGACAAAGTATGCAGTCCCATGGTTGCCGCGCTCGATCCCTGAGCCAAACGCCTCGTTGGCGGCATGCTCGAGCTGACTGGCGCTTGCATCGACAGGCAGTTTCATGCCCTCTGATACAGCGACATGAAACCATTGGCCCTCGGCGGACCGATACCAGTCAATCAGGCTGGATGGCAAAACACGCGGCAGTCGCGGATCCGACAGAAATGATGGGCCGACGACGTCTCTGAGGCCGTAGAGCACCTGCATCGTCGGCTGCAAGCCGACGTTACGCGCAAGTTCCTCGTCCAGTATCTTCTTCATGCCCGGCGTGACCTCGCTCGTTGTGGAATGCTCTTGATACAAATTCCACAGTCCGTGGGCCATGATGTCAACGCCGGCATCGAGCCCGAATCTCTGAGCCTCGTCTGAATTGGCGTGCATCAACACAGGCATACCTGCAGCGTGCGCGGCCTTCACGACCTCACGAATCGTTTCGAGCTTCGGCACGGGGAGATTGCGAACCCCGCCAAAGCCGCGCTCAAAGAACGTCTTCACGCAGATCGCACCATCGGACTTCATCCTCGAGACCACGGCCTGTGGCGTGTGCAGGGCGGGATCGATGCCGTCGGGCGCCTGGGTGCCGGGCTCGATGAGCATATAGGGCCAACCTTGGTAGCGTTGTGGCTTCGGCGCGTAATTCATCGAATAGCCATCCATCAGCGCGGCGCCGCCACAGAAGTACGCGTCCGGAGCGACGCCGTGGCTTTTCCAGCGCGCCATGCCTTGAGGCGTCGAGATCAGATCGATCAGCGTCGTGAATCCGTACAGCAGGTAACTGCGGGGAATCTGATCCCGGGCGGCCGTGGCGATATCCGGATGCTGGGCTTCTTGCTCAGGCGTCATGCCGGGAATATCGCCGAGGTGCACATGGCTGTCGATCAAGCCGGGGATAAGATAAAGGCCGGAACCGTCGATGACGATTGCGTCCCTACGCGACCGAGCCGTTGCGTTCATGGCTCGCCGGATATCGACGATGCGGCCGTCGTGCACGCGAACCAGAGCATCACGCATCGGGATGCCTCTCTCGGGAGACACGATCGTCACGTGCTCGATCTGCAGGTCTGCCGCTAACAAGGCACCCGGCAAGGCAGCGAGCACAAGCCATCGGATACGAGATGCCAACAATAACATCGGCGGCATGGTGTCTCTCAGCAGGTTGTGGACGCGCATATTATTTCAGAAATTGCGGTCAGGTGATTGCACAGCCGGTCCGTTGGCCGAGCAGGCACTGCTCGTGATACGCTCTCAGAAGGAAATCCGGTAAACCGATCCCAGGATTGGGATGGACAGGTCGTATGAGCCACAGGGTCGTGATCATCGTTCCTTCCCAAGGACACAATACGAGTGCGTTCGAGTCTGTTGCCACGAAGCTAAAAAGCGACGTGTACTCTGACGCTGTCATCGTCAAAGCACGAATTACGGTCGACAGCGGAGCGGTGACGGTCTCGTTCCTCCGGCACGCGCATCCATTTTCGTGGGACCATACAAAAGATCTTCGCCGTGTGTTGACGATCAGCCATGGAATGCTCGACGGTCCAAACCTAGCGTTCGGCGACGCCGTCGTACCGGCGGAAGCGCATCAGCCGTGGGGAGTCAATGACGGGGACTTGACGGACACCGGTACTGCCTTCTGGACTCTCGTCAGCCGACACATGGAAACTGCCGGTAAGATTATTCTGCTCGGGTGTCTCATGGGCGCAGGCCAATTTGCACGCAACTTGGCTCATCTCACAAAGAGAAATGTCTATGCGGCAACAAACGAGTTCGGTGCCGGCGACGCAAAAACGGCGCTGAAAAATGTTCGAGCTATTGAGGATCATAAAAGGCCGCCGAGCCTGCTGAAGTTCACCGGCTGAGTCTGCACCGTGCAAACGTTCGCTCGACTGGCTCTCATGTTGCTTGGTTCCACCGAAATGGTCACCGGCGGCTGCCTTGCGGCGGATGATCCAGCCTGTGGAAAAGACTATCCCGTGCCCACGAAACCCGTCGACTATCGGCAGGAATTCGCCGGCGGATCCCTGCTACCCAGCGAAATTGTGCTGAAGGCGCATGTGATCAAGCTCGGAATGACGCCCGGCGCGCTCGTCGCGGTTCTCGGTGAACCAACCCGGCAGCTCGCCGCTGAAAGCCGCTCGGTACCAGAACAATGCGAGTACCTCTTGCAGCTGTTGCAGGAGCACCCGACATCGATGCACCTCTACAAGCTGGCGGCGCTCAGATTAAAATACTTGGCAGGCGAGTTTCGCGTCTCCGAGTGGGCGCTTCCGGACGTCGGAACCATAAAATCTTTCTGGTATTCGCCGGACCACGCAGGCCGCGAGCTGTCGTACCTATACTATTTCGCGCCAATTGCTATCGCGCCTGGCAAGGTGGAACGACTCAAAGGCGAAAACAACACCCTGCTCAGGGCCGGCCCGCCGCGCATGGAGTGGAACATTCAATCAAACCGACTGTCCATTGAGAATCAGCGCGCAAGTGGCGACGCCGTCCGCTCGTCGCCATAAACCATGCGAAAAAGATCCATGAGGCATTGCCGCCGGTATGCGGCGATGTCTGAACGGGCTGGCACCCAGATCGGCGCGGCCGGTCCGCAGCGAAGCAAGAATGCGGCGTTCCATCACTTGACGGTGGCCGGCACTACCGCCGTTGATTCTTTCGCGTCCTGCGCACGCGTGGCTTCCAGCACATCCCGCATCGAATAATTGCCCTCGTGGCAGGCGAACTCGAACATTCTCTTCGTCGAGCGCAGCAGATGTGTTTCGCCAGTCCAAGGGCGAGTGTAATAAGTCGGGTCGCTGATCGGGATCGTCGGGCTGATTCTGACTGCCGGAAGGACTTAAGTATTGCTCTTTGAGCCGTTTCGCATCGGCTGCGCTGATCGCCAATTGACTGAAATCCGCCGGCCGCTCCAGCGGCGTGAGGTTCGAGTTCCTCCACATGCCTTGCAGGTCGACATGCCCGTCGGGTAAGCGAGGCGCACGATAGGCGCTGGGTTTTTCCGCGGCGTGATTCGCCGCAATGAGCGACAGGAGAGTCCAGCCGATGGCCGAAGGAGCGAAAGATTTATTTGCTTCTAACAAAATAACATTGTGGTTGACGCGTCGCCCAGAGAAGATTCGCCGCTCGATTATGCCTGATTGACGCCCAAGCCCGTAGAGCACTCGTTGGTCCCAGCCAATGCATGCAGTGGGGCTGCAGACGGTCAAGAACACTCACGGCGACGCCATCGTTTAGATTGTCTTAACCCTCGTTAACGACTTCTGTTTTGCAGTAGGGCCGTCGTGAGTGACAGTGTCCCCGCGAATTATCGCGCTCACTAGAGCTCAGCGCGAGAAATAGCCCGAATGAGAACTTTTCGAGGAGTTAAAATGAAAAACGCCATAGCAACTGTTGTTACAGCGATGACAATCTATATTGCCACGTCCATTGGTTGCGAGGCAGCCGTGGCTTCAGCGGGTAGCGCTGTCAATAAACCGTTTTTGTCGGATCCGCCGCTTACGTCCGTAGTTCATTTCTCGGACCTCGATGTTTCGAGTGTCGACGGTGCCAAGAGGCTCTATGCGCGCCTGCGCCGCGCTGCGAGTGAGGTTTGCGAGCCCCTTGAAAGTGCAAGCGCCGAAGGCGCCTCTGAGCACGGCGCCTGTGTAGCCAAAGCCATCGAGGATGCGGTTGCACATATTAATCGTCCGCGCTTGTCGGAATATCATCGGTCGCACACCAAGGGTCGCCCCCGCATCGTGAAGCTTGCGGAGGCTGAATGACGTGCATAGTTAGACGACATGGTGCGCGGGACGCGAGATCGCCGTGAAGGTCGAAACTGGCGGAGCAGTGCGCACGCTCGGGCTCGTTTCTGGCTTGGGCGTCGGCGCCGGAATTTTCTATTATAAGGCGCTGGTTGACGCGCATCTTGCGCGGGGCGCATCTGCGCGTCTTCTCTTGGTCCACGCGGATGCAAGGTACGTGATGTCTCTGGCTGCTGCTCGGAACACCACGGAGCTTGCTGAATATCTCACTGGCTTACTGAAGCAACTAGCTCGCGGGGGTGCTGAGATTGCTGCCATCCCAGCTTTTTCCCCTCAAGTCTGCATGAAAGAACTCGCGTCCATCACCCCATTGCCGCTCATTAGCCTGCTTGACGCCATTGCGGCAGAGGTCGAACGACGCCGCTACCATCGCGTTTCACTCTTCGGCGCACGCGTGACGATGGAAACGCATATGTTCGGTGCGCTTCAGAACACCGTTGTGATCCTGCCACGGCCTGAGGAGCTCGATACCGTAGCCGACATTTACGTACGCGTCGTTCAGGAAGCACAAATCTCGAAGGAGGATTTTGAACGGCTGCGCGTCATTGCGCACAGCCTGCTCGAACGCGAGCGGCTCGACGCCATTATCCTGGCAGGAACCGATTTGGCACTTGTCTTCAATCCGACCAATACCGACTTCCCGCATCTCGACGGGGCACGTGTCCACCTACAGGCGATCATGCGCGCGATAGCACCGTCGCCGGAAGAAAGCACTGACGGAGCGCGGGGTTGAGCGATGCATGTTTGAATGACATGGCGGGAAGTGTCCCCTATTGGTCCTGAAACGATATATTCGCACGTTGTATCAAGGCTTAGGATTCCAAGCATCCCATCCAATGGAGGTGCTGAAAGTGTCCGTTAAGACTGCCCTGCTGGTGATTGACGCACAAGAATCGTTCCGCCACCGACCCTATTTCCGCGAAGAGGAACTGCCTGTCTATATCGAGCACCAGCAGGCGCTTATTGACGGCGCCACCGCTGCCGGCATTCCGGTGTTACAAATATTCCATGTCGAGAAGACCGGCGCGTTCTCCGAAGTGTCCGGCTTCGTGAAGTCCCTTGCACCACTGCGCATCGAACCCGATGCGGTTTTCAGAAAGCCGCGTCACAGCGCGCTGGTGGCTTCGGGCCTCGATGTCTGGCTTACTGAGAACAGCATAGCCCGAGTCATCGTGTCCGGAATCCGTACCGAACAATGCTGCGAGACGACGACCCGCCACGCCTCCGACCTGGGCTATACGGTAGACTACGTCAGTGAGGCGACGCTGACCTTTCCCATGACGGACGTGACCGGCAGACAGTGGAGTGCCGCCGAAATTCGCGCCCGCACCGAGCTGGTCCTGGCCGGCCGTTTCGCGCGCATTGCCAGTGTGGAGCAGGCATTGATGGGCGCCCCACAACAGGCTGCCGCCTGATGCCGGCGGCGGCGCGCAAGCGCATCGCCACCTTCGTGGTGGTGCCGCCGCGCGCCCTGCTGCTGGATATTGCCGGTCCCATGGAAGCGCTGCGCAAGGCAAACCTCGAACAGACGGCGATTCTCTTCGACGTCGTCTACATCGGTCCTTCACCGAGAATCGGCAGTTCGATCGGTCTCGACCTGTCGGGCATCGCGCCGTTGCCGGCATCGTTGCCGGCGGATGCGCTGATCATCGTCTCCGGCGAGGTCGACGAGCCACTGGGCAGACACGTCCGCAGTCGAGCACAGGACGGGCGGCTCGAAACGCGGATCGTGACCTGGCTCAAGAGCGCCATTCGTCCGGGCATGCGGTTGGTGACGATCTGCTCCGGCGCATTGTTAGCCGCTCGCGCGGGCCTGCTCGACGGACACGAGTGCACCACTCACCATGCGTCGATTGCCGAGCTAAAGCGGCTCGCGCCCGCCGCGCAGGTGCGCGAGAACCGCCTGTATGTCGTGGACGGCGAGCGGCTGACCAGCGCCGGGATCACCGCGGGCATCGACCTGATGCTGCATGTCGTGGCGCAGGAGGCTGGCCATGCTACGGCGCTTGCCGTCGCGCGCTACCTGCTTGTCTATCTGCGGCGCGGCGGGTCCGATCCGCAACTCTCGCCCTGGCTCGAGGGCCGCAATCACATCCATCCGGCCATTCACCGCGCGCAGGATGCGATTGCGGCGAATCCGGTTGACGGCTGGTCGGTGGCGGCGCTGGCAAAGATCGCCGGCACCAGCCCGCGCAACCTGTCGCGCCTGTTCGGCGCCCACGCTGGAATAAGCGTCACCGATTACGTGAACCGCATCAAGATCGCCCTGGCCCGTGAGCTGCTCACCGGCTCGCAGCTCGACATGGAGAACGTCGCGGAACGCGCGGGATTCACGTCAGCAAGGCAGTTCCGCCGCGCCTGGAAGCGGTTGTACGACACCCCGCCCGCGCAGGTTCGCAGCGCATCCGGGCCGTCACCGTAAGCTCTGAGACTCTCGCCTCGCCGACTTTTGGGTGTTCGATGACTGGTCAGACAGTGCTGACGGATAAGCCTTGCGAAAGCGATCCGACAGCCATAGAAGTCTAAATTCAGCCGCGCGTCTCTCACTCTGTGGTCGCCGGTATGAAACGAATCCCGCGGCGAGATCAACAGGAGTTATCCGATGGCAATAGCAAAGTCGAGGACGAGAAAGCCACCGAAGGACGACGGTGATGATTCCGACGGCTATTTCCGCGCATATGAAGAATATTCGAAGGTATTGAGGACATGGCTGGTAGCCTATGGAATTGGAGCACCGGTTCTTCTTTTCACAAACGACCACTTGGCGTCTGCAGTGTCGAAGTCTTCATTCGCCATTGCGATTGCTGCCTATTTTCTGCTGGGCGTTGGTTTTCAGGTCCTGCTCGCGGCAATTAACAAGAATGTGATGTGGATGCTTTACTGGGGAGAGCAGTGGCCAGAGTTACAGAAACGACTTTGGTACAAGATCAGCGCGTGGATGAGTTATCAATTTTGGATCGATATGCTGGTCGATATTGGCTGTCTTCTGCTGTTTGGATGGGCCACTTTGCTGGCGTTTCGAATCGTGCTGGAGTAGCCCGTCAGATTGATTGCTTGATTGCGACAGGATGTTGAAACGGACAAGGTCCGGGAAGAGTGCTGGAAGCAAGGCGATGTCATACTGGCCCAGTTCGGTCGGTATCGGACGTTGTAGCGAGGTGTGCGGATGGCTACACTTAACGCAGCTCGACCGATTTGCGCGCTGCGGATTGGCGGGCGGTAACGCAAATCATGCTGTCCTGAATTGCATTCAATCGCCGACGACACCAGCAAAGGAAGAACGATGCACATCGGCAGCCTGCGTGTTCGCGTCCTCGCATGTTGCGTTTTCCTTGTTGCCTGGACCGGCGCCGAGGCGCAGCTGCTGACGGCAAAACAGGAATCGATTTATTCGAACGTTCTCAAGCAGAATCGGCCCGTCGAAATCTATCTTCCGAAGGAATTCGAAAAGGATGCGGCGCAGCGCTATGAAACCCTATACGTGCTCGACGGCGATTGGAACGCGAAGATCGTGGTCGACATCGTCAGTTTTATGCGCCAGGTCGGATTCATCCCGCCCGTGATCGTGGTCAGCGTTCCGAATGTGATCGACGAGCAGGGCAATACTCGTGATCGCGACTTCACCCCGACCGCGGTCGCCGACAGGCAGCGCTCGGGTGGCGCAGCCGACTTCCTTAGCTTTTTGAAGACCGAACTCGTCCCGTACATTGATCAGCACTACCCGACGAACCAGGTTCACCTCGTTCACGGCCACTCGCTGGGCGGAATGTTTCTGATGTACGCTCTGCTGAACGAGCCGGCGCTGTTCGATGGCTACGTGATTCTCGATCCGGCCATGTGGTGGGACAAGCATGCGCTAGACGCCGTTATCGACCAGAAACTGGCCGACGTGCCGACGAAAGGTAAAGCGATCTATATTGCGGCCCGCAGCCGGCACGCATTCGAAGGCATGGGCATGTCGACGGTCGAACCTATCTTTCAACACAGGGCGTCGCGCGACCTGCACTGGCAAATCACGGCGTATCCCGATGAGAGCCACGATTCTCTGAAGCTCAAGGGGACCTACGACGCACTTAAGTTCGCGTATCAGGGCTATTCGGCGGGAACGATCGAGATCTTTCCGACGGGCGGCATCGTGATCAAGGGCAAGCCGGTATTCCTGATGGCAGACGGCGATGCGGATCGCTTCTTAGATCTGCACTATTCCACCGATGGTTCTGAACCAAGCGAGGCGTCGCCGAAGATTGACGGAGCGCTGGCAATCTCAGACCCGGAGAGGACGAAGATCAAACTGCTGTCGAACCGCGGTGTTTTCGATCGTGCGATCCCGCATGGTCTGAAAAGCGGCACGGTGTTGCCGCCGAGTCGCACTGCGAACGGAAGAACGGACGCCTGGCAAATTGCGTTCTATCCTGCGGAAGCCTGGACGAGCTTTAAGCGCAGCAAGGCATTCAAGACCTTCGACACGGACAAGGAGATCAACTTTTCCGGTGCCGGACGCGACGCATTTGCCGTTACAGTGGAACGCGGTCTCGACATTTCTACCGAGGGTTACTACGTGTTCGGCGTTGTATCGAGCAACAACACGCGCCTGTCCGTCGCGGGTCGGCCACTGATCGACAGCGACGGCGGGCAGCAGGCGTACATCGTGCCGTTGCGACGCGGCGTATACCGCGTGCGTCTGGAGTTCCAGCGCGCCACGAAAACCTCCGATGTCGATCTGCGCGTCTTCCAGTGCAAGGACGGTGAACCGGAATGCTGGAAGAACGAGCTATTCAAAGTGTCGAGTCGGAAATGATGCCCTGTATAAAGAAGAGCCCGCCCGAAGTCCGGCAGCAGTGCCCGTTAGGTGACGAAGCGTCCAAGTTCGCGCGCTTCGCTGGCGTAGCGTAGCGACGCGGTGTGAATGGCCCGGCCGGACGAGTAGCACCCGGCCAGGCGGTGCAACAAGAGGAATTGCTTATGACTCGACGAAATGCGAGAAGCGTGTTGATGCTGGCCATTGGCATTCTTGGCCTTGCATCGAATTGGACGCAGGCGGCGCCACTCGAGAGCGTCGAGGCGGTTTTGGACCGATATAAGCAGGCACTCGGCGGTGTGGATTCCATCGCTAACGTACAAGCGGAAACCGTCCATGGGGAAATTGACGGCACCGGTATGGCCGCGAAATCAAAGTTCGTGTCTTTCGCAAAGCCTTTCAAGACACTCATTAAAGTCACACGCGCGGACGGCAGCGAAGCCACGTCTGGATTTGATGGCAGCGTTTCCTGGTCCGTGGATGCCAAGGGAGCGAGTATCGACAAAGATACGGCCCTTGAAGCCGTGCGACGGGACGCCGATTTGCAATATGCGCTTCATCAACCGGCGTATTTCAACAAGCTGGAGTTTAATGGAGTAACCGAATTTGAAGGCCGCTCCTGCTATTGGCTCAACGGTATTACCCATTGGGGCAAGGACAACAACCAGTTCTACGATGTCCGAACCGGGCTGCTGCAAGGTTACCGTTTCCAGGCGGATGATTCGTCGGGGGCAATCGTGATTGTGCTGTTTGAAGATTACAAGAGCTTTGGGGGGCCGCTGGTCGCAACCAAGATTACCTCGCGCAACGGCGACCATCGACGCACATTTACCTTCAAGACGGTAAGTTATGCGCCGCTTGCCGATTCTGTTTTCGATCTGCCACAGGCTGTCAAGGCACTGTTGTGAGAGGGAGCCGGAGTGGCGCGGTTAGAGTCACGTCTCTTACTCGCCGGCATCCGGACCAGATCCGCGAGGCACGAGCGGAGACGAGGTCCGTAAATCAGACGCCGCGTTTGGGCGGCGCCCGAAAGCTCAACAAAGGATCCTCCCGTGCTCGCGCGCTATCGCTGCGGCGCCGATCTTGCGTATCTATTTGATTTATAAGCTCTAGTTGACGTCTCTCGCCTGTCCCTGTCTAATACGCCGCTCTGCGAAGGCCAGGTAGCTCAGTTGGTAGAGCAGCGGACTGAAAATCCGCGTGTCGGGGGTTCAATTCCCTCCCTGGCCACCAGACCCCTTTTTTCTCAAGGGTAACATTGGGGGTAACAGCTTCCACCATAGTTGAGTTACCCCCACATCAGTCACTCGCTGACTAGATTTCCAGGGAAATCCTGAAATCTTGACTCACCCGGCCGCGCTTTGGGGTCAGATTCTCCCCATGCTTTCGAGCACCGCCATCAAGGCCGCCAAGCCTAAAACCAAAGCCTATAAGCTGGCCGATGGGCGCGGCTTAGTTCTCATCGTTTCTCCCAGCGGCGGCAAGTGGTGGCGATTCAGGTTTCGTTTTGACGGCCAGGAGAAGTCGCTGTCACTGGGGACTTATCCTGATGTGTCGCTGAAGCAGGCGCGGCAGAAGCGCGATGAGATGCGAAGCGCCCGAGCTTCCGGCATCGATCCTGCGGCGAGGCGCCGTGCGGAAAGATACGCACGCGGGGACACCTTCGAGGCTGTGGCGCGGGAGTGGTTCGTGAGCTTCTCGCGCAGCTGGGCGGAAACGCATACCGAAAAGATCATGCGGCGGCTGGAGCTCTACATCTTTCCGTGGATGGGCGCTCGGCCGATCGCGAAATTAAGCGCCGTAGATGTGCTGACGTGTCTGCGTCGCATTCAAGCTGGCGGCAAGCTCGAGACGGCGAAGCGTGCGCTGCAGAATTGCAGCCGGATCTTTCGATATGCCGTCGCCACGGGGCGGGCGGAACGCAATCCGACGTTGGATTTGCAGGGGGCCTTGCCGCCGCATCGGGAGGGACATCTGGCCGCAATCACTACGCCTAAGGAGGTCGGACAGCTGTTGCGAGCGATCGATGTCTACAGCGGGAGCAACGTGGTGAGATTTGCGCTGAAGCTGGCGCCGTATGTATTCGTGCGTCCGGGGGAGCTGCGGCAGTGCGAATGGGCGGAAATTGATTGGGATAACCGGGAATGGCACATCCCTGAGCGCAAGATGAAGGCGCGGCAGAAACATATCGTGCCGTTGTCACGCCAGGCGCTGGCAATCTTGATGGAAGTTCATCCGCTTTCGGGTCGCGGTCCGTTCGTGTTCCCGAGCGTGAGAAGTGCGCAGCGGCCGCTGTCCAATGTTGCGCTGCTCGCGGCGCTACGAAGAATGGGATATGAGCAGGGGACGGTGACGGTGCATGGGTTTCGCTCGACGGCGAGCACGCTGTTCAACGAGATGGGGCAAAATCGCGACTGGATCGAACGGCAACTCACACACGGAGAGCGCGACGGTGTGCGCGCTTGTTATAACTACGCGGACTACCTGCCGCAGCGAAAGATCATGATGCAATTATGGGCAGACTACATAGATCAATTGCGAAGATCGCGAGTCACTTTGGTGCTCAGCGGCGAGCAATTGGTCCTGGAAATGCCCTAGTCGAAGGGCGGCGAGTATTTGCCACAGGGGTGAGCAACAACATTGTGGCGTAGCTAACCCATACGGGAGGACCTAGGAGATTTCGCCCGGATCATGGGGGAGCTATAATGCGGGAATCGCGCACGGAGGTGCATGAGTTCCAACGAGAGCGGCCCTTATCCCATTATTGAAAGGTGCGCCGATGTTTGGTTTCAGCAATCACGATCCTGAATCCGGGCACGTACTGCAGTGCCATGCATGGCTTTTCATGGGCATGGCAGTGGCAGCGTTGCTGCTGTGTCGTGTAGCCACATCGCATGCGGCCGGCACCGAGCCGCGGATTTCGGCAACTGCGATAGCGGGTACCGTTACCAGCGCGCACGGCGCGGAAGCCGGAGTCTGGGTCATTGCTGAAACGCATGACTTTGAAACACGCTTCGCCAAGATCGTCGTGACCGACGAGGCCGGTCACTACCTGATCCCGGAATTGCCCGATGCGAAGTATCGTGTCTGGGTGCGCGGCTATGGTCTTGTTGATTCGCGTGGCGTCGACGCAGCCCCGGGACAGCATCTCGACATTGCAACGAGCATCGCTGCGGATGCGGCGACGGCGGCCAAGACCTATCCGGCCGCGTATTGGTACGCAATGATGAAAATTCCCGACGAGGCGCAGGTCGCAAAGGTGCCGGGCGGCCGCAACGGTTATCTGATGTGGATGAAGAACATGGGTTGCGTCGGCTGTCACCAGCTGGGGAATTTGGCGACACGCACCATTCCGAAGACTTTAGGCACTTTCAAGTCATCGCAGGAGGCTTGGCTGCGGCGCCTTCAATCAGGGCAGGCCGGCGTACAAATGATCAACATCGCGCAAGGTGCGCTGGCAGGCATTCCGATTCAGTATCTCGCGGACTGGACTGATCGCATCGCAGCCGGCGAACTCCCCGCGGTGCCGCCGCCCCGTCCGAGCGGCATCGAGCGCAACATCGTCGCCACCGTGCGCGATTGGTCGGATGGCAAAGCCTATTTGCATGACTTGTCCGGAACCGATCGGCGTAACCCAACGGTGAATGGGTATGGCCTACTTTACGGCGCTCCGGAACTGAGCACCGATAATTTTCCCGTGCTCGATCCGTCGCATAATGTCGCGACAACATTCAAGGCGAGCGTTCGTGATTCCGATACGCCGACGACTCACGACGACCCGGTTCTTGCGCCATCTCCCTATTGGGGCGATGAACGAATCTGGGATAGTCGAGCGATTGCGCACAATCCGATGTTCGATCAAACCGGCCGCGTGTGGTATACCGCGCGAGTTCGTGCCGCGAACAATCCTTCATTTTGCAAAAAGGGTTCAAATCTGCCGTCCGCTCAGGCCTTTCCCATCGACGCCTCGGAGCGCCAACTCGCGGTGTATGAGCCAAAGAGCGGCAAATATACATTCGTCGATACGTGCTTTAGCACTCACCATCTGCAATTCGCAGAAGACGCGAATAACACACTGTGGACCAGTGGCGGTCATGAGGTCGTGGGATGGCTCGACACCAACAAATTTGATCTCACCGGCGATGCGGCAGCCTCTCAAGGATGGGCGCCCTTCGTACTCGACATCAACGGTAACGGCAAACTGGATCAATGGACCGAACCCGGCCAGCCTTTGGATGCGACCCGGGACCAGCGGCTGGCGGTCAGCTTTTACGCGGTCATGCCGAATCCCGCGGATGGCAGCGTCTGGGGCACGGTTGCATTTCGTTATCCAGGCGCCCTGGTTCGATTCGACCCGCGAACCCGCTTAAGCGAAATCTTCAATGTGCCTGCACCCGGCTTCGGTGTGCGCGGCGCCGACATCGATCGCAACGGTGTGGTGTGGGTTTCCTTGGCAAGTGGGCATCTCGGTGAGTTTGATCGGCGCAAGTGCAAGGCTGCGCTCAATGGGCCGAACGCGACGGGGGATCACTGCCCAGAAGGTTGGAGTTTCCACCGACTACCGGGCCCGGGTTTTGTGAACGTGCCGCAAATGAGCGTCGAATCGAGCTATTACACTTGGGTGGACCAACACGACACATTGGGACTCGGTGCAAACGTGCCGATTGCCACGGGCAATTTGTTTGACGGCGTGCACGCGCTAGTTAACGGTAAATTTGTGACGCTGCGCATTCCCTATCCACTGGACTTTTATGCCAAGGGCCTCGAAGGCCGTATTGATGACGCCGCCAAAGGCTGGAAGGGGCGCGGCATCTGGATAACCAGTGGCGACAGAACGCCCTGGCACAAGGAAGGCGGTAAGGGCACAAAGCCCTTGGTCGTTCACTTTCAAGTTCGCCCTTCGCCTTTGGCCGATTGAGGATTCGCGCAAATACGCGCTCACCATTTCGTCACGTTTGCCGGGCATGGCTATACCGAGGCCAAATCTTGCCTGTCACGGGGCCCTTTAATTCATGGGTGACTGCGTTCGATTCGAATGGATTGGCATTGATGGGATGTGAGCGATCGGGGGTGTTGCTTCACGAATGCCGGGATTGTGGCCGTCGATCCGATATTGAACGCGCAGCGGCTGCTGCGGCTTAAGGAGGTGTCGAAGATGGTTGGGCTTAAGCGCTCGGCGATTTATCAGTATGTCGCTGACGGCAGGTTCCTGCTCCGATTAAAATTGGGATTAGAAGCGTGAGGTGGAGGGTGGTGGACATCCTCGCCTGGCGCGCGAAGATTGGTGAGTAGATTGCGATTGGACTTCGGGGATGGTCCGGACATCCTGGAAGGGCCGATTTATTCGGCACTTCGTGCCTCACCCCTCGCGTTGCTCGGGGCCGCCCCTTCGGGCGTTCTACGTCGCTACGCGTCGTGGTCCCGCTCCGATCAAGATTGGGATTAGAAGCGTGAGGTGGAAATTCACCGATGTTCTTGCGTGGCGGAGGAAGGTTAGCGAGTAGGGCCAGGCTAAATGTCGGCTTGCGACAGCTTCTGCACTTTGCCTGTCGCCGCGGGCTGGCTGATCCTCTCTACACGGCTCGGGCGAGCGCAGGAACAGCGAGCAGTGCAAATTAGCGCGATGGCGCAGAGCGAGTGATGCCACGAATCCGATTGACCCCGCCTCAAGACCTGACCATGATTGGCGCAGTCGATGAGTATTAGTAAGGAGGGACAACGGTGCGCATCACCCGCCGCAGCTTGATCCAACTATCGGGTGCCGCTTTGCTAGGCGCTTCCATACGCAACCTGGCCCTCGCCAACACTACAGTGGCCAAGCCAAACACCATGCGCCTCTTGATTCTTGGCGGCACGGGGTTCATTGGGCCGCATCAGGTACGATACGCGCTCGAACGCGGCCATCATGTGACCATTTTCAACCGCGGAAGAGAACGCGTGCAATGGCCGGGACCGGTGGAAGAACTGCTCGGTGATCGCAACACCGGGGACCTCAAGTCGCTCGAAGGACATGAATGGGACGTGTGCATCGACAACCCAACCACGCTTCCTTTCTGGGTTAGCGATGCAGGCAACAGCCTGAGAGGACGGGTAAAGCACTACGTCTTCATCTCAACAATTTCGGTGTACGCCGAGAATAATGTGCCCAACGCAGACGAATCCGCCGCGGTCGCACCCTACACAGGCGGCGACGCCATGGCGGAGACGATCGACTCGCTGCATAAGAACATGGAGCTTTATGGCCCCTTAAAGGCACTGAGTGAAAAGGAAGCCGAGAAGCAGTTCCCAAGAAAAACGACCATCATCCGCCCTGGTCTCATCGGCGGACCGGGCGATGAAACGGATCGCTTTACCTACTGGCCGGTTCGCCTGTCGAAGGGTGGCGAGGTACTGGCACCGGGGGATGGGTCTGATCCCATACAGATGATCGATGCGCGGGATCTCGCCGAGTGGAGCATCCGCATGGCTGAGGCGCGAAGGAGCGGGACCTTCAATGCCACCGGCCCGACCTCGCCGCTGCCGGTGCGCGACATGTTGGACAGTGTCAAAGCAAGTATTCATTCCGACGCCAAACTCGAGTGGGTATCGGCGGAGTTCCTCGAGGCGGAGAAAGTCGAACCTTGGAGCGACATGCCCGTCTGGGTTCCCGCCAGCGGGGACACCGCCGGTTTCGGCCAGCGCAACATAAAAAAGGCAATCGCCGCCGGGCTTACTTTCCGTCTGCTCGCGCAAACCGCCACCGACACCTTAGTTTGGTTTATGGCGCAGCCGGCAGAGCGTCAGGAAAAACTGCGCGCCGGCATCAAACCCCATCGTGAGAAGGAAGTTCTCGCGAAGTGGCACGCCGTCAAGACAAATTAGAACTTTAGCTTTGATCGAGTGGGCAACTTGACGTAGGCAATTGTTGGTCGACATCCGAAGGGCCACACGTCGCCCATTAGAATTTTGGAATTGCATAAAACGGTGACAGGTTCCGAAATGATCCAAATCGCAATCATTGGCGCGGCGGCTCGCTAAACAAATATGCGACGTTGCCGGTCTTTTGATTGGGTGCCAGGAACGTGATGACGATTTGCCTGGAGCTGCAGCGCTCGCATCGTAGACGGTCCTTCACCTTGACCAGCGGAAAGTTCTCACCGAGATGGGCGCGGAGTTTGGAAAGACTCAAGCGGGCTGAGTGTAAGCACGATGTGCAGGAACAACCGTAATAATAGTCATCGTTCACATCTTTCAGGGTGGCGGTTTCGAGTCGGGCGAATTCCATGTTTGTCACAGGGAAGTGACAACGGATTTGAGGGCGCCGCGCCAGCAAATCCGGAAGGCGAGTCGGGCTCGCGCGCCTGACTCGCCGGTGCCGGCCGAACACACGGGTGAGGCGTATACGCCGAACGCCGCGACAGGAAGTCGCGGCTGGTCCGCAAGCGAAGCAGGACAGCGCAGCTTCGCGGTGTGAACGGGCCGGCCAGATGGAGAAAAGCCGTAGTAATACGAATCATCGACATGCGCGAGGGTTGCGGTCTCCAGCTTTACGTCATCCATTTGTCCACGTTAGCGCGTGCCGGCTGTGGACTGCTGCTGTATAAGTCGTACAGTGTTTAGTAGGTGCGAGGACTGTATGAGATATCGTGAAAGGTAAAACTGCTCGATTTGGGCTACCTAGAAGTGGAGTAGAGCTGCGCGGGTTCGAAGCAAAGCGGCTTGGGGTCTTTAGTGTCTGCCTCCTGAGCTTCGGATCATGGCAATGCGCGATCGCAAAGCCTGACGCACGTGAGGTAAATACTCGGCCAGAGGTTCATGTCGTGGAGGGCGGCGTGCAGGGGTCTTTGGTGGAGGGCGGTTTCGCGTTTAAAAACCTACCCTACGCGGCAGCGCCGGTCGGGCCAAATCGATGGCGCGCGCCTCAGCCGGCCCCCGCTTGGAAGGGCATTCGGGATGCCAGAACTTTTGGACCCTCGTGCCCGCAACAAGCTGAGGGTTGGAACAATACGGACGCCGAGCGTTCCTCCGAGGATTGTCTTGTGCTGAATATTTGGGCGCCGCGCATCGTTCAACCCCCCGACCAGCCTTTGGTGCCAGTCATGGTCTGGCTGCACGGCGGAGGGTTCAGTGGCGGGTCAGCAAGCAATGAATTCACGGATGGTACAAAGTTGATGCGGCATGGCGTCGTCGTTGTCACGATCGAGTATCGCCTGGGCGTACTTGGCTTTTTGGCTCACCCAGACCTGGCGCGGGAAACTACCGGCGGCTCAACCGGCAACTACGGTTTAATGGACATGCTCGCCGCTTTTCGCTGGGTGCAAGCAAACATCGCTCAATTCGGCGGCGATCCCGCCAACGTCACAGCCTTTGGCCAATCAGCCGGTGGCATGGCGATCTCGTGGCTGATGACATCGCAGAGCGCTCAAGGTCTGTTTCATCGAGCCATCCTCCAAAGCGGTAACGCCTTTGGCGCAGGCACGATCACTTACTCGCGAGCCCAGGCAGAGCGCGCCGGTCAGCAATTCGGTGTTATCTCGAGGCTGCGCAAGCTTCCAACGAAGGCTCTGCTCAAGCGCTGGAAAGATTTCCAGGCAAAGCAGCCCGAGGTGCGTGCCGCACCGATTCTGGATGGTCTGCTGCTGCGTGAGCAACCGGCGAGGGTGTTATTGAGCAATGGACGCAGTGTTGCCATTATCGTGGGCAGTAACTCGCAAGAATATCCCCTGAATGTTCCCGCCGAGGCTTTTCGTCCGACCCTGCTCAAAGCCTTGGGCGACCAGGGAGGCAAGGCACTGGACTATTATTTTCCGCAAGGTGCGGCGAGACCGACCGATCCACTGTTCGGCAATGCGGGTACCCAGGTTGCAACCGATCTCTCGTTTCGCTGCGGCTCGATCCTTGCCAGTCATACATCCAACCCTTCATGGCTTTACCTGTTCGAACAGCCCCGGCCAGGTGCGTCGGTAGCCGCGCACTCTCACGAACTACTCTACGTGTTCGGGAACGAAGGCGAATGGAAGCTGGCCCAGCCGATGTCGCCGGATGAGTTTGCCCTCGTCGATCAAGTGCAAAGCTACTGGAGCAACTTTGCGCGAACCGGTGATCCCAACGGGCCGGATCTTCCGCCATGGCCGCTCTACAGCCGCACAGACGATCCGTATCTTGCGATCTCGGCCGAACACACAACCGCGCGTACCAATCTTAGAAGTGAAATTTGCCCGCTGTACATAGCACACTGGTCCGAGGCGGCGTCATATGACGCGCTTCTTAAGTGATTGCGAGATGGTGCAAGACGTGCAGCCGCGCTAGGCTGGCGCGGTCGGTGCGGGCGGATGGCTCGCCCCATGTATTCAGCTTTGACGGGTTGCGGGCACTGGGCGCAAACTCGAGGTGTGCTTGGGCAAGGGGACGGGGAGAATAAAAATGGAATTATCGAGACGAGATTTAATCGCCTCTGTGACGGCCGGCATCGCACTTTCAACTGATTCGGCTGCATCGACGAAGTTCGTTCCCAATCTATATCCGGGCCCTGCTTCCATCGGCCACCGATTTATCGATGCCAATGGGCTTAAGATTCACGTCGCCGAGCAGGGTACTGGACCTCTAGTTCTGCTCGTTCACGGATTTCCAGAGAGTTGGTATTCCTGGCGACATCAAATACCGGCACTAGCGGCCGCCGGCTATCATGTGGTCGCTCCCGACATGCGAGGTTATGGCGGCACCGATGCGCCGCCCGAACGCGATTCGTACACGATCATGGATCTGGTCGGTGACATGGTTGGCATTGTGGCGGCACTCGGAGAGAAGCGCGCGACCATCGTGGGTCATGATTGGGGTGCGACTGTGGCCTGGCACGCCGCGCTGCTGCGACCGGATATGTTCCCAGCGGTGGTGGCGATGAGCGTTCCTTATCGGCAGCGCGGACCGGTGCCACCGTTGCGTTTGCTTCGCCAACAGGGATTGAATACCTACTACTGGATTTACTACCAAGACGTAGGGGTCGCCGATGCGGAATACGACCGAGATCCGAAAGACACGCTTCGACGCACGCTGTACACGTTCTCGGGCGATGCCCCGCATAGCGAAACCAATCGACGAATCCTTGAGCCCGGCAAAGGTGCGCTTGATAGTACGCTCGAGCCCGAACACCTACCCCCATGGTTGACGGAGAGCGATCTGGAATACATGGCGTCGGAATTGAAGAAAAATGGTTTTCGTAATCCGCTCAACTACTACCGCAACTATGATCGTAATTGGCAGCTGTTGGCGCCCTGGGCGGGAGCAGTCATCCACCAACCCGCATTCTTTATCGCCGGCAAAGAGGATCATGTCATCCGCGGTCCAACGGGCGAAAAGCAACTCAAAGATCTTCCGACGACAGTACCTGGTCTTAAGGGTGTCCTGCTTCTCGATGGCGTAGGACACTATGTTCAACAAGAACGCCCAAAGGAAGTCACCGCGGCACTGCTCGACTTTCTAAGAATGCAAAATCTAACTTAAACTCTGATCCTCAAACGACGGAGGACCCCGATTCTTGCCCAATCAGAAAGAGGTCCGTCCATGAAGCTTGAGGCGTTGACGATTGGATTGGTGGTGTCGCTGGCGGCGGCAGCCTCAGGAGCAGCGCTCGCCGCCAGCAACGACGTTGTGATCGGCGACATCGATGATCTCTCCGGGCCGTATGCCGATATCCAGGGCCCGGCTGCGGTCGATGCGGTGAAGATGGCGATCGCAGACTTTGGCGGCACAGTGCTCGGTCGGAAGATTGCCACCCTGTCCGCCGATCACCAGAACAAGCCAGACATCGGTGCGACGAAGTTTCGCGAATGGGCGGACCAGAATGGTCTTAACATGCTCATCGCCGGATCGAATACCGGTGTCGCTATCGCGATGGCGAAGATTGCCGCGGCGAAGAAAGTGCCGTACTTCGTCGTAGGGGCGGTCGGCGCGACACTAACAAACGAGGACTGCACCGCCTACAGCGTCCACTATGTGGCTGACACCGTGGCGCTCGCTAACGGCACGGCCACCGCAATTTTCAACAACGGTGGCAAGACCTGGTTCTACCTCACAGCCGACTACGCATTCGGCACGCAGCTGCAGAACGCGGCATCGAAAGTCGTGGATGCGAATGGCGGGAAGAACGTTGGCGCCGTGCGAGTACCGCTCGGGGTATCGGACTTTTCCTCCTTCCTGCTGCAAGCGCAGGCGTCCGGTGCACAGGTGCTGGCGCTCGCGAACGCGGGTGCCGATCTCAGCAACTCGCTCAAAGCCGCCAATGAGTTCGGGATTACCAAGACGATGAAGCCAGCGGCGCTAAACGCTTTCATCACCGACATTCATAGCCTCGGCCTGCAGACGGCACAGGGTTTGTATCTTACGACGGCTTGGTACTGGGACCTGAATGACGAAACACGTGCTTTCGGCAAGCGCTTCTTCGACAAGATAAAGAGGATGCCGACCATGAGCCAGTCCGGCTATTACTCCGCGACGATGACTTACCTCAAAGCCGTCAAGACTGTGGGGACCACCGACTCAGATAAAGTCATGGCGGAACTCAAGAGGATGAAGATCAACGACATGTTCGCCAAGGGCGGATATATACGGGCGGACGGCGTGATGATTCACGACATGTACGTCGTGCAGGTGAAGTCCCCGCAGGAATCCAAGTATCCCTGGGATTATTTCAAGGTCGTTAAGGTGGTGAGCGGCGAGGAGGCGTTCGGCCCGATCACCGGTCGGTGTTCGCTCGCGCCGAAATAGGTTAGGGTCCATGCTGGCTACAGCGAACTTTCAGGGAGGCGACGCATGCGCATTGCGAAATCAGCATTTATCTCGTGTCTCTTTCTTAGTGGGCTTATGGTGTCGCTTGCGCAGTCACAATCACCTGAACACGGGGCGGCCGGAAAGTTAACAGCGGAGTCGATCATCGGCGCATGGCGCCTCGTTGGCATCGATTATTCGGGGCCCGATGGCGCGCTAGTCGACCCGGTATTCGGCCCAAATCCGCAGGGCATCATCATTTATGACCGCTCAGGATGGATGAGCGTACAAGTTGTGACTTCAAACCGTCCGACGATGGCCAGGCCCGTGACGCGAACATCGGGTGTTGTGACGGCCGACGAGGCCAAACTCGCGGCTGCGGCCTTCAACACGTACTATGCCTATTTTGGAAGTTGGGAATTTGACGCCGCTAGTTCGGCAATCACACACCATTTGAAGGCGTCCTTATTGCCGTATGAGACTGGAGTGGACTACCGACGGTCTGTCTCGATCAACGGCGGCCGGCTGGAACTGACCGTGAGCAATCAAGTGAACGGCGAGACGAGATTGCGAACGCTCACTTGGGAACGAACTGGCGCGCGCAAATAGCTAGGGTACCAATTCCGCCAAGGAGAATTTATTGCGCATGATAAAGGATGTTATCATTCACGAATTGTTGGGCCGGTCGACAGATCTGGATTCCAGATTTAACAGTCAGGATTTAGCGGGCGACCGCGAACGGGCAAAGTCGACCCTGAGCCGTCCCCGGTGATTGTCCGCTATCAGGAAACTCAAACTCGGCGAATCCACAATCAGGCTAGCCGCCAGGCCTCGCAGAGGAATGAAAGTGACTGATGCGCCATCCTTGATCGCCCTTAGTAATTACCAACGTGAACCGCGCAGGAAGGTCGATTCTCTTGCCGTCCTTGGTGCTTGAAAACTGATCCATCCCGGCGAAGACGACAGCCGAATCTGAGAGGACTATCGTGGAATATTCGCCGATCACAAGAGTTCTGGGAGTATCCGTTTTGATAGCTTGGAAGTACGCGTTGATCTCATCAGTTTTCGTAGCCAGCTTCGGACTCGCAGTTCCCAAAAACACGGCGTCTGGCGCGAACAGGTTTACGATTCCTTGCACGTCAGAGGCGTCGAAGGCCTTATTGAATTTTTCGACGACTTGAAACGCGTCCTCCTGTGGACCAGCAGTCACAGAAATCGGCACCATCATGGTGAGCGCAACAGCGAACAGCAATCTTCTCATCGCGGTTTTCCTTCCCACTCAGCGTGTACCCAATCAACTTCGACTCTACCGTGT
>Ga0302324_100001149_pt1 | contig 65187 bp, 55 predicted proteins | sample Palsa_T0_1_FD_201949 | JGI IMG/M metagenome (GOLD analysis project Ga0302324, IMG submission 201949) | Peat permafrost microbial communities from Stordalen Mire near Abisko, Sweden - Palsa_T0_1 | ecosystem: Environmental > Terrestrial > Soil > Palsa > Peat permafrost | place: Sweden: Abisko...
GGATATACCTTCACTCCTGCCGACACATAGGCCTCGGGCTCGATCAGGCACTCGTCGCCGACAACGGCGGCCTCCTCGATCCGGGCCGACGCCATGACGTCGGTGTTCTTCCCGATCACGCAGCCGCGCAGCGTGGCGCCCTGGCCGATGTAGACGTTGTTGTGCACAACCGCGCGGTGCAGGAACGCGCCCTCCTTGACCACCACGTTGTTGCCGATCACGGTGAACTCGCGCAACTGCGCGCCCGCTTCGATCTTGGCGTACTCCCCGATGCACAGCGGCCCGGTCAGGATGGCATCGGTGTCCACCTCGGCCCCGTCGGCCACCCACTGGCCGGGCGAGACCTCGAATCCGGCGATCTCCGCCTGCACCCGGCCGGACAGCACGTCCGCCTGGGCCCGCAGATAGCTCTCGTGCGTGCCGACATCCTCCCAGTAGCCGTCCGCGATCCAGCCGAACAGCGGGGCGCCCTGCTTGAGCAGCCGCGGGAAGATGTCACCCGACCAGTCGACGAACTCGCCGGCCGGCACCTCAGCCAGCACCTCGGGCTCCATCACGTAGATCCCGGTGTTGACCGTGTCGGAGAACACCTGCCCCCAGTCCGGCTTCTCCAGGAACCGCTGAATCCGGCCGCCGTCGTCGGCGATGACGATGCCGAACTCCAGCGGGTCCGGCACCCGGGTCAGGCCGACGGTCACCAGGGCGCCGTTCTCGCGGTGGAAGCGGACCATCTCCGAGAGGTCGATGTCCGTCAGTGCGTCACCCGAGATCACCAGGAACGGCGCATCGCGCAGCGCGTCCTCGGCGTTCTTGACGCTGCCAGCGGTCCCGAGCGGTATCTCCTCGGTGGCGTACTGCAGGCTCATGCCCACTTCCTCGCCGTCGCCGAAGTAGTTGCGCACCAGGGAGGCGAGGAACGCCGCGGTGACGACCGTCTCGGAGAATCCGTGCCGCTTCAGCAGCCGCAGCACGTGCTCCATGATCGGCCTGTTCGCCACGGGCAGCAGCGGCTTCGGCTGGTTGGCGGTCATCGGGCGCAGCCTGGTGCCCTCACCGCCGGCCATGACAACGGCCTTCACAACTGGCTGGGCTCCCTTCCGGCTTGTCCTGGCCCGATCTGGCCCGCCCGGCCAACCCTATGCCGGAATGTCCCCTTCGTCGGCATCGACGGCGGCGAGCAGGCGCCGGGACTGCACCAGGTACAGCCCGGCGGCGCACCAGTACAGTGCAGTTCCCCAGATCGCCATCGCCCAACCGACGTCTCTCGCGATCTCCGCGAATATGCCCTGATGAGAGCCGAGAAGAAGGAGCGGGAACGCGTACAGCAAGTTGAGCGTCGCGGCCTTCCCGACGAAACTCACCTGCAGCGGCCCGTAGCCGCGCGAGCGCAGCAGGGCGAGCGCGATGGCGAGGACGATCTCGCGGGCGACCAGCAGGCCGACCAGCCACCAGGGGATGATGGCCCGGACGGCCAGCGCGACGATGGTGGCCACGATGTACAGCCGGTCGGCGGCCGGGTCGAGCACCTGGCCGAGCCTGCTCTGCTGGTTCAGCGCCCTGGCGATCTTGCCGTCCAGCCAGTCGGACGCCCCGGCCGCGAACAGCAGGAAGACCGCCCACGTGTCGGCCGCCGGGGTTCTCGGCCCGAGGATCAGCCACAGGAAGACCGGCACGCCAGCGAGCCTGGCCGCGCTTATTGCGTTCGGAATCGTGATGATCCGGCCCAGCGGATCGGGTTCCGCCGCCGCGCGCGCCGGCGGCTCGCCCATCCCGGCTGTCAGCTTGCCTCCCAGAGCGTGGCGATGCCCTGGCCCACCCCAATGCACATGGTGGCGGCCGCCCGGCGGGCGCCGCGCCGCCGGAACTCGTGCAGCAGGGTGGTGCTGATCCGCGCGCCTGAGCAGCCGAGCGGGTGCCCGATCGCGATGGCGCCGCCGTTGACGTTCACCAGCTGGGAGTCAAGCTTCAGCTCATTGATCACCGCCACGGCCTGGGCGGCGAACGCCTCGTTGACCTCAGCCAGGTCCAGGTCGTCGACCTGCCACCCGGCCCGCGCCAGCGCCTTTGCCATCGCGGGCACCGGGCCGATGCCCATGTAGTCCGGGTGCACGCCAGCGGCGGCGGTGCCGGCGTACCTGGCGATCGGCTCCGCGCCGGCGGCGGCGGCGGCGCGCTCCGACATCAGCAGCAGGCCGGCCGCGCCGTCGTTCAGCGGTGAGGAATTGCCGCCGGTCACCGTGCCGCCCGCGCGGAAGGCCGGCTTCTTGGCGGCCAGCTCGTCCAGCGTCAGGTCCGGCTTGATGCCCTCATCCAGCGTCACCGTGCCCAACGGCGTCGTGACCGGGATGATCTCCTCGGCCAGCAGCCCGGCAGTCTGGGCGATGCCTGCCTGCTGATGGCTGAGCAGCGCGAACTGATCCTGGCGTGCTCTGCTCACGCCGTACCGCTCGGCGACGTTCTCCGCGGTCTCGCCCAGGTTGACCGGCGGATACAGCTCGCGCATCCGCGGGCTCACCAGCCGCCACCCGAGCCGCGTGTCCGTCAGCCCCGCATCTCGCGGGAACGGATCGTCCGCGCGGGGCAGCACGAACGGCGCTCGCGTCATCGACTCCGACCCGCCGGCCAGGCAGATGTCGGCCTCGCCCGCCGCGATGGCCCTGGCCGCGTCGGCGATGGCCTCCATGCCCGAGCCGCACAGCCGGTTGACCGTCGCGCCGGGAACGGTCACGGGCAGTCCCGCCAGCAGGATTGCCATCCGCGCGACGTTCCTGTTGTCCTCACCGGCCTGGTTGGCCGCGCCCCAGTAAACGTCGTCGATCGACGCGGGGTCGAGCCGCGGGCTGCGCGCCATGAGCGCGCTGATCACCTCGGCGGCGAGCTGGTCGGGGCGCACCCCCGCCAGGGCGCCCTTGATCTTTCCCACTGGCGTCCGGCAAGCGTCCACCGCGAAGACCGCGCCCATCGGCACCTCCTGCTGCGCGCCCACATCCCGCCATCACGAGACTACCCGGGGGCAGCGCTGCGCCGCGGCCCGCGGCGCACCGGACGGCGCGCCGCCGGGAGCCGGCCGGAGCGCGCCATGCTCCGTCCCTGGCCGGCGGTGCCGTAAGCTGCGCCCGGAGGTCGCCCGTGCCCGCTGACTACGACAAGATCCGCGCCGAGAACATCACCAGGTACGGGACGGACTCGGCTGTGCTCGATCTGCTCGGGCACCTGTACAGCGACCGGGCTCATTTCATCTTCGAGCTGATCCAGAACGCCGAGGACGCGGGCGCGAGGGAGCTGGAGTTCGAGCTCTTCGATGATCGCCTTGAGGTGCGGCACGATGGCCGGCCGTTCACCGACGCGGATGTCCGGGGCATCTGCGGAGTGGGGAATTCCGCGAAGTCAGGGGATCTGACGGCGATCGGCGCCTTCGGCATCGGGTTCAAGTCGGTTTACGCGTACACGCGGACGCCCAGCGTCCATAGCCCGGGCGAGCACTTCCGGATCGAGAACTATGTCCGCCCGGCCGCTATCCCGCCGGCGGGCGGACCGGACGAGACCCTCTTCATCTTTCCCTTCGACCGCGGCGATGTCCTCCCGGCCGCCGCCGTGGCGGAGATATCCGCGGCCCTGGCCGGGCTCGGGCTCGGGACGCTGCTGTTCCTGCGGAGCATCGAGCGGGTGGCCGTCGGCGGGGCCGCTGTTCCCGCCGCGGTCCTGGAGCGGGCGGTCGGCGCCCAGTCCGCGTCGCGCCACGGGGCGATGGGACGCGGGGCGGCGGGACAAGGGGCGGCGGGACGCGGGGCGGTGGGACGCGGGGCCGGTGCGCCGGCCCGGCGCCGGGTCAGGCTCCGGCGGTCCAGCGATGGCGCCACCGAGGAATGGCTTGCCTGGCACCGCGATATCGACGCTGCCGGGCGGCCCGGTCAGCGGGTCGAGATCGCCTTCCCGCTGCACGCGGGGATCAGCGGGCCGGAGCTGGGCGCGTGCCGGGAGTCGCCGCTCGTGGTCTTCTTCCCGACCCAGAAGGAGACCTTCCTCGGCTTCCTGATCCAGGGGCCCTACCGGACGACGCCCGCTCGCGACAACGTCCCTGAGCATGATCCCTGGAACCAGTTCCTGGTCAGCGAGACGGCGGTGCTGCTGGCGGCCGTCCTGGCGGATCTGCGCGATGACGGGCTGCTGACCGCCGACGTGCTGCTCGGCCTGCCCCTTGACACCGTGCGGTTCGGCCCTGGCAGCATGCTGCGCGGCCTGTTCGAGAGCGCCCGCGACGCGCTGACCGGCGGGATGCTCATTCCCGTCGCCGGGGGCGGCTACGGCCGCGCGGCCGAGCTTGCGCTGGCCCGCGGCGCCGGGCTCCGTGAGCTGCTGTCCCCCGGCCAGCTGGGCGAGCTCGACGGGGCCGGTCGGCGCCGCGCGTTCGCGCACGAGTCCATAACCGATGACGGGACGCCTGCTCTCTGGCGGTACCTGCGCGAGGAGATCGGCGTCGCCGAGGTCACCCCGGAGTCGTTCGTGGCGAGCCTGGGCGGCGGGTTCCTTGCCGCGCAGCCCGATGCCTGGATACGGCGCTTCTACGCGTTCCTGCATCAGCACCTGGCCCTGTGGAGAGCGCCGGAGGAACCCGGTGAGGAGCCAGGTCCGGCCAGGTCGAAGCCGATCATCCGGCTGGAGGACGGCAGCCAGGTGCCGCCCTTCGACGCCGCCGGCCGCCCGGCCGCCTACCTGCCGGGGCCGGCCGCCCTGCCGGGGCCGGCTGACTTTCCCGGCCCGGGCGGGACCGGCCTTCCGACGGTCCGGCGGGCGATCGCGCAGTTCGCTGACGCCCGGCACTTCCTTGAGGCACTGCGGCTCGGCGAGCCGGACGCGGTGACCGACGTGCTGGAGAACGTCCTGCCCCGGTACGCGGGCCTGGAGGCCGCGCGGCTGGACGCGGCGCAGCACGAAGGCGACCTTGAGCGGGTGGCGCGCGCGCTCGCGGAGGCTCCGCCCGGCGGGCGGGAGCGGCTCGAGGAGAAGCTGCGGGACACGGCCTTCCTGGTCGGGGAGAACGCGGCCAGCGGCGAAGAGCGCCTGATGACGCCCGTCAGCCTGTACCAGCGGACAGCGGACCTGGAACTCTACTTTGCCGGGAACCCCGATGCCTGGTTCGCCAGGGACGGCTACGGGCCCTGGCTCGCTCAGCTGCGCGAGATGGGCGTGCGGGATGCCGTCGCGGTGCGCGCGCGGAGCGCGGACGGCCACGGGCATGTCATCATCGCCGACGAGTTCGCCTGGCACGAGCGCGGCCTGCACGGATTTGATCCCTCCGCCGCCATCGACGGCCTGGAATTCGCGCTCTGCCACCCCAGCATTCGCCGGTCGGAGTACGTCTGGAACGTGCTGCTCGGGCCCAGCCGGGACCTGCTGGCCGGGGTCGTCGAGCGTTCCGTCCGGCTGGAGTTCGCTGACTCCAGCCGGGAGGAACTCAAATCAGCGGCCGGCGCGGCGGCGGCCGCGGCCGCGTGGCTGCCCGGCCCGGACGGGACGTTCCGCCGCCCGGCCGACGTGCAGCTCGATGACCTTCCCCCTGGGTTCAGGCGGGACGATGCCCTGGCGGCGGCACTGGGCATGATCCAGCCCGTCGTGGCCGAGGCAAGCCGCCAGCTGGGACTCCCGCCCGGCCTGCTGCGCGGCCTGAGCGATCATCCCGACCTGGTCGCGATGGTCGAGCGGGAGCTCAGGGCCCGCGCTGCGCCGGCCGGCCAGGGATCGGGTCCGGGGCTGGGCTCAGCGGGCGAGGACGGCCTCGCGGACGGACCCCTGGCGGGCTGGCTGCGCGATGCGGGTAGTAACGCCTCTCCGTAGGACGCCGGTCCCATAGCGCCGGCCACTGTCAGCCGGCGCGTCGCGGTGCCGCCGCGGTCGGGTACCGGGCGCCGGGCCTCGTGACGGGAGCGCGGGCGTTGACGAGGATGCCGATGGGGATGACTGCGACGACCAGGAGGGCGGCGCCCCAGGCCATGGCGACGGCGTAGCCGTGCACAGTGCCGGTCGCGGTGCTCGCCCCGGGATGGGCGGCGAGGTAGCCGGCGGCAGCCGTGGTGGCGACGGTGTTAAGCAGGGCGGCGCCGATGGACGAGCCGAACTGGCCGGCGGTGCTGGAGAGTGCCGCTGCCGCCCCGGTATCCGCCGGTAGCACCCCCCGCAGCGCGGCGGCGAGCGCGGCCGGCCCGGCCAGGCCGGTGCCGAGGCCTTCGATGGTGGTGGCGACGAAGATCAGCGGCAGGTAGCGGCTGCCCGGGGTGAGCCCGGCGAGCGGCAGCAGTCCGGCGGCGCTGAGCACGATGCCCGCGATCACCGGCCACCGGGGCCGGACGCGCGCGAGCAGCCTGGGCGCGATGACCGCGGCGGAGGTCGCTGCGGCGACGGCGAAGGGGACGAGGGCGAGGCCAGTACGGAGCGGCGAGTAGTGCATCACGGACTGAATCTGGTAGGTGAGGATGAGCATGATCCCGAAGGTGCTCAGGCTGTTGCATATCAGCGCGATCAGTGCCCCGCCGCGGTTGCGGTCGTAGATCACCCGCAGCGGTAGCAGCGGGTTCGGCCTGCCTGCCTGGTGGGCCGCGAACCCGGCGAGCAGGGCGGCCGAGGCGATAAGCGAGCCGGTGACCTGGCCCGAGCCCCAGCCGGCGGAGGACGCCTCGCCCAGTCCGTAGACGAGGGCCGCCATTCCCGCCGAGGCGAGCACGACGCTCGTCACGTCGAGTCGCACCTCGCGGCGGCCGGGAACCGCGGGCAGTACCCGGCGGGCGCCGATCAGGACGGCCAGCGAGACCGCGACGTTGACGTAAAGGCACCACCGCCAGCCGAGCTCACTGGTCAGCACCCCGCCAAGCACGAGGCCGACGGCCAGGCCGGCGGTAAGCGTGGCGGTGAAGATCCCGATCGCCCGTGCCCGCTCGGCTTCGCCAGCGTAGACGGTGATAAGCAGCGACTTGGTCGAGGAGACCAGTACCGCTGCGAATGCACCCTGGACGGCTCGCGACCCGATGAGCATCGCGCCGTCGACCGAGGCGCCGCCGACAGCAGAGGCGAGGGCGAAGCCTGCCACCCCGATCAGCAGGGTACGGCGGGCGCCGAGCCGGTCCGCGAGGCGCCCGCCAAGCAGGAGCAGGCCGGCGAGGGCCAGCGTGTAGGCGGTCAGCACCCACTGGCGCGTCGTCACGGACAGCCCAAGCGCGCGCTGAGCGGAGGGCAGCGCGACGAACATGACCGTGGTGTCGAGCACCGCCATCAGGTGAGCCGAGGCGATCACGGCCAGCGGCCACCAGCCATGCGCACCGGGTGGCCCCCCGATGACGCGGGGAGCGGCTGCTTCGCCGTGGGCTGGCACCGTGGTGCCGCGGATAGGCCGCATCCGACTGTCCTCCGTAGCAGAGGAGACACTCGTATCTAATAGGAGACAGCTGCATCTAATCATGGAATGCGATAGGATACAAGCGTCCCGTAAGGAGGGACCATGGCACGACCAGAAGGCACGGCCCGGGTATCAGCGCCACGGCCAGGACCTCATCGCGGTGGCACCAGGCGACGTGGCGCGACCCTGGAGAATGCGCTGCTCGAGGCCGCCTGGGAGGAGCTGCAGGCTGCCGGGTACGCGAAGCTGACGATAGAAGGCGTCGCCGGGCGGGCCGGCACCAGCAGGGCCGTCTTGTACCGCCGGTGGCGTAACAAGCCCGAGCTGGTCATCGCCGCGCTGCGGCACCACCGCCCGATGCTGTCCGGCGAGGTGCCCGACACCGGCAGCCTGCGCGGCGACGTGCTCGCCGTGCTGCGCCGGATATCCGCCGGGCTGGCCGAGATCGGCCTGGAGACGGTCTGCGGCCTTATCGGTGACTACTTCGCCGACTCGGAGCTGTTCGCCCGCCTCCAGGATGACTTCCTGTACGCCCGCGCTAACGTCATGGTGACCATCCTGAAGCGCGCCGCCGAGCGAGGCCAGGTGCGCGCCGATATCAGCCCGAGGATCGCCACGCTGCCGATCGACCTGTTCCGCCACGAGCTCTTCGTCAGCCGCACGCCAGCATCCGAGCATGTCATCGCCGAGATCGTTGACGATGTGTTCCTTCCCCTCGTCGAGGCGTGCCCGGGGTCACCGCGGTGACACCGGGCACGGGTGACCGGAGCGCGCCCGCCGGCACCGCGAGAGGCGCTCCCATGCCAGCGCCACAGTCACCGCCCACTCGATCCGTCATCACCAGGCTCCGGGCCGCCGGCTGCGTCTTCGCCGAGGATGAGGCGCTGCTGCTGGTCTCCTCGGCACGGACGCCGGCCGACCTCGACGCCATGGTGGATCGCAGAGCCGCCGGCGTGCCCCTTGAGCACGTGGTCGGCTGGGCGGAGTTCTGCGGCCTGCGGATAGCCGTGGACCCCGGGGTCTTCGTGCCCCGCCGTCGCACCGAGTTCCTCGTCAGCCAGGCCATCGCCCTCGCCCGCCAGCCTGCCGGTCTCCCCGGCCAGCCTGCCGGTTTCCCCGGCCGGGCGGGCGGTCTCCCCGGGCAGGCAGGCGCCCGGCCGCGGACTGTCGTGGTCGACCTGTGCTGCGGCTCTGGCGCGGTCGGCGCCGCGCTGGCCGCTGCCCTGCACCAGGTCGAGCTGCACGCTGCCGACATCGACCCGGCCGCGGCGGCATGCGCCCGCCGCAACGTCGCCGCCGGCGGCGGCCGGGTGTACGAAGGCGACCTCTACGAGCCGCTGCCTGCCGGGCTGCGGGGCCGCGTGCAGATCCTGGCCGCGAACGTTCCCTACGTGCCCACCGAGGAGATCAGGCTGCTGCCCGCGGAGGCACGCGTCCATGAGGCGCGGGTGGCGCTTGACGGTGGCGCTGACGGGCTTGAGGTGCTGCGGCGGGTGGCAGCCGCGGCGGCGCAATGGCTGGCACCGGGCGGCCACCTGCTGGCAGAGACGAGCGAGCGCCAGGCGCAGCGGGCCGTCGAGACCGTCGCTCTCGGCGGGCTGACTCCGCGGCTGGCCAGCTCAGAGGAGATGAATGCGACCGTCGTCATCGGGACCAGGCCCGGCCGCCCGGCCGGTCCCGGTCCGGTGAGCGGCCTTCGATGAAGTCAGCCAGCGTCGCCAGCGAGGCGAGGGCGTCGAGGTTGATGTCCTCGCCGGCCACATCGACGCCGTAGCGGCGCCGGACCTCGCGCAGCAGCAGCGTGCCGGTCAGCGAGTCCAGCCCGATGCCGGAGCCGAACAGCGGTGTGTCGGCCGGCGTCCCGGCCAGGTCTGGGCGGCGCGTGACGTCGGCCAGGATCTGGCGCAGCTCATCGAGGATCAGGGCGTGCCTCCCGTCCGCGGCAGCGGCTGATCCGGGCCGGGTTCAGCCGGCCCGGCCGGTCCGGTGAGCCAGCCGGGCAGCACAGGGAGCGGGCCGGCCAGCATTCTGCGGAACACGACGGAACTGCCCGCCTGGGGCTCCGGGGTCCCTGCACCGGCCGCACGGAACCCGGCCGCGGCCAGCGCCAGCCGCAGCGGCACGTTCCTGTCGTTCAGCACGGACGGCACGTCAAGCGCGCGCGCGCCGCCTTCTGCCGCGGAGCGGATCAGCCAGGCCAGCAGCGCGTCGATCACGCCGCGGCCCATCGCCCGGCACGACATCATCAGCAGCCGGACCGACCGGTGGCCGTTCTCGCGCTGCTCCGTGACGCAGCCGCCAACGATGCCGTCATCACCGAACCGGTCCCGGAGCCGTACGGTCACCACATCCAGTCCGGGCGATGCGATCATGGCGCGGAACGCGGCTTCGGTCGCCCCCTGCCCGGCGGTGTTGAACTGGTGGGTGCGGACGGAAAGCTCCTGCAGCCGGGTCGCGTCGCCCGGGCCGGCGGCCGCGATGGTGACCCTCGTCTGGCAGTAACGCAGGAAGTCGTCCCTGGATCCGCCGAACTCGCGCTCAGCGGCCTGCCGGCGCTTCCTGTCCAGGTACAGCTCGCTGCGGCGGCTCGCCTCCGCGGTGACCACGGCAGGGCTGAACGCCGGCCAGCCGAGCGCGTCCGGCATGTCCTCCGGAGACAGCACGAGCACATCCGGCAGCGCGAAGGAGACCTCGGCCCGCTCGTACGGATCGTCATCGACGAAGGCGAGCGCGTCGGCGCCGATGCCGAGGTCCGCGATAATGCGGCCGATCGCCACGGACTTTCGATCCCAGCCGCACTCTGTCGCGACAAACTGGCCGCCCGTCACCTGGGCGGCGTAGACAGCGGCCGCCGGCGGATTCCTGCTCGCGATGGCGTGCACGATGCCGCGGCTGGTCAGCTCGGCGAGGACCGCCGACATCTCCGGGTCGGCCGCCGGGCGCCGGGAACCCGCCTCGATGAAGATCCCGGCGAGCAGGGTGTTGTCGATGTCCCAGGCCACGCATTTGACCATCGTCCCGGCCACCGGCGTGGCCGTCCTCCGGGTCGCCGGCCCGACCGCACTCCGGGTCGCCGGATCGCCGCCCTGCTGGCCCGCCGCCGTCATGGCGATGCCGGGCCGCCGCCCGGCGGCAGCCGCTTCTCCATCGTGAGGTGCGCCGCCTCGAAGCCGAACTTGCGGTACAGCGACCGCATGCCCAGGTTCCCGGCATGCACCTTGCCGGTCAGCTGGGAAAGCCCGGCGTCGGCAGCGGCCCGCAGCACCGCCGCAAGCAGCATTTCCCCTATCTGGCTCCGGCCGGCTACGTCGGCGACCGCGAGTGACCGGAAGTTGCCGTACCGGGCACCGGTCAGCGAGTTGGTGCGGGGCGACATCCAGGCCCAGCCCACCAGCGTTCCCGCCGCCCCCGCGTCCGGTCCTGCCACGGCGACCAGCATGACCTCTCCCGCCTTGCCGAGCGAGCCGGACACCCGCCTGCGGTGCAGGGCTGGATCGATGATGGCGTCGTCGCTGAAGGACACCAGCGCGATCTCGATCTCGAACTCCGCGATCGCGTCGAGGTCACCCTCGGCGGCGCCGCGGATCAGGTACCCCGCCGGGCTGACCGGCGTGCCGGTGTCCGTCATCGCTGCTGCAGGGCCATCGGGCGGAACACCGCGGCACCGCAGTCCGGGCAGCCTGCCGCCTGCAGGCTGGCGATCCTCGTCCACTGCGCGCCGGGCCCGACGGCGTGCACCGCCCCGCAGCCTGCACACCGGTACGGCCTCGTGACGGCGGCCCGCAGGTCGGCCGTGTAGAGCGGCCCCGGGTAGTCGCCGTCGATCCGCGGGGCCAGCGCGGCGGTGGTACGCAGGTGGTACAGGTGACTGGTGCCCGCCAGGATCCCGGCCCCGGCGTAGGAGTTGAAGTTCGGCGTCATCGAGCGCACGGTCAGTCCCATGCCCGCGATCATTTCCTGGGTCCGCAGCGTCTCGTCCGGCCTACGGGCCCCGAACGAGAAGAACACGTGCTGGCCCGCCTCGCTGCCGAGAGCGGCTACGGCCCGGGACAGGAACAGCTCGGCTCCCGCGACCGTGTACGGCGGATCGGTGCAGGCCACGTCGAAGGCGCCACGCAGGGCTTCCGGGAGCGGGGCACGCAGATCGTGCCGCACGAGCTCGACGGCGACTCCGGTCCCCGCGGTCTGCGCCGCTACGCACGCCAGCACGTCGGCGTCGGAATCCAGCACCGTCAGGCGCCTGATCTCGTCCTGCGTCCCGGCTAGTGCCGCGAACCTGGCAATGGCGACGGACACGAGGTCGTCGTCGCCCAGGATGATGATCCGGGTCCTCGCCAGCGCGCCGGCCTCGTGCATGGCCAGCACGCGGTTGATCTTGGTGGCGACGGTGCAGTGCGTCTGATCGAGTTCCGGCTTGGCCTCGGGCGCCGCGGCTGCCGCGCGCTCAAGCTCGCCCTGCAGGGCCTTCGTGATCTCGGCGCTGGCCACTCCCCGGCCGTCGCACGCCGGGCAGCGCGCGTTCAGGCGGCGCTGGCCGCTGGCGAAGATGTCCCGGCCCGGCTCGGTTAGCCGGACTGGCCGGCCGCTGTCCACCACGCCGCGCTTGCGCAGCTCGTTGCAGACGGCCGTGACGATGGGGACGGGCAACTCGGCCATCCGGCTGATCTCGCGGGTCGCGACCGGCTCGGCGCGCGCGATCGCGCGGATCACGTCCCTGACGCCCGAGGTGCCCTCTGCCAGCCCGACCGCCGACGCGACTTCGCTGATAACGGCGTCGACATCCATGCTGACGTTCTCTGCCTCCCGATGCGCGGCCGGCCCCGGCGGTCATCTCCGCCCGGCCGCCAGACCGTAGGGTATCCTCCCACATCATGCCGGGCGACGGAGTGGCGAGCAGGTACGCCGACCTGCGGCGGCAGGAAGCGCAGACGCCGAAGACCCTCTACGCCGTCGACGCGACCTTCACGTCATCCTCGCCGGTCGCCGATGTCGTGAAGCTCACGGAGGTGGCCACGGCCGCAGTGCAGGCCGGGAACGGGCACGTCCTTGAGGCGAGTCACGTCGCCTTCCCCAACGACGCCGTCACCCTCGTGCTGATCCTGGCCGAGTCGCATCTGAGCATTCACACCTGGCCTGAGGAAAACCTGATCGCCATCGACCTGTTCAGCTGCGGTGCGATCGACGGCGAGGCCGTGGTGGCCGACCTCGCTCGCGCGCTCTCGCTGGAGAACATCATCATCCGCCGCGTCCAGCGCGGCATCGGCGCGACGCCGACCCCGTCGGCCGGGCGGTAGCGGAAGGACGCGCCCGCATCCGCGTGGCGGCGCAGCCGTCCCCGTGATCGCGGAGGATCCGGCCGGCCGCCCTGGGCCACGCTGAGGGGCATGTCCAAGCTGCCAGAGTCCCTTCAGGAATCTGCCGATTACCAGCGCGGGGTCATTACGTGCCAGCAGGCGCTCGAGGCCGGCCTGACCAGGAGCGCGATCTGCTCCCGCGTCAGCGGCGGCCGCTGGCAGCGCCTCTATCCCGGCGTCCTCGCCGTGTTCAGCGGCGAGCCTGGCCGCGCGGCACTGTTGTGGGCGGCGGTGTTACGAGCCGGGCCGGGCGCGGCGCTGAGCCACCAGACCGCGGCCGAGCTGAACGGCCTGACCCGCAAGCCAGCGCGGCTCATCCACGTCACAGTGCCTGCCGTCCGCCGGGTGGAACCAGTCCCCGGCCTCGTCATCCACCGATCGGCGCGCGCCGCGGCGGCCCGCCATCCTTGCCAGGCGCCGCCACGGACCAGGACCGAGGAGACCGTGCTCGACCTCAGCCACGCGGCACACTCCTTTGATGAGGCACTTGGCTGGGTGTCCGCCGCCTGCGGCGGGCGGCTGACCACGCCGCGGCGGCGCTCTACCGCAAGTACCTGGTGGTGGTGGAGACCGACGGCCGTGCGGCGCACCCGGCCGAGAGCCGGTGGAGCGACGTGCACAGGGACAATGCCGCCGCGACCGGCATCATCACGCTGCGCTACAACTGGTCCGGCGTCACGACCGAGCCGTGCGCCGTCGCTGCCGAGGTCGGCGCGGTCCTCGCCAAACGCGGCTGGCCAGGACCACTGCGCCCGTGCGGATCCTCCGCGATCATGAAGCCAGGGCGGGGACTGACAGGGAGAGGCCGAAGCGGTTCTCCTCGTCGGTCCACCAGGACCGCATCGCCAGGCCGGCCGCGGCGAGCTCGGCCTGCACGCGCTCGCGGCGGAACTTCGCCGAGACCTCGGTGCGCATATCCTCGCCTTCGGCGAAGCTGACGGTCAGGCCGATGGCGGGCAGCCTGACCTGCTGCAGCAGCGCCGACCTGAGCCGCATCTCGATCCACTCCTGCGCCGGATCCCACACCGCCACATGGTCAAAGGCGTCCAGGTCGAAATCCGCCCCGAGCTCGGCATTCAGGACCGACAGAATGTTTTTATTGAACGCTGCCGTCACACCGGCCGCGTCGTCATAGGCGGCGACCAGCACGGCGGGATCCTTCACCAGGTCGGTGCCGAGCAGCAGGGCGTCGCCCTCGCCGAGCCGCGAGCGGACCGAGGCCAGGAACTCGGCCCGCCGGGCCGGCAGCAGGTTGCCGATCGTGCCGCCGAGAAATGCGACCAGCCGGGGGCCGCCCCCCTCGGGCAGGCCCAGGTGCTCGTCGAAGTCGGAGACGACCGCGTGCACCGCCAGGCCCGGATAGCTGCCGAGCACTCGCCGGGAGGCGGCGATCAGGGCTGCCTCGCTTACGTCCACCGGCACGTACCGGTCCAGGGTTCCCTCGTCGCGCAGTGCGTCGAGCAGCAGCCGCGTCTTGTCAGCGGACCCGGAGCCCAGCTCGACGAGGGTCCTGGCCCGGGTCGCGGCGGCTATCCCGGCGGCAGCGGCGCGCAGGATCGAGCGTTCCGCCCTGGTCGGGTAGTACTCGTCGAGCAAGGTGATCTTGTCGAACAGCTCGCTGCCGCGCTCGTCGTAGAACCATTTCGGCGGCAGCGACTTCGGCGTGGCGGTGAGGCCAGCCCGGGCGTCCGCGCGGAGCGAGTCCGCGAGGAATCCGTCGGGAAGGCACCGCTCGATCGTCGGCTGTGTCACCGGCTCGTCCATTGTCACCGGCCCGTCAACCTTCCGCCCGCGCTCATGCCCTTCGTCCCGGTCCCGTTCGCGGCGCCTGCCCGATCCCCGGCCCCGGTCGCGGCGCCGATCGGGCTCACCTTTACCGACCAGGCCGTCGCCTCGACGAGGCTCTGGTCAGGCACGTCGATCCAGCCGGGCTCGTCGTCGCCAGGCTCGGAGGCCACCACGACCCCGGTCGGGCCGGCCCGGTAGCACAGGCTGTCCCCCGCGGCTGTCGCAGCGATCGCCTCGCCGTCGGTGAGCAGGAAGTTGAACCGGCCGCCGAGCTGCCGGGCGGTCAGCTCGCCGATGGTCCCGGTCAGCGCCCCGGCCAGCCCGCTGCCAGCCCGCAGCCTGCGGAGCACGACCGCCCAGATCACCGCCGAGTCGCAGCGCGCCTCCAGGGCAAGCACATCGCCGGCCGGCAGGCCGGCCGCGAGCCTGGCCCCCGCCTCCGGCCAGCCGCTAAGCATCCCGTTGTGGCTGAACAACCAGCGGCCGGCCGCGTAGGGCGCGGCCGCCGCCTCCCCCGGCTCGGTGTCGTCGGACGCGTCGCGGACCGCTGCAAGCACGGCCCGGCTCCTGGTCACCCTGGCGAGATCGGCGAACGACGGGTCCGACCAGATCGGCCGGGCCCGGCGGTAGCGGGCCGGCACCGGGTCGCCGTCGGCGTACCATCCGACGCCGAATCCGTCCGCGTTCACCACGCCGTGCCGCTGCCGGCGCGGCGCCCACGCCTGGGCGCGCAGACCGTGCGGCGGGTCCGCGATCAGCGCGCGCAGTGCCACGGGCTCGCCCAGGTAGGCCAGGTGGCGGCACATCAGCCGAACTCCCCCGCCGTCGCGGCGTTGCGGGCCGTGCGAACGCCCAGGTCCCCCAGCGGCGCGGCGTCGCGCGCGGTGCGCAGCCCGGCGAAGATCTGCCGCCGCACCGGGTAGTCCCAGTTGCGGAAGGTGGCGCGGCTGGTCACCGTGCCCACCGAGAACGCGCCGCCGCGCAGCACCTTGTAATCGCTGCCGAAGAACACCTCGGAGTACTCCTTGTAGGGCCATGGCTCGAAACCCGGATAGGGCAGGAAGTCGCTCGCGGTCCACTCCCACACGTCGCCGATCAGCTGCCGCGCGCCGCTCGGGGCGGCGCCCGCCGGGTAAGAGCCGGCCGGGGCTGGCTGCAGATGCCGCTGGCCCAGGTTGGCGCGGGCCGGCGTCGGGTCGTCGTCGCCCCAGGGGTAGCGGCGCGACCGCCCGGTCGCCGGGTCGAACCTGGCCGCCTTCTCCCATTCCGACTCGCGCGGCAGCCTGCGTCCCGCCCAGCGTGCGTAGGCGTCAGCCTCGTACCAGCAGACGTGCATGACCGGCTCGGCGGGCGGTACCGGCTCGGTGACCCCGAACCTGTTCCGCAGCCACTGGCCGCCCTCGCGCCGCCAGAACTGCGGTGCGAACAGGCCAGCGCGCTGCCGGTGCTCCCAGCCCGCGGTCGTCCACCAGGACCGCTCGTCGTAGCCGCCGTCGGCGATGAAATCCGCGTAGGCGGCGTTGGTCACCGGGGTGGTGTCGATGTAGAACGGCGGCACGTCGACGGTGTGCGCCGGCCGCTCGTTGTCCAGCGCCCAGGGCTCGGCCGACGTGCCCATGGTGAACGGGCCGCCGGGTACCAGGACCTCGGCGGGCAGCCGGGACGCGTCGGCGGCCGGCGCCGGCGGCGGCGCGGCCAGCACCGGCCGGCCGGCCCGCAGCTGGTGAGTGGCCAGCATCGTCTCGTCATGCTGCTGCTCGTGCTGCGCGATCATGCCGAAGGCGAAGCCGCCGGCCACCAGTCGCTCGCCGCCGAGTGGCGCCCGCTCCAGCAGGTCGAGGACCCTGCCCCTGACCTCCCTGGCATACGTCCTCGCCTCGGCCGGCCGGAGCAGCGGCAGGGTGGGCCGCTCGGCGCGGGGATGCTCGAACGCATCATAGAGCGGGTCGATCTCCGGGTGCATCGGGTCGGAGTTGCCGACCTCCCGGAGCAGCCAGAGCTCCTCCATGTTGGCCACATGCGCCAGGTCCCATACCAGCGGTGACATCAGCGGCGAGTGCTGCCGGATCAGGTCGTCCTCATCGACGCAGTCGGTAAGGCCCGCGGTGCGCTCTCGTGCCGTTGTCAGCAGCTCAGCGATCCGCTCGCGGAGCACATCGGACTCGGATGTCATCGGCTCTCCTCCAGCATGTGGTCCAGCGTGTCGTCCGCGGGGCAGCGGTCCCGCAGCACGTAGGCGTCGGCAAAGTTGGTTACCTGGCGGCGGATGGCGGCCGGCGCTCCGGCTCGGCACAGTGCCGCGTCGGCCGCCTGGAAGCAGGCGCGGGCGGCCGCGGCGAGCCCGGGATCCTCGAGGCCGCGCCGGGCCGCGCGCAGCCACGGCCCTGGTGGCGGGTCCCGCCACACGGCCATGGCGGCGGTCATCGCGGCCGCCCCGGCAATAGGATCATCGAGCAGGGCGGAGACGACGGCGGCCGGGACGATCCATCCGTCACCGGGCTGGGCGTCGATGACCCGGACTTCGAGGTGCCCTTGCGGGCGTACCGGGGGAAAGAGCGTCGAGAGATGGTAGGTCAGGTCATCGCGCGTCGGCCGCCGCTCTTCCGCGCCGCGCAGCCAGTCCCGGAAGGTCAGCCCGGCCGGCGCGTTCCAGCAGGTCGATTCATCCCGGCGGATGCACATCAGCTCGGCATCCAGCGCGTACGACGCCCAGGCCGAGCGGGGATCCGCGTCAGCTGGGAGCCCGCCGTCAGGTCCGAGCGGCTCAGCGCCGGCCGGCGAGCGGGTGCGGCCGGGATCGAGGCGGCCCCATACGGCCTGCCGGGTGGACTTCCAGCCGGTGCGGCGGCCTGCCCGCAGCGGCGAGTTGGCGAAGGCGGCCACCAGGACCGGGCCCAGCGCGTGCAGCAGGCGCCATCGCCAGCGGTATCCGGCCGGGCCGTCGTCGTCAAGCCCGGCGTCCACGCAGACCTGCACGGAGGCGGTACTGCACATCATGACTCGCCCCCAGGGCCCGCGGCGGTCGAAGAACTCCTCCATCGCCGCATAGCGGGGCAGGTCGAGGACCCGGGTGGGGGGGCGGTAAGGATCTATGCCGAGGCCGGCCAGGCTCAGCCCGGCTGGCTCGATAGCACGCCGCACAGCGGCGAGGTCGCGGCCGGCCACCGTCACGCAGTTGCCGATCGCGTCGGCTGGGGCGGAGCTGATCTCCACCTGGCCGCCCGGCTCGAGGGTCAGCCGTCCGCTGGCGGGCAGCGCGCCGGGGGCATCCAGTCCGGCCAGCGCGGCGGCGACCCGCTGGGGGTCCACCGGCGCGGCGGGATCATTGTCGTCGCGGACCAGCCATTCAAGCTCCACGCCGACCACGCCGGGCGGGCCTGTCTTGAAGCAGATGCCGTGCATGTGCTCCTCGGCGTCGCCCTCGGAGAGCGGCGGCGCGGGCGAATGCTGCTCCCCGGCACGGACATCCGTCATATGAGCTCCCCGTCCGCTTCGGTCGATAACGCCGTCCCCTCTGACTCCCAACCGGCTGGCCGGCGCCGTAATTCCACGTTTTCATGCCCGCGGGCACCGGACAATTCATCCCCGCAGGTACCGGGCAAAACCGCCAGGAGGTCGTGATGAGCGTGCACGAGGTCGACGTGGTGGTCATCGGCCTTGGCCCGGGCGGCGAGGAAACGGCCGGCCGGCTCGCCGAGGCAGGACTCGCCGTGGCGGGCGTGGAGGCGAGGCTGGTCGGCGGCGAGTGCCCGTACTGGGGGTGCATCCCGTCCAAGATGATGATCCGCGCGGCCAACCTGCTCGCGGAGGGCCGCCGCATTCCCGGCATGGCTGGCAGCTCCACGGTGACGCCTGACTGGGTTCCGGTGGCGCGCCGGATCAGGACGGAGGCGACCGACGGCTGGGATGACAAGGTCGCGGCTGACCGGTTTACCGGCAAGGGCGGCCAGCTGTTCCGCGGCCATGGCCGGATCACGGCGCCCGGCGAGGTCACCGTCGGCGGCGAGGTGCTGCGCGCGCGCCGCGGGATTGTCATCGGGACCGGCACCGCGCCCGCCATCCCGCCCGTCCCCGGGCTGGCGGGCACGCCGTACTGGACGAACCACGAGGCGATCGAGGCCGAGGCCGTGCCGGAGTCCCTCGTCGTGCTCGGCGGCGGCGCGATCGGCGCTGAGCTGGCGCAGGTCTTCGCCCGCTTCGGGTCCCGGGTCACCATCGTGGAGGCGCTCGGCAGGCTGCTGTCCGCGGAGGAGCCGGAGGCCGGGGCGCTGATCGCCGAGGTGTTCAGCCGCGACGGCATCATCACGTTCACCGGGGCGCGGGCGGAGCGGATCCGCCACGATGGCGACGACTTCACGGTGAGCCTGGCGGGCGGCGCCGAGATCACCGCCCGGCGCCTGCTGGTGGCGACCGGCCGCCGCGCCGACCTCGCCTCGCTCGGGACCGCGGTCGTCGGCATCGACGAGGAGGCCCACGCGGTCCCCGTCGACGCGCGCATGCGCGCCGCGCCTGGCGTGTGGGCGCTGGGCGACGTCGTCGGCAAGGGCGCGTTCACGCACATGTCGATGTATCACGCGGGCATCATCGTCGCCGACGTCCTCGGGCAGGAGCATCACCCGGCCGAGTACCACGCGGTGCCGAGGGTCACCTTCACCGACCCGGAGATCGGCTCGGTCGGGCTGACCGAGGCCCAGGCCAGGGAGCAGGGCATCACCGTCCGGGTCGGCATGACCCAGATCCCCAGCGCGGCCCGCGGCTGGATACACAAGGCGGGCAACGACGGGTTCATCAAGCTGGTCGAGGACGCCGCGCGCGGCGTCCTGGTCGGCGCGACATCGGCCGGGCCGACCGGCGGCGAGGTACTCAGCATGCTCACCCTGGCCGTGCACGCCGCCGTGCCCACCCAGCGGCTGCGCGAGATGATCTACGCCTACCCGACGTTCCACCGCGCCGTCGAGGCCGCGCTGCAGGACCTGAGCTGATCCCCGGTCCGGCCAGGTCAGGCCCAGACGTCCCGCGCGACGCTGGCGATCAGGCGGAGCTTCGCGAACTGCTCATCGCGGGTCAGCGCGTTGCCCTCAACGGTGGAGGAGAACCCGCACTGCGGCGACAAGCAGAGCTGGTCGAGCGGCACGTACCTGGCTGCCTCGTCGATCCGCCGCTTCAGGTCGCCGGCGTCCTCGAGCTCGCCGCGCTTCGTGGTCACCAGGCCGAGCACGACCAGCTTGCCCGTGGGCACGAACCGCAGCGGCGCGAAGCCGCCGGACCGCTCGTCGTCGTACTCCAGGAAGAACCCGTCCACGTCCAGCTCGCTGAACAATGCCTCCGCGACGAAGTCGTAGCCGCCTTCCGCAGCCCATGATGAACGGAAGTTTCCCCGGCACATGTGCGTGGTCACCGTCATCCCGTCCGGGCGGCCCGCCAGCGCGTCGTTGACCTGGCGGATATAGCGGATGTGCAGGTGCTCGGCGTCCTCGCCCCGCCCGGCGATCTCGGCGCGCTGCGCGGGGTCGTTCAGGTAGGCCAGGCTGGTGTCGTCAAGCTGTAGGTAGCTGCAGCCAAGCTCGGCCAGCCTGCGCACCTCGTCGGAGTAGGCCGCGGACAGGTCGTGCCAGAACTGCTCCATGCCGGGGTAGACGTCCGGATCGAGCGCGGCCGGCCCGCCGCGGTAGTGGACCATGTTCGGCGACGGGATGGTCAGCTTCGGCGTCGCCGTGGTCACGACCGACCGCAGGTAGCGGAAGTCCTCGGCGAAGATCGTGTGATCCAGCCGGATCCTGCCGTCGACGTGCAGCGCCGCCGGGGTGAACTCGATCATCCCGGCCGGGTTGCGGAACTTCACCGCGAGGTTACCGGGGGCCTTGCTGACGCCGCCGAGCTGGTAGATGAAGTCCATGTGCCAGGACGCGCGGCGGAACTCGCCGTCGGTGGCGGCCTGCAGGCCGGCCTCCTCCTGCTGGGCGACCGCCTCGGCGATCGCCGCGTCCTCGATCTCTCTCAGCCGGGCGGCGTCGATCCGGCCGGCCGCAAGGTCCGCGCGGGCGGCGAGCAGGTGCTGCGGGCGAAGCAGGCTGCCGACGTGGTCGGCCCGGAACGGGGGCGTGGTCCGCATGACGGCCATCGTCGCGGCAGGCCAGCGACGGGGTCAATCCCGGCCGCGCGGGCCCTGGGCCGTGACCGCGAAGCGGCCGTCAGGCCGGGCCGGATAGGTTGGTGCCGGTCAGCGTCGTGAGGAGACAGAGATGTTCGGCGGGGTCGGCAACCTGGTGGCATCCGGGCCGCTGATTGTCGCGGTTCCCGTTGCCCTTGCGGCCGGTGCTGTCACGTTCCTCTCGCCTTGCTGCCTGCCGCTTGTGCCGGGCTACCTGTCCTACGTCACCGGGATGTCGGGCACCGATGCGACCCGGGCCAGGGGCCAGGCGGCACCAGCCGAAGTGCTCAGCAGCTCTGCCGCGGCTGGCGCTGCGGCGGCTGGCGCTGCGGCGGGTGGCGCTGAGCTGGGCGATCCGGCAGCTGCCGGCGCTGTCGCGACGGCTACCAGGGCGGCGGCCGTCCAGGTGCCCGGCCGGGGCCGGACCGTCGCGGGCGCAGCGTTGTTCGTGCTCGGCTTCTCGGCCCTGTTTGCCAGTGAGGGAGTGCTGCTCGGCGGCATTGGCGAACGGCTGCTCGCGCACGAGCAGCTGGTGACCCGGATTCTCGGTGGCGTGACAATCGTGCTTGGCCTGATGTTCGCTGGCGTATTCGACCAGTTCACGCTGACCGGGCGGATAGCCCGCCCGTCGTGGCGGCCACGGGCCGGCCTGGCTGGCGCACCGCTGCTCGGTGTCATGTTCGGGGTGACATGGACGCCGTGCGTTGGGCCGACGCTAGGGGTGGTGCTATCGCTGTCGGCGACCTCCGGGACCGCCGGCCGCGGCGCGCTCCTCGCGTTCGTGTACGGGCTCGGCATCGGCATCCCGTTCCTCATCGTGGCATTCGCGGTGCAGCGGGGAATCCGCATCTTCGGCTTCGCCCGGCGGCACGCCAGGCTCCTCACGGCCATCGGCGGCGCGATGCTCGTCGTCGTCGGCGTGCTCGAGGTAACCGGGACGTGGGCGACGGCGATGATCTGGGTAAAGATCCACTGGATTGGCAGTTACCAGTCGCCGCTCTAGCGGCCGCCGCCTGAGGGCGCAGGACGATCCGCTCCCAGGGCAACCAGGCGGCTGAGTAGTGCTCCGCCCGCATCGGTCGCTTCCTCGGTCACTATGTGCTCGGTGCCTGGTGCGATCGCCGCGTCTACCAGTGCGCCGGAAGATCGCAGCAGATCGACGGTCGCCTCAACTCTGCCGCGCGGCACCCAGGGGTCGTTCTCGAGGCTGCGCACGACGACGGGCACTCCTGCCAGCGGCGCTCCGCGGGGAACGTCGACGGGATCTGGACCGATGTAGCCGCCGGTGAACAGGATCGCGCCGCCGATACGCGGCTGATGTGTCGCGATGAAGTGGGAGAGTAGGCAGGCACCCTGAGAGAATCCCCAGAGTACGATCCTGCCTGACTCGAAGCCATCGTTACCGATGGCCGCGATTGCCGCGGCGATCGCGGCCATCGCGTCGTCCAGGCGCGGCTGGTTTGCGGGGATAGGCTCCATGAAGGGCCGCGGGTACCAGCTTCTGCCGTCCGCGCGTGCGCCGTAGAACCGCGCCGAGGAACAGGCGAGCCTCGCCGAGAGATCCTTCATGAAGCCCGGATCCTGGTCGCGCCCATGCACCGCCAGTACGGCAATCCGGGCATCCGGGGCCTCGGCTCCCCATGGTTCCAGGGGATGCCGCAGATGCGGATTGTCATGACCCATGTCGCTCCGTCCATGAAGCACCGCAGGCACTGTCGGGAGCCAGGACTCCCCCCGCCAGAGCCGCGGCTGGCATCATCCTTCGATCGGCTCCAGCATGGAGAGGATCTCGTCGCGGCGATGTTCGAACTGGTCGGGCAGCTGGAATCGCATGCCGAGCTCGAGCGGTGATTCGTCGCAATCCCAGCCGCCGTCCGCGTGAGTAACGGCAAGCTCGAACAGCGCGCCGCCGGGCGTGCGCACATAGACAGACTTGAAGTACTTGCGGTCCTTGAGCTCTGAGATGTCGGTGTACCCAATGCCCTCGATGTCGAACTTGACCGAGTCCTGGTTCTCCAACGTATCGGCGTTCCACGCGAAGTGATGATATGTGCCCGCCCCGTAACGCCAGGTTCCCTGATCGTCCGTGCGGTTTCCGGTCAGCTCGATCCAGTTACCGAATTTCTCGTTGCCCACCTGAAATGCGGCACGGTCGCCTTCCTCACCGATGTTCTTCTGTGAAAAGAAGCTCTCCTCGGAGAATTCAACCATCCTCTCGGGACTATACGCGTGGATGCCGATCCCGTGGATGCCGTGAATGGCGTACTCCTGCGGAACGCCGTTTCCACTGAAGCCCTCACGAGGGTCACCGTCGTTTCCGACGAAAAGGTACTCGATGCCGGATGGATGCCGGAACGCGATGCGCCGCCTGCCGAAAATGTCGACGTTAGCCGCATCCACGCCGTGCTCGGTCAGACGCTTCTGCCAGTAGTCGAGCGAGGTCGACGGAACCGACAGCAAAACCTCGCGTGCCTGATTCGTGCCCCGCTTGCCGTACATCCCTAGCTGCGCCCACGGGAAGGTAGTGATTACCGACGAGGGATCACCATTCGCGTTGGCATAATAGAGGTGGTAAACAGGAACACTTCCGTCAAAGAGAACCGTGCGCTTGATGAAGCGCAAGCCGAGGATCTTCGTATGGAAATCCACGTCCTCCTGGGCGCCGCTGACGGAAAGAGTTACATGGTGCGAGCCGACTATATAGTTCATTCTGATTCCTTCCCTGCGCATTGGCAGAAAAATCCATCTCATAGTTTAAATCTAGGCCCTGGGATCCGCAAGGCCCGTGCATGCCGAAAACCTCGTCCGCGGCATGGCCTGTCGATATTCAGGCACTGCAAGACACGCCAGAGCCAGCCCATCATGGAAGTGGGCCCGGCGCGGATTTGCGCGCCGGGCATCTGCCTCCTGCCAGGTCCGCGAACTGGACCTGCGGCCGGGCTAGGCGTCGCCGGCCGGCCTAGGCGCCGCCGGCCGGGCCGGCGGCCCTGGGGGGCAGCGCGGGACGCAGCCTGGACGGCCGGCGAGAGGTGTCAGGCGCGGTGACCGGCGGGCTGGCGGCCAGCCCGTCCAGGGCCAGCCGGATGGCGGTCTCCAGCTGCCTGTCCAGCCCGGCCGCCTCGTCGTCCGGCGACGGGACGACCTCCACATCCGGGTCGACGCCGTAATTCTCCAGCCCCCAGCCGTAGCCTTCCAGCCAGGTCGCGTAGCGGGGCACGGTGATCTCGGTGCCGTCGGCCAGCTCGTGAAAGGGCACGTCGATCCCGATCACGCCGCCCCAGGTGCGCGTCCCGACCACCGGCCCGAGGCGCAGGATCTTGATCGCGGCCGTGACGATATCGCCGTCCGATCCCGCGAACTCGTCGGCGAGCGCGACGACGGGCCCGCGCGGTGCCTCCTGCGGGTAGGTGCCCGGGCGCAGCCCGCGCGGCACATCCCAGCCGATCACGCGGCGGGCGAGCTTCTCCACCACGAGCTGCGAGGTATGCCCGCCGCGGTTGCCGCGGACATCGACGATCAGCGCGTCGCGGACCATCTCGCCGCGCAGGTCACGATGGAAGTCGGCCCAGCCCTCGCTCACCATGTCCGGAACGTGCAGGTAACCGATCCGGCCGCCGCCCAGCTCACGGACCCGCTGCCGCCGTGACGCCACCCAGTCGTGATAGCGGAGCCGCCGGTCGTCCTTGAGCGTGATCACAACCGCGCGGCGGGGCGCGCCGCCGCCTGCCGGGCCGATGGTCAGCTCGACCGGCTTCCCCGCCGCGCCTGCCAGCAGCGGGCCTGGCCCGGCCGCGCCGACTCGCTGCCCGTCCACGGCGAGCAGCGCGTCTCCCGGGCCGATTCCGACGCCGGGCGCGGCCAGCGGCGAGCGCGCGCGGGGATCGGAGGACTCACCCGGGATCACCCGGGCGACCCGCCAGCTGCCGTCACCGGCCAGCTCAAGGTCCGCGCCGAGCAGGCCTACCAAGGCCCGGCGGCGGCCCTTGGATCCGGTGGATCCGGCCCCGGCCGGCACCACGTACGCGTGCGAGGTACCGAGTTCGCCGAGCACCTCCCACAGCAGGTCAGCGAAGTCGTGTGGCCCGGCGATCCGGTCGAGCAGCGGCCGGTAAGCGGCCAGGACCGCGTCCCAGTCGACCTCGGCGAGATCCGGCACCCAGAAATCGTGCCGCACGAACCGGCCTGCCTCCTCGTACGCGGCATGCCAGAGCGCGGCCGGGTCGGCCAGGTACCTGGCACGGGACAGGTCCACCGAGATCTGGTCGGCCGGGTTGTCAGAATCCGGCTTTCGGTCCGCGGGTACCACGCTGACATGCCCCTGGTCGCCGACCACCAGGCGGCTGCCGTCCCCGCTCACCGCGAACCAGTCGACCTCGTCGTCCAGCACGGTGCAGCGCTGCTGCAGGATGTCGAAGCGCTCAAGTACCGCTCGCGGGTCGGCGTCGCCCGGGCTCGCGCCGCCTTCGCCCAGGTTTCCGGTGACCGGCTCCCTGAGCCAGGCGAGGCCGCCCTTCACCGCGCGCAGTGACCGGTAGCGCGCCTCGGGTACCGGCACCTGAACGACCCGGCTCGGGAACTGAGCAGTGTCGACTCCGACCGGCGTCACCGTGCCCTCGTCCGCATCGGGCCGGCCCGATCCCCCGGCCGCCTTGCGATGCCCCGGCGAGCCGCCTTCGTCGCCGCCGCCACCACGGTTGGCGGCGCCACCACCACCGCCGCCGGCGGCGGCGGGGGCGCCGGGCGTCTCGTCGCTGCCCGCGTCGTCCCCGGGGCTGCCCGCGTCCTTGGGGCTGCCCGCGTCGTCTTTGGAACTGCCCGCGTCGTCCTTGGACTGGCCGCCGGCCGGCCGGCCATCGGGAAGCGGCCCGAAGGGCGACGGCGTCGCCGCCGCGAGCGGTACCAGATAGGGGCGGCAGCCATACGGGAACGACAGGTCGAAGAAGTGCGCGTCGTAGATCGGGTCGAAGCTGCGCCGGGAAAGGAAAGCGAGGTAAAGACCGTCCGCCGTGAACGCCGGATCGGTATCGACGAACCGCCCGTCGGTGACATCCGCGACGATCTGGTCGGCCGGCCGTGCCATCCGCAACTGGCGCAGTGGCGACGGCCCGGGATGGGACCACGCGAGCCAGGCCGAGTCGGTCGACCAGGCCAGCCCGGTGACCTCGCCGTTGTCGGACGAGGCGACCTCGGTGACCGTGCCGGAGGCGACATCGACCACGTGCAGCCGTCCGTCGCGCGCGGCTACCGCGACGGCGCTGCCGTCCGGGGCGGCCGCCAGGCTGCTCACCCAGCCGATGGAGCCGGCGGCGATACGGCGTGGCACGGCCACGGGCTGCCCGTCGGCGGGCGCGATCTCGAGCGCGTCCGCGCCCTCGGCGTCGGTCACCCAGATCACCTGGCCGGTCGTGCCGAGCACCTGCGGCAGCCTGGCCCGGACGCCGGGCACCACAGACAGCGCCCGTGCCGGGCCGTCGCGGTGCGTCATCCAGTGCACCGTGCCGCGTACCTCGATGGCGCTGCCTCGCCCGGTACGGTCGCAGCTCAGCCCGCCGAGATGATCATCCGCCGAGATGAGCCGCGGCGCCCGCCGGGCGGCCGGCGAGTTCAGGCTGATCTCCAGCGGCCGGGGCAGTCCCGCGTCCAGGGACTCAAGCAGCCAGATGTCGCCCGCGCAGTGATAGACGATCCGGCTGCCGTCGCTGCTCGCGTTGCGGGCGTACAAACCGTCGTGGTCGGAGTGCCGCCGCAGGTCACCGCCGTCCAGCGCGCATGAGTACAGATTGCCTGTTCCCTCGTAGTCGGAGAGGAACGCCAGCCTGCCGCCGACCAGCATGGGATTCGCGAACTGGCTGTCCAGATCGCTGAGGATCCTGGCGAACGGGCCGGCCGGCGTTCCGTCGCCGGCCGCGCTGGCCAGCCACAGCCGTCCCGCGGTGCCGCCCCGGTAGCGTTTCCAGGCAGCCGGGTCGCGCCCGGTGCTTCCGGTGATCAGCGCGACAGCGCCCGGCTCGATGGCCACGTCGGCGACCGGGCCGAATGGCAGGCGGCGGGCACCGGCCGGTCCCAGCACCGCGGCGCCATCGCCGCCGGCACCGCCAGCGGCCGCGGTCTTGTCCGCCGCGGGCTCGTTCGCCCCGCCGTCCGCCGCGGTCCCGTCCGCCGCGCTATCCGCCGCGGTCCCGTCTGCCGCGGGACTCTCCCCCGCGCCGGCGTCGGCCGGGACAGCGTATGCGCGGGTGAACTGACTGAACGGCTGGCCGGACGCGGTGACCGCGAGGATCTGCGCTGTGGGGGTCCAGCCGCACACCCGGGTCTGCGAGTCGGCCCAGAAGGTGAGCCGGCGTGCATTTCCGCCATCCACGCCCGAGAGGTAGATCTCGGGCGAGCCATCCCGCCTGCCAGTCCAGGCGATCATCGTGCCGTCCCTGGAGAAACGGGGGTGGCTCACCTGCGCCTGGTCGGCCGACACGCGCCAGGCCCGGCCGCCCGTGACCGGAGCGAGCCAGATGTCGTCCTCGGCAGCGAAGGTCAGCAGATCGTCGTGCAGATGCGGGAAGCGAAGGTATCCGGCTGCTGTCACCGGCTCATCCTAGGCCGTCGCGACTGGCCGGGCAGCCGGGCGCTTGTCAACCCGCTGAATGTGAATCTGGGCGGGTCCCGTGCCGTAGAAACTCACATTCAGCGGGTTGCGGCGGTGCCTGGCGGCGGTGCCTGGCGGCGGTGCCTGGCGGCGGTGCCGGGCAGCGGCGCCTGGGGATAGTGCCCGGCGGCGGTGCCTGGGGGTTGTGCCCGGCGGGCGGGCGCCGGCGGGGCCCGGGGCGACGGGCGAGGCGGGTCGCCCGGCGCCTGGCGAGCCGGCTGCTTGCCGAAAGGCTGCGGTGAACTGACCATTCAGCCACCAGGAAAGGCTTCGCGGCCGTTAACGGCTCCATAGCCGCAAGGCTCCTATAACCGTCAGGTACCTTCAGGTGCCTGGCCGAACGCCATTCAGTCACGCAGCGTACTTCCCGTTAATATTGCCGCGGACGGCTTGAACCAGACAAGTGCTGCTGAGAGACTCACGTCGTGGCGATAACGCTCGACAGCGGCTCCCCCGATGGCAATTCGCGAGAGATATTCGCAGGTCAGCCGCTTTGGGCTGCTTTCAGCCGCCGTCCTGGGTCACCCGGCGCGCACGCCGCCGCCGAAGCGGAAAGGCCTTCCGCCGCGACGGAAACGCCTTCGGGCCCGGCGGCGGCTGAGCATGCAGCGAAGCGGTCGCCGCAGCCGGAATACCTGGCCGCCGCTGACGCCGGAAACGGGAATTCGGCGGCCGGAATTTCGGAGTTCCATGCCCGGCTGGTAAAGGAATCCTTCGCGGCGATCGAGGCGCGATCAGGCGAGGTGATGGAGCACTTCTACGCGCGGCTCTTCGCGGAGCATCCCGAGGTCCGGGCGATGTTCCCGCTCGCGATGAGCGCCCAGCGAGAGCGGGTCTTCGGCGCCCTGGCCAGGATGGTCCAGGTAGTGGATAATCCCGGCGCGCTCGCCATGCGGGCCCGGCAACTGGGCCGCGACCATCGTAAGTTCGGCGTGCGCGATAAGCACTACGACGGGTTCTTCGGCGCCCTGCTCGCCGCTATCAGGCACTTCAGCCCGGCCTGGACCGCCGAAACCCAGGCGGCATGGGACGTCGCGCTGAGCGCCGTGGCCGGGAGCATGCGGGCGGCTGCGGCGGCGGACGCCCGGCACGGGCCGCCATGGTGGATCGGTGAGGTCGTGCGGCACGATCCGCGGGGACCTGACCTCGCTGTGCTGACGATCCAGCCGGATCAGCCCCTGAGCTACCTGCCGGGCCAGTACCTGGCCGTCCAGGTCGCACGGTGGCCAAGGGCCTGGCGCAATTTCTCGATCGCCAACGCGCCCCGGGCCAGCGGGTCGGTTGACTTGCACGTCCGCGCCATTCCCGGCGGGCTAGTCAGCACGGCGCTCGTGCATTACGTACGCAGCGGCGACGCCATCCTGCTCGGCCCGGCGCGGGGCGAGATGACGATCGCGCAGGACTGCGGGCGCGACCTGCTCTGCGTGGCCGGCGGCACCGGCCTGGCCCCGATCAAGGCGATCATCGAAGCCGTCGCTAGCGCCCGGCAGTCCTGGCGTCCGGCGATCACCCTGTACGTCGGCGCGCGCACCGCCGCCGGCCTGTACGACATGCGGGAGCTCGCGCTGCTGGAGGCCTGGTATCCGGCGCTGAAGATCATCCCTGTCGTGTCGCGTGATCCGGACTGGCCGGGCCGCGCGGGCACGCTGCCTGATGTGCTGCGCCAGGACGCCTCGCCGGAGGGGCGGGAGGTGTTCATCAGCGGCCCGGCACCGATGGTCACCGGGGCCGTCCGGGTGCTGGCCCGCCGGGTCGCCCGCGAGCACATCCACCATGACCCGATCGGCGCGGCGACGGCCTGAGCCTCGCGGCGACGGCCTGAGTCTCGCGGCGACGATTCGATCGGCGCGGCGACGGCCTGAGCCTCGCCGTCAGGCGGCCAGGTACTCGCCGAAGAACGCGAAGATGCGCCGCCACGCGTCCGCCGCGTCGGATTCCTCGTAGTTCATCCGGGCGATCCTGGCGAGCACCGCCGCCGCGCCGGAGGTCTCGGTCAGGAAGCGGTGGCCAACCCCCGGGTACACCTTGACGTCGTGCGGCACCTCAAGGACGGTCAGGGCGCGCTGCAGCCGCTCGGGATGGGTGGTGCCCATCAGGTCCCGGCCGCCGTAGCTGCCGACCAGCGGGCAACTGCCCGCGAGTGCCCGTTCCGCGTCCTTTGGCACCTCGCCATAGTTGACGGACGCGACAGCGAAGCCGTCCCGTGGCGCGCAGAGCAGTGCGAATCCGCCGCCCAGGCAGAACCCGATGACGCCGGTCTTCCCCGTGCAGTCCGAGCGCGCGGCCAGGAAGTCCCGCGCGCCCTCAAGCGCGGTGAAGGCAGGGCCGGACTGCGCGCGGACCTGGCGGATGACGCCGCGAATGCAGCGGATCCACGACTTGCCGTCATAGAGGTCGGGGGCCAGGGCCAGGTAGCCGCGGGCAGCGAACATGTCCGCCTTGCGCCGGATGTCGTCGTTGAGCCCGAACGCCTCGTGGATCACCACGACACCCGGCCAGCGCCCCCCGGGTACCGTGTCCTGCGGGTCCTGGCTGGCGCCGGCGGGCAGGGCCAGGTAGCCGCGCCACCCGCCGCCGCCGTCAGAGTAGACGAGAGGCATGTGCCAAAGCTCTCACACCTTGCGCCAGCGCGGAATCCAGGCACCGTCGCTCACCGTATAGTCGCCGAACAGGGCCGGCGCCTCCGCCAGCATCAGCTCGCCGATCTTGCCGAAGACGAGCCGGATCTCCTCCTCGGCGCCGGCGTCGGTGCGCGCTTCGATGGTGTGCCGCAGGGTCCGGATGTTCGCGGTCCAGAGCAGGCCGGTCGCCACCCCGTCGGGCGCGAACCGGCGCATGAACGAGGTCTTGTGCTTCTTCTCCTCGAACCGCACGCCCTCGTCATCGAGGCCGAAATGACCGGCCATCCAGCGCTGGAATTCCTCCATCTGCTCCAGCAGCGCCGTCGAGCGCTTCATCAGCTCGGCGTCGGCGCGCGCCCAGTCAGGGAACCAGAACGGAATGTCGGCGAGCCGAACGAACCGTAGTGACTCCTGCGACACTGCCGTCCCAGGGCGATGCCGGACAAGCTCGTGCGTGCAGACCCGGCTGATGTTGTGCAGCACGAAGCTGAAGCTCGCATGCTCGAGCACCGATCCGTGCGCGCTGGAGAGGATGTTCTCCAGGTACTTCTGGTGATCGGTCCGCACCCGGCGGACATTCGGGTTCAGCCCCGGCTCCCATGCGCGGTAGCAGATCTTGCCGGCGAACTCCGCGAGGTTCTCCGCGTCGCTGTCCAGCTCGCCGCGATCGAGCCGCTGCAGCCAGCTCTGCCCGCCGACCTCACGCAGATAAGCAGCGATCTGCTCATAGTCGAGCTCGGGACGGGCGACCAGGAATACCTCGGGCTGCACGCTCTTCATGGCACGGCACACTACCGGCCGGCCCGGACGCCCGGCCGGGCTGCGGTCATAGCGCTATCCTGGTCACTCTTTGTATTCACTCAGTTACCTAAAGTGGGAGGAACGTAATGCTCCGGATCCGCGCAGTCGCCGCCGGCCTTGCCCTCGCGGTCAGCCTGGGCACCTCGTCGGCGGCGCTGGCGCCCGCCGCGATCGCATCGGCCGCCAGGCCGGCGACCGCGACAGGGGCAGCGACACGGACAGCGACGGGGTTGTACCGTACCTGGCACCGCGCGCAGCGTGCGGCCGGATTCGCGCTGCGGCGGCCAACCCGGCGGCATGGCCTGAAGAGATCCGGCGACATCATCGTGACGCGGTGCCTCGCAACGGGCGAGACCAGCAAGAAGGACGTGCTGGCCTCGTACGGATCCACCGCGCACCGCTTCCTCAGCATCGAGCAGAACGACTCCGGCGGCCCGTGCGGCAGCTTCGGCGAGGCGAAAAGCCTGGGCCACCGCCGGGTCGAGAGCGTCCGCGCCAAGCTGTATGGCGCCTGCGGCTTCGGCGGCGATCCCTCCTGCAGCTCACGTGACATCAGCCTGTACCTGAGCTGGACGAGGCACGGCATGGCCTATCTGGCCGCATCCCACGACGAGCGGCTGAAGAAGCTGGTCAGCTTCGCCCGCGGCCTGCGGCACCTCGGCTGACCCGCTCAGGCGGCGGGCGCGGCGGCCGCCGTCGCCGCCCCCGCCACTCAGTCCTCCCGGGCAGCACCGGCCTCCCGGGCAGCACCGGCCTCCCGGGCAGCACCGGCCTCCCGGGCAGCACCGGCCTCCCGGGACGTCATCGCGCGCCCGGCACCCCGGCCCGCCACTCAGGCCGGTTAGTTCACTCAGGCCGTCCGGGCCGCCCCGGCGGCAGCGGCGCCAGCCAGCCGGGCGCGGCACAGCCGCAGCACGTTGGCGATGACCTGATGACCGGCCCCGCCGGAGGCGGTCAGGATGGACTCGGGGTGAAACTGCACGCCCCAGCGGCCGGCCGCGTCGTCCTCGATCGCCATCACCACGCCATCGGGCGTCATCGCCGTGACCGTGAACCCGCCCCGCACCTGCCCCGCCGTCGCGTGCAGCGAGTGGTACCGGCCGGCCGTGAACTCGGCGGGCAGGCCCGCGAGCAGCGCGCCGCCGAGCACCCGCACCCGGCCCGGCTTGCCATGCGCTGGCTCGGCCAGCAGGCCAAGTTCGCCGCCGGCGTGCTCCACCATCGCCTGCAGCCCCAGGCACACGCCGAAGGCCGCGAGTCCGCGCGCGTCGAGCTCGCCGAGCAGTTCGTCGCAGCCGAAGTCCGACGGCCGGCCAGGACCCGGCGAGAGCACGACGAGATCAGGCCGGTAGTCGTCCAGGGCAGCGGCGCCGAACCCGGCGCGCAGCGTCACGACCTCGGCGCCGTGCTCACGGAAGTACCCGGCCAGCGTGTGCACGAAGGAGTCCTGATGGTCCACCAGGAGGACTCTCAGGCCGTCCCCCGGCATTTCAGGCGCCTGGGCAGGCGAGCCGGCCGCGGCCCTGCGTTCCGGATCTCTGAGCGTTTCGAGCAGCGCCCGGGCCTTGAGCTCCGTCTCCCGCTCCTCCGCCGCCGGGTCGGAATCGAACAGCAGCGTCGCGCCGGCCCGCACCGCGGCGATCCCGCCGGAGATGTGCGCGGTCCGCAGGGTCAGGCCGGTGCTCATCCCGCCGTCGAAGCCGATCATCCCCACCGCGCCGCCGTACCAGCGCCGCGGCGCCTCCTCATGGTCCTCGATGAACTGCATCGCCCAGGTCTTCGGCGCGCCCGTCACGGTCACCGCCCACATGTGCGTGAGGAACGCGTCCAGCGCGTCGAACCCGGGCCGCAGCCGGCCCTCGACGTGGTCCACCGTGTGGATCAGGCGGCTGTACATCTCGATCTGCCGGCGCCCGATCACCCGGACGCTGCCCGGCTCGCAGATCCTGGACTTGTCGTTGCGGTCGACGTCGGTGCACATGGTCAGCTCGGACTCCTCCTTGCGCGAGTCCAGCAGCGTCCTGATGTTCTCCGCGTCCTCCAGCGGGCTGGCGCCGCGGGCGATGGTGCCCGCGATCGGGCAGGTCTCGACCCGGCTGCCGGTCACCCGGACGTACATCTCCGGCGAGGCGCCGACCAGGTACTCCCCCTCTCCCAGGTTGAGGAAGAACTCATACGGCGCCGGGTTGCGGTGCCGCAGCCGCTCGTAGAACGCGGCAGGCGAGCCGCAGGCCGCGTGGAAGACATGGCTCGGCACCACCTCGAACAGGTCGCCCCGGGCGAACCGCTCCCTGGCGATCTCGACGACCCGCGCGTACGAGCCCGGCACCGGGTCGGCCGGAAGGTCAGGATCCGGAACGGATGACCCATGGCCGGTCCCGCCGCGCGGGGTGCCCGCCGTCGCGCGCGGCAGTCCTTCGGTCGTGGCACCGGCCAGCTCGAACTCATAGGAGTAGCACAGCGCGGTCTCCCGCTTGCGGTCCACCACGTACAGCTGGTCGGGCAGGTGCAGCACGAGGTCACGCTGCGCGTCGTCGCGCCGGATCCGCTGCCGGACCGGCTCGAACTGGAACGCCAGGTCGTAGCCGAACGCGCCATAGAGCCCGAGGTGCTCGTCCGGGCCGGCGAAGGCGGCGATGATCTCGCGGAGCGCGGAGAAGACGGTGGGCCTGCGGCTGCGTTCTTCCTCCGTGAAGGAGCGGCCGGGGTCCGGGATGATCACCTCGGTGATGCCCGCGCCGGTGCTGCCCGTGCCCGTGCTGCCCGCGCCGGCCGGGTGCGGGTCGGCGGGGTGCGGGCCAGCGGGGTCGCCGGCCCGGCGCAGCGCCGCGTCGATGACCGGGAGCAGGACCGTGCCGCGCTGGTTCAGCGCCCTGGCCGAGATCCGCCTGCCGCGGGCGACGATCTCGATGCACGGGTCGACGTAGGCGACGTGCCAGCGGCTGTACCGGCCGGGGTACTCCATCCCGGAGCTGAGCACCCCGCCGCGGCGCTCGTCGACCTGGCGGGTGATCTCGGCCAGCAGCGCAGGGTCGAAGCGGGCCGCGATCCGGCTGACCCGGATTCCGCCGGCGGTCACGAAGCTGGTAGCCACGCTCGCGCCGCCCGGGACATCGGCGGGGGCCGTGGCGGCGGCGGCCGCGGCGTCGGCCTTGGCGATGCTCGCCAGGTCGGCAAGCGACGGGTCTATCGGTGCCTCTCGCATGGGGCCTCTCCCGCATTCAGGCCCGGCGTGCGCGGGCGGGCACGGGAAAGGCGACCGCCGGGCTGCCGGGCGGTCGCCTTCAGGATCCGCGGATCACGAACCTGGCACCGCCTAATGGCGGCGCCACCAGCCGTTGGTGCAGTTCGCGCGCATGCGGTGAGCCTAGCGGCATGGCCCGCGCCGCGCCAACGCAAGCCCGCGCCGCCGTCCTCCCGCGCCCGCCGCCGTCCCCCGCGCCCGCCGCTGTGTCCCACTGGACCCTCTATCAGCGTGAGCATCCTGGGCCACTTTCATCACACGTCGGCCACAGGTGAATCGGCGGGCAGCCGAGGAGTCCGGATGGGATAGGTCGAGGGACTTGATGGGACTAAATCGTCAGAATTCGACCCATGTTCCAGCGCTCAGCCGGCTGGCCTCGCCGTACACGTACGCGGCGGCGGCCAGGTCCTCGACCGCGAGGCCGAGCGACTCGAACACGGTGATCTCCTCGTCGCCGGTCCGGCCGGCCGCCTCGCCGGTCAGCAGCTCGCCGATCTCGGCCCGGATATGGCCGGGCCCGATCGCTCCCTCGGCCAGCGCCAGCAGGTAGTCACCGGCCTCGCCGCGGACCGACTCGCGGCTGTCCGCGAAAAGCGCGGAGTCCGCGATGGTCGCCGCATCGAGCTCGCGGGACCGCGGCAGGCAGGCTCCGACGGCGTTGATGTGCGTGCCGGGGGCCAGCCAGCCTCGCTGCAGCACCGGCTCCGACGCGCTGGTGGCCGTGACGATGATGCCGGCTCCGGCGACCGCCTCCCTGGCTGACGCGCGCGCGGTCACCGGCGCCCGCACGTGGGCCTGCATGCGCGCGGCGAACGCGGCCGCCTTGGCCGGATCCCGGCCGGCCACCCGAATCTCCGTCAGGGCCCGGCCGGCGGAGATCGCCAGCAGGTGTGCCCTGGCCTGGACGCCGGTGCCGATGATCGCGAGCTTGGTCGCGTCGGGCCTGGCGAGCAGCGCAGTCGCGATCGCTGACACGGCCGCCGTCCGGATCTCGGTGATCGTCGCCGCGTTCAGCACCGCCAGCGGCTCGCCGGTCCGCGTGCTGGACAGCAGCACCAGGCCCTGGTGCGCGTCCAGGCCGATCGCCGGGTTGCCGGGGAAGATGCAGATCGCCTTGAGGCCGTAGGCGGGGTCCGCGCCAGGCCAGTAGACGGGCATCAGCGCCATCAGGCCCGCCGCGTCATCCGGCTGGATGATGGTCCGCAGCGGCTGGTGCACCTCGCCGCGGGCACGGGCGGCCAGCGCGGCCCGCAGGACCTCCGCGCATTCCGGGTAACCCAGCAGATCGCGCACCTCGCTGCCGGAGAGGATCAGGATCCGCATGACGGGTTACTGCTCGTCGGCGGCGACCTGCGCGACGGGTGCGACCTGCGCGGCCGGGGCTGGAGCGCTGGGCAGCGGGCTGGCCCGGTGCGGCGCGATGGCTACCGGCTCGTCCGGCCGGTGCACGGGCATCGTCCGGCCCACGATGCGGTAAACCTCCTCGCCGTCCACGGTCTCCTTCTCCAGGAGCAGCTGGACGATCCGCCCGAGCTCGGGCCGGTGCGAGCTGATCAGCGCGACGGCCGACCCCTCGGCCTCGCGCAGCAGCCGCGCGACCTCAGAGTCGATGATCGCCTGGGTGGCCTCGGCGAAGGGCCGGCTGGACAGGCCGGCCCCGCCGCCGCCGCCGAGGAACACCGAGCCGCCCTCCGGATAGCCGACTGGCCCGAGGGCTGGCGAGAGCCCGAATTCGCGGATCATCCTGGTGGCCAGGTCGGTCGCCGAGGCGAGGTCGTTCGAAGCGCCGGTCGAGCCCTGCCCGAGCTCGACCAGCTCAGCGGCGCGTCCGCCAAGGCGTACCGCCAGCGAGGTCGTGAGGTAGTCCTCGCCATACAGGTGCCGCTCGACGAGCGGAAGCTGCTCGGTCACGCCGAGCGCCTGCCCGGCCGGGAGGATGGTCACCTTCGCGACCGGGTCGGCATGCTCGGACAGCACTGCGACGAGCGCGTGGCCGGCTTCGTGGATGGCGACCGCGTTCTTCTCCTCGGGGAGCAGCACGTTGGAGCCCTCCCGGCGGCCCAGCAGGATCCTGTCCCTGGCCGCGCTGAAGTCAGCTGCTGTGATCACCTCGCGCCCCTCGCGGACAGCGAAGATCGCTGCCTCGTTGGCCAGGTTGGCCAGGTCGGCGCCGGAGAAGCCCGGCGTGCCGCGCGCCACTATGTTCAGGTCGACGTCGGCGGCCAGCCGCTTGCCCCGGCAGTGCACGGCGAGAATGGCGGCCCGCTCGGTGAGCGTGGGCAGCGGGATGATGACCTGCCGGTCGAACCGTCCTGGCCGCAACAGCGCGGGGTCGAGGACCTCGGGCCTGTTGGTCGCGCCGAGCACGACGATCCCCTCGGCCATGTCGAAGCCGTCCATCTCCGACAGCAGCTGGTTGAGCGTCTGCTCACGCTCGTCGTTGGAGACGACAGCGCCGCTGCCCGCCCGCCGCTGGCCGATGGCGTCGATCTCGTCGATGAAGATGATCGCCGGGGCCCGCTTGCGCGCCTCGGTAAACAGGTCGCGGACCCTGGCCGCGCCGACTCCGACGAACATCTCCACGAAGCTGGAGCCGGTGACGGAGAAGAACGGCACGGCCGCCTCGCCCGCGACCGCCCGTGCCAGCAGGGTCTTGCCCGTGCCAGGCGGGCCCACCATCAGCACGCCGCGCGGGGCCATCGCGCCCGCCCGCCGGTAGCGCTCCGGCTTGCGGAGGAAGTCCACCACCTCGACGATCTCCGCCTTGGCGCCCTCGTAGCCCGCCACGTCGCTGAACTTCGTCTGCGGTCGCTCGGCGTCGAAGATCTTCGCCCTGGATCTGCCGATGCCGAGCACGCCCATCGGGCTTGCCGCGCCGCGCGACATTCGCCGGAAGATGTAGAAGACAAAGATCAGCGGGGCGAGCAATATCAGCCAGGACAGCAGCTCAGCGCCGACCGAGCTGCTCGGCGGCGTCGCCGTGATCTTCACATTCCCCGCGGTCAGCTTGGCGGCGAGGTCTGAGCCTGCCAGCAGGCCAGGGACAACGGTGGTGTAGTCGTGGCCGTTCGTCAGCGTGCCGCTGGCCGTGGCATTGGCATTGGTCGAGGCGTTGGCGAGCGTGAACGTCGACACCTTATGGGAGTAAACATCGGACAGGAACTGCGAGTAGGTGAGGTTGACCTGCTTCGTGCCGTGGATCGCCGTCAGGAACGGGTACAGCACCAGGACTGCCAGCAGGGCTGCAGGCCACAGCCAGTGCCGCCAGGCCGGAGGCGGCGGCGGCGCGGTGGGGACGGGCTTGTCACCGGGGGGCGGGGGTATCGGCCGCTTGCTCATGGATCATTCTTACGCGCCGTCGCGGGTGAAGTGGTATTCGGGCAGCGGAGTCCGCGCAATCGCCGTGCTGGCGGCTCCGCAATAGCCCGCCGCTGTGAGTCTCGCGCCACACCGGGCGGAGGCGTTGACAGCGGCGCCCGGGGGCGTTGACAGCGGCGCTGCCGTTCTCTATGTTCGGATCTAGAACTGCTGTTCGTACAACGCACATCGGCGCGCGGCCGGGCCCGGCGCGGTCGCGCGACCACTGCACCTCGCAGAGCACGGCTGGCCGGCTGGCCTGGTGACGCTCGCCCGTCATGAAGGAGCGATCATGACATTTCTCGACGAGCCGGCCTGGCGCGGCAAGGTCTACCAGGGCGGCTGGACCCGCGGCGCTGGCGGGGACGTGGCCGTCATCGAGCCCGCCACCGTAGAGGACGAGGCCAATGTCCCGTTCGGCGGCGTCGGCGCCTCGGGTACGGGCACGCGCTTCGGCGGCGGCGCCAACGTGGAATCCTTCACCGACACGCGCTGGGTCACCATCCGCGGCGACATAGCGCCCTACCCGTTCTAGCCGGCCGTGCGCACTCAGGTAGGGATCGTCGGCGCCGGCCCGGCCGGCCTGCTGCTCTCGCAGCTGCTCGCGCGCCGCGGCATCGAGTCGGTCGTGGTGGAAGCGCGCAGCCGCGCCTACTGCGAGGCCAGGCAGCGCGCCGGAGTTCTCGAGCCGGGCAGCGTCCGGGCCCTGCGCGACGCCGGCGTCGCGGCGCGGCTTGATCGCCAGGGGCTCGAGCACGGCGGTATCTACCTGCAATTCGACGGAGAACGCCGGCACATCGACTTCCGCGACCTGGCCGGCGGCCAGACGGTTACGGTGTACGCGCAGACCGAGGTGGTCAAGGACCTGATCGCGGCGCGGCTCGCGGCCGGCGGCGTGATCGAGTTCGGCGTCACCGGCGCCGAGGTCAGCGCGCTCACCTCGGACCGGCCGGTGCTGCGCTACACCAGCGCAGACGGCAAGCGGCACGAGGTGAGCTGCGACGCGATCGCCGGGTGCGACGGTTTCCACGGCATCTGCCGGGACGCGGTCCCGGCCAGCCTGCGGACCGTCTGGGAGACCAGCTATCCGTACGCCTGGCTGGGCATCCTGGCCGACGTGCCGCCGTCGACCGACGAGCTGATCTACTGCCATCACCCGGCGGGCTTCGCACTGCACAGCCTGCGGAGCCTGCGGGTCAGCCGCCTGTACCTGCAGGTGCCGCCGGACGAGGACATCGGCGCCTGGCCTGATGACCGGATCTGGGCGGAGCTGCAGCGCCGGTTTGCGCTGCCGGGCTGGGCGCTGAAGGAGGGCCCGGTCCTGGAGAAAGGCATCACGCCGATGCGCAGCTTCGTCAGCTCGCCGATGCGCTACGGCCGGCTTTTCCTGGCCGGCGACGCGGCGCACATCGTGCCGCCGACCGGCGCCAAGGGCCTGAACCTCGCGCTCGGCGACGTGACTCTGCTGGCCGAGGCCCTCACCAGCCTGCTCAGGCACGGGCGCGGCGAGCTCGCCGACGCCTACTCCGCTGCCTGCCTGGAACGGGTCTGGCGGGCAACGCACTTCTCCTGGTGGATGACGACAATGCTGCACGCCACGCCGGGCGCTGGTCCGATGGAAGTCCAGCTCCAGCTCGCCCAGCTGCGTTACACGACGGCTTCCCGGGCCGCCGCCACCACGCTGGCCGAGAATTACGTCGGCTTCCATCCCGGCTTCACGCATGCGGATGCGGCCCGATCCCAGCGCTCGTTAGCGTCATGACGGCGAATCACCCGGCCTCATGACAGCGACTCACTCGGCCACGCTGGCCATCGACGAGGTGGTGGCCACCCGCCGGGCCGCCGGGCACGACGTGCTGCACCTGGGATTCGGCGAGGCTGGGCTGCCAGTCCCGGCCGGCCTGGGCGAGGTCCTCGCCGCCGCGGCCGGGAGCAACCGCTACGGCCCGGTGGCCGGCTCGGCGCCGGCCCGGAGCGCGGCCGCCGGCTGGTTCGCCCGCCGCGGCCTGCCCACCGAGGCAGCGCAGGTGATCTTCGGGCCGGGCAGCAAGCCGCTGCTGTTCGCGCTGCTCGCCGCGATCGACGGTGACGTCGTGCTGCCCCGCCCGTCCTGGGTCAGCTACGCCGCCCAGGCCGCCCTGCTGGGCAGGCAGGTCATCTCCGTACCGATCCCGGCCGAAGCCGGCGGCATCCCGGACCCGGCTGTGCTCGAGGACGCCGTGCGGGCGGCGCGGGCGCGGGGTGCGCGCCCCGGCGTGCTCGTCCTCACGGTGCCGGACAACCCGACCGGGACTGTCGCCAGCGCCGGGGCGCTGCAGGCGGTCTGCTCGATCGCCGCCCGGCACGGCCTGGTCGTGATCTGCGACGAGATCTACGCCGAGCTGAGCCACCATGCGGCGGCGCCGAGCGCCGCCAGCTACCTGCCCGAGGCCGCCGTGATCACCACCGGGCTCAGCAAGTCCCTGGCCCTCGGCGGCTGGCGCATCGGCTACGCCCGGCTGCCCGACAGCGCGTGGGGCCGCGACGTGCTCCGTGAGGTGACCGGCATTGCCAGCGAGGTGTGGTCCAGCCTCGCGGCACCTATGCAGGCGGTCGCCGCATACGTGCTGGACGACCCCGGCGAGGTCACCGCCCGCATCGCCGCGTCCCGGGCACTGCACGCCCGGATCGCGGCCGCCGTGCACGCCGAGCTCCTCGCCGCCGGCTGCGCCTGCCGGCCACCCGCGGCCGGGTTCTACCTCTACCCCGACTTCGGGCCGCGCCGCGACCGGCTCGCCGCGCGCGGCATCACCACGAGCACCGAACTGGCGGCAGCTCTCCTCGACCGCTGCGATATTGCGACCTTGCCCGGCAGCGCCTTCGGTGACCGGGACACCACGCTCACCCTCCGCATCGCCACCAGCCTGCTCTACGGGACCACCACCGAGCAGCGGCTGACCGCGCTGCGCTGCGACGCCCCGCAGGACCTGCCCTGGATCGCCGGCGCCATCAAGCGCCTGCGCGACAGCCTCACCTGGCTGGTCACGCTCTGAGCGACGGTGTCGGTGTCGTCCTCACGCACTGACGGCGGGAGAAGCGCGCACCCTGAGGACTGGCTGACCGCCCCGGATACCTCGGTATCCCACTTCCCAGGGCCAGCGGCCGCGGGCCGCCCAGCCGCGCCGGAAGTGAATCCCGGATCCCGGCATTGACCACGCCCGGCCCGCCGACGGTCGGGATATCCGGGCCGAGATATCGCCTGTGGCGCTCCGCACCACCATATTCTGATCGGCAACGGTGCCGTCGGCGCCAGCCTGGGAGGCAACGTGCAGCGCATAGTCCGTGCATCAGGCGGCCGAACGCTAGCTGTCGAAGAGGGCGGTGATCCGGCTGGCCGGCCGGTGCTGGCCCACATGGGCACGCCCAACTCCCGGCATCTGTATGGCCCGCACTCGCAGGATGCCGCCGAACGGGGGCTACGGCTTATCAGTTACGACCGACCCGGCTACGGCGGGTCCTCGCCCCAGCCAGGGCGCAGCGTGGCCGACTGCGCCGAGGATGTGCGCGCGATCTGTGCTGAACTCGGGATCGACCGCCTTGCGATGTGGGGCATCTCCGGTGGCGGTCCGCACGTGCTCGCGTGCGCTGCCCTGCTCCCGGATCTGGTGACGGCCGCCGCCTCGCTTGCGTCGCTCGCGCCGTTCGAGGCAGAGGGCCTCGACTATTTCGCCGGAATGGGCCAGGACAACGTCGATGACACCCGCCTCTACCTCGCCGACGAGGCCGCAGCCAGGGCCAAGGCGGACGAGGATCGCGACGGCTTCCTTGCCGCGTCGCTCGACGACCTGGCTGGCGGGTTGGCGTCGCTCCTCTCGCCCGTGGATGCCGCGGTGCTGAGCGGCGAGCTTGCCAAGTTCATGGCGTTCTCCATGAAGGATGGCCTAGCGCCGGGCAGCCAGGGCTGGTGGGACGACAACTGCATGGTCAGGCCGTGGGGGTTCGACGTGGCCGACATTGCTGTCCCCCTCCTGCTGCTGCACGGAAAGCACGACAAGTTCGTGCCATTCGGCCACGGCGAATGGCTGGCCGCGCACATTCCCGGCGTCGAGGCGCGGCTGTCCGAAGACGATGGGCACCTGACCCTGATGGAGAATCGCATACCCGAGGTACATGCCTGGCTGTCCGACCACCTGTCACCACAGTACTGACCCGGGACGGCCGTCAGCTCGCCCGTATCGTTCCCGAGGAAGACGCTATTACGACATCTAACAATGACCGGGCAACCAGCACTACTGGGCGCTACGAATGGCCGGGAGAACGCTCCAGGTAGACCAGGCGATCATCGACCTGATCGGCGGCTACTGACGCGACTGCGCTCACGATCGCGCCGTACCCGGCAGGCCGACGAGAGAACCGTGATGAAAGTGCTATCAGCGCGCCGAAGTGATGCCGGCCCGCGGTGACATGCTCGCCGCATAGCCGCGCGAAATCGCTGACATTCTCGGTGAGCAGGGCGTATCCCCCCGTGGCCGACACGGTGAAAACGTCAGCGTCTGACCGGCCCGCCATCCCTAGCTCAGCCACGGTAACGGCATCGATGCCCTGATCCCGCAGCGCCTGCGCCAGCTTGTCGGCGTACATCTCGTCGAGGAGAAGCTTCATCGCCCGTCCGCTGCTGCCGTGTCATGACGGTGCAGTGCGATGCGCGCCTCGACCTCGTCGGGGTATGCCTCCTGGTAGTGCAGCGCCGCGTCAATCAGCGCCCGAGAGATGCCTTGCTCCGCCGCAAGGACTTGTGCCGGATCTTTCTCCTCGATCAAGTCCTGCAGCCACATGACGATCTCCCACACGTCTGGACCTGCGACAACGGCTGCCCGTCGCCCTGCTGGTCCGTCCCGGAAGGTGATCAGCGGGTGCTCGTCCCGGCGCGAGCCTTCCTCGGCATACCGGCGCAGCCGGTCCGACAAGCTCTCTCCTGCCGCTCTAGCCCGCAGTCGCAGTCGCTCAGCCAGCGAGTCGTCCAGCCGCACGGACACATTCACAGACATGAATGCACTGTAGCACGATGTATACAGGTCTAGCCTTCGCGGCCGGCATTGTCCAGAGACGGTCGTTCGGGTCGACGCTCCTACCACGACATCTACCCATGAACGGGCACCCAAGATGATCAAGCGTGGTTGCCCGCACGGGGCCAATCAAGCCAGCAGCCCACGGACGCCATCGGCGTCAGGGACCACATGATGGATAGCCGCGATGCCGGAAAACCCGGTGCCCGCCGACACGAGCGCCTCGGCTCCTGCCGCGTGTGCCGCTGCGGCCAGGACCGCGTCGAACGAGCCGAAGCCCGCTCCTTCCTCGAATAGGCGCAGCCCTTCGCGCAGGTCAGTCTCCTCGACGATAAGAAGCGGCGACAGCAACTCGATGTAGTCACGGGCAAGTTCTGCAGCGTCTTTGCGGTCACGACGGCGAGCGCGGACGTGAGTGAACTCCTGGATGACTTCGATAGTGGTGGTCGCCAGGATCGTTCCGCCTGCTATTGCGCGGATCAGCTGCTGGCATGGCTCGCGCAACTCGTGATCGGCGCCGACTGCATAGACCAGGACCGTCGTGTCAAGGACGATCACGCCTGACGTCCGCGGAGCTCATCCAGTTCGGCGAGCAGATCGCCAACCTCCATCGGTGCCGCATCGAGAATGCGCCGGGCAGCGGCGGCTCGCCTCCGCTGCGTCGCGGGCAGGCCACGGTCGAGCGCCTCCCGGATGACGGTGGCGACAGATGTACCGCGCTGCCGGGCGAGAGCGCGAACCCGCTCGTAGCGCTCATCGTCGATGAGAATCTGCAGCCGACGCGTTAACATGCACATACATTAGCATGCGCATATAGCGCCGATTCAGTACCGACTGTCTCGTTCGTCTCGCGCAACTACGATCACGAAACTCGCGCAAGGGCCCGGAATACGGATCAGGACCGGGCATCTCCGTCCGGATCGCCGCCAAGGGCCCTGGTCAGCCCCTCGAGGTCCTCGACGGTCACGGTGAGCGCCGAGTGGCCGCGCTTGCTCAACCGCGACGGGACCTTCTCGGCGAAATGGATGCAGACGCCAGCCTCGTGGTTGGTGCCGAAGCTGAGGCCGTCGTCGGCCATCGAGGCCCGGGCGCCAAATGCCGTCCACCAGCGGTAGTTGCGAGTGATGTGGGCCCCCATGATGTTGTCCCGGGCGGTGGTCACCCCGAAGAAGCCAAAGGTGGCCTCGAACGCGTCGTCGGCCAGCGTCACGCCGTCCCGGTCCCGCTTGAACCCGAAGGGGAGCAGCACGGGCAGGTACCGGCGGTCGACGGCGTAACCGAAGTGCTGGGTCATGCGTTTGATTCTTGCTCTTGCGTTATTGCGGTGCCAGTGTCAGCCCGCCTTCCGTGCAGCGAACCCGTAAAACCGCAGGTCAGGCTACCGCACGTCAAGCCCGGTGACGGCGCGGCCGATGATCATCCGCTGGATCTCCGAGGTGCCCTCGAAGATGGTGAAGATCTTGGCATCGCGGTGCCAGCGCTCGACCGGGTAGTCCCGGGTGTACCCGTTCCCGCCGAGTATCTGGATCGCATGCCCGGTGACCCGCACCGCCGTCTCCCCCGCCGCTAGTCCGCCTCGTGCTTCTCCAGGAACGCGTACACGTCGGCCTCGTCGACGCCGGGGAAGCTGCCGCGGGGCAGCGCGGCCAGGATGTGCGAGTGGACGCGCGCTGACGGCCAGGCGAGCCCGTCCCAGCGGGCCGCCAGCCGGGCCGGAGGCCGCTGGCAGCACTCGCCGTCCGGGCAGGCCGAGGCGACCCGGCGGACGGTTTCCCTGCCGCGGAACCAGCGCGAGTGCTCGAACGGCACGCCCAGCGTGATCGCGAAATCGCGCTCGGGCCCCGGATCAACGAACGCGACGCACCAGTAGGTGCCCGACGGCGTGTCAGAGTACTGGTACAGCGGGCTGAACCGGTCCGCAGCGGCGAACACCTGGCGTCCCGACCACTCGCGGCACATCCGCTGTCCCTCGATCGCCCCGGCCGCGTCCGCGGGGAACACCACGCCGTCGTTCTCGTAGGCCTTGTAGATGATGCCGCCCGCGTCGTTCTTGACGAAATGGCACGGCAGGCCCAGGTGGTGCGTCGCCAGGTTGGTGAACCGGTGCGCCGCCATCTCGTAGGACACGGCGAAGACGTCTCGCAGGTCCTCGACCGACAGGCTCCTGGCGTCCCTCGCCTCGCGCAGGAACCGCGCGGCCGGCTCCTCGGGCATCAGCACCGCCGCCGCGAAGTAGTTCGCCTCCACCCGCTGCCGGAGGAAATCGGCGAAGTCCAGCGGCGCGGAATGCCCGAGCACGAAATGGCCCAGTGTCTGCAGCAGCACGGTCCGGGGCGTGTGGGTGCCCATGACCTCCTGCTTGAGGTAGATGCGCCGGTTCCGCAGATCCGTCACGGACCGCGCTGACCGAGGAAGATCATGAACATATTTAACGGAGAATCCATGGTGGCTCACCACCGATAGCAGCAGCCCGTGGGACAGGGCTCCCCCGGCGTAGCCGGCCGCGGCCAGTGCCTCGGCGGCCGCCTTCTCGATCGGCGCGAAGTAGTTACCGCGCTCGCGCATCATCGCCCGCAGATCCGCGTTCGCCTCCCGGGCTTCCTCCGGCGTGGCGGTCGGCTTGGCCCGCTGCTCGCGCAGCACGGCATGCAGGGCGACAAGGTGCTCAAGCACGTCATTCGGCACTCGCGCGCCTACCCGCAGGCCGGACAGGCCGAGCTCGGCGAAGGACGGGTCGCGCTGCGCCGCCGCGAGCGCCATCTCGAGCTGGGCCCGGCGGCTTGGCGGCTGCTTGCGCAGCAGTTCCTCGGTCGGCACCGACAGCGCCGCGGCGAGCGCCTCGATCATCGAGAGCTTGGGCTCGCGGCGGCCGTTCTCGAGCAGGGACAGCACGGACGGGGCGCGCCCCACCCGGGCGCCGAGCTGGGCCAGGGTCAGCCCGCGGGAGCGGCGCGCATGCCTGAGCCGCTGCCCGAACAATGCGGGATCCAGACCGTCAGACGACAAGTATGGGCGTTCTTCTCTCATCAAATCTTGCACATATTAAGATTAGATGAAAATTCGTGAAAATTCACTGTTCTTATTCTGGTAGTTCGCCGGCCGGGCACGCAGGCTGTGGCTAGCACCGGAACCGCCGGCACCGGAACCGCGCTGGCACCCGGCGGCTGCGCTAGCACCGGGAGCGGTGGCCAGCACCGGGAACGACAGGATGGCAGGAGCCCCCCCATGAGCAACGATCACCTCAAGGGCGCGCAGAACAGCAAGGCCGGCAGCAACGGGCAGCACGCCGACGCGCAGCACGCCGACGGGCAGCACGCCGACGGGCGGAACGGTGACCGGCGGAACGGTCACGGGCAGCGGGCCGTCCGGTCGATCGACGAGCAGGCGGCCGCGCTGCGCCAGGAGTGGGCGGCAGACCCGCGCTGGGCCGGGGTCGATCGTAGCTACCCGGCCGCTGACGTGATCAGGCTGCGCGGCTCGGTGCAGGAGGAGCACACGCTGGCCAGGATCGGCGCGGAGCGGCTGTGGTCCCTGCTGCGGCAAGAACCGTACATCAGCACGCTCGGCGCGCTGACCGGCAACCAGGCCGTGCAGCAGGTCCGGGCCGGGCTGAAGGCGATCTACCTGTCCGGCTGGCAGGTCGCGGCGGACGCCAACCTGGCCGGCCAGACCTACCCCGACCAGAGCCTCTACCCGGTCAACTCGGTGCCGCAGGTCGTCCGGCGGATCAACAACGCGCTGCTGCGCGCCGACCAGATCACCTGGGCCGAGGCCGGCGGCGGGACCGATGGCGGGACCGGCGGCGAGCAGCCGTACTGGCTGGCGCCGATCGTCGCCGACGCCGAGGCCGGCTTCGGCGGCGTGCTGAACGCCTTCGAGCTGATGAAGTCCATGATCGCGGCCGGCGCCTCGGGCGTGCACTGGGAGGACCAGCTGGCGTCCGAGAAGAAGTGCGGCCACCTCGGCGGGAAGGTCCTGATCCCGACCGGCCAGCACATCAGGACGCTGAACGCTGCCCGCCTGGCCGCCGACATCTGCGGAGTCCGCAGCCTCATCGTGGCCCGCACCGACGCGCAGTCGGCAAGCCTGATCACCAGCGACGTGGACGAGCGCGACCGGCAGTTCGTCACCGGCGAGCGGACCGCCGAAGGGTTCTTCCGGGTCCGCGGCGGCGTGGAATCCTGCATCGCGCGCGGCCTGGCCTACGCGCCGTACGCCGACCTGCTCTGGATGGAGACCGGCAAGCCCGACCTGGCGGTGGCGCGGGAGTTCGCCGAGGGGATCAGGGCGGTCTACCCGGACCAGATGCTCGCCTACAACTGCTCGCCGTCGTTCAACTGGCGGGCGCACCTGGACCCGGAAACGATCGAGAAGTTCCAGCGCGAGCTCGGCGAGATGGGCTACAAGTTCCAGTTCATCACGCTGGCCGGCTTCCACTCGCTCAACCACTCGATGTTCGAACTGGCCCGCGGGTACGCCGCCGAGGGCATGCCGGCCTACGTCCGGCTGCAGGATGCCGAGTTTGCCTCCGAGGCAGACGGCTACACCGCGACCAGGCACCAGCGGGAGGTCGGCACGGGGTACTTCGACCTGGTCACCTCGGCGATCACCCCGGACGCCTCGACCGTGGCGCTGACCGGCTCGACCGAGAGCGAGCAGTTCGCCCCGGCCCGCTGAACCCCGCCATCAGCACGCGCAGCTGATTGAGCGGTTCGAGCAGCGAGTAGGTCCGGTAGGCGTTCCGGTCGACCAGCCGGAACTTCACCCCGCGGGCGCCGGGCGGGTACCGGTAGCCGGCCGGGCGCCAGCGGCGGAAGTCCTCGTGCATCCGGGTGAAGAACGTCCTGCGCGCACGCCGCGGCACCAGGCCGCCGATCCCGGCCGCGCCGACGCCGGCGGCGAGAATGGTCGTGTAATGCCAGATGGCGCGCTCGAAGAGCGCCGTCATGATCGCGTCGCTGACCGGCTCCCCGCTGCGCCGGGCGACGGCGGGCAGCAGGTCGAAGACGGCCTGGTAGGAGTCGAAGACGTCAAAGTTCCGGTCGCTCGTGGTGACCATGAACGATCCGCGCCTGGCCCTGCGGTAGCGGTAGCAGACGCGGCCGAGTGCGCTGATCCGGCTGGCGAACAGCAGCACGGCGCAGGATACGGGCACGTCCTCGTGAATGCCGGGCGGGAAAGTGACGCCGATCTCGGCCAGGAACGCGCGGCGGATCACCTTGCTCCAGATGGTCATCGTCAGATTGATCAGCTCAGGCCGCGAGGCGAGCGTGCAGGTGCCCGCCGGACCGGCGCTGAGCAGGGCAGCGCCCGGGCTCGGCCTGACCGCTCCCCCGGCGTAGTAGTCCTCGTAGTCGATCAGCAGCACGTCCGGCTGATCGCGCCGGAGCCTCGCGGAGATTTCGGCGAAGGCGCCGTCGGCTATCAGGTCGTCGGCGTCGGCGAACCACACGTAATCGCCGGCAGCGCTTTTCAGCCCGGCATTCCGCGCGTTTCCCGGCCCGCCGGTCTCGGCCAGGTGGATCACCTTCAGCCGCGGATCCAGCCGGGCCCTGGCGTCGAGAATCTGCCCGCACGCGTCCGGCGACGCGTCGTCGACGGCGATCACCTCGGTATCCTCCGGCGCCTGCCCGAGGACAGAGTCAAGGCAGTCGCCAAGGTATTCCGGCACGCCGTAGACCGGCAGCACCACGCTGATCCGGGGGCCGGGTGGCACTCGATGCCGCGGATCAGCGCAGCGGATCGGGCTGCTGCAGGCCGCTGTCAGCGGTCGCCGGGCCCGTCCCGATGCCGGCAGGCGACCCGGCCGGCTCGGCGCCGCGCCTGCTCATCCGTGACGGCCACCAGTTCCATCTGCCCAGCAGGACCACGGTCGACGGCACCAGCAGCGTCCGGACGAGGAACGTGTCCATCAGGATGCCGAACGCCAGGCCCAGCGCGATGTCGCGGAACTGGCTGCCGCCAGCGCCGCTGCCGGCGACAAGGCCGAAGACGATGAAGGTCCCGGCCAGCACCATCCCGGCCGAGGTCACGGTCGTACCGGTCGCGCTGAGTGCGCGAGTGACCGCCTCGCGTAGCGGAAGCTTCTGAGCCTCCTCCCTGATCCGCGTCATCACCAGGATGTTGTAGTCCTCGCCGAGCGCCAGCAGGAAGATGAACATCAGGAACGGCATGAAGAACACCAGCCCGCCGCTCCCCCCGATCTTGATGAAGAGCAGGACGGAGAGGCCGAGCGCGGCGAGGAAGGAGATCCCGACCGAGGCGATCAGGTAGAGCGGGGCTACCAGGCTGCGCAGCACCAGGGCAAGCAAGATGCCGATGACCAGGATCGCGATCGGCACGACTCGTTTCAGGTCGCTGTTCGAAATGGCGCTGATGTCGTAGATAGCAGGGGCCTCGCCGCCGACGGCGGAATCGGCCGCCCCGATCGACCTGCCGACCCTGGTGGTCTCGGCGCGGATCGCCGGGACGGCGTTCAGCGCCGGGGTGTTGCCGGGATCTCCGGCCTTCAGGCCGGTTGAGTACTGCACCGTGCGGCCGTCCGGGCTGACGTAGTTCGAGCTGGCCCGGTAGGTCTGGTAGAGGCCCACCGGCACCGTGGTGCCCGGCGGCGGCACGGCCGGCAGCGCGGCGGCCGGGCCGAGCCTGGTGTGCAGCGTCGCGTACTGGGCTGGCGTCAGCGCCGCTCCTGTCGGGTTCAGCGGCCCTGCTACCTGCGTGAACAGGCCGCTTGCCCGAAGCTGGCTGGTAGCAGCCGCCAGCGGCGCCGGATTGTCCCACACGGGCCTGGCGAACCGGAAGATCAGGCTCGTCGGGTTCGCCGAGGACTGCGGGAAGTGCTGGGCGAGCAGCGCCGTGCCAGCGGCCGAGTCGCTGCCGGCGGGCGGGCTGGTGTCTCCGCCGAAACCGCCGGCCACGTAGCCGGTTGCGCCGATGGCGAGAGCGCCGAAGACCACGACCCCGATGGCCAGGGTGAGCGCGGGCCGGTGCACGATCCGGCCGGCGATCCGGCCCCACAGCCCCATCTTGCCCGATCCCTGGATGTTCCACGGGATCAGCTTCGGCCGCCTGAAAACGGCCTGGAAGAGAGTGCGCTTCATGGCCAGCAGGGACAGCCGGATGGAAAGTATCGCGGGCAGCAGGGTGAGCCCGGCGAGCAGGATGACGCAGATCGCGATGGCGAACGGGATGCCGAGGTCGGAGTAGAAGGAGAAGCTGGCCAGCAGCAGCGTGAGCACCGCCGCGATCACGGTCGCGGCGGAGAAGGTGATCGACTCGCCGACCCTCGTGACCGAGGTGACGATCGCCTGCCTGGCCGCGGGCCGGGGGTGGATCAGGTCGCCGAGCAGCCCGCCGAGCAGGCCCGACGAGCCGGGATACCTGACGTCTTCCTTGCCATGGGCGCCAGCGCGCAGTTCCTCCCGCACCCGGAATACCAGGAAGAGGCCGTAGTCAGTGCCGGCCCCGAGCACGAGGACGATCAGCAGGAACTGCGCGAGCGGGGAGACCTGGAGCCCGTGCCGCGCTGCCTCGGCGACGAGCGGACCGGAAATGAGCACAGAGAAAACGGCGGGAGCGATGGTCGTCAGCGCGAGGGTCAGCGACCTGAAGATCAGCACGAGCAGCACGATGATGAAGACGATCGAGAGGTCCTGGACCTTGTTTCCCTGGTTGCCCGACGCCTTCTGCTGGTCGACCTGGATCGCGACATCACCAGCCAGGTGCGCTTGCAGGCCGGCCGGCAGCCCGCCGTGCGCGATCTTCGCGCGGAGCGCGTCCACCTGGTCGGTCTCCTGGTTCTGGTTCCCGCCGCCTTGTACCGCCAGCGCGACAAGCTGGACCGCCTGTCCGTCGGGCGAGCGGCCCGCGTCGAGCACCCGGCTGATGCCGGAAACCGTGCGGAGCTGGCGCTGCAGGGCGCTGATCGCGGACAGGTCGGCGGGCGACAGCTCTGACCCCGGGCGCGCGATCACCACCGGAATGGGCAGCAGGTTGGCGGTGCCGAACGGGGCCGCGAGCTCCGCCGCGTGCTCGCTCGGCGCGCTGGCCGGCAGGAATTTGGAGTTGTTGTTCTGCGTGACGCTGGACAGCGCTGGCAGCTGACTCACCGCGGCGACGGCCCCGATGACCCACACCAGCAGCATGAGCCACCTGAGCCTGACGGCGAAGCGGCCGATCGCGCTGAAGATCGCGTCGATATGCATAGCCAGAAATCCTACGTGAGCCCCGCGGCTGGCCGGCCGCCGGCGCGCGCGCGGCCAGTGATCATCCCGGCGCCGCTAGGCTGCCGGACCGGAATATCCGATCAGGATTGCGGGACATGCCGGGCGCGGTGCTGGCCAGGACGCGGCTGAACCGCCACACTCGTCCGGGGGGAGGAACGACTTATGCCCCTGCGCCGCCCGGGCAGCGCGGAAGGGACGCCGATGCAGGAACTGCGCCTCGTCGCAGTCAGCGAGGACGGGAGTTACGCCGTGCTCGGCGTGCCGGGACGGGGCGGACGGTTTTCGCTGCCGATCGATGACCGTCTCAGGACGGTGGCGCGGGGCCAGTTCTCGCGGCTCGCTCAGTACGAGATCGAAGTGGAGAATCCGTTGCGACCCAAGGAGATCCAGGACCGGATCCGTGCCGGAGAGACCGCGGATGAGATCGCCGACGTGGCGGGAGTTCCGATCGAGCGGGTTCGCCGCTTCGAGGGCCCGGTGCTGGCCGAGCGGGCGTACCGCGCCCAGGAGGCGCAGCGGGCGACGATACGCGGCCCGGGCGACTCGGGTCCGGGCCCGAGGCTCGGCGACATCGTGGCCGAGCGGCTGGCCGAGCGCGGGGCGGCTGCGGACGCCGCCCAGTGGGATTCCAGGAAGCGGCCAGACGGGAACTGGCAGATCCAGCTGATGTTCACCGTCGGCAACCGGCCCCAGATGGCCGAGTGGGTATTCGATCCCCGGCGCAGGCACGCTATCCCGGTAGACGACATCGCCGCAGGGCTCTGCCTGCCCGCGGCGGCGCTGGCCGCTGGCTCGCCGGCCGGCGGGGGCCCGGGGACCGCCACCGTCACGCTGCTCGCCACCAGGCTCGTCTCGCCAGGACCGCATTCCGCTGAGCCGCGCGCGCAGGCGGAGCGACTGGCCGCTCGTGGCGCCGCCGCGCCGCATCCGGCGGGATCCGGGTTCCATCCGGCGGGATCCGGGTCGGCCGGCCCGGCCCCGGCCGTGCCGGGCCTGGCAGCTCCGGGCGCAGTAGTTCCGGGCGCGTCAGTTCCGGGCCCGGAACTGACGGGCCCCGCCGTGCCAGACGGGCGGAACGATGGCGCCGCGGCCAGCGTCGAGCAGCCGGAGATCCCTGCGGAGCCCGTTCGTCAGCGCCCGGTCCGCAAGGCGGCCGGCGGCCGATCGCGGCGGGCCTCAGTTCCGTCCTGGGACGAGATCATGTTCGGCAACTCCCGGCAGCCGGACTGACCGGGCTCTGCTGGCTGGGCCCGGCCTGCTGGCCTGCGTTATTGCCGGTTATCTGCCGCGCGACGGCCGGCTCTGCTGGCCAGCACGTCGCGGCGGGCTCAGGTCCCCGGCCGCGCCGGGCGGTATCCCCGGCCTCTCGCCGGCCTCTCGCCGGCCGAGAAGGCGATATGTCGATAAAGTGCTTTATCGCTCCAGCTAGGCCCGGGGCCGGCGGAGTCGCGGAAGATCAGGCCGGCCGGCCCGGTCGCGGCCGGACGCTCCGGCCGGTACCCGGCGGCATCCCGCCTGACCGGCGGCGCCGGACGCGTAGGATCACGCGTCGGGCCGGATCGGCACGGACGCTAGCCAACGGGAGCGGCCTTGGGCCGGTGTGAACGGGTGATCGGCCGGAGCGCGCGCCGCGGTGCCCGGCTGGCCGCGGTGCTCGCTGCCCTGCCCTTGCTGGCAGGCTGCGGCCTGCTCGGCGGGCCCAAGACGCTCAACCAGGACGCGCAGCAGAACATGACGGTCACCAGCCCGGTCTTCGGCCAGGGCATCAAGATTCCCGCGGAGTACACCTGTCACGGTCATGGCGGTGGCGTCAGTCCTCCGCTCTACTGGTCAGGCGCGCCAGCGGGGACGAAGTCGCTGGCGCTTGTCGTTGATGACGCGGACGCGCCCATCACTCCGTACATTTACTGGATCGTGTTCGACATAAGCCCGGCGACGACGGATATTCAGGCGGGTCGCCTGTCCGGGGCCAAGCAAGCGGACAATAGCCGGGGATTCGACCGCTATGACGCGCCCTGCCCGATTCATGGTAGCCACGAGTACCGGTTCACCATTTACGCGCTGAGTACGGTTTTGCGACTCGGTGACGGCGTCAGCGCGAAAATGGCGTGGATGGCGATCGCCAGGAGCGCCATCGCGAGGGGCAGGCTGACGGCCACGGCAAGGCCGTGACCGGGCCACCGGAAAAGCCGTGGAGTAATCGTCTGGTCGCTGTGAGTACATAGAGTGGGCGAAACTTCTCGAATCGCATGACAAGTCCTCCGGCTGTCCGACAGAATTGCCGTTCAAGTGATCTGCTTGTGATTCATCCAGGGCGTAAGCACAACTGAGGATGGCCCGCGTCGATGGCCGCGCGTGCCGGGCTTTGCGCCGCTCATGAGGTCGTGGCTCTTTGGATGGTGCGATGACTCCGCTCGTGATCGGACTGGCAGCCGTTATCGTGGTCATTCTCGTCGCCGTCGCGGTTGGCTTGAGATTCGTGCGGCACGACGAGCGCGCTGATCTCGCGGAACGGCCAGCGGATCGCGGCGGGGCGAGGGGCCGCAAGGACGCGGACTGGCGTAGCCCCGGGCAGCGGGCGCTGCCGGAGCGGGTGCCTGCCCGGCAGGAGGGCAGTGCCCGGCAGCGCCGGTCCGGCCGCGGCCACGAAGAGCGGGCCGGCGGGTGGGAAGTCCGGGGCCGCGCTGCGGCGGGCCGACGTCAGGATGACCGGCGGCATGCCGGGGCTGCCCAGGCCGCCCCGGGCGGTAGCGATCGCCGGGACGAGCCGGCCCGCGCACGGCCGCACCAGGACGACCTGCCGCAGCTGCGCGCCCGGCAGGTCCGCGGCAGGCGGGACGACGCTGCTGACTGGCCGAGCACGGAGTGGGACAAGCTGTCGGATGCCGACTACTGGAAGGAAGTAGCCTCCGACCGGCCGCTGATTACCACGGCCCGGACGGCGCAGCCGCAGCGTGACCAGGGGCAGCGTGACCAGCCGCAGCGTGACCAGCCGCAGCGTGACCAGGGGCACCGTGACCAGGCGGCCTCCGCCGGACCCGCGGGATACGCCCGCGATCTGCTGGCGGCTCCGACGGCCGGACTGGCGGCTCCGGCGGCCGGACTGGCGGCCGGGCCCGGCAGGCCGGAATCTGCCAGGCCGGAGCGGGGCAGGCTGGAGCGGGGCAGGCTGGAGCCGGCTCGCCCGGCCCATCCCGGCAGCGAGGCGAACCCCGGCCATCCGGGCATGCCACGCAGGCTGCGGCCCGTCGTCCAGGTGCCGGACGACGACGATCCCCTGACCAGCCCGTCGTTCCCCAAGGCTGTCTCCTCAGACAGCCGCTCGTACCGCAACGGCAGGTCGGCCGGGCCTAACGGATATCACGCCGTCGAGCCTGACATTGGCCAGGCGGCCACCGCGGCCTACTCCTACCGGCCGGTCCCGCAGCCCGCGCCGGGCAATTACGCGGCGGCGAGTTATCAGCCGTCCGGGCATGTCCCGGCAAACGGATCCGGCATTCCGGCCGCCGCCTACCAGCCGGAGCGTTCAGCGGCGGGCCGCGCCGCGCCCGCCGCTTCGCCGCCGAGCGGTAATCCGTATGGCAGTTACGTGAGCTCTGACCTGCCGGGCTACCTGGAAAACCCAGCGCCCTCCTACCACCGGGCCCGCTCGGAATCCGGATATGCGAGCTATCCGGCTGGCGCGGAAAATGGCCGGTCGGCCGCGCCCTACCCCTATAGCTCGCCGGCGATCGACTCCGCGCCACCGGGGGACAACTGGAAAAGCAGCTGGTATCCCGATGCGCCGGCCGCGAGCGCTCCGGCCGCTCCGCCAGCACGCCCGATTCCGCTTCCGCAGGCGGACCTGTACGCCGTCCCGGGGACGCCGGATCACCTTAACGGCAACGGCCATTACAGCTCGCCCGGATACGCGCCGGGCTCGTATCCGGACGGACGCTTCGATGCACCCGGATATCCGCCGGCCGGATACCGTGGCCAGCCGGACGTATCACGGCACCCGCCGGTGCCGGGAGATTCCGGCGCCCAGCGGGACCTGGCGGGATATCTTCCTGGCGAATTCTATGGCCGGGATGACTACGGCAGGCAGCAGCGCCGCTGACCAGCGACCGGACGATGCGGGGCCAGGACGTATCAGGCAGAAACCAGCCGGATCAGCCGCGTGCCCGCTTGACAAGAGGGCATTGCGGCGGCTGACAATGTGCCGACCGAGGCAAGGCAGGGAAGATGCAGGACGGCACCCGTGACCACGCGCGTACTTACCATCTGCACCGGCTCGCGACAGCGCTGGACACTCGCGGGTTCCACGCGACCGTGAAGACGACGTATCCGGCGGCGCTGCACGTGTTCACGCCCGGGGCGGCGATGCTCGCGGAAAGCATCCACTGCACGGCGGGCACGGACCGCAGTGGCCGGCTCCGCTGGTACTACCGCTGGTCCTGGGGAGAGCTGCTGCACGATACCGACGATCCCTGCGGCGCGGCCGCGAAGGTCGCGGAGGTCCTGGCCGCGCGATGACACGACGCTGGCGCTCGCCGGGCGAGCCGGAGCGGGACCGCGCGTCGGCCTACGAGCGGCGCGGTGAGGTGTCGGCGATTCGCCTCACCGGGCCGTATGCGTGGCAGACCTCGAACGGCTCGGTCATGGGAGCGCGCGGCGGCGACTGGCTTGTCACGGACACCGAACAGCGGCAGCGCACGGTGCGTGACGACGAGTTCCGCGCCACTCACCGGCACCTGCGCGCGGACCGGTGGCTGCGGTCCGGCAGGGTCCGCGCCTGGCAGGTGGCCGCGCCGACAACCGTCCGCACGCTGGAGGGCCCGTCCGCTGCCGGGCCTGGTGACTGGATCGTGCAGAGCGAGAGCGGGGCGGCCTGGCCGGTTCCCGCCGGGCTCTTCGAACGCGGTTACTCACCCGTGCCCTGACCAACCCCGTGCCCTGACCAAGCCCGTGCCCTGACCAAGCCCGTGCCCTGACCAAGCCCGTGCCCTGACCAGGCGGCGCGTGCTCAGTTCTGGTCCGGATCGCTCGCGACGCCTGCCGCGCCCGCCTTGCCGACAGCGCCCGCGGAGCCCGCCTTACCCGGTGAGCCAGCCGCACCCGGTCCCGCGCCGGGCTGGCCGCCCGGACCGCCGGACCCGCCGGTGCCTTTCGCTCCGCCGGTGCCAGCGGTCACCTTGTCGCCACTGAAGGTGTTACCGGAGTCGGCGACCGGCGTCGCGACACTGTAAATGCCGCCCCCGGTCGCGTTGCCGCCCGCGCCGCCAGTGCCGCCCTTGCCGCCATTCCCGCCGTTCCCGCCGTTGCCATTGGCGCCGTTAGCGCCGCTGCCGGTGCCGGTTCCGTTCTCGCCGCCCGGGCCGCCGTTCCCGCCGCCGCCGCCGTTCCCGCCGGAGCCGGCCGTCATGGTGGCGGCGCCGCCGTTGCCTGCGGTCGCTGACTCGGCGGAGAAGGTGCTGCCGGTGATGTGAAGCGATCCGGTCGCGTAGACCGCGCCCCCTTCGGCGAGACCGCCGGCGCCGCCGTTGCCGCCCGCCCCGCCTGCGGCTCCGGGCGAGCCGGCCACCCCGGCGCCGCCCGCGCCGCCCAGGCCAGGCACGTTACCGGCACCGTCCGCGCCGTTGCCGCCGGAGCCGCCATAGCCGCCGGAGCCGCCATAGCCGCCGCCGCCCGCGCCGAACGCGCTCGCGCCGCCGCCGCCGGACGCCGTGTCGCTGGTGAACTTGTCATCCGTGACGGTCAGCTGGGCACCGCTGCCCGAGCCGTTGCCGTAGACCGCGCCGCCCAGGCCCGCGCCGCCGGCCCCGGCGGCTACCGCCGCCTTGGCTGCCCCGGCTGTCCCTCCTGCCGTGCCCGCGGTCCCGGAACCCCCGCTTCCGCTCTGCGCGCCGTTGGCACCGCCCTGACCGCCGCCGCCACCGGCGCCACCGGTCCCGCCGCTCTGGGCGGTACCGCCGCCGCCCGCGCGGCCCCCCGAGCCGCCGGCGCCGCCGGTGGCGAGATCGGAGGAGAACTGGTCCGGCGCCGCCGCCGACCCCAGATCGGCCGAGCCGCTGTTGTAGACGGCGCCGCCTTCGCCGGCGCCGCCGGCGCCGTCGGTTCCGCTGGTCCCGCCCGCAGCGCCGGCCGGGCCCTTTGCCCCGAGGGCGCCGGCCGCGCCGTTCTGGCCGGGGTCACCCTCCGCGCCCTGGATGCCGCTGAAGCCGCCGCCGCCGCCATAGCCGCCGGTTCCGCCCACGCCGCCCGTGTTGGTGGCTCCGCCGCCCAGGCCGGCGTCTCCGGCGCTGCCGCCGGTCCCGCCAGTCGCCTGATCGCCGGACAGGGTGGTCCCGGTGAGCTCATCCATGGCGCCCGAGTTGAACACCGCGCCGCCCTGGGCGCTGCCGCCGGCCGGCCCGCTGCCCGAGGCGCCGCCCTTACCCGCGGCCGCGATGGCGCCGCCATTCGGGGCTCCGGCGGCGCCGGCCGCCCCCGCGGCGCCGGGCGCCGTGCTGCAGCCCTGATCGATGCCGCAGCCGGATCCGCCGACTGCGCCGCTGCCGCCCTCGCCACCGAAGCCGGGATTGCCGGGCGCGCCGCCTCCGCCGCCTTCGCCGCCGCCGCCTGAGCTTCCCGCGAGCGCCACGTCGTCCTGCAGGGTGCTGCTGGTTATCTGCAGCGTGCCCGAGTTGTAGATCGCGCCGCCCTGCGCTTCGCCGCCCGCTCCGCCCGCGCCTCCGGCGCCGCCCGTTCCGCCGGCGCCGCCCAGCCCGTTCTCCCCGCCTGCGGCGCCGGACCCGCCGGCCGCGGCCGGCGCGCTGCCGCCGTTGTTGCCGGATCCGCCGGTGCCGCCGCCGCCACCACCGCCACCCCAGCCGCCCTGGCCGCCCTGGCCGCCGCCACTGCCGGAACCCGCCCTGGCCGAGTCATCGCTGAAGCTGCTGCCCGACACGGTCAGCGTGCCCGCGTTCCACACCGCTCCGCCGCTGGCGCTACCGCCGGCCCCGCCCTTGCCGCCGGCCCCGCCGGCCGCGCCCGCCGTCCCGTTGCCGCCCGCTCCGCCGGCGCCGCCGTTGCCGCCCGGCTGCGCCGGCGCGCCCGCGGCACCCGAGCCGCCCGTTCCGCCGTTGCCGCCCGCTCCGCCGTATCCGCCGGTGCCGCCGTTGCCGCCCGTTCCGCCGTTGCCGCCGACCACGTTGTCATCGGTGAGAGTGTCGTCATTCAGCGTTACGGTGCCCGAGCTGATGAGCAGGGCCGCGCCCTCGGCGACCTGGCCGGACCCGCCGGCGGTGCCTGCCTTGCCCGCCGTCGCTGCCCCCCCGTTGCCGCCTGCCATAGCCGCGCCGCCGTTCGCGCCCGGGGCGGACCCATTGGCCCCGTTAGCTCCGGTAGCGCCGGGCGAGCCGGTCGTTCCCGCGCCGCCGCTGACTCCGGTCGGGCCGGCGGCCGCCGACACCTGCGCGTCGCTCAGGGTGATGTGGCCGATGGTGAGCTTGCCGCCGGTCACCTCGAACAGCCTGACCTTGGAGCCGCCGTCGAACGTGACGGAATGGCCGTTGGACTCGACGTCGACGGTCAGGCCCGCGGGCACCGAGATCGTGGACGTGAACGTCACCGGCGGCGACTGGCAGCTCGTGCCGTAGTCCACCGTCCCGCCGGCCGCGACCGCGCTCTGCAGGGCAGTGAAGCTGCAGCTGGTCAGCACCCCGGTCGCGGCAGGGCGGCCGGCGGCCAGCGCCGACGGGGCCCACCAGGCGACAAGGACTAAGGCCAGCGGCGCCGCGAGGAACCCGAGTCGTGAGGGCCGCGCTCTGTGACAGGTCATGGGGCTGCCTCCCTGAAACCCATCGAGCCCACCAGCATGGCAGATTCTCTTATGCCAGGCAATGGGATCGTAAAATCATGTCATGGCCAGGTAATGGGGCAGTAAGCCAATGCCAGGCAAGGGACCGGGCGGGCGCCCTCGGGCGCGGGCCGGCCCGCCGCGTAGCGGTTACTTTGGGCATATGACCACGGCGATCGCCCAGTTCATGCGGGAGCTTGAGCGGGTGTGGGACGGGCACCGGGATGCGTTGCTGCTGCGGCGCGACCTGACCGCGGCGCTCGCGCACCTGGCGGCCGAGCCGTCGGTGCTGCACATCCCGGCCATGACCGGCGCCGCCGGGCTCGCTGCCTGCGAGCGGTTTTACGCCGAGGACTTCCTTCCGCACCTGCCCGGCGACCTGGTGCTCGCCAGGATGTCCCGGACCGTGGACCGGTTCCGGCTGGTCGACGAGACGACGGTGTCGTTCACCCACGACCGGGAGCTGCCCTGGCTGCTGCCGGGAATCAGCCCGACATACCGGCGGGCCGAGGTGCTGGCCGTCTGGATCGCCGGCTTCGAGCGCGGGCAGATTCGCTCCCAGCGGATCCTCTGGGATCACGCCACGCTGACCGCCCAGCTGGGCATTCCCGGTCTCGCCGTGCCAGGTTAGCTGCCGCGGGCCGCTGCCTCGGTAAGGGTGCGCGCCGTCCGGACGGCGCTGGCGATCGCGTCGTCGGGAGCCAGGCCGCACAGGTCGGTGAGGGTGAACAGTGCCTCGGGGCTCATGACCACGGCGAGGTCCCGCTTGAGCTGGGCCAGTGCCGGAGGGCTGATGGCCGCCGGCGCGCCGTCCGGTGAGGTCAGCGCGTGCTCGATCAGCCCGAGCCTGATGCCCGGGCGGACAGCGGCCGCGTCAGGCCGGGTGATGGTGGCCGAGATCATGGCGCGGACCGCGCCCTGGTACCTGAGCACGCCGCGCAGCAGGTACTCGGCGGCGTAGGCGACTCGCTCGGCGGGATCGCCGGATCGCGCGACCGGCGCGAGGGCGCCGGCCGGGCTGGCCCACACGCCGGCGAGGGCCTCGCGCAGCAGCGAGGCCAGATCGGGGAAGTACCGGTAGGCGGTGGCCTCGGAGACCAGCGCCGACGTCGCCACGGCGGCCATCGTGATCTCGCCGCCGGTGCCGATGAGGTCGCGGGCGGCATCGACGATGGCGTCGTGGGTGCGCTTCTTCTGGTTGGCCCGGCCGGTCTGGAGCTGAGTGCTCATGAGGCAACTTTTGCATCCGCGCATTCATCAGTCAACCCATGACTCATTATGAGAGAGAACTTGCGTAAATCATCTTGAGGGTTTACTCTCATCGTAAGAGCATGCCCTAGAAAAGAGGTGAGGCGCTGATGGCTGAAGTCTCAGTAGTCGGCCCGGGCGGCGGGGAGCCGGTCCTGACCGGGCCGACCCAGCTGCGCATCCTGGAGGACGGAAGCAATACCGGGCACCGGCTGGGCGTGGCCGAGATCACGATCGCGCCGCGCACCGACGGCCCGCCGCAGCACCGGCACGCCCGGCACGACGAGGGCTTCTACGTCGTATCGGGCACGGCCAGGTTCACCATCGGGGCGACGGTCCACGAGGCGGCCGCGGGCACGTTCGTGATGATCCCGCCCGGTGCGCCGCACACGTTCGCCAATCCGGGCGACGAGGTGACCGTGCTGCTCAATACCTTCACCCCCGATCTCTACGTGCAGTACTTCCGTGACCTCAGGGACATGATCGCGGCCGGCCGCCCGATGACCAGCGACGCGATCGTCGACGTGATGGGCCACTACGCCACGGTGCCGTCCGCCGACTTCGCCGACTTCGCCGACTTCGCCGGACCGCCGGCCGCTCACTCTGACGAGGAGACCAGCATGACCAGCACCACGACGTACAGCGTGACCGCCGGCGGCATCGGCCCGGTCGAGGTCACTGTCACGGAACGCGGCGAGGGGCGCCCGTTCCTGCTGCTGCACGGCGGCGGCGGCCTGCAGACGGTCAGCGGCTTCGCCGACCTGCTCGGCGAGGCCGGGCCTGCCCGGGTCATCATGCCCACCCACCCGGGCTTCGGCGGCACCCACCGCCCCGATGCCCTGGACACCGTCCGGGGCCTCGCCGCGCTCTACGTCGCGCTGCTCGAGCAGCTCGGCCTGACCGGCGTTACCGTCGCCGGGAACTCCATCGGCGGCTGGATTGCCGCCGAGATGGCCCTGCTCGGCCCGGAGCGCATCAGCAGCGCCATCATCATCGACGGGGTCGGCATCGACGTGCCCGGCCACCCCGTGGCGGATTTCTTCAACCTCACCCTGGACCAGGTCAGCCAGCTCAGTTACCACGACCCGGTTCTCTTCCGCATCGATCCCGCCGCGATGCCTGCCGCCCAGCGGGACGCCATGGCCGGCAACCGGGCCGCGCTGGCCGTCTACAGCGGAACGTCCATGACCGACCCCACCTTGCGGGACCGTCTCAAGGACGTCAGCGTTCCCGTCCTGGTGCTGTGGGGAGACAGCGACCAGATCGCCGACGCCGACTACGGCCGCGCCTACGCCGATGCCATCCCGGGCGCGGTGTTCCAGCTGCTCACCGAGACCGGTCACCTGCCGCAGATCGAGACTCCGCAGCAGCTGCTGGCGGCCATCTCGGCGTTCGCCGGCTCCGGCGCCGGCCGGTAGTGCCCGCTGACGGCGTCACCCCGCTGCATCCCGCTTCCCCGGGAATCGGAGCGGCGCGGTGAGCGCTGGCACTGACGTGAAGAGAATCGGTTTCCTGTCGTTCGGTCACTGGCGGCCGGCTGCCGGGTCGCAGACCCGCACAGCGGCGGACGCCCTGCTGCAGACGATCGAGCTGGCCCGCGCCGCCGAGGAGGTCGGCATCGACGGGGCGTTCGTCCGCGTGCACCACTTCGAGCGGCAGCTGTCCTCGCCGTTCCCGCTGCTGTCGGCGATCGCTGCCAGCACGAGCCGGATCGAGATCGGCACCGCCGTGATCGACATGCGGTACGAGAACCCGCTGTACATGGCGGAGGAGGCCGCGGCGGCGGATCTGATCAGCGGCGGCCGGCTGCAGCTCGGGATCAGCCGCGGATCGCCGGAGACCGCGCTCCGGGGAGCCGAGGCGTTCGGCTACCGGCCGGCCGACGGGGAGACCGACGCGGACGATGCGCGGCGCAAGGCCGAGACGTTCCTGGCCGCGATCAGCGGCGGGGTCGTCGCCGGGACCGACCCAGCCAGGACCGGTGTCAGCGGCGGCCTGGCCATCCAGCCGCAGTCACCCGGCCTGGCGGACCGGATCTGGTGGGGTTCCGGCACCCGCGCGACCGGCCAGTGGGCCGCCCGCATGGGGATGAACCTGCAGAGCTCCACGCTCCTGTCGGAGGACACCGGCGTCCCGTTCGACCAGCTCCAGGCGGAGCAGATCCGCCTGTACCGCGAGGCGTGGGCGCAGGCGTGGGCCGGGCAGGGGCGCGAGCGCGAGCCGCGCGTGTCGGTGTCCCGCAGCGTCCTTCCGATCACCGAGGACATCGACCGCTTGTACTTCGGCGGGCAGGGACATGACGACCAGATCGGGCTGCTCGATGGCGTACGGTCCCGCTTCGGCCGGACGTTCACCGGGGAGCCGGACCGGATCGCCGCCGAGCTTGCGGCGGACGAGGCCGTGCGCGCCGCCGACACGGTCCTGTTCACCGTGCCGAACCAGCTCGGCGTCGCCTACAACGCGCGCATCCTGGAGACGATCGCCCGGCACATCGCCCCCGCCATCGGCTGGGCACCGGCGAGCGCTGCGGCAGCGGCCTGACCGGCCGTGCCTGGCTGGCCCGCTCTCCTAGCTCGCTCACGTTACCGGTCGTAGTGTGTGGGCGGGAACGCATCCCGCTCGTCGCCGCCGGACAGCTCCCCCTCGTTCAGCTCCCGGCGGATCTCTGCCTGCTCCAGCAGGTAATCGTCTGTCGTCGTGACATCGGGGCGGGGCGGCGCGTCAGTCGCGGCGGGCACCTCATCCGGGTCGTAGTCGTCGATTCCCGCCTCCACGCGTTCTTCCTCCGCGAGGCGGGCAAGCTGGTCATCATCGAGATGCGCTGGCGCACCCCCGTGCTCGCGGTGGTCGCGGCGGAACCTGGCGGCCGGCGGATCTGGGTTCTGCTCTGTCATCGTTCCTCCCCGCATGCCGACGACGTGGCGTCGGTCCATGGCATTCCGATGCTACTTTCGCCCGCGCCGCAGCCTAGGGATCGACTAGCTCCAGCGACTGCACGTGGATCTCCTGCACGCGCAGGATCGCGTCATTGCCGCGGAACAGCACGACCCAGCCGTCCTCCCGCTGCAGGTCGTCGATGTTCTCGAACGTCTCCTTCACGACCTGCTCATCGTCTCCGTAGACCATCTGATAGGTAGCCACCAGCGATGCTCCCAAGTCTCTCGATGCCGCGTCCGCGTCGGTGCCGCGTCCGCGTCGGTGCCGCGTCCGGACCTCCATCATTCCCCCGTTTGCCGGCTGCCGTGCACAAGATGCCCCGTCGCGCATCACCTCGTGCGGTGGTCATGGTGGCCGGAGGCGTCCGCTGTTGACGCCGCGCTGGCAATCATCAGGCTACTCAGAGTGCCTGCGCCAGCCCGTAGTAGACGTTGTTCCAGCGGACTTCGTCGCTGAACTGCCTCATGGTGGTTGTGGCGTCGATGTGCAGCAACTCGACCCCGAGGATCGACGCGAGGTCGCTGACCGACTCGAAGCCCACCGCCGTGCTGAGCACAGTGTGGTGCGGGCCGCCGGCCAGTAGCCAGGCCTCCGCTGCGGTTGGCAGGTCAGGGGCGGGCTTCCACACGGCGCACCCAACCGGCAGCTTGCGCAGCGGCTCATCTGGCGGGACGACCTCGACGTCGTTGGCGACAAGGCGAAACCTGTTCCCGAGGTCGAGCAGGCCGAGCACGAAGCCGGACCCGGGAGCACCGCGGAAGACCAGGCGGACGGGATCCTCCCGGCCGCCGATGCTGAGCGGGTGGATCTCCAGCGAGGGCCTTCCGTCCGCGATGCTCGGGCACACCTCAAGCATGTGGGCGCCGAGCACCTTTGGCTCGCCCGGCCCGAGGTGGTAGGTGTAGTCCTCCATGAAGGTCGTGCCGCCTGGCGCGGCGCCGGCCATCGACTTGAGTATGTAGACCAGGGCAGCGGTCTTCCAGTCTCCCTCGGCGCCGAAGCCGTATCCGTCCGCCATCAGGCGCTGGACCGCCAGGCCGGGGAGCTGGCGTAGACCGCCGAGGTCCTCGAAGTTGGTTGTGAACGCGTTGAACTCGCCCGCCTCAAGAAACCGGCGCAGCGCTGCTTCGATCCGGGCTCCGTAGCGCAGGGACTCGTGACGTGCGCCTCCGCCGCGCAGCTCAGGCGCGACGTCGTAGAGCTCGTCGTACTGCCCGACCAGGAAGTCGACCTCGGATTCGGGCACAGCGCCGGCGATCGAGACCAGGTCGTTAACTGGGTAACTGTTCACTGACATCCCGAACACGATCTGAGCTTCGGTCTTGTCCCCCTCTGTGACGGCGACATCCCGCATATTGTCGCCGAACCTGGCGAGCCGGATGCTGCGTGCCGCGCGAACACCGTAGGCCGCCCGCGCCCACGCGCCGATGCGCCGGCGCGTGCGCTCGTCACCGGCGTGACCGACGACTGTCTTTCGCCGGACTCGCATCCGGGTCTCGATATACCCGAATTCCCGGTCCCCGTGAGCCGCCTGGTTGAGGTTCATGAAATCCATATCGACCTCGGCCCACGGCAGGGCCAGGTTGGCCTGGGTGTGAAAGTGCAGCAGCGGTTTTTGCAGCGCGTCGAGGCCGCCGATCCACATCTTCGCCGGCGAGAACGTGTGCATCCAGGCGATCACGCCCGCACAGCGGGCCGACGCCGTCGCGTCGAGGCATGCCTGGCGAATCGCCGCCGCCGTGGTGAGCACCGGTTTCCATACGATCCGAACCGGGATCTCGGCTGACGCGCCGAGGCTCGCCGCTACCTGGCGTGACTGACGAGCCACCTGCTCGAGCGTCTCGTCGCCGTACATCGACTGACTGCCGGTCAGGAACCAGATCTCTGTGCCTGGGTCCCGCGTCATTGGCCGCCTCCCGACCGGCTCGGCGCGCAAGGCAGGCAGCGCACGGACTGCTGCGTCATTCGTATCTCCACCGCTGGCGGCCCCTGCTGGGTGCCGGAAATGGACTGGCCACCGAGCCCCGCGATCGCGGGGGCAGCCGGGCTCGGGCCGCAGCGCCGCGCGCCGCGCCCCGAGCCCGGCCTGGAATCCTAGAAGTTGTACTTCAGGTAGTTCGCCTTCGTGAACTCCAGCGGCTTGGAGAAGATGATCGTCCCCGGCGCCGGACTGTTGGACACCGTGAAAGTGCCGAGGCTGCCGGCGGTGAAGCTGCCGCCAGCCGCGGGCATGGTGCCGTCATACGTGTCCCGGGCGACGTAGGCGATCAGCTCACCCTGCTGGACCTCGTTCCACAGGAACAGGCCCGTGAGGGATCCGTTCGCAAAGTACTTCCTGTTCGGGTTCGGGTCGCCGATTCCGAAGACCCCGATCTTCCCGGCTTTGCCGAGCGCCTGGATTGCCGCGAGCGCGCCGGGCACGGCCGCGCCGTCGATCGGGATGAGCGCCAGCAGGTGCGGGTTCGACTCGATCAGGTTGGTCGCCTGGGACTGCGAGGTGGCCTGGTTGGACTGGCCGTAGCCGATCGGGCCGATCTTCAGCTTCGGGTACGCCGACTTGATGTAGGTCC
>Ga0302324_100001152_pt1 | contig 64946 bp, 59 predicted proteins | sample Palsa_T0_1_FD_201949 | JGI IMG/M metagenome (GOLD analysis project Ga0302324, IMG submission 201949) | Peat permafrost microbial communities from Stordalen Mire near Abisko, Sweden - Palsa_T0_1 | ecosystem: Environmental > Terrestrial > Soil > Palsa > Peat permafrost | place: Sweden: Abisko...
TCGTTGGCGTTCACGATGATGGAAGGTGCGCCGGGCTTCCCATTACCGATGAACTCCTGCTCAGTCTTTCCAGCATGCGGTCGGATGGCAACACGGTTCCGTTTCCTTCTCTGACCGTGCAGAAGAGGACTCTTCACGGTTGTGAATTGGCTGTTGCGTTGGTGGAACCCTCGGATGCGCCCCCGGTGCGGTATCAGGGACGGGTGTGGGTACGGATCGGGCCGCGGCGCGCCGTGGCGAGCCCGGAAGAGGAGCGGCGGCTCACTGAAAAGAGGCGGGCAAGGGATCTACCGTTCGATCTTCACCCAGTAGCATCGGCCACACTAGACGACTTGGACTTGGATCTCTTTCGCCGAACATACCTCCCCGCCAGCGTCGCCAACGATGTATTAGACCAGAACCAACGCTCCCTCGAAGAACAGTTGACGTCGCTGAGATTGGCAGCCTCGAATGGTCTTGCCACACCCACCGTGGTAGGCATCTTGGTTGCTGGAAGGGATCCGCTTCGGTTTTTGCCAGGCGCCTATGTGCAGTTTCTGAGAGTGGACGGAACGGACTTGGCCGATCCGGTGAGAGACGCCGCCGAGTTGTCCGGCCCTCTGCCGGAGCTGCTGCGAGCAGTCGAGGAGAAGCTACAGGCGCATCTGGAAACAGCGCACGATTTGACCTCAGGCCCGACGGAAGCCGTTCATCCCGACTACCCCATGGTCGCACTGCAACAGCTCACGCGAAACGCGATATTGCATCGTACTTATGAGGGCACGGCCGCTCCGGTTCGCGTGTCCTGGTTTTCCGAGCGAATCGAAATCCTGAGTCCGGGCAGACCGTAGTGAACCGGAACAATTTCGGACGACCGGGTATCACGGATTACAGGAACCCGCACCTGGCCGAGGCCATGCATAATCTCGGGTACGTCCAGAAGTTCGGCGTGGGCATTGCACTGGCGCGCCAGGCACTCCTCGGAAACGCGAATCCTCCACTGGAGTTTCGGGTTGAGGACACACATGTGCTTGCCGTTATCAGGAGGCGAAATTGAGCTTGCCGGTGATCGCGTTCTTCAACAATAAGGGCGGCGTTGGCAAGACGTCGCTCGTGTATCACCTGGCATGGATGTTCGCCGACCTTGGCTGGAGAGTCCTGGCGGCAGACCTGGACCCGCAGGCGAACCTGACCGCAGCGTTCCTGGATGAAGACCAACTGGAAAACCTGTGGGATGACATCTGGGGAGGAGGCCCGGATCACTCGAACACCATCTATGGGGCGATCCAGCCGCTGGTGCGGGGAACGGGTGACATAGCCCGGCCGGAACTGCAAACCGTCGATGATGGACTAGCCCTGCTGGCCGGCGATCTGACGCTATCCGCTTTTGAGGACGAACTATCGACGCAGTGGCCCGCAAGTCTCAGTGGCAACGAACGGGCGTTTCGAGTGCTGTCGGCCTTGTGGCGCATCATGCAGCAAGCGGGAGAGAGGTTTAATGCCGATCTGATTCTGGCGGACCACGGCCCTAACTTGGGATCGATCAACCGGGTTGGACTTATATCGGCGGACTACGTTGTGATTCCGCTTTCGCCGGACCTATATTCCCTGCAAGGCTTACGGAACCTCGGGCCCACCTTTCGGAAGTGGCGTGAGGAATGGAAGGACCGCCTCGACCGCAAGCCGCAAATGGATCTCGAACTGCCAAGAGGCGACATGCAGCCGCTCGGCTATGTGGTACTCCAGCACGGCGTGCGTCTGGACCGGCCCGTGAAGGCGTACGACAAGTGGATCAATCGCATACCTGGCGAGTATCGCACCTCCGTGCTTGGGGAAAAGGATGAACACGTACCCATTGGCCGGGATCCTTACAAGCTCGCTTTGCTGAAGCACTACCGCAGTCTGAAGCCAATGGCACAGGAGGCCCGCAAGCCCATGTTTCACCTCAAACCCGCGGATGGCGCGATTGGAGCGCACCTGCAATCCGCGCGCGAGGCCTATAATGACTTCCGCGCCCTGGCGGCGACGATTGTCGAAAAGGCATCGCTGGGTAGCTCGATCGACCGCCTGCAGCCCGAGCTGCCGCTTCAGTGAGATCGCGCTCGGCCACGGCGCGGCATGCGATATTGGTCTTGATTGGCCAAGTCGCGACAACGCATCGTGGTGCTGGTGGGCTTGCCGGGGTCTGGCAAATCGACTTGGTTGGAGCGGCAGGGGATACTGGGGATCTCATCCGACTGGATCCGGCAAGTGCTGGCGGACGATGCCACCGACCAGACGATTCACGCGCGCGTGTTCCTGACCATGCGATATCTGCTGCGCCACCGGCTGGCGATCGGGCGGCCGATTTCCTACGTGGATGCGACGCACCTGACGCCCGAAGAGCGGCGGCCTTATATCCAAATCGGGCGATTTTACGGCTGCGACGTGGAGGCGCTGTATTTCGACGTTCCGCCCGAGGTCTGCCGCGAGCGGAATGTGCGGCGCAGCCGGGTTGTTCCGGATGACGCCATGGCGCGCATGGCGGCAAAGTTGGTGGCGCCGGACACCGCGGAGGGTTTTGTGAAGGTCACAGTCGTGGAGTGACGTGGCGCACGTTTCTCAACGTGCCGTGTCCGCACTCTTGCGGACACCTGCACGGGTATGACCCGGGCCTATCGATGCGATACGCTCTTGCGGCCTACCGTGAACGCCGCCTCGCCGGTTATCATCTCCGTTCGCTCTTCGGCATCCCATCCCCCCTACGAGCTTGATGGATTCCTCAAAGATCATCGTGCCAACCGCTGTTGTCGTAGAAATGCGGCAGGCTGTGACGCCGGCCGTCGTTCGAGGTGAGATCTCGCGACCGCCAGATAGGCTCGAAATGCGGCCGGCCCGCCCCCCATTCTACTCTGGGTTTGGTGGAATCACGGTGAATGCGCGGCCATCAGCCTTGAGCTCTCGCTCGATGGCGCCGCTTGTCAGGCTGGATCAGGGGACCATAACAAGGCGCGGCTCGCTTGAGAGCCAGGATGGAAAGCTATGCAGGCGTCCCGAGCGGTCCCTTCGGGAGCGTCTCTGGCGTCAAAAAGCTCGCTTTGGTGGCACTGGAACTTCTTTATATCGTGGCAAGGCTTTGATGCAGTTCGGTCCCGATGTGCACTTGGCCTGTTAGTGAGCTTTCTGGAAAGTCGGGACGCGGCAGCCAGCAGTCCCTCTCCGCGCGCAAGTTTTGGCAATAATATACTTGAGGTTATCCGCCATGCCGGGGCATGCTGGTAGGCGGCTTCGTAGATTTCCGCCGCTATTTCCCGGGTCCGCCGGCTCATGGCGCGGTCTCGGCGCGTGGGTCGTCCTCATCGCCATCCGCGTAAGTTCCGCATGTGATGAACGTGTTGGTGGTTCCCGGAAGCCATTGGCCACAAACATGTCGGTAATGGAAGTCGCCAAAAATATCGCAGTATTCAATTTTCCCGTAGAAATACAGTTGGCACCTTCCCGACGTAGGCTCTTTAGTCTCGTCTTCTGTAAGCGCGTGCTCCATGCCTGTGGGTTCAATACTCTGCGCTTCCCCCGGCATCAGCATATTGTAAACCCTCTGGTTAAGGTCGGGACGGGACGGCACTGGAAACGCAAGATGGGGATAATAGGGATCAGCCGGGAATCCACCGCAGATTATTCGCAGGACCCGTTCGCCATGCACATGGTTAGCCGGCGTCTTTCCGAAGTTCTTCATGTCGGTGAACGCCCAAAATCTTACACCGGCCTTAACCTCCGCCGTTGTATTAATACGTTGCATGGCGAGCCACGGACGCTGGTCGACAATGAAATTATGGCGAAGATCTTTCCATTGCAGGTAAGTGACAAAGGCATATCCTATGGCAGCAACGAGTCCAATCGCTTCCAGCACCTTCCACCAGGGAAAGACTCGATACCAACCTTGATTGGGTTCCCGGGCTTGAGGTGGGGCCGGTGTGGCCTTAGCGCCAACCGCAGGATGGATCTCGGCGGAATTGTGTTCTTGATGGGCGATGCGTTGTTGGCCTATGGTCTGTTTGTCTTGCTCCCTTGGAGTAGCACTGTGCTTTAGGATATCCCCGATATGCTCCAGTATTGCAATGATCTTACGCGCAAGCTCTTGCGCCGCCTTGTCGATGTTGATGTGTCTCCAACCCCGCTTTCGGTACAGCGAGGACGCGCCGCATGATCGCCTGCGGAGATGTATCGCGAACGCTCTGAAGGCGCTTCATCTCGCAGCGTGTTTAATCTTGTTGTCGCGTTCCGCGCGGTAGGCGGTCACCTCGGCGTCAATGCTGCGTTCGGCCAGCTTGTCCAAGCCCACGCTTTTTTGCGCTCCCCTGAATAGCCCGCAGGGCGGCGATCAAATCGTAGTTTAATGGGGGTCTGCTGCTTCTGCTCATAGTGGCGCAGGGCTTCCCGAATGATCTCGCCCAAGGTCTGGTTTTCTTTTCTGGCAGCTAGGGTTTTGCTGGTTCAGGCCGCCAGCGGTGTTTAATGCCGGATCGGTTCGTCCTTCTCCACCTTGCCATCCCGGATATGAATCACACGATGCGCGTGCAGGGCGATATCGTGCTCGTGGGTCACCAGCACGATGGTGTTGCCCTGCTGGTGGAGGCGCGCGAACAGCGCCATGATCTCGTTGCCGGTGACGCTGTCCAGGTTCCCGGTAGGCTCGTCGGCGAGCAGAATGGAAGGATTGTTCACCAGCGCGCGGGCCACTGCCACGCGCTGACGCTGGCCGCCGGATAGCTCATTGGGCTTGTGCATCATGCGGGCTTCGAGGTCCACCTGGCGCAAAGCGGCCTTGGCGCGCTCAGTGCGCTGGTCCGAGGGGGTGCCGCTATAGATCAGCGGCAACTCTACGTTGTGCAGCGAGGTGGCGCGCGGCAGCAGGTTGAACGTCTGGAAAACGAAGCCGATTTCTTTGTTGCGGATGCGCGCCAGTTCGTCGTCCGTCATCTCACTCACCAGCCGGCCATTGATGTAATACTGTCCCTTGCTGGGCGAGTCCAGGCACCCGATCAGGTTCATCAACGTGGACTTGCCGGACCCGGACGGGCCCATGATCGCCACATACTCGCCGCGCTTGATGGTGATGTCCACGCCCGACACCGCGTGGATCTCCTGGTCGCCCATGATGTACGTCTTCCACAGGTCGTACGTGCGGATGACGATGCCGTCGCGCTTCAGTTGCTCGCCGCGTTCGATCAGCTCTTTTTCTGCGAGTGCTTGTGCCATGAATTACGCCTTCTGCGGCATGGGCGACTTGTTATCCACCTTCACCTGCGCTTCGTTGCGCAGCGTGCGGATCACCTGGTAGCTGCCGGTAACGATCTCGTCGCCATCTTTGAGTCCGCTGACGACTTCGATATCGGTAGCGCCGGTGATGCCGGTCTCCACTTTGCGGAATTCAGCCTTGCCGCCGGCGATCACGAACACGCCCTGAACCTCTTCCTTGCGGGCCTTCTCCTCGGCCGGCGTCAACTTGGCGGCGGTTATTGCAGCAGGGCCGGTCTTGGGCTTCATCTCGAGGTCGCCCTTCTGCCGGATGGTGAGCGCCTGAATCGGAATGGTCAGCGCCTTCTGGCGCGTGGCGGTGGTGATCTTGGCCGTGCAGGACAGGCCCGGGCGGATCTCCTCGGGTGGGTCGTCCATGGCCACTACCACCTTGAAGTCCTTGGCTTCCTGGCTGGAGACGGCGCTCTGGGAAGCGGCCAAGCCGGTCGAGCGCAGAATAGCGGTGTCGCCAATCTCTATTACGTGCCCCTTGAACGTCTTGTTCGGAATGGCGTCAATGGTGATGTCCGCCTTTTGATTGAGCGCCACGCTGACGATATCGGTCTCGTCCACCTTTACCTCGGCGGTAATCAGGGACATGTCGGCGATGGTCATGATGTTGCTTCCCGCCAGATTCGTGACGCCGGGTATCACGGTCTCGCCCTCGCGCACGGGCAGGTTCGTCACCACTCCATCGATGGGCGCGAAGGAATCGAACTTGTGGAGCATGTCTGTGTCCAGCGTCAGCACAGCCTTGGCCTGCGCCACCCGGCGCTGCGTCGCCGCCAGTTGCGCGGCCGTCTGCTCGCGCGACGAGAGGGCTTGCGCCAGGCGCGTCTGCTGTTCGTTCAAGGAGGCGGCGGCCGCATCATAGGCCGCCTTGCGGGTGTCGAAGTCCTGCTTGGCAAGAAGTTGGTCCTTGAACAACTCCTTAGCCCGGTCGTAGTCCAGTTTGGCGTGGTCCAGACCGGCCTGGGAATTGTCGATCATGGCCTGCTGGGTGCGCAAGTTTTCGTCCGCGACCTTTAGCCCAGCCTCGGCCGCATTGGAATCCGCCTCGGCCGAACTCACCTGGGCTTGTTGGGAGGCCACCTGCGCTTCCGGCTGGATATTCTCAATGCGCGCCACCAACTGCTCCTTCCGTACATGGTCGCCTTCCTTGACCAGGATCTTGGTAAGTATGCCCATGGCGTTGGCGCCGATATTGATGTAGTTTTTAGGCTTGATCTCGCCCGACGCGGTCACCAGGCTGGTCAGGTCCTGGCGTACCACCTTTCCGGTCTGGACGGCCACCACGCCGCGCTTGCTGTAGACCGTGCTGGCATAAACGCCGATACCCAGCATAAGCACAACCAAGACAATGAGGATGGTTTTCCATTTGCTCTTCACGAATGCGGACTCCTAGTTTGCCGACGATTATTAGACGCAATTCTTAACGGGAGAGTTCAATAAACATCTTAGCACTCGCGTAGCGCACGCACTCGTGCCGACACCTGCTGGGAATCCTACGGCCACCGGACGCTGTCCGGCGGGTTGTTGGTGCATTGGTTGACGTCGGTCACGCGAAGAAATCTGGGCGCATGTGTTGTGGCCGTCCGGAGCGCCAGTTCCCGGGTGCCCGCCGCAGCCGTCCGGCAGGCTTGGTTCCCGCGGAACGTAATGCAGACCTCGCAACGGATACGTTACGCCCGGTGTTCACCGTCGAATAAACGACGAAACCGACAACTGTCGCCACGAACAGAATGCCCAACCAAATGCTCTTTTTCACGCGAAGAAATTGCCCATATGGCGGAACTTGGCGTACGCTACTCGACGAGTTGATCGGGTCCCAGCGCCGAAAAACCCCCCAGCGCCCGGAGGAGGCTGTCGCTCGTGAACGCGACCGTGGCGTCGGCGTCTTCGTAGGCGCCGCCGGCCGGCTCGCCCACTACGGTATCGATCAAGCCCAGCGTAAACAGTTCCTCCGCCGTCAGTTTGAGGGCCGCCGCCAACTCCGTCTTGGCCGAATCGCACCAGAATGATGGCGGCGCAGGTCTCCGGGAACCACCCAGAGAGGGTGCCCCGACATCAGTGTCCGCCCCACGCCTGGGAGGAACTATTGCGCGGGGACAGCTCCGATTGCTCGCGCGGAGTAAGTACGATAAGGCGATGCAATTGGGTAGTCTACGTTGGGCCCGGCACCGAAGGTTGTCCCTAAGCCCACAACCAGGCTCGGCGTTGACGGTAGCTATCCAGTCGTTGGTGGTTCCCGTACCGCCTGCGCCTTCTCCCGTATCGGAAGGGCTGATCTGGTCAACGCCTGGGCTGGTTTCGACCGGAACTCCGCTCGAATTCACAATCGCGTTGATGAAGCCAAACGTGAAGTTCCCGTTGGTGGGCACCTTCGTCCCTTCGATGATGTCGAACGGAATCGTCTTTGCGCCGAATTGAGCGCGACTTCAAACCCCTTGCCTATGCCTACGACGGTGTAGACGGTGAAGGCTTCAACGGACTTGTATTCGAACAAGAGAGGCGTAATGTAACCGGTCGTGTTGCCCGCATCGGTGAGATCAAAAAGGTATTGGAACGCAACCAGGTTTGTTCCAGCCGGTATGTGGCTTCCGACGTAAACATACACCTGACCGGACGCAGTGTCCACGTACGGTCGATGCGTAGGCGTAGAACCCTCGGCAACAGGTGTGTACGTCGTGGTGCTGTCGCCGGCCAGGCCCGCGACCCAAAAACGGCTAATGAGAAGCCTGCCAAACAGGCCAGCGCCAAAGCCGCCCGCAGGTTAACGCGGTCGTATTTCATGGAGTTCTGCGGCCGTTGCGAATCTATCGAAGACAGTGCACTTTCCTCCTCCGCAAACTATCAAGAGTATCCCCCCCGCCGCTGGAAAGCAACTAGTCGCGGGGAACTACTCAGGCCACCGCACACTGTCCGGTGGAGTGTTGGCGCACTGGTTGGAATCGGTAACGCCGGAAGAAATCTGGGCGCAGGCATTCTCGGTAGCGGTCCGCAGCGCCAGTTCCCGCGTGCTCGCCGCAGCCGTCCGGCAGGCTTGGTTCCCGCGGAATGTAATGCAGACCTCACAACGGATACGATTACGCCCAGTGTTCACCGTCGAATAAACGACGAAACCCACGACGATCGCCAGGAACAGAATGCCCAGCCAAACGCTCTTTTTCACGCGAAGAAATTGCCCATATGCCGGAACTTGGCGTACCGCTGCTCAACGAGTTGGTCGGGGCCCAACTCGGAGAGACCCTCCAGCGCCTGTACGAGGCTGTCGCTCAGTGATCGCGCCGCGGCATCGGCATCTTCGTGGGCGCCGCCGGCCGGCTCGCCCACCACGGTGTCGATCAGCCCCAGCTTAAGCAGCTCCTCGGCCGTCAGCTTGAGGGCCGCCGCCGCCAGCTCCGCCTTGGTCGAATCGCGCCAGATGATTGCCGCGCAGCTTTCCGGCGAAATTACACTGTAGATGGCGTTTTCCAGCATCAGCACCCGATTGCCGACCCCCAAGGCCAAGGCGCCGCCACTACCTCCTTCGCCGATGCAGATGGTGATTACGGGCACCGCCAGACGGGCCATTTCCCGCAGATTGCGGGCGATAGCTTCGGCTTGGCCGCGCTCCTCGGCGTCGATTCCCGGATACGCGCCGGGAGTATCCAGCAGGGTCACCACGGGCCGGCCGAACTTGGAAGCCAGTTGCATCACACGCAGAGCTTTGCGATAGCCTTCCGGCTTCGGCATGCCGAAATTCCGATAGAGCTTCTGCTTGGTGTCGCGGCCCTTCTGTTCACCCACCACCATTACCGGGCGTCCGCCCAGGAACGCCCCGCCGCAAACAATTGCCGGATCGTCTCCGAAAAGCCGGTCGCCGTGCATCTCCCGAAAATCCGTGAAGACGCGCTCGATGTAGTCGAGCGCATGGGGCCGTTTGGGATGCCGCGCCAGTTGCACGCGGCGCCAAGCGTCCGCTCGTGCTTGTTCGGATGCAGGCATATGCTGAGGTTCTGGAAGACCAATGTGTTCCGGAAGCACTTTACTCATATTAACAAGCCGTGGGGCAGGATGGTATCCTGCGCGCCGATTGCCAATCGGCGCTGGGCCGATCAACGATCGGCCCGCAAGTTGACAACCTGCCCCACAAGCAGCTTCTCCAGCTCTTGCAACGGCTCCTCCAGCCTCTGCGGTTTGCTGAGCACGCCGGCGAACAGATCGCCCGTCTTCGCGAAGCGCTCCGGAGCGTTGTGAATATTGAACTGGCCCGGCGTCAGCCCCGGCTGCACTTCGCTCCAGGCCAGCGGCGTGGCCACGGGCGCGCCCGGGTAAGCGCGCAATACATACGGCGCGGCGATGGTCTTTGTTTTGCCATTCTGCACCCAGTCGAAATACACGCGGCCCTTCTGGCGCTTCGAAACCGCGCGTGGCGCGGTGAACAGTTCGGGCCGGTCCCGCTGCACCAGGTGCGCCAGGATCTCGGCGAAGGTGCGGCTCTCTTCGTAGCTGTAGACAGGCTCCAGCGGAATGTAAATATGCATGCCATCGCCGCCGGTGGTCTTCGGATAGCCCTTCAGCCCGATGGCGTCCAGCTTTTCGCGCACCAGCAGAGCGGCCTCCACAATCATGTCATAGGGGCAGTCCTGGGGGTCCAGGTCGATCAGCACGAAATCGGGATTGTCTAGCGTGGGCGACCGGCTCATCCACGGGTTGTGATCGATGCAGCCCAGATTCACAAGATAGAGCAGGCTGGCGCGGTCTTGGGCGAAGACATAGCGGATGGGGGCCTCTTTGTGGTCCGACTGGATTTCTTCCGCACGCAGCCACGGCGCAAAAGTCAGCGGCGCGTCTTTCTGGAAGAAGAACTGTTGCTCGATACCGTTGGGATAGCGCTTCAGCGAAAGCGGCCGGTCTTTGAGGTGCGGCAGGATGAGGGGTGCGACCGCGTCGTAATAGTTGAGCAGGTCGCGTTTGACGATGCCTTCGGCGGGGTAGAAGACTTTGTTGAGGTTCGTGAATTTGAGGGGATGGCGATCAATGGTCAGGGTAACCTCGTTGCTGGTGTCCGGGAGCAACTGCTCTTCGGACGGGCCGGTTGCCTGTCCCGCGACTTCCCGTACGCAGTCGCGCGGATTCATATCCGGACGCAGGCCGAGATAGACGGGCGCGCGCAGCCTGCCTTCGCCCGTCCAGTTGGCGAACTTCACCTCCGCCACCAGTTCCGGTTTCACCCAGGTGACGTCTTTGCCCACTTTAGGGGCGCCGGGGAAAGGCGACTTCGAAGCGGTGAGCGGATCGAGCTTTTGACGGAGGAACGCGAGCGCCTTCTGGTCGAAGCCCGTGCCCACATTACCCGCCCACGCCAGCTTGCCCTTCTCGTACAGCCCCAGCACCAGCGCGCCGAAGTGGTCGCGCTCGCCGGCCGTAAAGCCGCAGATTATGAATTCCTGCCGCTCGACGATTTTCAGTTTGATCCACTCGTTGCTGCGGCGCGATTCGTAGCGGCTGTTGGCGCGCTTGGCCATCAGGCCCTCAATCCCGGTTTCGCGCGCAGCTTGCAGCATGGCATCGCCCGCGCCTGGAAAATGCTCGGAATAGCGCAGCACGGCAGTGGGTGTGAGGATGGATTCCAGCAACTGCTTGCGCTCGATCAGCGCCACCTGACGGAGGTCGTAGCCATTCAGGTACAGCAGATCGAAAGCGAAGTAGACCACCGGGCGCGAGCGGGCCATGTGTGACACGGCGTTGGGATCGGACTGCGCGATGCGCGGCTGAATCAGCTCGAAGCGGGCCGCGCCCTTTTCGTCGAGAGCCGCGATCTCGCCATCCAGGATGGCCTGGCCGGCGGCGATATAGTGCGGGATCACGCTGAGCTCGGGATACTGTTTCTCGCAGGAATGGCCGGTGCGGGAGACCATCCGAACGGCTTCCTGTTCGATGAAGCAGATGGCCCGCACGCCGTCCCACTTGACCTCGAAGAGCCACTCGTCGCCGTGCGGTGGCGCCTCGGCCAGCGCGGCTTTCATGGGGGCGATGGCCGTGGGCATGGCGGCCTTTACGGCGCCTTTCAGCGATGCACCGCTTGCTAACGTGCGCGGCTCGGTATTCGCACCCGGCTTCGCATGTCTTGCGCCGGTCTTGGATGGGTGCTTCGCGGGCCGGCTCTTCCATTCGCGCTCCGGATCGCCGGCGGTCTCTTGCTTAGTCTTGCGGGCGGGCAAGCCTTGCGCGATCTCCTGCTGGGTGCGCCCGGAGAGTACGCTCCAGGCATATTTCTCGATGTCCCAACCGGGCACGGCCTCGGCATCGCGCTTCTTGATCAGCAGCCACTCGTTACCCTTGCCGCGGTTCTTCATCAAGATTAGCGCGAACTCGCCCTTGACCTTTTCGCCGTACAAGCGGAATTTCAAGTCGCCGCGCGCGATCTGCTCCTCGACGGGCGCGTCGCCCAGCAATTCCCACGTGCCGCGGTCCCACAGCATCACGCTGCCCGCGCCGTAATTCCCGGCCGGAATGTTGCCTTCGAATTCGCCGTATTCGAGCGGATGATCTTCCACCTTTGCTGCCAGGAATTTGGAGAGCGGCTCCAGCGAGGGACCTTTAGGAACCGCCCACGAAACCAGCACGCCGCCGATCTCCAGCCGGAAATCGTAGTGCAGACGCGTGGCATCGTGCCGCTGTACGTAGAAGCGCGGCCCCGCGCCGGCAGGCGAAACCGCCTGCCCCACCTGGGTTTGGGGAGGCGGCTCCGGAGTTTTTTCGAATTTGCGTTTGCGGACGTACTCTTCCAGTGCCATAAAGCCTTGCCCCTCCTCCATTTACATGATATCTTCGGAACTGTCGATTGCCAATTGTGAGGTGACGTATTATGGCCAGCACCGTATGGAAGGGACATCTGACGTTTGGACTCGTTTCGCTGCCGGTGCGCTTGTACAGCGCCGCCCGCGGAGAGAGCGTGAGTTTTAATCTGCTGCATGCCAAAGATAATTCGCGCATCAAGCAGGTCACTTTTTGCCAGGCGGAGGACCAGCCAGTGCCGCGCAGCGAACTGGTGAAGGGCTACGAGTACGAGAAGGACCACTACGTGGTGATCGACGAGGAGGACATCAAGAAGGTCGCTCCCAAGACCGCCAAGGTCATGGAGATTCTCGAATTCGTGAAGGGCGACACGGTAGACGCCATCTATCTGGAAAGCTCGTATTACATGGCGCCCGATGGAGGCGGCGAGAAGCCCTACGCGCTGCTGTTCGCGGCGATGGGGCAGTCGAATTATTACGCGCTGGCGAAGATTGCCATGCACAATCGCGAGCACATCGTGATCCTGCGGCCGGGCAAGAAGGGCATCCTGCTGCACACCATGTACTATGCCGATGAAATCCGGCAGGTGGACGAATTCCGCACAGACACGGACCTGGTGAAGCCCAACGAGCTGGCCATGGCCAACATGCTGATAGATACGCTGAAGGCGGATTTCGAGCCGGAGAAATACCACGATACGTATCGCGACAACCTGATGAGGATGATCGAAGCGAAGAAGGAGGGGAAAAAGGTGGTGGAGACCCCGGAGCCGCACTTCGCGCCGGTGATCGACATCATGGAAGCGCTAAAGCGCAGCTTGGCCGAGAAGAAGAAGCCAGTGCAGGCGGCTACCGCCGCGGCGGGTGAAGCACTTGAGGAGGCCCCCGCGCAGCCGATTGCCAAGAAACGCGCACGCCAGACGAGGGCGGTGTGATGCCGCGCTTGACATTTTGCCCGCTTAAGTGTGGCATAATGTAGTTGAGGGGTACAACATGAACGCCGCCACAGCACAGATGGGTGATTGGCTCGGCCTGCAGGCACTGGGGACCGAGACGGAGGTGCTACGCATCGTGGAAGGGAAGCTGGCGCCCACGGTCATTGAACGGCTGATTTCGCTGGGCCTGCAGCGCTCGGAGGTTGACGCCGCCATTATTCCACTCAGAACGCTTCAGCATCGCCGCTCCCGGAGTGAGAGGCTGACGGTCGAGGAGTCTGACCGCGTATTGCGCATGATCCGCGTGCTTGCGATGACGGAATCCGTTTACGGAAGCCGTGAGCGGGCTCTAGCATGGCTGCGAAACCCGCATGCGCGGCTCGACGGCCGGGCGCCGCTGTCACTTCTCAATACGGACACGGGCAGCCGGATTGTCGAAGAACTGCTCGTGCAGATTGACGAGGGCATGTTCATCTAGATGATCCTCTGGAGGATCAGCCGGCATCGCGAACTCAGCGGAGCGGGCGGACTGAAGGTTTCCGGCCGATGGCATTATGCGGGCCAGCCCATCGTTTATCTGGCCGGGAGTCCGCCCACGGCGCTATTGGAGGTATGTGTGCATACCTGCGCGAGTGATGTGCCGCCGGAGTTCACGCTGCTGAAAATCGAGGGTCCGGACGTGGAAGTCTCCATCATCAAGCCGGAAGACTTGCCCCAGGATTGGAGGACGCATCTCGAAGCAACTCGCGACTTGGGGACGGCATGGCTCGAGGCGAAGGAGGAGGTGCTGTTGCAAGTACCCAGCGCAATTGTCCCTGAAACAGCCAATTTCCTATTCAACCCGATGCACACGGACGCAGCAAAGTTCTGCATTACGGACGAATTCGCGTACCCATTTGACATCCGTCTTAAAACCTAGCCGGACGGCGGAAAGCACTTCTTTAGCCGAACGGATTCAGCCCAGCCCAGCCAGCCTTGACCAGGACTAGAAGCACCCATGACATGACCACAGCGACCAAGGCCTTTGAGAATGGGAACTTGCGGGCGGCTACCGATATTCCCACAGCCAACAGTAAGATCGTCCAGAAGCTGAACAGGTCGATTGATGTGGCCAAGCTGTATAGAGCCTTTGAGGAATTGGGTGGGGGCTCCAGGAAAGCGCCCAGGTTAAATGCCAGCGGGTTCTGGAGGTTAAAATCCTCGGGGTTCTTGATGAAGATGACGATAATCGTCAGGATGCTGGAAATGAGTCCGGGCAGCATAGCATAGCTGGCGATGGCGAACATCTGCTTGAATCCCAGCGATGCGCCCATCATCTTGCAGACCAACAACAAAACGCCGGCGATAGCCAGCGCTATCACCACGATGACGATCGGGCCGACGACGTACGCTCCAATCGGGGCGAACTTGATCTGCATTTGAAGGGCGTTCTCGCGCTGCTGCGGATCCATTTGCTGCACCTTGGAGTTGTTTTCCATGGCCTGACGCATCGAATGTTCCCAGCCCACATGCGTAGTGAAGCAATACATGAAGGCAAGGTACCCCACGATCAGGAGAATGAGCGGCAAAATCCAACTGGGCCGCGCGGCGATATCGGCGAACGCTTTCTTGGGGTCGACGAGTACGCCCGTGATACGGCCGACTTCGCCCATCCGCGGAGCGGCATTTTCGGAAGAGGGTTCAGGTGTCATAAGAATCGGAGGTCCGAGGTGGGATTATAGCACCTTCAATTCTTCAGCGCATCCTTGATCCGGTCGGTCAACATATCCACGAAGCGGCCGGGCACGAACCCGTTCATCCGGCTGATCACTTCGCCTCGCCTGTCCAGGACGATAGTGGTGGGAATCGACGTGATCGCCAGCACGCGCGAAAGCCCGTCTTCGAAATAGACCCGCTGCGGAGACCAGTGGTTTTCCTGGAGGAACGGCGCCACCAGTTCGCGCTCGTCGTCGGTGGCGATGGAGAGAAACACCACGTCCGTTGAATCGTGGAAGCGCTGTTTCACCTCCTCGTATAGCGGATGCTGCGCGCGGCACGGGCCGCACCATGTCGCCCAGAAATCGAAGACCACGGCCTTGCCCTTCAATGAAGCGATCGGCAGCTTTGCGCCATCCACGCCCGAAATCGTAAACTCCAGGACGTTGCCGGCCTGAGCGTTCGGATCGTTCCCCCGCAAGCGCAGGCTGCGCGCCGCCTGCAGGCCGGTGGTGCGGTCGTAGGCTTCCAGGACGAGGTCGCCCAAGCCCTTCTCCGATCCGTAGATTTTGCGGTAGATGTCGCCCAGTTGCGCGCGGTCCTTAACCCGGTCGGTGTCCGTGTTGCGGCTATCGGGGATGGTGAAGGCATCGGCATAAGGGACCAGCGCATCCTGATCCTTGCCCGCGCGCACCAGCCAGCGGCCGATTTCCCGCGCGGCCTCGGCCGAAGGGTATGCTTCATAACCGCGCCGCGCCAGCGCGATGGCCTCGCCCGTCTTGCCCAGGTTCCCGGTGGCGCGCGCTTCGCAGGCCAGCACGTGCCCCAACCCCTTATCCACTTCCTCATGCCACTGGACCTCGCTCATGTGGCCCGGGGCGGGCGTAAGGCGTGTTTGGCGCAGTAGTTCTTCATACTGCCGGACGTATTTCAGCGCGCGTTCCGAGGTATCGGTGGAGCTAGTGACCAGCAGCGCGCGTACCACTTTATCCAGAACCTGGGCGTCGGCCGGTTCGCGCGCCAGCACACGCTCGCCGTACTCGATTATGCGCTTGTCGTCCTTGGCCTCGACGGCCGCTTTGACCAGCGCACGCTCGATCTCATTGCGGCGTGTGGAATTCGGATATTTTGCGAGATGCCTTTCCAGCGCGCGGATAAAATCGACCGGGCTGGTGCCAGCCTCCGCCACCGCGTCGCTTAACTGCTGGGCTTCGTCGGACACCGGCGGCGCATTTTGCGCCCAGCCCAACATGCCGAAAAAAAAAGCCGCACACAGGAATCTCATTTCGGGGCACGAAACTGGTCGGCCAGGCCGGCCGCCCGCAAACGGGCCTGATGCATGTAGATCTCGTTCTTGGAAATGCGGTCGAGCAGCGGCAGATACTGCGCAGTGTCCACCAAGCGCTTATGGTCGTAAGCCGATTCCAGCAGAAGCACCGCTTTCATCACGCCCAGCCGGTCGTACTTGGCGGACACCTCCAGGTTCGTGAGGAGTTGTTCCGACTCGCTGATGCGCTCGAACCAGTCGGCCAGGGCCTGCGCCGAGGGGTCCTCGGAGAAATTGAATTTGACCTCGCTTTTCTTGGCGCCATCCACGAAGCGTAACGTCTTGTTACCCATGAACGCCACCTTCAACGGCGATTCCAGAGGATGGTCGAAGTAGCCCAGCTTGGCGGCCAAGTCGAACATCCCGGCGACCTCCGCCTCGCTTAACTGAAAGCGTAATGGGTTGTCGTCGTGCTCCTCTTCCCGGTAGTCGCCCGCGCCGGTCTTGTCCACATTGATCGCCACGTAGGCAGGCGTGCTGCCCGGGAACGACTTGGAGAAATAGAGACGCGAGACGTCTGCCGCATGGGCAAAATGGGCCGCCGCCAGACACGCGCACCAGACCAGCGCCAGGCGCCATTTCATCTTGCTAAAACCCCTTGCAAACGGGCGCGCGTGACGGCGTGCGTCGCGTGGCAAATGGCCACCGCCAGCGCGTCGCAGGCATCTTCGGATTCGATCATCGAATCCAACCCCAGCAGAGACTGCACCATCACCTGCACCTGCCGTTTGCCCGCTTGCCCATAGCCCACCACGCTGGTCTTGATTTCGAGCGGCGAATACTCGCCCAATTCCAGCCCGGCCTCCGCGATGGCCAACAGGGCGACTCCGCGCACATGCGCCAATTTCAAGGCCGTCCGCACGTTGGCCGCGTAAAACACCTGCTCCACAGCCGCGGCCGCCGGGGCATGCCGCAGGATCACTTCGCGCAGCCCGCGCGCGATGGCATGCAGGCGCGCTTCGAAAGTATCCTTGGCCTTGGTGGCGATCACGCCGGAGGCGATCAGCTTATGGCCCCCGCCGTCGGATTCAATGACGCCGTAGCCGGTCCGCTGCGCGCCGCAATCCACCCCCAGCACCAGCACTTTATTGGGCCAGCGCCTCCAACTCCTTTTCGTCGATATCGAAGTTGGAATACACGTTCTGCACGTCGTCCTGCTCTTCAAGCGCCTCGCTGAGCCGCAGCATGGCGCCGGCGTTCTTGCCCTCCAGACGCACCAGGTTTTTCGGCAGCATGGCGACCTCGGCCGATTCCGTAGTGAGCTTGGCCTTCTCGAGCGCCGCCATTACGGCGTCGTGCGCTTCGGGCGGCGAAACGACTTCCCACTGGTCGCCTTCATCGCGCAGGTCGTCGGCGCCGGCGTCCAGCACGATGTTCATGAGTTCTTCTTCGCTGGCCTTCTCCCGCGGCACGTAGACATGGCTCTTACGCTCGAACATCCAGGCCACGCTGCCCACCTCTCCCAGATTGCCGCCGTTCTTCGAAAAGCAATGGCGGATTTCGCTGACCGTACGGTTGCGATTATCGGTGGCCACTTTGACCAGAACGGCGGCGCCGCCCGGCCCATAGCCTTCGAACATGACTTCGTCGATTTGCCCTCCCTCCAACTCGCCCGTACCGCGCATGATAGCCTTCTTGATGTTGTCGGCGGGCATGCTGACGCCCTTGGCGGCCAGAATGGCGGTGCGCAGGCGGGGATTGGCGTCCGGATCGCCCCCATTGCGGGCGGCGATCATAATCTCCTTGATGATGCGCGTAAACGTCTTTCCGCGCTTGGCGTCCAGTGCAGCCTTCTTATGCTTGATGGTCGCCCACTTCGAATGACCTGACATGGCGAAACCTCTTCGTGGGGCCCGGCCTGCGGGGCCGGGTAGCTAGTTTGCTTATGAATTCGACTACTGAAGCATAACAGAATGAGCGGAGTGGCGACAAGCAGGGAGGCGGCGGCGGAGCAAGGGGTTGCGCGTGTTTCTTCGCCGTAGCGGGCTAAACCCCAATGGCGCTTAGTTTTCTCAATAGCGGGAATGCGGCATTAATTTCGTGGGGCAGGGCCCCCCGGGCTGCGCCCCGTCCCCCTCAGTCCCCCAAAAACTTTCCGATCGGCCGCAGCCCCTTCACGTTGTCGCACACCGCCTTGAACGCGGCCGTCATCGGAATCGCCAGCAGCAGGCCCGGCGCGTCCCACAGGAATCCCCAGATCATCAGCGAAAACGTTACCGCCAGCGGATTTAAATGCACGCGCGACCCCACAATCTTGGGATACAACAGGTTCAGGGCCAGTAGGTGGAAGACGCTCACAATCGCCAACACCAGCAGGTAGCCCGAAATGGTGTCGTAGGCCGTGAGCGCCACGAACAGCGGCGGCAGCACCGCCAGCGGCAGGCCCACATATGGCACCAGACTCAGGAACCCGCTCAGCGGCCCCACCAGCAGCGCATACGGCAGGTGAACGATCCAAAACGCCAGCGAACTGGCCGCCGCCAGCAGCAGCCCCAGCAGTGAATTCCCCACCACGAAAGCGCGCACCATGTCCGCGATGCCCTGCAGGCTGCGCGCCGCCGCGGCCCGGTCTTCGCCTTGGAAAAACTGCAGAAAGCTCCGATGGATATGATCGTGCCAGCTCAGCATGAAGTACACCAGGAAGGGCACGAACGACGCCATCAACACGATCTGATAAAACGATCCTAGCCGCACCGAGATGAAGTCCTTAATCGGTGACGAGTCTGCGTGAATGCGCACTTCCGGAATCGCTCCGGGAGCGGGCTGCGCCACGGCTTCCGCCGTCCGCCGCTTCTTGCGCGCGGGCTCCGCCGCGGGCGGCGGCTGCCGATGGGCAGGCATCACCAACTGGTAGCTCCGCTGCTCCATGCCTTCCACCTTCTGTGACACGTTCTCCACCAGCTCGCCGATGCGCTGGCTGTACTTGGGCAATTCCTCCGTCAGCCCGGACAACTGCGAGTAGGCTCCCAGGCCCATCAGGTACAGCACCGAAAGCGCGCCCGCGCACACCACGAAACTGGCCAGCGACCGCGGAAACCGGATGCGCACCAGCAGGGTGACGAAAGGTTCCAGAATGAAGGCCAGCATCACCGCAATCAACGAAGTGATGAACAACACCCGGCCGAAGTACAGGATCGCGACAACCACGCCCAGCGCAATCAACGGCCCCGCGATGTTACGAACTTCCTGCTCGGCGGCGCGCAAGGGCTTGGACAAGATGGCCACGAAGCGAAGAGATCCTGTCTCGAATCTACCACGCCCGCGTTTATAATGAAATTGGTTTTCCGCCGCATGCCATCCGAGAGACCCCGCAGACCTCGCATCATGGCCCTCGATCTGGGAAAGAAGCGCATCGGCATGGCCATCAGCGATCCCCTGGGTCTCACCGCGCAAGGGCTGCCCAACTTGGAACGCACCACCAAGCGCGCCGATCTGGCCGAACTCGCCCGCCAGGTGGAGGAGCGTGAGGTCGCCCTCATCCTGATTGGAAACCCGCTGCACATGAGCGGCGTTGAAGGCCGCCAATCCGCCTGGGTGCGAGAGTTCGCCGACGCGCTGACCGCGCGCGCCGGCCGTCCCGTGCGCCTTTGGGACGAGCGCCTGACCACCGTGGAAGCATCCCGCGTATTGCGCGCCAGCGGCATCAGCATCGAGAAGCGCGCCCGCGCCGTCGACCGGCTCTCCGCCGTCATCCTGCTGCAGAGCTACCTGGATTCCCTGTGATGCGCTTTCGCCGGATCGCGCTGGTCGGCCTCCTGTGCGTCATCGGCGCCGCAGCTTATGTCGGGATCAACCTGAACACGCCCTATGCCGCCTTCCATCAGGAGGCGTTCGTGGATCTACCCAAGGGGACCGGCGCCCGTCAGATGGCCGCGCTGCTGCAGAATTCCGGCGTCATCCGGCATTCCTGGATGTTCCTGATCGCGCGCGGCTTCCGCCATGCCGCCACGCTCCAGGCCGGCGAATATCGCTTTACGCAAGCGGCATCCGTTCTGGAGATCTTCGACCGCATCGAGCGCGGCGACATCTTTTACTACGAACTGACCGTGCCTGAAGGCAAGAACATGTTCGATATCGCCGCGGCGGTCGAGCGACTCGGTCTGTTTTCTGGGGAGCGATTTCTGAAGGCGGCCCGCGACCCCGCGGCCATCCGCGATCTCGACCCGCGGGCGCCCACCTTGGAGGGCTACCTGTTCCCGAATACCTACCGCTTGAGCCGAACCACCACGCCCGAGCAGTTGTGCCTGACGATGACCGGCAAGTTCCGCGAAGTTTGGCGGGGGCTTCGTACGGATGCTTCCGTACACCGCACCGTCACGCTGGCCTCGCTGGTTGAAAAGGAAGGCAAGCTCCCCGGCGAGCGGCCCGTCATCGCTTCCGTTTTCGAACGCCGCCTGGCGATCGGAATGAAGCTCGATTGCGACCCAACCACCATCTACGCGGTCCTGCTCGCCGGCAACTATCGCGGCGCCATTCACAAATCCGACCTGGCTAGCGGCGACCCTTATAACACCTACCAACATGCGGGGCTGCCGACCGGACCGATTGCCAATCCGGGAGTCGCTTCCATAGCCGCGGTCCTGCACCCGGCCGGCACGGACTATCTGTATTTCGTGGCGCGCGCGGATGGGTCCGGCGGGCACAGCTTCTCCGCCAACCTCGCCGCCCACGAGGCCAACGTCGTCAAGTACCGCCGCACCACCGCCCGGCGCCCATGACTTGCGCATTGCGGCCGCCCTCGCCTAATACTTGAAGCGGGCATTGTCAATGCACAGCGAGTATATCGAACAGCGCCAACGGAGGACAAGCGGAGATCGACGAGTGCTTGGCCCGCACTGAGCGCGAATTCGAAGAAAACACCATCCTGTTGCAAACAGCCGAATCCGGGGCTTTGGGAAAAGCTGGAGCGCGCCCGCGCAAGATCGGTGAGCCCCGCGCTTGAGCCTGCGTTTCCAATGGCGCGGGCCTATGCGTGGTTTCTCAAGGTGCGCTAGTCGGGCTGGTGGCCGGCTTCTGGCCTTGCCGGCTTCGGGGCTTTCCAAATGGCGGGACCAAGTTCACCATCTGCCCTTCCTTGCTCGCCGCGTGTTCGCTAGATAAGCTAACCCCCTCTAACCCGGCAGCGCCTCACAGTCACCGCTCGACAGCCGGCTCTTCCACCCTCAAGAACCGATCCGCGGCGACGTTTGTCAGCCGCTGTACGGCTCCGCGCGGCCAGCGAATCTCAATCGAGGCGATGCGGGTTTCGTCACCCAGCCCGAAGTGTACCCGCTTGTCGCTGGATGACATGAGACCCACACTGATCGACACGCGGTTGTACAACACGCGTCCCGATGCCGTGGTGACTTTGACCGTGGTTCCGATGGCATCGTGGCCGCTCGACCGTCCGGTTAACGCCAGCACCAGCCAGTGATTTCCGTTATCCGCCGAATTCAGCAGAATGCGCGGCGGCTCGTTGAGCGACGTGACCACCAAATCCGGGAAGCCGTCATCGTTCAAATCGCCGAACGCCGCGCCGCGCTGATACCCCGTCCGCAGAAAATCTTTTCCCATCTCCGCGGATACGTCCTCGAACCGCTTGCCGCCCAGGTTTTGGAACATGGTATCGTGCTGCCGTCCGGCGGAGTTGATGTTCTCGATGTCGCCGTTCGCGGAGTACAGATCCTTCCAGCCGTCGTTATCATAGTCGATAAAGCCCGCGCTCCAGCCGGAAAACGGCGCGCTGAGACGCCGCAGTCCGGCTTTGAGCGACACATATTGGAAGACGTCGCCGCGGTTGCGGAACAGTCCCCAGATCTGCCCCATCAGGTTGTTGTAGAAGATATCCACGCGCCCGTCGTTGTCATAGTCTTGCGCGTCGCTGCCCATCGAGGATCCCGCTTTGGCGCTGTCGTCGTAGGCCACGCCGAATGGCAGGGCCTGCTCCTCGAATGTGCCGTCGCCTTTGTTGATGAACAGCGAATTGGGCTCCGTATCGTTGGCGACAAACACGTCCGGCCAGCCGTCGCCATTGAAATCCGCGATCGAGATTCCCATGCCTTTGCCCGGCGCGCGCCCGAAGCCGGACTTTTCCGTCACGTCCTCGAACTTGCCATGCCCCAGGTTGTGATACAACCGCGGCGGCACACTGAGCGAATAGAGACGCGGATCGCAATAATACTCTACGCCCTCGGACGAGCAACGCGGATCGGTCCGCGGATTCCAAATTGTATAGTTGGCCACCACCAAGTCCGGCAGGCCGTCGCGATCGTAATCGAACCACGCGGCTCCCACGCTCACTGTGCCCGGCGGCTTGCCGCCGATGCCGGACTCGCGAGTCACATCCGTGAAAGTGCCATTCCCGTTGTTGTGATAGAGCGCGTTGCGCCCCGCGCTGCACACGAACAGGTCTTCATGGCCGTCGTTGTCGTAATCGCCCACGGCCACGCCGAAGTTGTAATCCAGACTTTCGCCCGCGAGACCCGCCTTTCGAGTCACATCCTCGAACACGGCGTTTCCTTTGTTGCGGAGGAGACAGTTATAAAAGGCGGGGCCGGTCTTCTTCAGCTCCGGCAGTTTGGCGCCGTTGGTGAAGAAGATATCCAGCTTGCCGTCATTGTCGAAGTCGAACACGGCGACTCCGCCCGCCAGCGGTTGCGGAAAGTACTTGCGCTGCGAAAGGCCGTTGTTAGTGACATAGGCGAACTTGGATCGCGGCGCGACGTCGGTAAAATGCGGCCGCTTAAGCGCGGCGGGGCGCGGGGGTTGGGACTGAAACCCGTACGCCGCGGCCCAGACGGCGGCGGCGACTCCGGCCGGAGCGCTCCACCATACCGGCTTACTCATCTATTTGCGGCTGCCGTCCACACCGGCGATGTTCTTATGCAATGCCTTGGTATTCGCGTTGAGCCTATCGGCGGCGGTCTTCTGCAGCGCGAACTCGCGGGCGGCATCGTCTTTGCGCCCCATGCGCTGATAAGCCGTGGCCAGCGCGAAATGGATGGTAGGATTGTCCGGCGCCAGGCGGACGGCCTTCTCGATCGGCGCCACGGCTTCCGCATTCTTGCCGGAATCCAGCAGCGAACGGCCCAGCCCAAACTGCGCCTCCGCGAAATCCGGCGCGAGCTTCGCCGCGCTTGCAAAATGCCCGATGGCTTCCGGCAGCTTGTCTTCCTGGCGCGCCACCTCGCCCAGATAGTACTCCGCGCTCGCATTATTCGGATCCACCTGGAGCTCCTCTTCGAACTCCTTTCGCGCGTCCTCCAGCGTGCCCGCGGCGCCCGGATTCTCCAGGATCAAACCGCCGATGCGGTAATGAATTCCCGGCGTGCCGGGATCCCGCTGCAGCAGAATGCGGTATTCCCCAATGGCCTTCCGTGCATCGCCGGCTTTTTCGAAGTCTTCGGCATTCAGGCGGAGGACCTCTTTCGAATCGGGGGCTACCTGCATCAACTGCTGCGAGTTGCGAAAGGCCAGATCCGAGTACATATGCACGGCCAGGAATAGAATATCCGAATCGCCGGGAAACTCCTGCTGCAGGCGCGACAGGAAGCTGGTGGCCTCGCTCTGTTGGTTCAGAAGCATGGCGCAGCGCACGCCGAACTTACCGGTCAGACGCTTGGCATCCTTGCCGGCGGACTCGCTGAAGGCTTGCTTGAGCAACGGTATGGCTTCGGCGCAGCGCCCCGCCAGCGCGAGGTTCACGGCTTGCTCAGCAAGCGCAGGCTGCTCCTGGCCAAGGGTGCGCGCGGCGGCGCCCGCCAGCGCCGCCAGCGCTAAAATCGTCGGTATGCCGGTCCGCTGCATCGGTGCACCTGCTTAATGCGGCGGCGCCCCCGCAATACCCTGTTGGACCTGGTCCTTGGTCTGCTGCAACTTCTCCGAGGCCTGCTTCAGCAGATTGAATTCCCGGGCCGCATCTTCTTTGCGCCCGGTGCGGGAGTAGGCAGTCGCCAGACTGAAGTGCGCAATGGGGCTGATCGGATCGAGCTTGACGGCGGTTTCAAGTGGTTGAATGGCATCGGCGGCGCGGTTGCCGGTGAGGAGCGTGCGGCCCAGCCCGATGAAGGCGTCCGCGAATCCGGCGTCCAGTTTGGCGGCGCGGCCGAAATGATCGATGGCCGAAGCGTCCTTACCATCTTGACGGTCCAGTTCGCCGAGCACGTATTCGGCGCCGGCGTTGTTGGGGTCGATCTGCAGCTCTTCTTCCAATTCGCGGCGGGCGGCGGCTTTGGCATCGGCTTGCGCATCGCTTTTGGAGGTAGCGTCCGGCGGGGCGGAAAGGAGCAGCCGCGCGATGCGATAGTGGATGCCGGCCACCTGCCGGTCCCTCTTGAGCACTTCACGATATTCCCCCTCGGCGTCGCTCCATTTACCCTGGGTCTCCAGAGCCTCCGCATTCAGCTCATGCACCTGATAGGCGGAGGGGGCCGAAACCATGAGCTGGTGGGAAGCGCGAATGGACAAATCGGAGAAAACATGGACAGAGAGATACAGCACTTCGGCATCGCCGGGAAAGCTCTTGTTGAGGCCGCGGAGAAAGTCGAGGGTGGCGCCCATGTCGTCGAGCGTCATGCCGCAGCGGACGCCGTCCACGCCGAGGCGCTTTTGCATGTCCGCGGCCGTGGCTTTGGCGAGGTCGGTTTTCAACAACGGCAAGGCTTCCCGGCAATGGCCGGATTCGGCGAGTTGCGGTGAGGACTGTCCGGCTGCAATGGCCGCGGCCAGCGCGCCCAGGAGAAGAAGTTTCACTAAACTCATTGTACGCTGCAATAAAAAAGGGGAGCCGCCGTTTCGGCTCCCCGGAGATTTACCCGCTGTGTGGCGTCTTAGAAAATAAACTTCAAGGCAAGCTGAATGTTGCGGGGGCCTTGCGTGCTTTGGATCGCTCCCAAACCTGCGCCCAGCGCGAGGTTCGGAGCGTTGAAGATGGGATGGTTCGTCAGGTCGATAAAGTCCCCGCGGAACTGGATCTTCTTGCTTTCAGCGATGGGGAAGTCCTTTTGCACGCTAAGGTCCAGGTTGCCCTCGCCGGGGCCGCGTACCACTCCATTTCCGCAATTGCCGAACGTGCCGCTGGCCGGGCTGGTGAACGCGTTTGGATTGAACCACTGAATGCCGCCGGCGGAGTAATTGGTATCCAGGATGTTGGCGGGCGAGACACAATCCGCGCGCGTCGAAAATACGTTCCCGAGACCCGTTCCGGAAGTATCGGTCCAGGTGTAAGGCGTCATTGGGAAGCCGGTGTGGAAGGTCAAAATTGCAGAAACGTTCCAGTCGCCGGCGATGGCGTTGAGCACGGTGTTGGCGTCCTTGCCAAACTGCCGGTTCTTGCCGAACGGCAGCTCATAGAGCGCGTAGGTCGTCAGGTTCTGCGTCTGATCGTAGAAACACGGGCCCCATTCGGCTTTGGAATCGTACAAGTTCTCCCAGTAAGTTGGCCCGTACCATGCCTGTCCTCCCCAGCTTCCGTAGTATCCGCCGTTGTCGGTCATGCATTTCGAATAGGTGTAGGCGACTTGGCCCTGCAGTCCGTTGCTGAGACGCTTCTGGAAAACCGCCTGCAGCGCATTGTATTCCTGGGTCCCGGCCGAGGAGGTTCCGGCAATGAACCCGATCTCATTCGCGAGCGTCGGATTGCCCGCGAGATAGGGGCTCGGCGAAGTTGTGCCGTTGGGGTTCAGGTACAACTGCGAGTATAGCTCCGGCTCCATCAGGTGCGTGCCGTGCTGTCCCACATAACTGGCCTGCAGTGTCGTATTGTTGGAAAACTGGTGCTGAATGCTGAAATTCCACTGTTGTACGGCGGCGGGCTTGTCGTTGGGGTCCCAAAGGCGGAGTTCCGCCCCTTGGAACGGATTGCCCGCCGGCGGCACGATCAAGCCTTGGTCGGTGGTGGTGGGAGGCAAGGGTCCATCGGCGGCGATAGAGTAAGTAGCGCCGAAGTTGGGCTGCCGCACGGGCGGATTCATAGGCAGCCGGAGATTGGTGCCGGTGCCTTCCAGATAGGAAGACAAGGTATACGCGCCGCGGAAGACCGTCTTGCCCCCCAGGGCTTGCGGCGACCACGCGAACCCGACGCGCGGTTGAAAGTCGTAACCGGCGTTGTAGGAGTTATAAAGCGCGCGGCAATTGCTGAACGGGCAACTCTGGCCGGCGATATAGACGGTGCCGCTGAAGAGTCCGAAGTTGGCCTGCCGGTTGTCGACCTCCACCCAGGGCGTGTGGTTCTCGTAGCGCACCCCGAGGTTGAGGGTCAGGCTGCGCGAAACGTGGTAGTCGTCCTGCAGGAAGCCCGCGATAATATTAGACCGCTGGCCCCAAGTGCCGGCCTGGGCGCTGCCGCCGCCGTAACCGCTGGGCAGACCAAGGAAGAAATCGGACTCGGCCGTCCCCGAATACTGGCCGCCGTAGGTGATGGAACCTTGGTTGCCATTGTTGCCGGCATAGTACACGTTGATTCGCTCGCGGAAGAATTGAAACCCGGCGTGGATGTTGTGTTGACCTTTGCTGATGACCACCGTGTCGTCGGCCTGAATCACGGTGCTGGCAAAGAGTTGCTGGCTCCCGGAGATCGCACTCCCCAGACTGCCGGCGTAGTTGTTGTTGCTGAAGTTGAGACCCAACAGGCCAGGGCCGACATCATTGGCGTTGGCTATCCCTATAGTCGTGCCTAAATTGCCCAAGCCGCTCTTCGCGCTGTCGCCATTGTTCACCAGCACGTAGTTCACGCCCACGCGCGCCTCGTTGACGATGTTGGCGCCGAACGTGTGAGTCCAATTCGCCACGCCGCTGTGGGCGTTGTCGTAGGTGAACGCATTATCTTGTAACTCGAAGGTGTTGGCGGACGGGTCGTTTGCATATAAATGTGAGTAACGGCCTGAAATGCGGTCCTTGGCGCTCGGGTTATAGTCCATCTTGATATCGCCCTGATCCTGATCGATGGCCGAGTTCGATCCGTATAGGTAATTGTTCGTCAAGCCGTTGTTCGTGCCTGTTGCGTTGGGCAACGCGTAGAAGCCGCTGCCAAAGAGGTTCTTCGCTGCCGGGTCGATCATGCTCAGCGGGATCTGGTTATTGGGGAACGGCAAGTTGTGGTCGAACGGGTTGGTGAGCTGGTAGGGCGTCGCCGCCGTGAGCATCGCGGAAAAGTCGCCGCCCCGCTCGGCCGCCGTCATGACGCTGGACGTAACCAGCGAGGTGGGATAATCGAGGCGCTGCCCTTGGTAATCCGCGAAGAAAAACAGCTTGTCTTTCTTAATGGGGCCGCCGATGACGCCGCCGAACTGGTTCCAGCGCAGAGCCGCCTTCGGCAGGCCCTGCCAGTCGTTCTCCCAGGAATTCGCGTTGAGCACGTTATTACGGAAGAACTCGAACACATCGCCGTGGTACTGGTTGGTGCCGGACTTGAGAGTGGTGTTGATGATGCCGCCCTCGAAATTGCCGAACTCCGCCGAGGCGTTCTGGGTGATCATGCTGAATTCCGCGATGGCGTCCGCATTGGGCGTATAACCCATCAGGTTGTCGGAGACCTGATTGTTATCCAGGCCGTCGAGCAGGAAATTGTTGGCCTGTTCGTGATTGCCGTTAATATAGGGGCGCGAGGCGTCGTTGCCGCCGGGGCCCAGTCCGGTGGTGATGCCATTGGTGAAGCCGTTTGGCGCCGGCGTCACGGCGCCCGGTGCGAGCAGCGTCAACTGCGCGTAGTTGCGCGATCCCAGCGGGAGGTTTTCCGTCGTGTTGGAGTCGATGACGGTGCTTAACTGAGTGGTCTCGGTTTCGAGGATGGGAGCCGCCGAGGTCACTTCCACGGTCTCGGACACCTTGCCAATTTTCATCTGGAAGTCGACGCGCGCCGTCTGGTTCACGTCCAGGGTGATCTCCGGTTGCACCTCGCTTTGGAACCCTGGGGCTTCCGCCCGGACCTGATAGCGGCCGATTGGCAGGCGGGGAAAGTTGTAAACTCCCAGAGTATTTGTTTCGGCTGGGAAAACCACGCCGCGATCCAGATCCTTAGCTACGACTTTGGCGCCAACGATGGGGGCGCCCGAGGGATCGGTGATGCCGCCGGTAACCGCGGCGCTGACCTGCTGGCCCCAGGCGGAACCCGCCAGCGCGCAGATCGCCACGACTAAAACCAACGTTCTGCAAGTGCGTAACAGCGTTCGAAGTTTCACGTGATCGTCTCCGTTTGTTAAGGAGAAGCGCGAGCCTCTCCGGCCTCTCATTGCAGCGGGCATGGTGCTTTATCGCACCGCGCAAACCCGCCAAAAATCCAATCGAACAGCTATATAGCAGAAATCTACTATTGAGGAAGTATAAATCCGGTTGTAACCGTCCGTCAAGAGAAAAATTGCAAAAAACATCAAAATAATCTGGGATCCGGCGTCAGTTCGGAGTAAAATAACCATCGTTGACGCTCTATAGCACATCGCCATGGACGCTCTATAGCACGTCGTTCCGCCTGCAAGTTGCTGGCATCATTTGCCGTGGCGGTACGGAAACGGAAGACTGATGCTGCAGAAGACCGATTCGGACGCGCCCGCGTACCGGCGCATCCAATACGCGCTGCGAAAGCGCATTGAAGCCGGCGAGTTGCAACCTGGGGACGCCGTGCCTTCGGAGAGAGAACTCGCGCGCAGCCACGATGTAAGCTTAATGACCGCGCGGCATGCGCTGGCGGAACTGGAGCACGATGGGCTGGTGGACCGGCGGCGCGGCGCCGGAACATTCGTGGCGCTGCCGAAGATCCACTTCAACCGCCTGGCCAGCTTCACCGAGCAAATGGCCAGCCGGGGTTTGCCGGCGCGCTCGCGGATCTTGTGCGCGAGCATCGTGGAAGGCGAGCAGGAGGCTGCCGCACGGCTGGCGCTCCCGGCGCACAGCCGGCTAGTGAAACTCGAACGGCTGCGACAATCGGGTGAGCAGCCTTTCGCAGTGGAGATCTGTTATTTTTCCGCGGAGGAGTTCGCCGGTTTGCTCAGCCTGCCATTGGAACGCCGCTCCCTATTCGCCACGCTGGAGCGCGAATACGGCATCGAACTGCAGTACGCGGACGAGGAGGTGGACGCCACGCCGGCCAGCGCCCGCATCGCGGAATTGCTGGCGATTCACGCCGGTGCGCCGGTGCTGCGCATTCGCCAGGCTATATTCTCCACCGGGGGCAAGGCCACCGTCTACGTGATCGGTTTCTACCGCTCCGACCGCCACACGCTGCTGATCCGCCGCTTCCGAAAGTAGGCCTGCCGCAGCCGACTACACTTGGCCGGCCCCAAGCACATTCGCATCGGCCCCCTTCATCGCGCAGCGCCTTGACGATACGCGCGAGCGCCGGCGATCAGCAGTTCTGTGGTGGTATTGCGGCGCGAATGGATCGCCGCCTGACTCCGGACCGGACTTTCTTCGATACGTGGTCCATAGTGCACCATTTCAGTCGCTACCGCTTCGCGTACGGCTTGAGATCCTCCGCGCCGATCCGATCGGACGGCACGAGCTTGTAGTGTTTCTCCTCGACCAGCTCACGTCCTTCCGTCGAGCGCCAGCTCGAACATGGCGATCTCGTCGCCGGACATGAACTGCTCCGATATTGGGCGGCAGGTGAGGCCCGCGAATTTCTCCCCGCAGGAGGCGAGATCCTGCGCGGTTTGAACGACGCTCAGACGGTCGCTTCCGCCCTGCGCCCGAACGGGCAGCGCGAACTGCTCACCGTGTTTTGTTGACGCGTACCTAGATTTCGTCGATTGCGATCTGCGAGCCGCCCACCGACTTGACGGTGGTCCGGAGATGGTTCTGCAGCGAGTACGTCGTCAGGCCCAGGAAGATGTAGAGCAGGCGGTTGTAGCGCACTCTGGGCAAGGAGCGCTTGTTCGTCGCTTAGTGGCGTACGCGACGATGATTTCGGGCGTCGCGTCCGGAATCTTGATCGCCATCATGCTCGGTTTTGGAACGATGTTCGCCAGCTTCGCAAGCCTGAAGCGACACTTGGCGCCGCCCGCCAGGTTCTTTGGGAGCGCGATCTTGAGCGAAACGCGCTATTTCGACGAATTCGTCCCGCGAAAACTCGCATTGCGTCTTGCCGGGCTTGTAATGATTCCTAAAGATCGTGCCCATGATGGCGGAATAGCGGTTCGGCTTCTTCGGCGCGTCGCATCTTCCTTAGCCATTCACTTTGCCCCATGCGGGTACGCTTCGGGACGACGTCGGGCGGCACACCGTAGTACGCGGCAGCGTCCGACATGTCGAACGACAACTGGGAGTCGCCCAGCGCAACGGGAAACTTTGCCATTTCGTTAGGTGGAAGCGGAGCCAATCGGAAAAGGAATGCAGGCGCGCCGCTTCGCGTACGGTGATGCATCGCGGCGAGTACGGATTCGTGGGCCTGGGAGAGGTGAATGCGCCGTGATCGCTGGCGGTCCCTGCGCGAATTGTGTTGCAGGCACCCTCGGGATCGAGCTTGTGAAACCGGCTGACGGTTCGGTGTTGCCAGGCCGCATTTCCAGTGCAGGGCTTTTTCGACAGATCGGTATGCACGGTGCCCAGGCTCGATGTAAGCACGCTCGGGTCGAATTCACGGGTATCGAATTATCTCCCGGGTCGTCTTTCTCCCCCCCCGCAAGGCGTCCCATACGATCGGCGTGGCCGGTGAAACAGTCTTCCCGCTGGCGGTAAATGTATCGACATGGATCGCAGCGCGCATTATGCAAGCCGTGGCCCGCCGCTGTCGCTCCCTGAGACAATACCAGCATGTCGACCTGGACGAGAATCGTTACGCTGGCGTGCTGCGCCGCCGCACTGCGCGCCGAGGTGCACACCATGAATTTGCGGCAGGCGGTGGAGCGCGCCCTGGGACAAAACCCGGAGATCGCCATGGCGCGCCTGGATGAGCTGAAGGCGCAGGCAGCCGTGCGCGTCCAGCAGGACCCGTTCGCTCCGCACGTCTATTTCGGCAGCGGGCTGGCATACACCAACGGATTTCCGATGAGCATTGACGGCGCAGCGCCGTCCGTGGTGCAGGGGCGCGCCTCGGAGTACCTTTTCAACCGCCAGCAGAGCTACTTGGTGGCGCGGACCAAAGAAGAGGCCCGTGGCGCAGGCATCGCGGCGACCGCCAAGAAAGACGACGTGGCCTACCGCACGGCAGTGCTTTTCCTGGACGTCGAACGCGCGGCGCGCGCCGGCGAGATGGCACGCAAGGAACTGGAGAGCGCCCAAAAGGTGCTGGCGGCCGTCGAGAACCGCGTGCAGGAAGGGCGCGAATTGCCGCTCGAATCCAAGCGGGCGGCGCTCAACCTGGCGCGCGCCCGGCAAGCCGCCGATTCCTTGGATGCGGATCGCGAAACCGCCGAAACCTCGCTGGCCATGGTGCTGGGGTATGGCGCGGACGACCGCGTGCAACCGGCTGCCGAGGAGCGCGCCGCTGCGCCCATGCCGCCTTCCGAGGAAACGGCTGTGGAAAGCGCGTTGCAATCGAGCAAAGAGCTGCGCCGTTTGGAATCCCAAATCGTGGCCAAGAGCCTGGAGGGCCGGGCGGCCAAAGCCGCTCGCCTGCCGCACGTGGATCTGGTGGCGCAGTATGGTCTGTTCGCCACCTTCAATCACTATCAGGATTACTTCCTCAAATACCAGCGCAACAATGGTGAGATTGGCGTTTCAATCGTGCTGCCGCTGGTAGCGGGACCGGGCGTGAGCGCGGCGGCCGCCGAAGCCGATGCGGACGCCTCCAAGCTGCGTATTCAACTGGCCAATACGCGCAACCAGATTACCGCAGATACTCACCAAAGTTATCGTGATCTGCGCAAGGCCGAGGGTCAACGGGATGTTGCGCGTCTCGATTTGGAAGTCGCGCGCGAACAGCTTTCCGTCAATCTGGCGCTGCTGCAGGAAGGCCGAATCCGGATGAGCCAGGTGGAGGAATCGCGCATTGCCGAAAGCGGCAAGTGGATCGCGCTCTACGACGCACAGTACGCGGTCGAGCGGGCGAGCTGGAATCTGGCGAGGCAGACCGGCGATCTCCTCGCGGCTTTGCAATAAGCCGGCAATAAGCCGGCAGTTAGGCGGCCTTTTACCCGGCTAAGGAAGCCGGCCGGAACCCGCCGCCGACGACATCCTTCCCGTTACGGCTGCGGCTGGAGTCTTCCGAATTGCTCGCAACCCCCATCTGGATGCGGTAGAACGCCAACAACTCGGCTTCGTCGAAGTCGATGGCCTTGGCGTATTGGCGAATATAGCTGGTGTTGTAGATGCCGCCGGGTAACTTCTTGAAATCGCCGCCCTCGATGGCCTTCAAACTGCGGATGTTGATCTTCGTGGAGTCCGCAATCTGCTCCAGCGAAATACCTCGATTCCGTCGTATGGTAGCCAAGCCCAAAACGCTTCCATCTTCTTCTTGCATCAGCCCGTTCTCCTAAGAGTGCTGTACACCCGTTGCTTTATGAAAAAGTATTAAGGAAGACAAGATACCATAAATTCAGCGAGGATTGCTAAACTTTTACCCGATGCCCATTTCCCGTAGACGGTTTGCCGCGGGCGCCTTGGCCGGACTGGCGGGCTATCTGCCCAGCCGCTTGCAAGCGCTGCGCCCCCCCCCGAAGTTGTTCGTATTCCTGATCGCGGAACAGTTTCGCCAGCTTTACCTGGACCGCGCCGGGGGTCTTCTGGCGCCCGGCGGCTTCCGTGAGCTGATGACCAAGGGGGTCTATTATCCGGACTGCCGCTTGGCCGCCAGCGGCTTCACCGGCACGGGCTTGGCCACACTGGCCACCGGCGCCTATCCGAGCCTCCACGGCATTGTCGCCGACCGGTGGTACGACCGCCAGACGCACGCGTTGGCCAAGGCCCGCGCCGAGTTGCTGGAAGCCACCACTCTGGCCGACGAACTAGTGCTCGCCGGGCAACGTGACGAGGCGCCCTTCGCCCCCCCCAACCGCATCTTCTGTCTCGGCCTGAACGAAGGGCCGGCCTCGCTGCTGGCAGGCCGCTCGCGGGGGCCGGTGTACTGGATGGACACGCAGGGCAAGTTCAACACGCGCGGCAACGCGCCGGAATGGCTGGCCGCCTATAATGGCGCCCGTCGAATCGAGGAGTTGCACGACAAGAAATGGGTGGCGGTCAAGGCGGGCAGCGACTTGCCGCCGCTGCGCACGCTCACCTACGATCCCAAGCGACCGGAAGATTTCTTCGCCCTCTACCAGTCGTCGCCCTTCTGCCAGGATGCGCAATTCGAGTTGCTGCGTGCGCTGGCCGCCCAGGAGAAACTAGGCCAGGGCCAGACGTTGGATTTCGTTTTCTTGTCGCTGGGCGCGATGGCTCTGTTGGGCTACGAAACCGGATCGTCTTCTCCGCTTTCTCCGCTGATGGACCAGATGACGCTGGATCTCGATAGCCAGATCCAGCTCACTTTGGACGCGTTGAATAAATCGCCAGGCAAGAATAACTACAACCTGATTTTTGCTTCCGCGCACGGCGCGCCGCCGGATCCGGATCCGGCGATCCGCTCGCGGAACGCGATTTCCGGGGAGAGCCTCGCGCACGCCATCGGCAAGGGGCTTTCCGATTGGATCGATAAAGGCACGGCGAAGACCGGATACGTGGATAAGTACGTCTATCCGTTCCTCTATCTGAAGCTGGAAGCGCTGCGCAAGCAAAACATTCCTGTGCACGGCGCGCGCAAACTAGCGGGCGAACTGGCTCTGCGCCACCCAGGCGTGGCAGGCTATTACACGGCGGATGGGGATTGCTCGCACACTGGCGAGTGGCGGCGGCGGTTCGAAAACAGCTTTCACGAATTGCGTTCCGGCGATGTGATGCTCTCCTACGAGCCGGAAACCATGGAAGATTTTGGCGGCGGCCGCGGCGTATCGTATGGCTCGCTGTATAACTACGATACGCAGACGCCGCTGTTTCTGTATGGCCCGCAGTTCGGCAGGAAGCTGCTCGAGCATGCCATCGAAACAGTGGACTTGGCGCCCACCGTGGCGCGTGCCGCCGGGATTGGCGCGCCGTCCTCCGCGACTGGCAGAGTCCTGGCGGAAGCCTATGCGGAAGGCGAAGAAGAGCGCGCGAAATGAACCCGGACGATGCGCGTCTGTCGGTTTCATTGTGCGGCATCGCGCTCCGCAATCCCGTACTGGCGGCCTCGGGCACATTCGGTTACGGAGTGGAATTCGAGCGGCTGGCCGATCTGAGCGCGCTGGGCGGGCTAGTGGTGAAGGGATTGTCGCGCGAGCCGATGGATGGCAATCCGCCGCCCCGCATCTGGGAAGCGCAGGCCGGCATGCTGAATTCGATAGGCCTGCAGAATATCGGCGTGCGCGCATTCGTGCGCGAGAAGCTGCCGCGGTTGGCGGGCTTGCGGACAGCGGTGTTCGCCAACGTATTTGGCTACGCTACCGAAGACTACGTGGAAGTAGTGCGCGTGCTGGAATCGGCCGCGGGCCTCGCGGGCTACGAATTGAATGTCTCCTGCCCGAATACGCAACACGGCGGCATCTATTTCTCCAGCAATCCGGCGCTGCTGGCGGAGGTGGTCGAAGCAGTGAAGCGCGTGGCGCGGCGGCCGCTGATCGTGAAGTTGTCGCCGAATGTGGCCGCCATCGAACCGCTGGCGCGCGCGGCGGAGCAGAGTGGCGCGGACGCCATCTCGCTGGTAAACACGTTTGTGGCGTTGGCCATCGATGCGCGCACGCGCCGTCCGCGGCTGGGGGCCGGTTTCGGGGGTCTCTCCGGACCGGCTATCAAGCCGATTGCGCTACGCATGGTTTATCAGGCGGCGCAGGCTGTGACGATACCGGTGATCGGGATGGGCGGCATCGCCAGCGGTCAGGACGCCGCCGAATTCCTGGTGGCCGGCGCCGGCGCCGTCGAGGTGGGAACAGCTACGTTTTGGGATCCCCGCTCGCCTGTGCGCGTGGCGCAGGAGTTGGGCCGGTTCTTGCGCGAGGAAGGCGTCGGGAATGTGAGCGAAATTGTGGGGACTCTGCAGTGGCCGGCGCGTTGATCTGTCGTCTGGCCGTTAATCTTCCTCCAGGTACTCCGGAGGCACATCGTCCTCGCGGACTTGTTTCGTGTGAACTTCAGCCACGTCGGCATCGGGTGCGTTTTCCACGCCGCTGATGACTCCGGCCTCAAAGGACTGCCCCTCTTCGACCAGTTCCATGACGCTTTCTGGGCCGGCCTCCGCGACATCCGGCAACCCCTGAGTATCCCCGGACTGGCCCGCTGAATCGGTACCCGCTTCTCTGTCTCTGTCGGAAACCGTACTGAAGGTTTCCGATTCCTTCCTAGTCTTGTTCATGTCCGTATTGTTGCACGTGGCCTGCCAATGAACACGCCGCAGTGACTGGCACCTTGATTTGCCAGGCGCGATCAATCGCGATGGGTCGTAATAGAATGCGAGGTGCAATCCCGCTTGGCGAGACGGCTACGGCCAAAGGCGGAGCACCTGTTCAATCCGGCACCGCCGGCGGCTGGCCTGACTTCTGACTTCCATACTCGCGCGGGGATATCAAGTGTGACGACGACAGGCCCCCACTCTGCGGTTGGACCAGGGCTGTCCGTCCGCCGGCTTGCAGCACAGCCGCATCCGCCGCGTACTGCGCGCGCAGGTAGGCCAGCGCGATCACTCTACCCAACGCGGGCGAGAAGGCGGATGACGCGATCTCCCCAGCTTCGGCGGCGCCGGCGACGACCTTGGTCCCGCCCGCCAGCGGCGATTCGCCTTCCACTTCCAGCGTCACCAGCAACCGGTTGACGCGCCCGCGCGAGCGGATCCGCTCCACGATCTCCTGTCCGATATAGCAGCCTTTGACGAAGTGTACGGCATGCATCTGTTGGGTTTCCTGCGGCAGCGTGGTGTCGAAGATATCTTCGCCGTAGCGCGGCTTGCCATGCTCCAGCCGCACGGTGCGCGCTTCGTCCGGCGTCGCGGAGACGGCGCCCGCGGATTCCAGCCGCGCGATCCAATCGGCTTTCGTTTCGTTTGGCATGAAGATGCGGAAGCCCGGCTCGCCTGTCTCGCTGGTACGTTCGACGATGGCTCCGTTCCACAGGACGTGCGCGTATTCGGCATCGGGCGTCGGCGCGCCGATGGCTGCGAGCACGGCGGCGGCATGCGGGCCTTCCACCGCCACGCACGCCAGCGTCGCGGTGACGTCTTCGAGCGCGACATCGTCGGCGATGATGTATTTGTCCAAATGGCGGAAGACGCGCTCGCGCGTTTCAGCCTCGGTATCCAGCAGGAAACGGTCTTCGAGGCAGAGCAGGTTGACGTCGGCCTGGATGTGTCCCTGCGCGTTTAGGAAGAAGGCGTAGCATCCCGTGCCTGGCGTAAGCTGCTGCACATGGTTGGTGGTCATGGCGTGCAACAGTCGGGCGCGGTCGTCCCCGCTGGCGTAGATGCGACCGCGGGCGGAGACATCCAGACAGGCCGCGGCGGTGCGCAGGGCGTCGTATCCGGTCATGCTTTCTTTTATCATTTCAGAGCGCCGCTCTGCCGGTCTGCAATGTTTGTGGAAGCATGACGGCGCTGCCGAACTTGAGGTGTCCTTCCGCTAGCATGAAAGAGAGTGCACTTCGAAATCGTTGGCGCAGTTAGATCGAACCGATCGCCGGCGAACGCGGCGGGCGGAGGCTAAAGTTCCCGCGGAAGCGCTATGGGGGACGCAACTGGCGCAAGATGAAGGGTCTTGCTACCATTCAATTGGCCACCGGCGCGATTCGAAGTGCCGAGTTGCATTGGTACGAAGCCCACGGCATCGGGCGGAAAGGCTGGAAGGTTAAACGCTTCCTTAGCTAGCTAACGGTATGAAAGGCGGCAACCGCGATCGAAGTTCGTATTGTGCATCCGCAACGGCGGATCGGACGATTTGGAAGTGCGAAAGGTCTACCAGATTTTTCCAGACCCGTCCGCCGCGCACGACGGGTACGTGCGCATTATCGACGAATCCGGCGAGGATTATCTCTATCCGTCGGAGTACTTCGTGCCCGTACGCCTGCCGGCGGCCGTCAGTAAGGCACTGCACATCAGCGCCTAGCTAGATCCGTGCCAAGATGCCCAGTGTCGCCACCTCGGCGCAAGGGCCTTAGCCCGTTTGGGCGCTAGCAGCCGCCCACAACTCGATAGCAACCGGCACAAATCGAGGGTAATCTTGCCCAAGCGCTATCGAACTGGGACGACCTCGATTCATCGCGCTCCGGCAATATGGGGCCTATTTCCACGCTCGCGAAAAAGCGGTCGTTTAGCTAGATCAAAATCAAGCCTCGGCGGATGCCCAGCGTCACCGCCTCCGTGCGCGTGCCTGCATTCAGCTTGCTCAGGATGGACGCCACGTGGAACTTGGCGGTGTGTTCCGAAATGCCCAGCTTCCAGGCAATCGTCTTGTTACCGTGCCCCTCAGCCAGCATGGCGAGCACCTGAATCTCGCGCGGGGTGAGGGTTTGCAGTTGCGCAGCGGGCAGCAGCGGCCGGTCGGCCACCAGCGCGGGGATATCCTGTGGGTGCAGCACGGCCAATCCGGCAGCGGCCGCCTCCACCGCGGCCAGTATCTCGCGTGCGCCGAGATCGCCGGGCAACACAGCGCGTATGCCGGAACGGAGTGCATCGCCGGTCCAGGAGGATTGCAGATCCGGGGCCAGCACCACAATAGCAGGTGCGCCTTCGCGGGCGGCCAGTGCGATCAGATCCTCGGGCGGCTCGTCGTGATGCGCTTCAATGGCCGCCAGCACCACGTCGGGTTGATGCCGATCGATGGCCGCGCTCAGGCCGGCAAGGCCAGAAGCACCCACGACCTCGATGCCGGGTGCCTGGGCGCCGACCGACTCCAGGCCGGCGCGCACGATCGCGGAGGGCGCCGCGATCAGCAGACGAATCACGCCGCCTCCGCCACCGGATGCGCCAGACGGATCGCCACTTCGCGCGTGGCCGCGCGGTCGCCACGCAGGAATTGCAAATGGATCACGCCGATTACGCCGCCCGCGTCTTCCAGCGTCTGATGCAGATCGTCCACCGAGCGAAACGCCCGCCCACCTGCGCCGGTCAACACGTCGCCGACCCACAGGGGCGCGCCCGCTGCCGGACTTCCCGGATCGACCTTGAGTACCAGCAGGCCGAAGCGCCGGTCTTCCAAACGCACCGGCTGCATCGTCACGCCCAGCGAGAACCCGGACGCGCCGCGACGCAAGAAAGCCGTCACCGCATTGCCGGGAACGGCCGCGCCCAGTCCGTTCACGATCATTGTGTTGATGCCGATCACGCGGCCAGATGCATCCGCCAGCGGACCGCCGGAATTGCCGGGCGCCAGCCGCACATCCGCCAGCACCCAGTTTTGGCCGCCGAATCCCGCCAGGGTACCGAGCGCATGTACTACGCCGGTGGTCAGCGCGCCGATGAATCCCATGGGGTTGCCGATGGCCATCACCAATTCGCCCACGCGCAGGGCGCCTGAATCGCCGAAAGTGGCCGCGGGCAGGCCGCCGGCTTCCACCTTGAGCGTAGCCAGATCGCGCCGCGCATCGCGCGCCAGCAGCGTGGCGGGCAATTCGCGGCCATCCCAAAGCCGAACCGAAGCGCCGGCGCCGCGGGCTACGTGTGCGTTGGTGACGATCTGGCCATCGGCCGTGGCGATCACGCCGGAGCCGCCGGCATTTGCGCCGCGCAAGCGCACCTCGACGGTGGAGCGGCGCAATCGTTCCGCAATTTCTCCGAAGGCGCGCGACATATCAGTCTTCCCTCCTGGGCCGTTCGCCCACCGTTATATTCAGTTCGATGACCTGCCCGCCGCGCACGATGCGCGCCGCAACGGGCTTGCCGACGGACTCGCGGTCGAGCACGGATTGGATATCGTCGGTGTCGCGCACGGACTTGCCGTCCAGCGCCACCAAGATATCGCCGATGAGCACGCCGGCGCGCGCGGCGGGTCCATCCGGCTCGGCGGAGAGCGAGATCAGACCGGTGTTGCCATCCGGCAGCGCGACCGGATGCAGCCCCAAGCCGAGATAGCCGCGCGCGACATGGCCGGAGCGCAGTAGTTCATCGACCACGCGGTTGACGGTGGAGACGGGCACGGCAAGTCCGGCGATGCGCGAGAGGGCGCTGGTCGAGATGCCCAGCACGCGGCCCGCGGTATCCACCACGGCGCCCCCGGAACTGGCGGGATAGAGGGTGAGATCCAGCCGCAGATATTGATCGATCTGTCCGCCGCGCCAGGAGCGCCACGGTCCGCCGACTGCGCTCATAATGCCCATGGTGGCGTTGACTCCGGAATCCGGCGAGCGGCCGATGGCCAGGACCACTTGGCCGGGCTTCAGCGTTTCACTGGAGCCGAACGTGGCCACGGGCGCGCCGTTTTCGGCCAGCTTCAGCACCGCGAGGTCGGTGCCGGCATCGCGGCCCGCCAGAGTGGCGGAGGTGGTGCGGCCGTCCGGCAGTGTAATGCCGATCTCGTCGCGGCGGCGGATGGCGTGTTCGGCGGTGACGACGATGCCGGGCCGCCAGATGACGCCACTCGAAGCGAAGCGCGGCCGCGCATTCACGGCCACCACGGCGCGGCCAGCCTGTTCCACGGCTCCGGCCAGTTCATTGGATAAGGCGACTAATTCGTTTTCCATGCTTCCAGGATGGCGCAGGCCGCGCGCGCCGCACACCGGCAAATCGGGCAGGGGCGGCCTGGAAGAATGGCTAGCAAGTCGTCCGCTGGCGAATGAGAAGAAAAACGCGAGCACCACCTTTATCGATGCAGGAATACGATGTAGCCTTGAAGCTGCTTCTAAAGGGTTCAGCCACGCTCGCCGTGCGCGAATTGACTGGCGCCTCGGTCGTGAAGTGGTTGGATGTGGAACTGCCAAAGGTGCAGAGAGTGCAAAACCTGCGGTTGGATCTGCTGGGCCAGACTGTCGAAGGCCATCTGATCCACTTGGAAGTGCAGAGCGGGAATGACCCGGCGATGCCCTTCCGGATGATCGAATACTGTCTGGGAGTGCAGCGGCTGCTCGGACAATTCCCGCGGCAGATCTTGCTCTACGTGGGTGAAGCTCCCGTCAGCATGGAAACCGAACTGCACGGGCCAGGTATGTCATTCGAATACTCTCTGATCGACATCCGCACGCTGGATGGCGACCGCCTGCTTGAAAGTGAGGAGGTCGGCGATAACGTAATTGCTATCCTGGCGCGTTTGCGCGACGATAAAGAAGCAGTCCACAGGATTGTGGAACGGATCGCCGGTTTGGCGATGACGGCACGGGAAACCGCCCTGGCCCAGTTGATGATCCTGGCCGGACTAAGGCACTTGGCCGGAACCGTGGAAGAGGAGGCGGAGAAAATGCCGATCGATCTCGATATTCGCGACCATGAGGTTTTGGGACCCATAATCATAAAAGCGGAACAGAAGGGACTTCAGGAAGGTCTTCAGAAAGGTCTTCAGAAAGGGCGTCAAGAGGGTCTGCATGCAGGCAAACTCACCGTCCTTCAACGGCAAATCGCGAAACGCTTCGGCGCGCTGCCGAGGTGGGCCCGCGTTAAACTAGAGGACATGCCTGCGTCCGAGCTCGAAGATCTGAGTGAGCGCGTACTGGACGCCGTGAGCCTCTACGAATTACTGAGGTAACGCTATCCGCCCGCGCGACCCTCTCGGCTAAAAATTACGCCGCAAATAAGCTGAAATCAGAATGATGAGCAGGCCCGAGATGGCGGCCCCCCCGAACAGACGCCCACGGTGTTCCGGGTTCTTGGTCACCAGCACGACACCCACCGCGAAAACGTGCGCCACCAGCAACAGCTTCAGGCTGAACAGAATGTAGTAGCGCGGGTGGTGTCCAGGATTGATCGCCAGGTTGTAGCCGCCCGAAACCAGCAGCGCGGCGATGGCGCCGAAGACCAGCGGGCGATAGAGCGCGGCGGTCTTGTCGACCAGCGCTTTGCGCGCCTCCACCGCAAGCACTCCGGTGGCCGGAACCAGCACCAGCCAGCCGTACAACATGCCGCCAATCAAGGTCGCGACCGACGCTATATGCAACCATCGCATGAAGAGGCCAAGGGCTTCGTACATGCGTTGATTATACAATCGTTACTTATGGTGCATGAGATCCTGCCGGTGGGCATGCTGCAATGCAACTGCTCCATTTTCGGCGACGAGCAGTCGGGCGACGCCCTAGTGATCGATCCGGGCGACAACCTGGCGGAGATCGAGCGCATCGTGGCGCGCCACGGCCTGCACGTCAAGGCCATCGTGATCACGCACGCGCACATCGACCACATCGGCGGCGCGCACAAGCTGCACGCGTCCACCGGCGCGCCGGTCTACATGAACGAAAATGACGACAAGCTGCAGGACATGATGGATCTGCAGGCCGCCTGGCTGGGCGTGCGCACTCCGGAGCGGACCGCGATCGATGCGCCTGCGCGCGATGGCGATATCCTGCGTGCGGCGGGCGCGGAGTTCCACGTGCTGCATACGCCGGGCCACACGCCGGGAAGCATCAGCCTGTGGCTTCCCTCCGAGAAGAAGCTGGTGGCCGGCGACACGCTGTTCCGCGACAGCATCGGACGCACCGATCTGCCGTTCGGCGATGGCGATCAAATCCTGAAATCGATTCACGACAAGTATTTCGCGCTGCCCGATGAAACCATAGTGGTGCCGGGGCATGGGCCGGTGACCACGCTCGGCCGCGAGAAGCAGTTCAATTATTTTCTGCAGGGCATGTAGATGCAGATACCCAACTGGCCGGTTTCGACCGATCGCGAGATCGAACTGCTGCGCGAAGTTCTCGACAGCGGGCGCTGGGGCGGACACAGCGATTTCGTCAAGCGGCTGGAATGCGAGTTCGCCGGTTTCACGCATTGCGCGCATGCGATATCGGCCATGAACGGCACGGTCACGCTGGAGATGGCGCTGTGCGCGGCGGACGTGGGCGCGGGCGACGAGGTGATTGTGCCGGCCATTTCGTTCGTTTCGACGGCTATGGCGGTCTCGCGTGTGGGCGCAGTGCCGGTGTTCGTAGATATCCAGCCGCTGAGCTTCAACATGGACCCGGAGCGCGCCGCCGCGGCCATTACGGCACGGACGAAGGCCATCATCCCCGTACACTTCGGCGGCGCCATCGCCGATATGGACCGGCTCGTGCCGCTGGCCGCCGCACACGGGCTGGCGCTGATCGAAGACGCGGCGCACGCGCACGGCTCGGAGTGGGCCGGCCGCCGCGCGGGCAGCCTGAGCCTGGCCGGCTCGTTCAGCTTTCAAAATTCGAAAGTGATGACGGCCGGGGAAGGCGGCATGCTGACCACGAACGACACGGCATTCGCCGAGAGGGCGTGGTCCATCATGGACCAGGGCCGCAAACCGGGCGGCGGCTGGTTCCATCACTATGCACTGGGTAGCAACTACCGCATCACCGGTTTGCAGGCGGCAGTGCTGCTGGCGCAGCTTGAGCGGCTGCCGGAGCAAATCTGCCGCCGCACGCAGAATGCGGCACTGCTGCGCGCGGAGTTAGCCGGCGTGCGGGGGCTGGCGCTTCAGGCTGTGCCAAAGCAGCAGAACGCAAATTCGTGGTATCTGCTGCTGGGCCGTATCGACGCGCAACGCATGGGCCGCACGCGCGACGAGTTCCATCGCGCGCTGACCGCGCAGGGCGTGCCCTGTACGCCGTTCTATCCGCATCCGCTCTACGGCAATCCGCTGTATCGGGAGGGCGGCTGCCGCGTGGAGCCTTGCCCGGTCGCCGAAGCTTGCATCGGCGACGCCTTCTGGTTGCCACATCGCGCGCTGCTGGGGGATGCGGAGACCACGCGCGAGATCGCCAGTGCCATACGTACAGCTTGTAATGGGGCGCTGCATGGCTAACGTCAAGATCGGTCTGTACAGTATCACGTACGGCGGTGTCTGATATCGCGGCGATGCCCCGACTGTCGAGCAGGTCGTCGAACGGGCCCAGAAATTCGGATATCTGCGCTGTCGCCGCTAACAACGATTTCAGCAGCCCGATTCCGGAGCATCGCGAATCCCAGTTGGTCTGTACGCGGGAGTTGATGCGCATGACCGACCTGGCCGCCAAGGTGCTGCGCGTGTTTTTGGGCTGGCCGGGTGTGACGCTACTCCCGGAAGGCGGCGGTAGTTACGATTTCGCGAAAAGGTACGTGGAAGGCCGAGCATCAGGGTTTTTCGGCCGAACAAACATGGGGCTGGTGCCGTACGAGCCTGACGGAGGCCGGCAGACTCGCTGGCGATTTCGGCGTCACCTGGTTTTGCAAAACCACCCGCCGGTGATTGGCAGGGGCTATGGCGACTGTCTGAATGGTAGTATCCTAAAACGCGACTTTAGGACACAACCCACGGAATCGGGTCAAGCGCCGCTGTCGCCGCCGTGCTAAGCTAACAACGTTATGGCAATTCCCAATGTCAAGCGTTTCCGGCCCTTCTGCCCGCAGTGCGGAGAGAACTTCACAGTCATGTCCGTGCTCCCGAAGGACGCCAGCGTGGAAAAGTATCTGGCCGATGTAGTGGCCCGGCACGATCACAAGTCGTTCCAGGAGTCCAAGATCCTGCACTTCAAGGTGCGCGTCGGCCAGCAGAAGCAGAAGAAGGCCAAGTAAGATTCAGGTGCGGGCCTGCAAATTCCGCAAGGCCCGCAATCCTTCCTGCGCGACCTCCGGATCCGTATCGTGGCTCAATTTCTCTAATTGCGGCGCATCGCTCTTGTCGCCGCTACGCGCCATCACCCGCGCGAGGTTGATTTTCTCGTCCCTGGTCCCCTGCAACAGCGGCGTATAAAGCGATTTCCGCACACCCGGATCGCGCGCCAATTCCACCAAGAACGGGAACGCCACGCCGTGATAGGCCGCGCTATTGAGCGTGTTAACCAAGAATTGGAGCGGGCTGAATTCGGAGATCTCCGTTTTGCCCAGCATCACCTGCGCGAAGGCCATCGAAAGGCGCGGGGAAGTCTTGCCCTCATCCTGAGAGGCTTTCTGCAGCATGGGCAGGTCCGCCGGATTCTTCAAGCGCGCGTAGCCTTCGGCCGCGGCGGCACGCATCTTGTCGTCCTTATCCCCGAGATAGCGCGCGTAGATTTCGCGGCTGCTCTCCGCGGGCAGCATGGCAATGGCGGTCAGCGCCGCGCGGCGCACTTTGCTATCGCGCGTATGGTTCAGGACGTCCACTAAGTCGGGCAACGCCGATTTATTCAGCAGCAGGCCGGTGGTTTCGATGGCCGCGACCTGCACCTTGGGGTCGAGGTCGCGCAACAGGAATGCGATGCTGGAAGCCGCCTCGGGATCGCGGATCTTCTGTATGGCCACCAGCGACTCGTAGATCGTCGCGGTGTCCTTGGAATGCATCGCCTGGACCAGATCCGGTATAGCGGCTTTGCCGCGCAGGATGCCGATGGCGCGCGCCGCGTTGGCGCGGGCGTCCATGCTCGCGCCATTGCGCGCCAGCGCGCCCAGCGCCGCGATCACGTCTGCGCGCGGCGTGATGTACGGATCGATTACCTGGTCGTCGGTATCGGTGAAGTGGCCTTTGATGCTGGTCCCCACGCGGCGCAAGGAAGAGCCGAATCCCGTCTTCAGATAACCGGGCAGGTAGAAGTTGACCAAGCCGTCGGTTGCCCGGATCTGGATTTCGGCGTCGCTATCGCGCGTGGCTTGAATCAATGGGTCGAGGCTGTATTGCGTGGCGATTTCGTCGATCTGTTTGACCGCTTCGAGGCGGATTTCGAAATCCGGGTTGGTCAACAGCGCGGCCAGTTTGGGAATGGCATCGGCGCCACCCTTCCCCATATCGCGGACGTCTTTGGGGCGCAACGCGGCGGCATCCTGCGCTTCGGCCCGGGCCGTCAAACAAAATGAAAGAAATAGCAGGCGGTAGACTCCGCGAGGAAAGGCCATGCTTCTAATGTAGCAATCAGCGGACGAATTCGACCTGCACGCGTCGCGGAATGAGACCCGCTTCATGGCCCAGATCGAGCAACTTCTGCACGGCCGCGGGCACGACATCGCCGGCGTCTAGAGTGTAGTGATTCACGTACATGCCGACGAATTTCTCCGCCAGGCTGGTCTCCATGTCGCGCGCGAACTGCAAGGCGTAGCTGAGCGCCTCATCGCGATTGTCGAGCGCGTATTGAATGCTCTCGCGCATCAGACGGCAGCACTCGCTTTGGATCTCGCCCGGCAGCGTGCGCAGCAGGACGTTGCCTCCCAACGGCAGCGGCAACCCGTATTTGCCCTTCCACCACCGGCCCAGATCCAGCACGCGGTGAAATCCTTCGCGGTCGTAGGTCAACTGCCCTTCATGAATGATCAAGCCCGCGTCCACGGAATGTTCACGCACGGCGTTCATGATTTTGTCGAAAGGGGTGACCACGGCTTCGAAATCCGGCTGAAACAATTTCAACGCCAGATAGGCGGTGGTGAGGGTGCCGGGCACCGCGATGCGCTTGCCAACCAATTCTTCCGGCTCGATGGGCCGCGCCGCCACGAGCATGGGACCGTACCCATCGCCGATGCTGGAGCCGCTGGCCATCAGCACATATTTATCGGCCACGTACGGATACGCATGATAGGAAATCGCGGAGAGGTCGTACAGCCCCTCGACAGCCTTGCGATTCAGCGATTCGATGTCCTCCAGGATGTGGCGAAAGCTCACCTTCGAAGAGCGGACTTTCTTGGTGGCCAGCGCATAAAACATGAATGCGTCGTCGGAATCGGGACTGTGGGCGGCGACGATTTCACGGGGAAGAGGTTTCATATCGGGGGAGCGGTATATCTCAGTTTACACGGGATGCGGCAACAGCGGGTAGGATAGTCGCCGGAAAAATCGAGAAGGGCGGTCCATCGGACGGAGCGTAGACTGAAGGCCTCGTTGCCGGCCATCCGATTTGCGCAAAAGCGCAACGCATAAAGATGCGCGCTAATCCGGCCGTTCGAAAGTTCCTCGTACTGCCTGCCTACTGCCCGCGGCGACGGCCGCCCCCATTCTGGCCCGGTTCTATTGGCACCTCCTTGCCAGCATCGGCAGAAGCCGGCTACTCGGTGTACTCTGAGATCGGAATCAATCACCGGTTGATTCCACTTCCAGTTTCACTCCAATGTCTGCGCTTGTCAAGAGAACCGAAGTAACTGGATAATCGAAGGGTGTTCGATCGCTGGCTTTCACGCAAACCACAGCCGTTGACCGGCGCTCCGGCAATCCGCCGCCAAAAGACCTATTCCGGACAAAGCGGTTATGTTTATCAGTATCACTATGAGGGCCACCGGCCCTATAAACGCGGCCGCAACAGGGGGACCGAGCATGTTTTCGACGTCTCCGCGGACCGCAAGACGTCCATCGCGGTTTCCGTTCTGGTGAGCGACACCGCCCTGGAGGATTGGGCGAGCCGCCACGGCCGCACGGTGTACGGCAGCGAACGCTACGCTATCGCCAAGATGGCGCTGTTCCAGGCGTTCGATGAGCGTCCCAACCCCGCCGCCATGAGCGCCGACGTGCATGTGCGCGCGGCCGATGTGGAGGCCATTTTTTTCGCCTTGGGGATTGAATAGTGGGGATGGGTCAAACAGCCCCGTCACGGATCACCGACCGCCTGTCGATTTTCACCACGAAGGACGTGATCTGATTGGCGCCCGCAACTGCCGCGCCTCCATCGGATCGAGTTTGGATGAAGCAAGCGTTTCTTGAATGCGGATCATGGTCGTCAGTTGAGTCCAGCGCCGAGTTTCATCAGCAATTCCGCAATGGTGAACCACTCCACGCCGGCATCCGATCCGTCGTTTGGCTTCCGGCGGATGGGTAGTGGGTCAGTTTGGTTTTGTGGGGCGGGCAATTCTGCCCGCAGCCGGCTCTGGCCGCCTAAAAGGCGGCCCGCGGCCAAGATTGGCCGCCCCACAAGGCAAACTGACCCACTACCGACTATCTCTATAGTCCGCTCTTCGGTCGGCCCGCGCTGCTTGATCTGACGCCGCCCGTCATCGCTCAAGACAGAAAAGAGTTCACCCTTCAAATCGATCGGCAGTGTAGCCTCGGGCCGATGAAAAAACGCCGGTCAGCCTGCCGCCGGCGCGGGCCGGGATGGGGTCATTGAAGCGCAGCAAGCCGCTGGCATTGTCCCGGAATTCGCGGACGGTGGCGATCCTCATGTCGTCGCCCAGCGGCCATTATAGTGCATACGCCAGATACGCCGTATTTTCAAATACAGGGACGCGGTCCGGCAGGCGGTTGCGGGGCGACAGCACGATGTAGTCGATCCCGAGCGGGCCGTAGCGGGCGACGTTGCGCGGGTCGAACGGGGCGGCCATAGCCTGCTGCCAGCGCGCCCACCACTGGTGGCCGAGATCCGTGAAATAGTTGACCTGCCCGCCGCCTTTCCAATCCACATAAACGGCGCGGAGAGCCTCGCTGCGGAAGATGCCCGGTTGCAGTTGTTTGCCCGCATCGGCGAACAGAAACACCGCACCTTGCGGCGTAGATGCGCGCGCCCAGGTGGAAAGTTGCGCTAACTCGGGCGTGTGCAGGCGCGGATACATGCGGACTGCGCCGAGAGTGGGGACCAGGAAGAAGCCGGCCATCGTTACCCCCGCCAAGGCCGCCGCGCTCCATCGGAATCTGCGCGTCTCGGCGAATGCGGCGAGGCATGCGCCGGCCGCTAGCAGCGTCGCCGCCAAGGCGCGGTTCCAGGAGGGCATGACGGTGACGCTGGTATTCAACGGAACCAGATACACCAGCACGAACCAGGCGAAGGCTTCCAGGTAGCGCCGGGATTGCGCGGCTACGATTCCCGCCGCGGCCGCGGAGAACTCCGCAATAACGGTGACGAACAACAGCGCGCGCATCGGATGCACTTGCGGCAGCAGGACCCACTTCACTTTCTCCAGCAGAAGGTACGAAACGGGCAGGCTCAGGATGCCTGCCAGCGGCAAGCCGATCAGGAAGAAACGCAGACCGAGCGGCGCCCTCTTGCGCAGACGCGCGTACGCCGCGAGCGATGCGCCATACAAGACGAGATAATGCGGCAACCAATCGCGCCACCAGCCGGAGATCCACGAATAGGGCGCCCGCAGGCGTTGCAGTTTTTCAGTCGACGGAGCGATCCGCGAGAAAAAGAGCTGCGCTTCATTGGCGCCTTCCTGGAAGTAGGCGGCGGCCGCCAGCGCGAGGCACGCCGCCGCCAGGGGGATGAAGGCATGGAAGCGGTGGGGCGCTACGGTTGTCGAGACGACTCTCGACACGGCACGCATACGTGCGTGCGCCACATACATTGCAAGAAACAGGTATATGCACCAGAACGGAATCACCGTGGGTGGATGCGTCAGAAACGCCGCCGAACCGGCGATGCCGGCCGTGAAGTCCCAGCCGTGCGCGGCCAGCCCGATCGCCAGGAACAGCAGCGGCACGGCGAAGCCGCGGGGGTCCGGCTCGAGCTCGAACGAGAGCACGGCCGGGCCGGCAATGGACGCGCCTAGCGAGACGATCCCCGCCACCAGCAGCGAAGCCGGCGCCGAGAGCCCCAGCGCGGCGGCCATCAAGTACAGGCCCCAAATTCCCAGCGCGCGCGTGACGATCTGCTGGCCTTCGAGCACCTCGCGAAAGCCCAGGCCAGTGACGCGCGCGAGGCCCCGCGCGACCTCGTCATACAGGGTGAACGACACGTGCGGATGCGCGGCCAGGATGTCGCGACTCAGCACCGCCGGGTCGCGCAGATGCTCCAGGATAGGGACGTAAATCTGGGTATCTTGTTGCAGCCAGGTGTGGCCTGGAAACTGAACCCACGTGAGCGCGGCGATGGCCAGAATCCCCGCTGCGTTCCTCGCTAACGGCGCGAGGTTCTTCATTGCGCGGGCGTCTTCTCCAACTGCTGCTTGATCCAGACGCGCGCGGGGTCCAGGCGCATGGCCTTCTCAAACGCCTGGCGCGCTTCGGCGTTATGACGCTCTTTGCGCAAGGCCAAGCCCAGCCATAAGCAGGCCTCGGCGGAGGCCGGGTCCAGGTCGGCGGCTTTCCGAAAATCCGGGATGGCCAGGGACGCACCACCGCCTAGCGCATCCGGCAGATAGTAGTTCCCCACGCCGCGGGCCAAGTACGCCTGCGACGATTTCGGATCGAGTTCCAGCGCCTTGTCGATGGCGTCGCGGGCCCGCTTGCCGTAGGAGAATGCAGAGAGCACGCTGGCCGGAACCACCTGCCCGCAGAGCGTGCCCAGGACACGATAGTATTCGGCGTTCCTAGGGCTGATGGCGATGGCGCGCCCGGCTGCCTGAATGCCGGATTCCGCGACACGCTGGGCCTGGCTCTTATCGCGCAACTCCAGCGAGACTTCGGCCAGATACGAAGAGGCCAGCGCCACGCGATACTGCGCATCCGCATCGTGGGGCGCCTTTTGCGCGGCCGCCGAAAGCTCGGAGATTTGTTTTTCGAGCGCGGCCCGGTCCTGGCGGTCGCGGTCGCTCTCCAGCGGGCCGGGCGCCGCCAACAGGGCAGCCATGAGGAAGATCGATCCCATCACCTCTATTACAGCGCAGCCGGGGAGCATTCGGCGCGCCTCGCGGTACTGGCTGCCGGCGGCTTGCAAGTGTTCTAATATTTGGTGAGGAGAAACCATGACCAGAAAATTGTTCTTTGGGGCGGGCGCCGCAGCCATCATTCTTGCGATGGCGTGCGCGACCGGTCTCTTTGCGGCCGACCCCACGCCGAAGACGGTGATCCACGTGATCAGCATCCAGTGGAAGTCCGGCGCAACGCCGGCGCAGATCGACAAGGCCATTAAGGGCGCCGAAGCGCTGCCTTCCGAGTACCCTGGCATCACGCGCGTGTGGACCAAGCCGATCAAGAAGCAGCTTCCGGAAGGCTACAGCCACGTCATCGTGATGGAGTTCGCGAGTGAGGACGCTCTCAAGAAGTACGCCGACAGCGCCGCGCAGAAGAAGTGGTACGAACTCTATATGCCGATCCGCGAGGAAAGCCGCACCAGCGATATAACCAACTAGCGCTCCACCTTGTCGCTATACCCCTTTTGCCGGAATTTGGCCGGTATGCTGGTCCCTTGTCGAACCGGACGTGCGGATTTGCCGGTCGGCGCAAACTGGGCCGATTAACAATCGGCCCGCAGGTTGCCAACTGTTGCCAACCTGCCCCACCACACAGCAGTTAGAATAAAATCGCCACCCGATGCTCGAACTACGATTGCCAGATCTCGAATCCGCCGCGCTGGCCCGCATCCAGGCCGCACGTTCGCCCCAGGATCCGGAGCAGGTAACGGTGGCCGGCATAACGCTCTTGAGCAATGTGGCGTTTCGCGTGACACAGTAACCTCGGGTTAATCGCCTGGGCCCTGCGCGGCCGCCGCATGGCACACTACACGCTATAATCTCAAAGAAGGCGCGGGTGGCATTTTGGAAGGCGAAGGCGTGGACAACAAAGCGGAAAAGGCGGCGCCGAAGTTCGATTGGGTAACCCAGCGGTTCCAATGTTCTCTACCGAACCTATTCCGGGCGCTCAGGTTAGACGTTGAAGAAGACGTTAAAATTCGCAACGGCCTGCGCCCCAATAATTCCCTTTATGAATTTTCGGTGGCGGAAAATGGCGACGACTTTACCGTTCTTCTGCAAGCCAAGGATGTACGGAGATCGGTAATATTCAGCCTTGCCGAGCACGCGATTTTGGTGCGGGATGGCGATGGCGGAAAGATGTTTGAGGTGACCCCGACCTTTAACGAGCAGGGCGAGTGCAAGCTGAATGTTAATGAGAAGGAGCGCGAATTGTGGCAGGTGCGACGGATGGCTCTTGAAGAGCTAATGTTTCGCGGCAATTAGGGACGAAGCATGCGTCCCGAAGAGCCGGGACCCGGCACGCAGAGTGCGTGCGCCAGACGGCGGGCATTACGGTTTGCGCTTCGATGGAGCCTTCGGCTTGGGATTTCAAGACTCCGGATCCGGTGGCGCTGCACCTGCGGGCGATGAATATGCTCTGCGATGCCATCAAGGAAAGGCTCCATGGCGATCGTGCCGCCATCGGTGGAAACCGTCCCAAGTGCGATTGGCCGGCAGTAGGTAGTGTGGCCGTGGGCACCGTCGAAAACCGCTGGAAGGCGGGCAATCCTGCCCGCAGCCGGCTTTCAGCCGGCTCTGGCCGCCTAAAAGGCGGCTGCGGCCAAGATTGGCCGCCCTCCAAGCAAATTTGCCCATCACACCTTAGTTAGAATGAAATCTCCACGCAATGCTCGAACTACAATTGCCGGATCTCGAATCCGCCGCGCTGGCCCGTATCCAAGCCGCATGTTCGCCCCAGGATCTGGAGCAGGTGCGCATCGAGGTGCTGGGCCGCAAAGGCTCGCTCACCCAAGCCGGCAAAGACATGGGCAAACTCCCGCCGGAGGACCGCGGGCGCATCGGCAAGCTGCTCAATGCCGCCAAGCAGAAGATCGAAGGGGCCTTCGAATCCCGCCAGCGCACGTTCGATGCGGAAGCCCTGGAAACCCGCCTCAACGCCGAATGGCTGGATCTCACGCTGCCCGCGCCCGGCCCGCAAATGGGGCATTTGCACCCCATCACCCAAATTCAATCGGAAATTGAAGACCTCTTCGTCTCCCTCGGTTTCGCCGTTCTCGACGGCCCCGAGGTGGAAGACGAATATCATAATTTCGACGCGCTGAACATCCCCGCCGACCATCCCGCGCGCGACATGCAGGACACCTTCTGGCTCACGGATGGCAACCTGCTGCGCACGCACACTTCGCCGGTGCAAGTGCGCGGCATGGAGCGTCTCGGGCCGCCGCTGCGCATGATCGCCCCCGGCCGCGCTTTCCGCAACGAAAACGTGGACGCCTCCCACGAGCACACCTTCTATCAGCTCGAAGGCATGATGATCGATCGGGAAGTCTCCGTGGCGCATCTGATCTACTTCATGAAGACGCTGCTCAGCGCCATCTTCAAGCGCGAAGTCACCGTGCGCCTGCGGCCGGGCTACTTCCCGTTCGTGGAGCCGGGCTTCGAGCTGGACATCCAATGCCTGATCTGCGGGGGTTTCGGTTGCCCGGTCTGCAAGCAGAGCGGATGGGTCGAGCTGTTGCCCTGCGGTCTGGTCAATCCCAACGTGCTGCGCAGGAGCGGCATCGATCCGGAGGAGTGGAACGGCTTCGCCTTCGGCCTGGGACTCACGCGCCTGGCGATGATGCGGTACGCCATTGACGACATCCGCTTGCTGCAAAGCGGCGATTTGCGTTTTCTACAGCAATTCTAAGCTAATGAAGTTCTCGTACAATTGGATTCGCGAATACGTCCCTGCGCTGGTTACGCCGGCCCGCCAACTGGAGCGCCTCATCACCATGCGCACCGCGGAATGCGAAGGCATCGAGGAGACCGGCGGGCTGCTGGCCCATGCTTGCGCCGCGCGCGTGGTATCCGTCGAATCGATATCGGGCAGTCACAACGTTAAGGCTGTCGTTCAAACGGCGTGCTACGCCGACAAGGTTGTGGTCTGCGGCGCGCCCAACTGCCGCGCCGGGATGTTCAGCGTCTACGTGCCCATCGGCAAGAAGGTCATTAACGGGGTGGAGAGCGACGGTATGCTGGCCAGCGGCGCGGAACTCGGCGTCAATCGCGATTCCGCCGGCATCATGGCACTTGCCAGCGATCTGGCGGGGGAACTCGGGGGCTGCGCGCCCGATAGCATTATCGAAGTCGACAACAAGTCCATCACCCATCGTCCCGACCTGTGGGGTCACTTCGGTATGGCGCGGGAAGTGGCCGCCATTCTGCGCCAGCCGCTCCGCGATCCGGTGCCCGCGTCGCTTATCCCCACCACGCCGGCGCCCATCCACGTCGACATCGAAGACCTGGATCTTTGCCCGCGATACAGTGCGCTGGTGTTCGACAACGTCACGGTCCAGCCGTCGCCGCTCTGGCTGCAGTACCGTCTCACGGCCATCGGCCTGAACCCCATCAACAATATCGTGGACATGACCAACTTCATCATGTCCGAACTGGCGCAACCCATGCACGCCTTCGATCGCGACCTGCTGCACGGCGATACCATCCTTGTGCGCCGCGCGCACGAAGGCGAATACTTCCTGGCGCTGAACGAGCAGGAGTTCACGCTGCGCGCGTCCGACCTAGCGATCGCCGACGCGCAGGGCGCGGTGGCCCTGGCCGGCGTAATCGGCGGCAAGCATAGCGCCATCGCCGCAGGCACTACCAGCATCGTGCTCGAAAGCGCCTGCTTCAATGCGGCCAGCGTGCGGCGCACCTCGTCCGCGCTGAAACTGCGCACCGACGCTTCGATGCGCTTCGAGAAATCGCAGGATCCGGCCAATACCGTGCGCGGACTGGCGCGGGCAGTCGAACTGCTGCAGGAACTTTCGCCCGGCATCCGCCTTGTTGGCGGTCTGGCGGACCAGCGCAAGGCGATTGCGCCGCCGCCGCCCATCCTGCTGCCCATGGATTGGCTGGTGCGCAAGCTCGGCAAAGACGTCGGCCCCGATGAAGTGCGGGATATCCTGCAGCGGCTGGAGTTCGGCGTCTCCCAAGCTGCAGCCGGCCACGCGCCGGGCGTGTTCGCCGTGACCGTGCCCTCCTGGCGCGCCACGAAAGATGTCTCGCTGAAGGACGATCTAGTGGAAGAGGTCGGCCGCATGATCGGGTACGATTCCATCGAACCCCGCCCGCCCGCTGTGCTGACCACCGTGCCGCCGGCAAATGAAGAGCGCGCCTTCCACCGGCGCGTGCGCGCAATCTTCGCCGATCAGGGCTTCACGGAAGTCTACAACTACTCGTTCGTGGCGGAAGCCGATGCGCGCGCGTTTGGGATGGAGCCGGCCGATCACGTCACGGTGGCCAATCCCATCGCGCCCAACCAGTCGCTGCTGCGCATGTCGCTGCTGCCCGAGTTGCGCGCCAACGTGCTGGAGAACAGCAAGCACTGCGACGCCTTCCGCATCTTCGAAATCGGCCGCGAGATCCACCAGCAGCCGCAAGGCCTGCCGCGCGAGACCCCGCACCTGGCCGCGGCGATCTATAGCAAAGATGGCGATGGCGCCGCAGGTCTGTTAGAAATGAAGCGCGCCGCGGAGTGCCTGATGCCCGGCGCGGAAGCTCGTCCCGCCGCCGCCCGCCCCTACGAGCATCCCGCGCGTGCGGCCGAAATCCATTGGCGCGGCGTCGTGGCCGGCCGCCTCTTTGAGTTGCACCCCTTGCTGGCCGAAGGCCGCACCGCCATGCTGGATCTGGATCTGCCGCTGGTGCAGGCTGCCGCGCCCAAAGCGCAGGGCTACACGCCCATCCGCCGTTATCCTTCGAGCGCCTTCGATCTTTCCGTCGTCGCACGCGACCGCGAACTCGTGGGCGACCTACGCGGCAACCTGGCTGCGCTAGCAGGACCGCTGCTGCAATCGATCGTTTACCAGCGCCAGTATGCCGGCCCGCCGCTGGCCGAGGGAACCAAGAGCGTGTCGTTCCGGCTGACCCTCGGCTCGCAGGAGCGCACGCTGTCGTCCGAGGAGGTGGCCGAAATCCGCGCCCGGCTGATCGATGGCATGCGCGCGCAGGGCTACGATCTGCGGCTGTGAGCACCCGCCGCACACAGCTAGGGGGGTGGGTGGATCGCCGGGTGAGCCGCCGGCAGAGTTGCCGCTGGTGCCGCGGCGAGGTCCCCAAGGGACGTTTCACCTTCTGCTCTGACGCGTGCGTGCATGCGTGGAAATTGCGCACCGATCCGGGTTACTTGCGCGCACAGGTCTTTCTGCGCGACCGCGGCGTTTGCGCGCAGTGCGGCCTGGATACCGAAGCCCTGCGCAAGGACAAACGCAAGCTGGACTACGCCGCGCGCCGCCAATTTGAGAGGTATTGGGGACGACGCCGCCACCTGTGGGACGCCGACCACATCGTGCCCGTGGCGGAAGGCGGAGGCGAATGCGACCTTGCCAACATGCGCACGCTCTGTCTGAATTGCCACCGCGAAGCTACTGCCGCGCTGTTGAAGCGCCGTGGCGCACGCACCCTGCGTGCCGCGCCGGCACTCGTGCCGACGCCTGCCGACCTTTAGTCAAAAGCCGCGGTGGTTGCCGCGCCGTGTGCCAGAAATACCAGAAAGTAGACCACCCGGTCAAGCGACGCAAGCAGAGAAATCCGACATCAACAGCCACTATCGGCACGGGGTGACTCCGCAAGTTTGCGCCGATTGACAATCGGCGCGCAGGTTGGCAACAGTTGGCAACCTGCCCCACAGGCTGACCTACTTCCTCTTCCGCACTTCTCCGGCCAGCGTTCCGTCCCATGTAGCGTCGCCCTGCGCCAGGTACTTGCCCAACTTTTCCCAGTCCTCGCGCGTAATGCCATTCTGGTCCCACACCACGCGGCCGGTGCGAAGAGTCAGTTCGCAAACCAGCTTGCGAGTGCCCTGCAAGCGCGCGCCGTAGGTGTCGACGAATCCGAAATGCCCTTGCTCCACCCGCAGCACCGCCACATCCGCCGCCGCCCCCACGGACAAGTTGCCTAGTTCTTCGTGCCGGATCTCGCGCGCAGGCGTCCAGGTCGATCGCAGGATCACTTCTTCGAGCGGCATGCCCATGTTCAGGAATTTCGACATCACGTTGAGCATATCCTTCATCCCCGCGTTCATGCTGCCGATGTGCAGATCGGTCGAGATGGAATCCGGCCCGAACCCCTGCCGCATGGCCGGCGCCGCCTGCCGGAACAGGAAGCTGCCGCCGCCATGCCCCACATCGAAGATCACGCCGCGGCGGCGGGCTTCGAAAAGATACGGCAGAATTCGGCCGTCATCGCCCAGGATCGGCACCCAGCCCAGATACGTGTGCGTGTAGATGTCCCCAGGGCGCAGTTTCTTCAGCACCAGATCCTGGAACGGGCGCTCCGGCCGGAACGTTCCGAAGTCCACCATCACGGGGATATTCGCCAGCGTCCCCGCCTCCACGGCGCGCTCCACCGGGGTCCACTCGGGACCCGCGTAGTGCGCCGTCTTGATGCCCACGATGGTGTCCTTGTAGCGCGTGGCCATTTCGGCCGCGGCTTTGGCGTCCATTTCCGAGAGATCCTGCTCCGGCGCGCCCGCCATGCCCTTTCCCACGATGTTCAGGAAGGCCAGCACGCGCGTCTTGGCGCGATCGATCACGCGGTCTTTGAAGTCCGGGAAATTGCGCCAGCCGGAGCTGCCCGCATCCGCGACCGTGGTCACACCCGAACGGAAAGTGAAGCCATCGGGGTAGACGCTGTTGTCGCCGTTGTATGCGCCGCGCTGCCCGGTGCCGGCATAAACGTGCACGTGCATGTCGACAAGGCCGGGAACGACATACAGGCCGGAGACATCCACGATCTTGGCGGCTTTGGCGCCCGGAATATCGGCGGCGACGGCCGCGATCTTGCCGCCCGCAACAGCTACGTCCAGCATCGCGCTGGTATGGCTCTTGCCGTCGATGACGCGGCCCCCCTTGAGCAATAAATCGTACGGTGTTTGCGCGAAGATTGTGGGCACAAGCAAAAAGGCCAACGGTAACTTCATGCGGCCATTATAGTGGAGGGCGGGGTTTCCGCTCCCTCTCGAAGCTCCACGCGGTCGAGACGATGTCGCGCACGTCCGCATACCGCGGCGACCATCCCAACACTCTCCGCAGCTTGTCCGCATTCGCCACCAACGCCGGCGGATCGCCCTCGCGCCGCGGACCTAACACATACGGCGCCTTGCGCCCGGTCACTTCCTCCACGCTGCGAATCATCTCCAGCACGGAATGCCCGCTGCCGGTGCCCACGTTGAACTGGCCGGACGCGCCGCCCGCCAACAGCGCCTCCAGCGCCAGAATATGCGCCTCCGCCAGATCGTTCACGTGAATATAATCGCGAATGCAAGTGCCGTCCGGCGTGTCGTAATCGCCGCCAAACACGGAGAACGGCTCACCGATAGCCACCGCCCGCAACATCAGCGGGATCAAGTGCGTCTCCGGATCGTGCTCCTCTCCGAGGCCGCCCTCGGGGTCCGCTCCGCAGGCATTGAAGTAGCGCAAACAGACGCTGCGCAAGCCGTGGATCGAATCGAACCACTGCAACATGGTCTCCACCATCACCTTCGATACGCCGTACGGATTCACCGGCGCAATCGGAAAGCTCTCCGGAATCGGCGACGCGTGGGGAATGCCATAGACCGCGGCCGTAGAGGAGAACACCAGATGCCTCACGTTCGCCCGCAACATGGCCGTGAACAGCGACAGCGAGCCGCCCACATTGTTGTCGAAGTACATCTCCGGTACGCGCATCGATTCGCCCACCGCGATATAAGCAGCGAAATGAATCACGGCGTCGTGACCCGCCAGCACATCGGCCATTTCATCGGTCTGCTGCACGCGCAATTGGTGGAACGCGCTGCCCGCTTCCACGTTGCGGCGGTATCCCCGCGACAGATCGTCCACTACGGTTACCGCATACCCGCGCCGGCGCAGCAGCCGGGCGGTGTGCGCCCCGATATAACCCGCGCCGCCCGTCACCAAAATTCGTCGTTTGCCCACGATTCGATTGTAGTCGCGTGACGGCGGTTCCAGGGGATCCGCGCAGACTAGGGGAACTGCCCACTGAGAGGCCAATGTGACGAGTGATCGGCATTGACTCGACAAGCCCCTTGTAAACATTGTGATACGGAAAGCACCACCGACCGGTCGCCGCGCCGTACCCCCAGCGTGTACGGATCGTAGATTTCGGCTTTGTCCTTGGGGGTAATGCCTGATATACTGGCGCGCTCTACAACGTCGGTCCGCTGGATGCCAGCGTGGATTGACCCGGCGCCGGCACTACGGCATGAGTAGGCAGGGGGCCTAGCGTCCCCATGAGTGGGGACGCGGCACGCACGAGTGCGTGCGCCACGTCAGGCCTTCACTTTATTCGCGAATTTGTGGCGGAATTTTTGAACTTTGGGGGCCACTACGTATGAGCAGTAGGGCTGCTGCGGATTGTTGGCGAAGTATTCCTGATGATAGTCTTCGGCGATATAGAACGCGGATGCCGGCGCGACTTCGGTCACGATGGGATCGTGGAAAGCTTTGGCGGCCGTCAGTTCGCGAATCACTTGTTCGACCGTCGTGCGCTGCTCGTCCGAGTGATAGAAGATGGCGGAGCGGTACTGCGTCCCTGCATCGTTGCCCTGCCGGTTGAGAGTGGTCGGATCGTGAATGGCGAAGAAGACTTCCAGGATGTCGCGGAAGGAAACCACATCGGGATCGAAAGTGACTTGCGCCACCTCGGCATGGCCGGTGCGGCCAGTGCAAACATCGCGATAGGTGGGATTCGGCTGACGGCCGCCCATGTATCCGGACTCCACGGAGAGCACGCCTTCCATGTCGTCATAGACAGCTTCCAGGCACCAGAAACATCCCCCGGCGAGCGTGGTGGTTTCGCGTTTGGACATGGTCTTAGGGTAGCGCACCGGTGGCGGCTTCGATTTCCACCTTGTCGCCCACGTGCAGGAAGGTAGTGCTGGGATTCTTGATTCCCCACTGCACATAAGGGATGCTGAAGCTCGTCTTGGCGGACGCCTGGCCATTGTTCATCCGCACCTGTACAGGAAGTGTAATCTCATGCGTAGCGCCGTGGATGCGAAACACTCCGTGCACCTGGATCTGCGACGCGCCTTGCGGCGCCACCGCGCCATCCACGCGATCCGGCGTGAAGACGATCTCCGGATATTGGGCGCTTTCGAGAATCTCCCGGTGCATGCGGCGGTCGCGCCCATCGCTGCCGCTGTCGCCGCTGGCGGCGTCCACCACCACTTCGCCGGAGATCTTGCCGGTGGCCGGATTGAAGCGGACGGCGCCGTGCTTCAGCTTGAAGCTGCCGTGCACCGTATGCAACGTGGCGGACAGCTTGAATTGCACGGTGGTGTGGGCGGGGTCCGGATTCAGGACGATTTCCTGGCCCCGAGCGGCGGCGCAAACGGCCAGCGCGGTCAGGAGAATGTTGGAGCGCATAGGTGGCAGGATAGCAGCGTTTGAAAGATGCGCGGCTGGGCGGCCATGGCCCGGAACGCGGGCGTGCGGAGCCAAGCGCGCCGATCCATGGTGAGCATCAGCTTGGACATCAGCGTGGGGGGGCGGGCCAGGCGGCGGTGCGCGGCCTGGTAACGCGCGAGATCTCCGGATGCCAGGCTATCGGCCAGCGCGATGGCCTGGTGGAATGAGAGACACAGCCCTTCGCCGGTGATGGCATCGACTGAACCGGAGGCGTCGCCGATTAGCGCGACATTGCCGCGATAGACGCGAGGGAGGCTGCGATTGGCCGTGACGGCGCCGCGCTCCGTCGTGGCGCGCGGCGCGTGCGTGAGGCGCGCGGCAAGTTGCGGAAACTGCGCCAGAGCTTCATCCAGGCGCAAGTGGGGATTGCGGGAAATGAGCGCGGCGCAAACCTCCCGCGGGCCGATCGGCGTGACATAGATCTGACAACCCGCGCCCCAGTGCAATTCCATGTATTCGCTCCAGGGCGCGACCCGATAGTGTATGCGGAAGCCGAAACGCTGGCTGGTTGGCGGCTCGACGGCAAGCCCGGACCAGCTTCTGACGCGGGAATGAAACCCATCTGCGCCGACGATCCAACGCGCGGGGATGGTGCCGCCCGCGACGCAGACGCCGTCAGGGCAGATGCTGCCAACTGGCGTGCCCCACAACATGTGCACGCCGACGGCGGTTGCGGCTTCGACCATGCTGGAATGCAGGACGGTGCGGCGAATACCTAGCCCCGCGGCACCCGGCGTCGGCAGGAGTGCGTGCGCCACGTCCGGAAACGCGGATTCGACGGAGACGCCGCGATCCACGAATCGAATGCCGCGGAAGGGCTGCGCATCGGCGGCGTCCAGCGTAACGCCGAGACTGCGCAGTGCGGCCAGACCGTCGGGCATCAGCCCTTCGCCGCATACTTTGTCGATGGGTGGGCGCGCGCCATCCGCAAGTGTGACATTCAGTCCCTTGCGGCGCGCGGCGATAGCGGCCGCGAGGCCGGCCGGTCCACCTCCAATAACGAATACGTCAGTGGGCTGCAAGACCAGCATACGGCTACCGGCGCGAACGGGTTCCGGTCAGGACTGTTAATTCAGGCGTTAGCTCAAGCCGGCCAGGTATTGAAAGCTTTTGCGCAGCGATTCGATTGGATCGGCGGGCGTCTCGTCCTGTTCGACGAAGTAATGCTTCACACCAGCCTGCTTGGCGGCGCGGATGACTCCTGGGATATCGACGTCGCCGTCGCTGAGATCGTGAAACGCGGTGCGGGGAATATTCTCGTTGAAGCGCTGCTCGGTGCCGGTCGCGACATTCTTCAAGTGCACCAGCGGGATGCGATCGCCATATTGTTTCAGAATGCCGACCGGGTCGACGCCCGCCACGCGCGCCCACATGACATCCAACTCGAGGCTGACCAGCTTCGGGTCGGTGGTCTTCATCAGGACATCGAGCAACCTCCCATCCGGCGTGGGCTGGTATTCGAAAGCGTGATTGTGATAGCAGAGGCGCATGCCGGCTTTGTCGGCCAACTCGCCGGCGGTGTTAAGGGTTTGGCCCAGCTTGCGAATCATCTCGATGCCGCCGCGATCGCGCGGGTCGATCCAGGGGCAAACCACGTATTCGAAGCCGTGCTTCTTCGCATCGTCGAGCGCGGCCGGCAGCTTCTCCGGCTGGTGGATGAACACCTGGGCGTTGAGATGCACGCTAACGGCCTTCAGCGAAGTCTGTTTCAAACTGGGCCAGATGTCGTCGAGGTGGTCCGCGGTGCATTCCACTTCGCGATAGCCGATCTGCTCGATGGCGCGCAAGGTTTCGAGCGGCTTGCCGGGCAGGACACGGCGGACGGTGTAGAGCTGCACGCCGACTACTGGGAGAGCGCCGGCATGGAGCGAAGCGGCCGTGGCCACGGCGGCGGTGGATAGAAACGAACGGCGGGAGATGAAGGGCATGTTCATATGGTATAGCGTATCGCTCCCTTACGGTCGCGGCTCAGTAGCGCGGCGGCTCGGAAAGTGTCTTCGAGAGCGCCCGGAAAAACTCGACCGGCGTCGCAATCCGCAGGCCGGTCCGCCCCGCGACGGCAGCCGTGCTGGCGATTGCGGAGAGAAGCACTCGAACATCGGGTGCATGACGAATCAAATGGCGGACCGCATTCACCTCCGCTTGACCCGGAAAGGGCGCTACCTCCGGCTTCATCAACGCCATCAAATGAGCGTAGCGACCCAGTACCCGATTCGCGTCGCCGTATTCAACGCCGCCCAAGCGGACCAGAAGGGTTTTCGATCTCCTCGCGCACGGCCTGCCGGAGAACCAGCCGGCAAATCCGCGCTGCGCATAGCGAGAGGACGGCTTTATCCAGCCCCAGATTGAAATTATGCCCGCCGTCAAGACATTGGAGTCGAGGAAAATCCGGGTGCGCTTCCCTTGGCTCAACGACTCTTCCTGCGTCGCGTTCGGTCGAGTTCCGGCCCCGCCAACTCAGGGTATCGGCGAGAGAAGACGCGCCGGCGCGCCGACGGTAATGTGTTCAGCAGGTCCGCCGGGACAAGTTGCCGCCTCTCCAACACGGACGCGATGGACTGGCAGAGACTCCGGAACCGGGGGTGCTCAGGGATCAATAGAAGGCCTTCTCCAATCCGCAGCACGGCGACGGGACCACCGGGAGATGGGACCATGTTTATATGGTGTAGCTAAACCGCTCCAGGCGTCGGCACGAGTGCCGACGCGGCACGCCACGGGCGTGCGCCACGTTATTCGCTGCGTAGCGCGGCGACCGGATCGATGCGCGTGGCGCGCAGTGCGGGAATCCATACGGCGAGCAACGCCACCGCGCTGAGCAGAACGGGCACGGCGGCGAATATCAGCGGATCCCAGGCCTTGACGCCGAACAGGAAGTTCGCCAGGAAGCGCGTGAGACCGAATGCCGCGGCCTCGCCGGCGATCGCTCCGGCCAATGCCAGCCGCATGCCCTCGATCACGATGGCGTTGCGCAGGCGGCCCGGCGCTGCGCCCAGCGCCATGCGGATGCCCAATTCTTGTGTGCGCTGCTGGACCGAATAAGCCATCAATCCGTAGATGCCGATGGCGGCGAGCAGCAGAGCGGCGCAACCGAAGATGCTCAGCAGCGTCATATTGAAGCGCTCGCGCGCGGTGGAACCCGACACGACTTCCTCCATGGATCGCACGCTCGCCACCGGCAAGCCGCCGCTCGATTCCCGCAACTCGCGCTCGATGGATTCGCGCAGCGCATGCGGCGCCACACGCGTGCGCACGATCCACGCGATGGTTGAGGCGCGGTTGGCGAGGGCCGTGATGCCATCTGTTACCTGCGCGGTGGGCACATACACCATTGGCTGCGGATCGCGATTCAGTCCGTAATCGTGGACATTGCCAGCCACGCCGACGATCTGGCGGGCGGGTTCTTCAAACTCGGGGCCGTAGCCCTGGCCGAGGACCACGCGTTCGGCCATCGGGAATTTGCGCGCGAAGGCTTCGTTGACGATGGCTACGCGCGCGGCGGCTTGGTCGTCGCGATCCGTGAAGGCGCGTCCGCGCAGGATTGGGATTCTGAAGATATCGAAATAACCGGGTGAGACGGCCATCCAGCCTCGGCCATCGTAGCGCGCACTCGCGGATGGGCGGCCCACGATGTTATAGGGAATGCCGAAGACGCCTTCCAAAGGTAAGTTGTAACTCGCGCCGGCGCGGGCCACCGAGGGCAGAGCCTCGATGCGCCGCACGGCGTCGGTAACCAGTTGGTTCACATCGGATGTCGTCCGGAAGCGCGAGCTGGCCAGCGACATTCGCATAGTCAGGATGTTATGGCGGTCGAAACCCGGATCAACTGCGTTCAAGGCGGCGAACGTGCGAATCAGCAGCGCCGCTCCGATCAACAGCACCAGGGCCAGTGCTACTTCGCCGGCCACCAGCAGCGCGCGGGTCTTCCTTTGATGGAGGCTGGCGCCGGAACGTCCGCCGCCCGCTTTGAGAGCGGCGGTCAGATCGGCGCGCGAAGCGCCCAATGCGGGGATGAGTCCAAACAAAACGCCGGTCGCGAGCGAAACGATGGCGGTGAAGGCCACCACGCGCCAGTCCATGGCGACCGCCGCGCCATGTTGTCCGATGCGCGGGATATCGCCGGGGTTAGCGGCCAGCAGCGCGCGCACGCCCGCGAGTCCGAGTGCGAGTCCCAGCGCGCCGCCGAGCACGGAGAGCACCACGCTCTCGGTGAGCAGTTGGCGAACGATGCGGCCGCGTCCTGCGCCGATGGCCGCCCGGATGGCGATTTCGCGCCGGCGTCCGGTGGCGCGCACCAGCAGCAGATTGGCGACGTTGGCGCAGGCAATCAGCAGCACGAAACCGACGGCACCGGCCAGCACCAGCAGAGACGGGCGCACGTCGCTGACAATGGCGTCCTGGAACGGCTGGATGGCGAAGCCGTCGCGCGGTCCCATGATGTTGGGGAAGTTGCGGCGAAATTCGCCGGCGGCGAACTGCAGTTGCGCGTTCGCCATACCCAGCGTGACGCCGGGCTTCAGGCGCGCGACCACGTTGAAGTATTGGGCGTGGTCTGTGGTGGCAGGATCGATTTGAAATGGCAGCCAGACATCGGGAGGTGTATCGAGTTCGGTGTTGAAGGCGGGACCAACGATTCCCACGACGGTATAAGGCACGCCGCTGAGCGAGATGGTTTTGCCGGCCATTTGCGGATCGCCTGCAAAGCGGCGCTGCCACAATCCGTAACTGAGGACGACGACGCGGGGGCCGTTGGGGCGATCTTCATCCGCATTGAAAGTGCGGCCCAGTGCGAGGGTCGCGCCGAAGAGGCGGAAGTAATCTGCCGAGACGCGAATGCCGTGGATCTGTTCGGGGAATGCACCGCCGGTCAGGTTCAGGCCGGCGCCGCGGTATTCGTAGGCGGAGACATCCTGGAAAGCGGCGGTCTGGCGGCGCAGCGCGTTGAACTTGGTGGCCGAAGCGCCATAATTAGGGCCGGCAGGCGTCGTCTGGAAGAACAGGACGATGCGATCGGCGGCGGGGTAGGCCAGCGGCTTCAGCAGGACGGTGTTGACGACCGAGAAAATGGCGGCGTTCGCGCCGATGCCGAGTGCCAGCGCGGCCAGAGCGGTGGCGGCGAAGGCGGGCGTCTTCCGGAGCGCACGGAGGGCGTAGCGGATGTCGTGCAGGAAGGACTCGACGGAGTGCACAGCTTCATTCAGCATGCGCGATTGCGGTGGCATGGGGCAAGGCGGATGCGCCGGTTTTCTCGAGGCAGCAACGCTTGAATTTCATGCCGCTGCCGCAGGGGCATGCCTCGTTGCGTCCGGTTTTGGCGCCGGAAGACGGGGAGGACGCAGCGGATGTGCCGGGCTGGGGCGGATCGGAGGCGTGGGTTGGGGATTTGGGTTCGCTTCGTATCGGCGCGGATTCGACAGGAATTTGTGCATTTTTGTGCTCGATTTCCGTTATTTCGGCTGCCGGTGTCGCATTTTGTAGCGCGGGCAAAGCGGCGGTAGCCCTGTCGATCATGGCGAGGGCGGCTTTTAGACGCACATTTGCCGGTACGGCCGGATCGGCGAGCATGCCGCGGATCGCAGCGTGGGATTCGGCGGCGAGGGATTCGGCTTGCTCCCGGTAAAATTGCGCTTTGTCGTATTGGGCGTAGGACATGGCTTGACGGAATTCCGGCAAACAAAGCCAATTGGCTACGGTGTTGCGATGAATTCCAGCAGCTTCGGCGGCGGCGCGGGCGGTGGAGCCAGTGGCGATCAGCGCCAGGACTTGTTGTTGCGTGGACGTCAGGTCGCGAATTGGCGACATAGAGTCTCCTTCGACTTCAGGAAAGCATGGGCGAGCGCGGTTGGCGGGGGGCGAAGGCGGCAACTGGTTGACGTGGAAGGACGAATAAATTTGGGTGGCGTGTGTTTGGCGCATGGTCCGCCCTGCGCCACTTAGGAAAGAGCGGGTCCAGGGGGACCCGCTCAGACCAGGGGGTCTGCCCCACTAATTATGCAGCATTTT
>Ga0302324_100001153_pt1 | contig 64931 bp, 58 predicted proteins | sample Palsa_T0_1_FD_201949 | JGI IMG/M metagenome (GOLD analysis project Ga0302324, IMG submission 201949) | Peat permafrost microbial communities from Stordalen Mire near Abisko, Sweden - Palsa_T0_1 | ecosystem: Environmental > Terrestrial > Soil > Palsa > Peat permafrost | place: Sweden: Abisko...
AACCTGTCTTCGCTAAATTTATTCTGCTCACTGACTTCCGCCCTATTCTCAGCTCAGTACCGTTTTCGACAGACGGCCCTGAAAAGGCTGGCGTCGGCGGTTCGATTCCGTCCCTGGCCACCACGTTTTCAAACACTTACAGCCACACCGGCCCCTTCGCTTAGAAGCACGCGGCCCGCTCCCCGCCATGTCCTTGGTTAATCCTGCACGGCACTTAAGCCGATAAGAGTCCTTAAGTGAAATTTCGCGCCAAACTTCTGCTCACGTTCCTGGTAGTCGGGCTGTTGACTAACGGGATCTCGCTCGGCATGCTGTTCTACCTGGCGCGCCAGTCCCTCTACGATTTCTACCGCGCGAAACTGTTGTCGGTCACGGTCTCGGTCGCCACCATGATCGACGCCGAGAAGTTGAAGGCCGTGCAAACATCAGCGGACGCCCAGACGCCGGCGTATGCCGAGCTGCGCGATATGCTGCGCAACGTACGCAATGCGAATCGCCGCAAAGATACCTATTTCGAGCGCATGTTCACGGTAATGCGGTCGAGAAACGATCCGAGCGTCCTGCTCTTCGGCGTCGATTCCGAGGAGCGGCCGGAAAACCACGGGCACCTCGGCGAAGTCTATCGCGCGGGTACCCGGCAAGGGATTAACATCGACGAAACGAAGGTGGATGATTACTTCGTCCAGGACGAGTTCGGCACCTTCCTTCGGGCGCATGCGCCGGTTCGCGATCGAGCGGGAAAAATCATCGGCGCCGTGGTGGTGGCCTCCTCGGTGAACTGGGTGGAATCGAGACTATGGCCGATCGCTGAAAGCGCCCTGCTGGCATTGCTACTGGCGGCGGGAATCACTATACCGGTGGTGTTCTTTATAAGCCGCCGAGTGAGCAAGCCGCTGAAGGAACTGCACACCGCCGTGGAAGCGATCGGGAACGGCATTTTCGATACTCGCCTCGAAGTATCTTCACGCGATGAATTTGGGTCCGTGGCAAAAGCCGTCAATGCCATGGCCGCGGGACTGGGCGAACGGGATCGCGTCAAAACTGCCTTCGCCCGCTACGTATCGCATCAGGTGATGGATTCCATTCTCGATTCGAAAGTGGATAACCTCCGCGGCGACCGCCGCCGCATCACTGTCTTGTTCTGCGACATTCGAGGCTTCACCACCATTTCCGAAAAGCTCCCGCCCGAGAAAGTGGTCCAGTTGCTGAATGAATACTTCGAGAAAATGGTGGAGGTTGTCTTCCGCAACAAAGGCACGCTGGACAAATTTATTGGTGACGGCATGATGGTGATCTTCGGCGCGCCTGAGGACGACGATTACCAGGAGATGAACGCTCTCAAGGCCGCCATGGAAATGCAGCGCGAACTCTTCAGCGTGGCTGAAAAATGGAAGCCGGAAGGTTTGAATCTGCGGATCGGAATCGGCATCAATTCCGGCCCCGCCATCGTGGGTAACATCGGATCGTCGCGGAGGATGGAGTATACGGCCATCGGCGACACTGTAAACCTGGCCTCGCGGCTGGAGTCGGCTACCAAAGAGCTGGGCGTGGGGATCTTAATCAGCGAATACACGCACAATGCGCTCCGCGGATCGTTCCAGTTCAAGAACATGGGCGCGGTGCAGGTGAAAGGGCGGGTCGACCCCGTGCTGGCTTACTCGGTGGAGGAAGAACCGGCGCCGAAGATTGAACTGGAACTGGTCGCGAAATAGCCTACTGGCCCGGTGCACGGTACCGCATTTTCACTTCGAGCGCCTTGTCGACTTCCTCGACCGTCAGCAGAGGTGTTGTTCGTACCCGGACCGCGCCAGATCCTGCAGTATTCAAACCCACAGCCGCCGCAGTGATGTTGTCGGGAAGATCGAGAATGATGATAACATCGTCGTGGCCGAACGCGTAATAAAACGCCTCGACTCTTCCCCCGACGGCCCTGACCGCCTCTTGCACATCGGCCCGCCGGCCCGACGCGGAGTCTCCCACAAGGCCCTGAATTCCCTCCGTGGTATAGGAAGCCTGGATCAAATACTTGGGCATTTTCAGCCCTCCTTTCCCGTGCCAGCTTCAACGACGTACAGTTGACCGATTTTAGCCTAACGGTCACTTGTATTTGTTCCAGTGGGTGGTGATTTCCTGGACCACCGTATTGCCGACGCGCCAGGCGGATTCGAGCGCGGGCAGGTAGCCGGCGTATTGTCGTCCCGCGTTGCGGGCTAGATTTTCCGCGGCGGTCATGCCGGGAGGGGGTTGATCGAAGTCGCTGGCGGTACGCAGGACCAGGATGCGATTCCAATCCACACGGCTGGCTTTGGCCAGCATCTGAAGCGAAGAGAGCGTGCCGGTGTCCTCCATCCCGGTGGTGACGTAGTTGCCTTTGCCGCCGGTGTGATACTCAACCCACTGTTGGGCCCATTCGCTCATTTTGACGCCGGTGAAGAAGGTGCTGGACGAGATCGTATCGCCCTTCAGCACGAAAGGAGGACGGCGGGCGTTGGCGGAAGTGTACGCGGCGCGGTCCTTCTGCATTTCGGGGGTGTCGGCGAGGTCCACGTGCTCGGTCAGATGGAAAGCCCAATCGGTGAGCGCGGCATTCAGATGATACATCTCACCCGAGTCGGCGCGCGGGAGTTCGTAGGGCTTGGACTTGCCTAGGGGTACGAAGCCGGTGGGCCAATCGGCGGGGATCTCGCGGCCGTCGATTTCGTAGCCCAGGTCGCCGTCCACCACCCATTCGGCCCACGCGGCCGAACCGAGCGATGCATCCGCGGGATCGACGCCGGCGATGCCCGCCACAATCCAGTAGGCTTTGCGCAGATCGAAGCGCGGGTCGAGACCCAGAGCCATGATGCTGCCGGCGGATTTGGCCGTCCCCACGCCAGTGAGCACGGCGAGGACTCCATCGCGATTCATGCGCAGATCGTGGTAGGCCTGGGGAAACGGAAGGATCTGGTCGAGATGATTGCGTTCCACCCAATACTGCAGTTCGCCGGGTCGGTCACCCGTGTCGGCGCCCGCTTCGAACATGGTCACAATCACGACTTTGATCGGGATCGGCGGAGCTTTGGATGAATTGGCGCCCAGGCCGGTGGCCGGTGTGGAAAGGACGCCAAGAATACCGAGGAGCAGGGCCGCTACGTTGCTTCGCATGAGCCATGGTAGCCGAAGCGGCGCGTGCGGCGCCTGCCCGATTCGTTTTCAGTTCCGGTAATCTTACGCGGCCTTCGCCGCGGTTCCGTGCGGATCGATGACGAACTTTTTCGCCACGCCCTTGTCGAAATCCTGATAGCCCTGCGGCGCTTTGTCCAACGAAATGATGGTGGCATTTACCGCCTTCGCGATATGCACCTTGTCATGCAGAATGGCCATCATCAGTTGGCGATTGTATTTCAGGACCGGGCACTGGCCGGTATGGAACGAATGCGACTTCGCCCAACCGAGTCCGATGCGGATCTGGAGGTTGCCGACCTTCGCGTTGGCATCCACGCCGCCCGGATCGCCGGTGACGTACAGGCCGGGGATGCCGATTTGCCCGCCCGCGCGCGTGATCTCCATCACGGAGTTGAGCACCGTGGCGGGCTGCTCCTTGGCTGCGTCATGTCCGTGGCCGCGAGCCTCAAACCCGACGCAATCCACCGCCGAATCTACTTCCGGAGTTCCCACGATTTGCGCGATCTGATCGGCCAGCGACGCATCCTTCTTCAAATCGATGGTTTCGCAACCGAAGCTCTTGGCCTGCGCCAAGCGCTCCGGAATCATGTCGCCGACAATCACCACGGCCGCGCCCAACAGATGGCAGGATGCCGCGCAGGCCAATCCAACCGGCCCAGCGCCCGCAACATAAACGATCGATCCTGTTCCCACGCCCGCGGTAACAGCGCCGTGGTATCCGGTTGGGAAAATGTCCGATAACATGGTCAGATCTTTGATCTTGGCCAGCGCCTTTGCTTTGTCGGGGAACTTGATCAGATTGAAATCGGCGTAGGGAACCAGAACATAATCCGCCTGGCCGCCCACCCATCCGCCCATGTCCACGTACCCATAAGCGGCTCCAGGACGCGCCGGATTCACCGTCAAACAGATTCCGGTTTTGCCTTCCCTGCAATTGCGGCACCGCCCGCAAGCAATGTTGAACGGAACAGTGACGATGTCCCCGATGTTGAGGAATTCGACGTCGCTGCCTTTCTCGATCACCTCGCCCGTGATCTCGTGTCCCAGCACCAAACCGGCTGGAGCGGTCGTCCGACCGCGCACCATGTGCTGGTCGCTGCCACAAATATTCGTGGTGACGATCTTTAATATGACGCCGTGATCAATCTTCTTGCCCGCCGGGTTCTGCAACTTCGGGTAGTCGATGGATTGAACCTCGACTTTGCCCGGCCCCAGATACACTACTCCTCGATTACTTGCCATAAAAATCTCCTTTCGACTTCTTGGTCAAAATTAGAATGCCGCTGCGCCCGCTTCGGCAACCGCGTGGTCCTGATCGCCCGAGCCGCCGCTGACACCGATCGCGCCTACAACCTTTCCGCCTTTCTTCAGCGGAATGCCCCCGGCGAAGATCATGATCTTGCCGTTGTTGGAAGCGTGGATCCCGAAGAACTGTCCACCCGACTGCGAATGAGTGGCCAAGTCCTTGGTCGCGATATCGAATGCGCGCGACGTGTAGGCTTTCTTCTGCGAAATGTCGATACTTCCGATCCATGCCCCATCCATGCGGACATGAGACACTAAGTTGCCGCCTTCGTCCACCACGGCAATGTTCATGGGCTGTCCAATTTCCGCGGCCTTCTTTTCCGCCGCGGCAATCACGCGCCGTGCATCTGCTAAACTCGCCATCGTCTCTCCTTAGCTTGTATGGAAATTATGTTTTGCCTTATTGGCCTCAGCAATTATACATCAGGCAAATTTCACCTACGTAGAATTCAATGGATTCACTTGCATGCAGCATTTCTACCGCTCGCATCACTTGCTTTGCGCATCAGAAGGGGAGCACTTTCCAGATTCGCACCGGTTGTTCTCTTCGCAAACTTGTTCGAGAAGCTTCCAGGTGGGATGCAACTTCATTTGAAACTCTTGCGACCACGGTTTAGTAAACAGCTTTGAATCGTCGATCGTGATTTCGTAGGACACCGTAGCGGCGTCGATATGCCGGAGGCGTTCGACGGTGTGAAGAGCGTCGCTATGCCATTGATTGCTGGCTGCCAGGGTCCACTCCCGTAAACCAATCGTATCGATCACCAAAGTGCCTCCATCCCACTTGGCGACGGCGTCTCCCATGAACGTGGAATCCACATCCGCGGGATGGGGCTTGCCGATGGGTATCACGCGGAAGAAATGCATGTATTCATACAGGAAGACCACCGTGTCCGGGGTCTGAACAATCTGTTGGGCATAGGGAGCCAGAGCTTCCCGCGGGTGGCCATCCGGCAGGCAGAGCTCGGTCGGGTCGTCGTGGCGAACGTCCCCTGTGGGCGCCTGCCGGAATTTCGTTTCCGCGCCCGGGATAAGAGGCGACATCCGGCGGGGATCGAAGTTTGTGACCACTGGCGTATCAGTGTCGTTGGGTCCGACGTTATGAGCAAAAGCGGGGCCGGCCCATACGCCGTTGAAATTCGGCTTGCCGTCCGGCATGCGAGGAATCTTTGTCTGCCCCACGCAAGGCAAGACCAAGACAACAATGGCTGCGGGAAAGGCGGCTGCGGGAAAAGCCCATGCCACGGAGGAGCGCGTTCTCATTTTCTACTTGGCCCCATTCGGGGCTGGCGTTGCAAGTTCCGCGGGCCGAAGCGCCTGATCCTGTCCGATTAAAGCATCGCGCCCATCAGCGAATGTCACGATGTTTCCGGACGCGTTGTTCGAGCCATCCTTGGCGCGGTGCCCGGCGATGGTGAGCACCTCGCCCACTTTTAGGCTGGACTTGGTAATGCCCCGCCGCGTCAGCATTCCAGGAGGCGAGGCGGAAAATCCCCAATTGGTGACCTTGCCGTTCTCGTCCTTGACGTCAAGATAAAGCCAGATGTGGGGGTTGGTCCACTCCAGCTTCGTCAGCACTCCAGTGAGCTTGATCGGCTTGGTGGTATCGAACTCGGCGGTATAGGCGTGGTGCGCAAACGCAGCCGAGGAGAGAAGCAGGAGACTTGCGATACCGAGCTTGCCGGTCATGACGATGTGCCCCCAGGATCGTATCAAGAACTCTGAAGGACGGCAAGTTGGAGCGAATCCGGTTTGAGCAAATCCGGCCGGCAGGTCTCCGCACCGCTCGCCGGGGGGCTTGCGCACGGCGAAAGTATTGACTACATTACTTAAAGGTCGGTAAACTCGCGGACCCTGCGGAGGGTCACAATCCTTGGAGGACAATTGATCAAAGGCAGAAGCCTCGTGGTTGCTCTGGCGATGATCGCCATGGCGGGTTGTCTCCAGACGGCTCGCGCCCAGCAGGCCGCCTCAGTTCCCGCGGTACCCGCGTCAATCCTCGCAACTGGGGTCGCTTCCGAGCGCGCACTGATCGATCAGTATTGCGTCCCCTGCCACAATCAGCGCCTGAAAACGGCTGGACTGATGCTCGATCAGCTGGACCTGGCTCAAATGCACGATCACGCCGAGGTCTGGGAAAAAGTGGTGCGCAAGCTGCGCGCCGGAATGATGCCGCCCGCGGGCATGCGGCGGCCGGATGCGCCCGCAATGGAATCCATGATCGAGTACCTGGAGAAGGACCTCGACCGCGACGCCGTCCCCAATCTTATCCCGCCCGGCATGCACCGCCTGAACCGCACCGAATATACGAATGCGATTCGTGACGTGCTGGGGCTGGAAGTGGACGCCACGAAATTCCTGCCTCCCGACGATTCGACGCACGGGTTCGACAACATCGCGGGAGCGCTGACGCTGTCTCCCGCGCTCATGGAGGCGTATCTCTCGGCTGCGGGAAAGATCAGCCGTCTGGCCATTGGCGATGTGTCGGCGCCGACGCAGGCCGTCTTCGAGGTGCCTTCGGACACGGCGCAGAACTATCACATCGAGGGGCTGCCGTTCGGCACCCGCGGCGGCATCCTGATTCAATACCAATTCCCCGCCGACGGCGAATATACGTTCAAGGTGAAAGGCGTCACGGGCTACTTTCAGGCTGTCCTCGGTGGCGTCAGGGGCGAGCAGCTCGAGGTCACCGTGGATGGCGATCGGGTAAAGCTCTTCGATTGGGACAAGGATATTTCGACCACCACAGGAATGGGCCGCTCAACGCAACGCATTCCGGTGAAGGCCGGCCTGCACACCATCGGCGTGACGTTCCTCGCCACCAACGATGTGCCCGGCAGCGAACTGAATAAACCGTTTCAGCGGACCATGAATACGCCGGGCTCCATCCCGGGATTTCTGTTCTATCCACACGTCGGACAAGTCTGGATTGAAGGCCCATACAATGCGGCCGGCGCCAGCAGTACGGTTGCCCGTAAGAAGGTTTTCGTGTGCCGCCCGACCGCCCCACGCGACGAAGCAGCCTGCGCGCAAACCATCTTTGCAGCGCTTGTGAAGCATGCCTACCGGCGTCCAGCCACGCCTGCGGACCTGGCGACGTTGACGGAGTTTTATCAGGGGGGGCGTAGCAATGGAGGAACCTTCGATGACGGCATCGAAGCGGCCCTGCAGCGCGTGCTCGTCGACCCGGAATTTGTGTATCGCAGCGAATCGGAGCCCGCCGGTCTGGCCGCCGGCAAGAGCTACCGCGTGAACGATCTGGCGTTGGCTTCCCGGCTGTCCTTTTTTCTCTGGAGCAGCGTTCCCGACGATCAGTTGATCGACCTTGCCGCGCAAGGCAAGCTCAAGGATCCAGCCGTGCTCGAGAAACAGGTGCGGCGCATGCTGGCGGATCCTAAGTCGGAAGCGTTGATCACCAATTTCACCGGGCAGTGGTTGGGCGTACGCTCGCTGAAGACCAGCGAGCCGGTGGTGAATCTGTTTCCCGATTTCGACGACAACCTGCGGTCGGCCTACCAAAACGAGGTACAGCTGTTCTTCGGCAGCATTGTCCGTGAGGATCGCAGCGTCTTGGATTTGCTCACCGCGAATTACACTTTCGTCAACGAGCGGCTGGCGAAGCAATACGGAATCCCGGACATCTATGGCTCGCAGTTCCGTCAGGTGACGTTACCCGCGGATCTCGACATGCGCCGTGGCCTGCTGGGCAAGGGAGCGCTGCTCACTCTGACGTCGAACGCCGCGCGCACTTCGCCCGTAACGCGAGGCAAGTGGTTCCTGCAAACGTTTCTCGGCGTCAGTCCGCCGGATCCGCCGCCGAATGTGCCGACGCTCAAGGAACAACCCGTGGATTCCACCGGCAATGCGAAGGCGCCCACCATGCGCCAGACCATGGAAGCGCATCGCGTCAATCCGGTCTGCGCGTCGTGCCACAAGATTTTTGAACCAATCGGACTGGCGCTGGAAAACTTTGACGCGGTCGGCACATGGCGCACCCAGGACGGAGACAGCCCCATCGATGCCAGCGGCGTCCTGGTGGACGGCAGCAAAGTGGAGGGCGTCGCCAGTCTGCGCGAGGCGTTGGTGCGCCGATCCGATCAATTCGTGCGCGTGGTTACCGAGAAGATGCTCACCTACGCTCTGGGGCGCGGGGTTGAGTATCGGGACATGCCGCTGGTGCGGTCCATCGTGCGCGATTCGGCCGGCGACAATTACAAGTTCACTTCCATCGTGTTGGGTATCGTGAAGAGCGCCCCGTTCCAGATGAACACCAAAACGGCCGGCGACAATCAGCAGCGGGCGGCCCGTTAATTAGGAGCAACCATGTTTAACACCAAGAAACACATTTCCCGCCGTACGGTTCTCAAGGGCAGCGGCATAACGCTCGCATTGCCGCTTCTGGACGCGATGATCCCAGCCTCAACGGCGCTGGCTGCAACGGCTGCCGTCCCGAAGCCCCGCTTTGTCGGCTGCTTTGTACCGCACGGAATGGCTCCCGGAGCCTATTGGGTCCCTAGCGCCGAGGGTCCCTTGGACGCCGTCCTTCCATTTAATTTGAAACCGCTGGAACCATTCCGCGATCGCACTGTGATTCTGAGCGGCTTACATTGCCGTTCGGCGGAACCGCCTCCGGGGGCGACGGGCGCCGATCATTGGGTGGCGGCATGTTTTCTGTGCGCGGAAAAACCCAAGAAGACCGCCGGCGCCGACGTAAGAGCGGGAAAATCGATCGATCAGATAATCGCGGAAAAAATCGGCCGGGATAACCTTATGCCCTCCATGCAGCTCGCGGTGGAGGACCCGGGCGCGAATTCGAGTAACTGCGGCGAGGGCTACAGTTGCGCTTACACCAACACAATCTCCTGGTCCACACCCACTCAGCCGCTGCCGATGGAGCTGAATCCGCAGGTGGTGTTCGAGCGCATGTTCGGAGATGGCAGTACGGCCGAGCAGCGGACCGCGCGGCGCAAGCGGGACGAAAGTATTCTGGATTCTCTGACCGGCAGCCTCTCCCGTCTTCGCGGCGACGTCGGCGCGGACGACCGCAACCGCCTGGACGAATACAGCGAGGATGTTCGCGAGATCGAGCGCCGGCTGCAAATTGCAATGAAGGCCTCCGCAACGGCGCCCACCGATATGGGTGTACCGGTAGGCGTGCCGCAAACTTTCGACGAGCACATCAAGCTACAGTTCGATCTGTTGACGCTGGCCTTCAAGGCGGACATTACCCGCGTGGGCACGCTGCTCTTTGCGCGCGACCTCACCGGCCGCACCTACCCCGAATCGGAAGCGCCCACCATTGGTTTCCACGGCGGCTCGCATCACGGCGAAGATCCGAAGCGCATCGACGAGCTGTCGAAGATCAACCAGTATCATGTGAAGATGCTGGCCCATCTCATCGAAAAGCTCTCCACCACTCGCGACGGTGCCGGGACCTTGCTCGATCAGTCGCTGGTGCTGTACGGCAGCAACATGGGCAACTCCAATCAGCACGTCCACTACGACGTGCCCAACGTGCTGATCGGTGGCTTGAACGGGAAGCTCAAGGGCGGCCGTCACATCGCGTATCCGACCAAGACCGTACCCACCGGCAATCTGTTATTGAGCTTGCTGGATATGTACGATATTCACCAGGACAGCATCGGCGACAGCACCGGCCGGCTGACGAATCTGTAAATAATGACGAGCCGCCTCATCGGAATCGCGCTGTTCCTGGGCGTCATCCTGCAGGCCGCCGGACCCTCCGAGGTTGCGGACGCCGTCATGCGCGGCGATCAGGCGGCCGTCGAGAAGCTGGTGCGGCAACACGCCGATGTGAACCTGTCGCAGGCCGATGGGGCGACAGCACTTCACTGGGCGGTTTTCCAGTCCGATAAAACGATGGTTGATCTCCTGCTTCGCGCGGGCGCGAATCCCAAGGCCGCCAATCGCGACGGCTCTACACCGCTGTGGCTGGCCAGCATCAACGGAGATGCGGCAATTATCGCGGCGCTGCTCAAAGCCGGAGCCGATGCTAACGAGCAGCTTCCCCTCGGCCGGACTCCTCTCATGGTGGCGGCGCGCACCGGCAACGTGGATGCGATTCAGGTGTTGCTCGACCACGGCGCGGATGTTAACGCGAAAGAAACCCTGCGGGGAACATCAGCATTGATGTGGGCCGCCGACGAAGGCCATGCCGCCGCTATCCGGCTCCTGATCCAGCACGGCGCGGATATCAAGGCGCAATCGGATCCAGCCGAGCGGGGAAGAGGTCCGGCGCTCGGCAAATCGAACGATCCTCGAAAGCAGGTCGCGGCGCTGGGCAAGGCGCTGGCTGCCGGCATATCGACGCCGCAACTGGGCGCGGCTGGTACAACCTCCCTGGTACCAATCGTGCCGGATAAGCCGGGCGCTGCTCGAGGCAAGGGCAAGAGCACAGGCGGAGCAACGGGAGCTGAAGGCCTGGATCAGCAGGATGACGCGGCGGCTGTGTTTGGATTCGGGCGCGGCAAACCTGCTCCCAAAGATGGCGGCGGTCTTACGCCGCTGGTCTACGCAGTGCGCTCCAACGATCTCGATTCCGTGAAAGCACTGCTCGAGGCGGGCGCGGACGTGAACCAGATCACCGCGTATGGTTGGAGTCCCTTGCTGGTGGCGACCCAAAATCGGTACTACAAGCTCGCGGCGTATCTACTGGATCACGGCGCCGATGTGAATCTCGCCAACAAAGGCGGATGGACGCCGCTCTATCTCGCCACCGACAATCGTAATATCGAAGGCGGGGATTATCCAGTCCGAAAAGGCGACATGGATCATCTGGATTTCATCAAGCTCCTGCTCGACAAAGGAGCCAACGTGAATGCCCGGATGAAAGACAGCACGGAGACCCGTACGGTTTTCACCAACCAGTGGCTGGATGAAAATGGCGCGACGCCTTTCCTGCGCGCCTCACAATCCGGCGACCTGGTGCTGATGAAACTTCTGCTGGCCCACGGCGCCGATCCCAAGATCGACACGGCGTTGCATGTAACCGCGCTGCAGGTGGCCGCGGGAATTGGCTGGGTGGAAGGCATCACCTACGAGTGGTCGCCCGCCAGCACGCTGGAAGCCGTGAAGATGCTGCTGGACCTGGGTCTCGATCCAAATGCGCAGGCTGACACCGGGCGCACGGCGCTGCACGGCGCGGCGCACAAGGGACGGCCGGATGTCGTTCAGGTTCTGGTGGACCACGGCGCCCGGCTCGATATCCGCGACTACGGCAACACGGACAACCGCGGTAGCAAGGAATTAGCCGTTCACACGTGGCTACCAGTGGATTACGCCGATGGACTGGTTCGGGTCGGAGTGCAGTCGGCGATTCCGCATCCTGAGACCGGGCTTCTCATCCGCAAATTGATGACGGCCGCCGGGCTCGCTGCCCCGCCCATGGGCCGCACGCTGGAATCCATTTGCGTGACCGGCGCTTGCGAGTGATGCGTTGATCCGGCCCGTGTCGCCCCGGCCGCCAGTCAGATTATGCCCCAGGTGAAAGCAAACCCCAAGACCTATGACGTCGTCATCGTCGGGTCTGGCGCAGGCGGTGGCGTCGCGGCGCATGTGCTGGCCCTCTCCGGCGCTAAAGTCTGCATGCTCGAGGCCGGCGACTGGTTCGACTGCACGAAGCAATCCCAAATGTTTCAGTGGCCCTACAACGCCCCTCACCGCGCCTCCGGCAGCAAAGCCAAGCCCTTCGGCTATTACGACGCCACATTGGTCGGAGGCTGGCGGGTCCCCGGCGAACCCTACACCAACGCGCCTGGCAGCGATTGGCTGTGGTGGCGTGCCCGCATGCTCGGCGGGCGTACCAACCACTATGGTCGAATATCGCTGCGCATGGGTCCCTACGATTTCAAAACCCGCAGCCGAGATGGCAAAGGTTTCGATTGGCCCATCAGCTACGAGGACCTGGCGCCTTACTACGACAAAGCCGAGGAACTCATCGGCGTTTTCGGAACAAACGAAGGCCTCGAAAACACGCCCGACGGTAAGTTTCAGCCCGCGCCCGCGCCGCGCGGCTATGAGCGGGTGATCAAGATCACTTGCGACAAGCTGGGCATCCCCTGTATCCCTTCGCGTCTGGCCATCCTGACCCAGCCCCTCAACAACCGGCCCGCCTGCCACTACTGCTCGCAATGTGGCCGCTCCTGCAGCGCGAACGCGAACTTCAACTCTCCCGGTGTCCATATTTTCCCGGCCATGAAGACCGGCAACCTCGAGGTTCGCACCGGCGCCATGGCGCGCGAGGTGGTAGTGGGCCGCGATGGGTTAGCCCGCGGTGTCGCATATATCGACCGAAAGACCAGGCGCGATGAGACCGTCTATGCCAAGATCGTTGTCCTTGCGGCCAGTTGCTGCGAGACGGCTCGCATCATGCTCAACTCCAAGAGCGGCATGTTCCCGAACGGGATTGCGAACTCCACTGGCCTGGTCGGCCGCTACCTCATGGATACCGTCGGCTCCCCGGTGGGAGGGCATCTGCCAATACTCGAGGATCTCCCGCCGCAGAACGAGGACGGCGTCGGCGGCATGCACATGTACATGCCTTGGTGGCTTTATCAGCAGCAGAAGGCCGGAAAGCTGCCGTTCTCTCGTGGCTATCACATCGAACTTGGCGGCGGCCGCGGACTCCCCGGAGCCGGCCAATTCGGCGGGTCCGAACGGATTCTCGGCGGAGGCTACGGTCTGGAGCTGAAGCGCAATCTGCGCAAGATCTACGGCGCGAACATCTATCTGGATGGGCGCGGCGAGATGATCCCCAATGAAGATAGCTATTGTGAAATCGATCCCGGCACTGTCGATCAATGGGGCATTCCGGTACTCCGCTTTCACTTCAAGTGGAGCGATGACGAGATACTCCAGGCCAGGCACATGCAGGAAACCTTCCAGCAGATCATTGAAGCCGCGGGCGGAAAGGTGCTCTATAAGTCCGGCCCGGAAGACAATTGGGGCATTTCCAAAGGCGGTGAGATCATTCACGAGGTGGGAGCCGCCAGGATGGGCGACAATCCGAAAACTTCCGTGCTGAATCCGTACTGCCAGGCCTGGGATTGCAAGAATCTTTTCATTACCGACGCCGCGCCGTTTGTCAGTAATGCGGACAAGAACCCTACGCTGACGATCACCGCGCTCGGCTGGCGCACGTCGGAATACATTGCCGATCAGGTGAAAAAGCGGAATCTCGCGGTCTAGAGCAAAGGGGAATTCAATGAAGGACATAAGCCGGCGCAGCGTTTTTCATATCATCGGTTCCGTGCCCGCGGTTGCCGCCCTGACCGGCCAGGCGGCCTTGGCCGCGAATGCGCCTTATCAACGCAAGGTCTTCGACGATCGCCAGTGGCGCACGGTCCACGTGCTTTGCGATCTCATCGTTCCAGCCGATGAAGTCAGTGGCAGCGCGACCGAGGCCGGTGTTCCGGAGTTCATTGACGACTGGCTAGACTTCCGGAATCGCGAAGATGGAAACGACAATTTCACGGCCCAGATTTTGGGCGGGCTGCAATGGCTGGATGTCGAATCGAACCGCTTGTTTCAGGTGGGCTTCGCCGCCGCTTCTCGCGATCAGCAGAAACAAATCCTGGACCGGATCGCCTGGCCGGAACGCGCCGCGGCAGCCGACATTCCCTGGGTTCCCTTCTTTTCCAAGTTCCGGGATCTGACCGTCAGCGGGTTTTTCTCGAGTAAAGTGGGCATTGCCGATCTGCCCTATCTCGGAAACAGAGCTGTCGCTCACTGGAAGGGCTGCGATCCGAAGGTTTGGGCGATTATCGAGGAGCGGATGAAGAACGGCTATCAAGGCGTGGGTGGCGAGGTTAAGCCGCTCCTCTCTTGAGCGACCCCCAGCGGACCCTTCGCTGGATCGCCCAAATCTCATATAATGGGCGCGGTATGTTTGATCGCATCGACAGGGACTGCCGGCTAGCAGCGGTGGCGTTGACGGTGCTTGTAGCGTCTGGTGGTTTGTCACCGGCCGCCGAATCGCCCGATTCGCGACTGGTTGAGGCTGCCAAAAACCATGACCAAAAGGCCGTTCGCGCGCTCCTGAATCAAAAGGTTGACAGCAATGCACGCTCCAGCGACGGCTCCACGGCGCTCCTTTGGCTGGCCCACTGGAACGATCTAGACACGGCCAACCTGCTGCTCGGCGCCGGTGCGGACGCGAATGCCGCAAACGATTTCCGAATGACGCCGCTAGCGGAAGCCTGCACGAACGGAAATTCCGCGTTTGTGCGCTTACTTCTGAAATCGGGCGCTAATCCAAACACGGCGATCGCCACCGGGGAAACTCCCCTGATGACTTGCGCGAAGACCGGGAGCGCGGACGCGGTTCGTATGCTGATCGAGTACGGCGCGGCGCTCAACGCGAAAGAGCCCACGCAGGGTCAGACGGCGTTAATGTGGGCCGCGGCGGAGCGTCACCCCGATGTCGTAAAGGCCTTCATCGACGCGCATGCCGATCTCAAAGCCAGTTCCAAACAGGGATTCACGGCAATTCACTTTGCGGCGCGCGTCGGTGACCTGGAAAGCGTAAAGGAGTTGCTGGCCGCCGGAGTGGACGTCAACTTCCTGACCTATACCGAAGGCGGAACAAACCGTGTTAGCTCTTTTCTGGGAATTTCTAAGACCATCGGAGCTCTCGGCTACACCCCGCTGCTGGTCGCGGTGGTCCGAGGCCAGGTGGACCTCGCGCTGTGGCTGCTGGATCATGGCGGCGATCCCAACAACATCGCGGCCGGCTTCACGCCCCTGCACTGGGCGTCCAGCCAGTGGGAAAGCTTCACCGCGAATCCGGTGTATGGTTTTGAAGATCCCATGGCCGGCATCCCGGATCGCCAAGCCAAGCTGCGGCTGGTGAAAGCCCTTCTGGCTCACGGCGCAAATGTGAATACGCGCATGACCAGGCCGCAGCCGAGTTTCGCGGGCGGATACCTGGACGCCACCGGAGCGACGCCGTTCCTTTTGGCCGCCTCGGCAAACGATCTGGAGATGATGCACATTCTCCTGGACGCCGGCGCCGATCCCAAAATACTCACCGCCTCCAATGCATCAGCCATCATGGCAGCGGCGGGTTTAAACCATTCCATTGGAGAGGACACCGTAACCGAAGCCCAAGCGATGGAGACGGTAAAACTGCTTTTGGATCTGGGCGTCGACCCGAAGGGCGAGACGACGTTCGGTGAAAATGCTTTGTTTGGCCCGGGCTATCGCGGGTGGAATAAACTCCTGGCGCAGTTGATCGATCTGGGCGTCAATGTGAATGCGGTGAGCAAGGCCGGCGTAACTCCTTACCTTGCGGCGCATGGCGACGGCGACCGCCTGGGTGGTGTTCTTTATAACAAGGAAGGCGCGGAGCTGCTCGTAAAGCATGGCGCCGATCCCAAGTTAGGGCATCCCTGCGAGGCCCAGAATAAATGCAGGGCGGAGCAATGACACGCTTCCCGCTTCGCGTGGCCTGTTTCGCCATTTCCGGCGCCGCTGCGTTCGGTTTTCAAGCACCCTCCGCGAATCCCGCTCGCGAACTGGTGAACAAATACTGCGTGTCTTGTCATAACGAGAAACTGAAGACCGCGGGCCTAGCGTTGGAGCGAACTGACGCCGGCAATCCTTACAGCTCCGAAGAGACCTGGGAAAAAGTGATCGTAAAGCTGCGCAGCCGTGCGATGCCACCCCCAAAACTTCCGCGTCCGGATAACGCCACCTACGACAAGGTTGCCGCTTACCTGGAATCCGAAATCGACCGCGCTGCCGCGGCTCACGTGAACCCGGGCCATCCGGCCAGCTTGCATCGCCTGAATCGCGCCGAATACGCCAACGCAGTACGCGATCTGATCGCTGTCGACGTGGACCCACAGGCCATGCTGCCGCCGGATGCACAGGCGTTCGGGTTCGAGAACAACGCCGAGGCGCTCTCGATGCAACCGGCCTTGCTCGATCGATACGTATCGGCGGCAGCCGCGATTGCGCGCCGGGCGGTGGGCGATTCCAGCATTCCACCGGCGTTCGTGCGCTATGGCGCGATGAAGGACAACGCGAACGACCAAACCTACCTTCGCCAGACAGACCGGCTGGGCGAAGATTTTCCGCTGGGATCCAAAGGCGGTGTCGCCGCGCGCCACTATTTTCCAGTGGACGGTGAATATGTTTTCAAGCTTCGTTTGCAGCGGGCTTGGGATAGTGAAATCCGCGGCCTCAACGTGCCCACGCAATTCGAGATTCGCGTGGATGGCGAGCGCGTTTGGCAATTCACGCTAGGTGGCGGCAAAGCGCCATCGAAAACCTTTATTTATGACGGCGACGAGGTCCTCCAGGTGCGCGTACCGGTGAAGGCCGGCCTGCACCGGGTGATGGCGACCATGCTCAAAACCGACGACGCGGAGCCTGAAGGCGCGGGTCCGGATCGCCTGCCGCTTTTCAGCCGGGCATCCGACAATGGCACATCGCCGATTGCCATCGCATCGTTGCTGATCGGCGGTCCGTATGACGCGCAAGTGCCAGCCGATTCGCCCAGCCGCCAGCTTCTGTTCGTGTGCCATCCCGCGAGCGCCGCGGAGGAGCTCCCCTGCGCGACGAGGATTCTGTCCGGATTAGCCCGGCGTGCCTATCGCCGTGCTGCCGACGGCGACGACGTCGAGACGCTCCTCAGCTTCTATAAGCGGGCCCGTGGCTCCAATGCAAGCGGTGGAACCTTCAACGACGGGATTCGCGCCGCGCTGGAGCGCGTGCTCGTGAGCCCCGATTTTCTGTTCCGCATCGAGAGCGATCCCGCGGAGGCCGCTGCAGGCGGTGTCTATCGCATTTCCGATGTCGAGCTGGCTTCGCGATTATCGTTCTTTTTGTGGAGCAGCATTCCGGATGAAACCTTGCTCGATCTGGCAATCCGCGGGAAATTGCATGAACCGGCCATTCTGGAGCAGCAGGTTTCGCGCATGTTCGCCGATTCTCGCGCGCGTACTTCCCTGGTCGAAAACTTCTTCTCGGACTGGCTCGAAACTCGCAATGTATGGCTGCTCAATCCGGACGGTACGAAGTTTCCATTTTTCGACGACAATCTGCGTTCCGCCTTCGTCACCGAGACGGAGCTGTTTCTGGACGCTCAATTGAAACAAGACGCGAGCGTCGGCGACCTTTTGACGTCGAATGAAACTTTTCTCAATGAGCAGTTGGCGCGCCATTATGGAATTTCCGGTGTATATGGCAGCCACTTCCGGCGCGTGATACTGACCGATGAGAACCGCTTTGGGCTGCTGGGCAAGGCTAGCGTGCTGGCCGTCACCTCTTACACCACGCGCACCTCGCCGACCATCCGGGGTAAATGGGTGCTGGAAAATATCCTTTCCGCGCCGCCTCCCGCGCCTCCGGCCAATGTTCCTTCGCTCGAGTCGAGCAACAAAGATGGCAAGCCCTTATCCGTCCGGCAAATGCTGGAGATGCACCGCGCCAATCCGGCTTGCGCGAGTTGCCACGCGCGCATGGACCCGCTGGGGTTGAGCCTGGAAAATTTCGACGCCATCGGGCAGTGGCGGACCACCGACGCTGGTCACGCTATCGACGCGTCCGGTGTATTGCTGGACGGCACGAAAGTCGATGGTCCGCGAGAATTGCGCCAAGCCCTAACGGCGCAGAAAATACAATTTGTCAAAACCGTGACCGATAAACTGCTGACGTATGTCCTGGGCCGCGGACTGGAGTATTACGATGCTCCCACGGTCCGCGCGATCGACCGCTCGGCGGCGGCCGATGACTATCGTTGGTCAGCGGTTATCTTGGGTATTGTGAAGAGCGCCCCATTTCAGATGAGAACCAGTCAGGTCAGAACCGGCGGCCAACTCACCACTGCGGCGAATCGAGGACAATAAAAGTATGTTCGTGACGAAGAAGGCCATCTCGCGACGCACCGTGCTTCGCGCAGCAGGAACGGCGGTCGCATTGCCGTTGCTCGACGCCATGCTTCCAGCCTTCGCGCCGTCCTCCGCGAGCAAGCCTGTGCGCCGCTTGGGCGTGGTCTATCATCCGAACGGCGTTATCTACGATCAATGGCTGCCGACGGGGGTGGGTTCTGCATTTGAGCTTTCGCCGACATTAAAAGGGCTTGAGCCGTTCAAGGACAAACTGATCGTCATTACGGGCTTGTTCTGCGATCCGGCGGAGGCCAACGGCGATGGCGGGGGCGACCATTCCAGGGCTTGCGGCTCCTACCTTACCGGCGTCCATGTGAAGAAGTCGGACAGCAATGTCGAGAATGCCGTTTCCATGGATCAGATCGCCGCGAAGGCCTTCGAACGCGACACGCAGCTATCCTCGCTGCAGATGACCGCCGACGAAAACAGCCTCCTGGGTTCGTGCGATCTGGGCTACAGTTGCGCCTATAGCAGCACGATCTCCTGGCTGACGCCGACCTTGCCTCTGATGGCCGAAAATAATCCGCGCGTGCTGTTCGAGCGGATGTTCGGTTCGAGCGACAGCACCGACCCTCGCGTGCGCGCGGCGCGCCTTAGCGAGGACAAGAGCCTGCTCGATTCGGTCACCGAGCGCGTGAATCAATTGCAGCGCCAGCTCGGGGCGGCCGACAATCGCAAGGTGAACGACTATCTGGCGTCGCTCAGAGATGTGGAGCGCCGAATTCAGAAGGCGGAAGAACAGAGTTCCAAAGAGTTGCCCGACGTGCGTCAGCCCGCCGGCATCCCGGAAAAGTTCGAGGACCAGGTCCGGTTGCTCTATGACTTGCAACTGCTGGCCTATCAATCCGACCTGACACGGGTGACCACTTTTATGTACGGCCGCGAACAGACCGGCCGGCCCTATCCCCAAATCGGCGTGCCCGAGCCGCACCATCCCCTGACACACCATCAGGGCAACCCGGAAAAGATGGACAAATGCGCCAAAATTCAGCGCTATCACATCGCGTTGTTTGCCGAGTATCTCGAAAAGCTACGCAACACCCCGGATGGCGACGGCTCGCTGCTGGATCATGTCATCCTTCTTTTTGGCTCGGGCATCAGCAACAGCGATCGGCACACGCACGGCCCCCTGCCGACATTTCTCGTGGGCGGAGGCAGTGGGACGCTAAAGGGCGGCCGTCACCTGGTTTATCCGGAACACACGCCTCTTACCAACCTGCAAGTGACTTTGCTGAATAAGCTTGGCGTGCCAGCCGAAAAGCTGGGCGATAGTACTGGCGAGTTCCGGGAACTGTCCGAACTGGCCTGACCTTAGCTCTGTGTCGAGGCAGCCGACATGACGCTCGAAATCTTGCTGAAGATGGTGCTGATGCTGGAAGCAACACCCGGCATGATCGCACCCGCGGCGACGGCTACAAATCCCGCCATCAAAGCGTATTCGATGAGATCCTGTCCTTTGGTGTCTTTCCAAACCTTCAGTTTCAAAACAAAATTGCTGATCCGTACCATTTGATTTTTCTCCTTACGACGAGTTTTCCTCATCGCTGTTGATAACGTATCATGCCAATCCGGTATTAGAAATTAGGGTTTTCACGTAGAATCCAACCAAACTTACCTAGCCGAATCCGACGGTTCGCTGTAGCGGTCTTACTGACATTCCTCGCCTGCCGAGCTAACCGCGGGCCGGAGGAGTAGTCTAACTAGCAGCCGGGATGGACTGGACCGATCAAGGGGCTGCCGAAGAGGCGCGCAAGGGGAATCAACTCGCCTTTCGTGTCCTCGTGGAACGGCACAGCCGCTCGGTCTTCCGTCTCGCTTTTCGTATGACTGGCAACCAACAGGACGCGGAGGACATGGTGCAGGAAACGTTCCTGCGCGCTTTTAAGCAACTGCATCGCTTCGACGGGCGCGCCTCGTTCGGAACCTGGGTGTACCGCATTGCCGCAAATTGCTCGCTGGACCTGATTCGCGCGCGGCGCTCGCACGGGGAACGGCAGCCTGGGCTGGACACCGCCGCATCGCCGAACCCTTCTCCAGAGCGTGTGGCTCGCAGCCAGCAACTTGCCGGAATGCTCGATCACGCGCTCGAACAACTCACCGAAGCGGAGCGGACCGCGTTTCTTCTCCGCCACTACGAAGGCTGCAATATCGAAGAAATTGCCAAGGTGCTGGGAGTCGGAAACAGCGCCGCGAAACACAGCGTTTTCCGGGCCGTGCAAAAGCTGCGCTGCGCGCTGGAACCGGCCTGGGGAGGGGCAAAATGAATCACCTCGGCGACGAAGAACTTACCCAAGCGTATTATGGCGACGAAGAGCCTGAATCGCGCCGGCATCTTGAGGCTCGCCGTCATTTGGACCAGTGCGCGGACTGTCAGGCGGCTTTCCAGCACCTGAAGATGTTGCTGGACGATCTGCTCGCCGAGCCCGTTCCCGAACGTGGGCCTGCCTATGGGGCCGAGGTCTGGAACCGCCTGCTTCCGCGGTTGCCGCTCGAAAAACCGCGCCGTGCCTGGCTGCGCTGGTGGACCGCTGTTCCCGCGCTGGCAGCCCTATTGGCTGTGGCGTTTCTGGCCGGGCGGTTCACACAACCGAAAACCGGCATCTCGCCGCAAGCTCGCCAGAGGATCCTGCTCATCACGCTCGGCGATCATCTCGACCGGTCGGAAATTCTCCTGGCCGAACTGGTGAACGCCGCGCCGGAGTCCGCCGATTTCAGCGACCAGCGTTCCAGCGCCCAGGATCTGCTGGAAGAGAACCGCTTGCTCCGCCAGACCGCCGCGCGTAGCGGCGACGCCTCGCATGCCGCCGTGCTGGACGAACTCGAGCGCGCGTTGCTCGATATCGCGCACAGCCCCTCGGAGATCTCCGCTTCCGAGTTGGAATCTTTGCAGAGGCGCATCGAGAGCGAGGGCCTCTTGTTCAAAGTGCGCATTATCAGTTCGAATATTCATCACAAAGGACAGCGATTATGATCCGCAGCATCTTTATTCTGGCCGCTCTGGCCGCAGCCTTGCCCGCGCAGGATTTCGATGGGCTTAAGCCGCTTAGTTTTCAGGCGCAGCAGGGCGCCGGACAAACCCAGCAGGGCGCCGGAGAGGACAAGGACTATCGCCGGGGCCGCACCGCGCTGGACGCGGGCCGCTGGGAGGATGCCATTGCCGCATTCAGCGATTCTGCCGCGCGCAAGGGAGCCGCGGCCGACGGGGCGCTCTACTGGAAGGCGTATGCCCAAAATCGTGCGGGACAGCGCGACGCCGCTCTGGCCACACTCGCCGCCTTGCGCCAGCAATACCCTTCCAGCCACTGGTTAAATGACGCGCAAGCGCTGCAGGTGGAGATTCGCGCTCGCGCCGGCGCCCCCGTTAGCCCCGCAGCTGAACCGGACGAGGATCTCAAACTCATCGCCATCAATAGCCTGATGCAATCCGATCCGAAGCAGGCACTGCCCATACTGGAGAAGATCCTCAACAGCAATAGCTCGCCGAAACTCAAAGACAGAGCCATCTTCGTGCTCACCCAGAGCGGATCGCCGGAGGCGCGAAAGATTCTGAGTGAGATCGCGCGGGGGGGCTCCAACCCGGATCTCCAACGAGCGGCCATCCGAAATCTGGGAATGTTGGGCAGCGAGGATGCAAGCCGCGAGCTAGCGTCCATCTACGCCTCTTCGGCGAACAAAGAGGCCAAGCGCGCCATCCTGCAGGCCTTCATGATATCGGGTTCGCGTGAATTCCTGCTGAATGCCGCAAAAACCGAAAAGGACCCAGACCTGCGCAGAGAAGCGATTCATGAACTGGGTATCAGCGGCGGCCAGGACGAACTCTGGCAGCTTTACCAGAGCGAGGGCTCCGTCGAAGCTAGGGAAGACATCCTGAAGTCCATGTTCGTGGGCGGGAACTCGGCCCATCTGGTCGACGTCGCCCGTTCGGAGAAAGATCCGCGCCTGCGCATCGCCGCGATTCGATCGCTGGGAATGATGGGCGACAACGGCCACAGTGACGTTCTCATCTCCCTCTATCATTCCGACCAGGACCGCACCATCCGGGACGCGGTGCTGAACGCCCTGTTCATCCAGCAGAACGGCAAAGCTCTGGTGGACCTGGCGCGCAACGAGCACGATCCCCAAATGAAGAAAGACATCATCAGCAAGCTCGCCATGATTCAGTCCAAGGAGACCACGGACTATATGCTGGAGATTCTGAAATGAGAACGCTTGCTTTTCTTTTTGTTGTAGCGGCTGCCGGATTCGCTCAGGATGCGGGGCCGGTTGTAACTAACGCCCGCTTCGAGAACCGGACTTTTTCGGGCGATCTCGCTACGCAGATTCGGGCGGGATCCGCCACCTGGTTCGGCTACGCCGTCAGGACTATTGCACGTGAACGATGGAATTGTGGACCCGAAACGGCCTCCGGCAGGTTGTATCCAAGCACGGTGCATCTCGAAGCCCCGCCCACCGTCGAAGTTCTCTTTCGGGTTGAGAACAACAACGTGCAAAAGATCGGGGTCTATTCAACGGATTGCTCTTTTGACGCCGGCGGGCTTCCCTTCGTCTCGATCACGGGTGTACCGGCGCAGGCCAGTCTCGCGTACCTGCGGACGCTGGTCTCCGCGAACGGCGCCGACCATACGTTAGAGCCCGCCATTCTCGCCATTTCGATGCATGACGACGCCCAGGCCGACGTCATTCTGGAACAACTGGCGCGTCCAGTGGCGGCACAAAAGATCCGCGAGAAAGCGATCTTCTGGCTGGGGGCCAATCGCGGAGCGCGCGGCGTTGCGATTCTGAAAAACATCCTGGTAACCGACGCGAGCGAGCAAATTCGCGACAAGGCGGTTTTTGGCCTTTCGATCAGCAAGCAACCGGATGCGCTCGAGGCGATCATCTCGGCCGCAATCAACGATGCTTCGTCGCATGTGCGTGCCCAGGCGCTTTTCTGGCTGTCGCAAAAAGCGGGCGAGCGCGCCGCGGCAACCATTGTCGGCGCCATCGAGAACGACCCCGACACAGACGTGAAGAAGAAAGCGGTTTTCGCGCTTTCGCAGCTTCCCAAGGACGAGGCGGTGCCAAAGCTGATCGAGATCGCGCGCAGCCAGCATAACCGGGAAGTCCGCAAGCAGGCTTTCTTCTGGTTGGGCCAGTCGGGCGATCCTCGCGCACTGGCGTTCATCGAGCAGACGCTCGTGCCGTGACATGGATCAAACCAGGCGCCTCATTCGCGCCCGTCCGAATCCAGCCCGAAAGCCAGTAAGACATTGCCTGGGAGACCACCGCGCGCCGGGTAGCCGGATATAGCGAACAGCATTCCGCCAGCTACCACGGGACCGGCCACGTCAATGGCTCCGCCGCGGCCGGACAGGCCGTTCACCGTTTGATACTCGTGCGCCGTATCGTAGTCCCACAGGATCTTGCCGTCGGAAGAAGAATAGCCGCGCAGATGGCCATCGAGCGCGCCAGACCACACCACGCCGGGAATCGCCGTTACGGCCGCCGACTGCGCGGGACTGCAAGGCCGGCGATCCCCACAGCCAGGCGGCAATGCCTGCCACATGCGTTCGCCGTTGTCTATGCGAAACGCGAACAATCCGCCGCCCTGCTTCGGATCCAGATTATAAGCGCGGTCGTTGCTCCCAGGTTTGCGGTCCACTTCAAAACCGATATCGGAAAGCGCCACGTAAACATTGCGGCCGTCGGTGGCCGAACCCCACTCGATCCCGCCTACGGTGCCCCCTTTACCGATGCGCGCTTGCCATAAGATCTGGCCGCGCCGGTCCGGATCCACGGCATAGACGACGGCCGACTTTTGCCCCAGCAACAGCGCGCGCCGGGAGTTGGGGAGTGAAACCAGAATGGGCGAGGATGCGAAATCGAAATCGGGACCTTCCGAATCGGGGCAATTCACTTTGCCTTGCAGCTGGCACGAGCTGTTCCACGCGTCTTTCGCAGTGAATTGTTTGGACCACAGAATCTCGCCGGTGGACATGCGCAAAGCTAACAGGGCATCGCTCATCGCCGTCGGCGGATCGGAATAATTGTCGCCAGTGGTGATGTACATGGTGTCGCGCTCGGCGTCGAGTACCGGCGCGGTCCAGACGCCGACTCCAGAGGGACCCCAGGCCGTGGCCCCTTGCCGAGTCTTGGGCCGCGCTTTGGCTATCTCGCCGATCGTGTAGGTTTTCCACAATACCTTTCCCGTGGCGGCATCCAGAGCCGACTCGCTGCCTCGGAATGTGCAGCACAGGTAACCCGGGGAAACCGAGAGAGCCTCCTCGCGCGAAGCGATCCCGACGTACAAGCGATCCTTGTAGAACACCGGCGTCGCGGTCACGGTGGATGCCGGATGCTGGTCCCCTCGCACCTTCCACAACTGCTTACCGGACGTTGCGTCCAGTGCATAAACAAACCCGGCGGAATCACCGAAGAACAACGTGGGATTGCCGCCGGCTTCTCCCACGGTAATGCCCGAACGCACCTGGGACTGCACGGTCGTGGCCCAGTGCACGCAACCGCTGAGCATGTCGAGAGCGTAGACGCTGCCGTCCTGCCCGCCTGCGAATACTTTGCCGCGATAGACGGCGGGCTGGGACCGCATGGTGGACGTGTCCGGGAATGCAAATGCCCACTTCAGTTTCAGCCGCGGCAGGTCTTCGACGCGCAGCCCCGCGTCTTTCGCCGATTGGAACCTCATGTTGGCGAGACCGCCTCCCCAACTGGCCCATGCCGGAGTCTCGCCGGACGCCGCGCCCGCCGGACAAAGATTCGCGATTTCTTCACGCTTCCGTTCCAGGGTTACCGCCGTTCCTAAAAAGCTCGCGATTTTTTGGCGTTCGTCGGGGGAAAGCGGCGCGGCCTGCCGCTTCATCACGCCGCCTTCCAGCGTCTTCTGAATGGCCGCCGGCGTCATGGATTTCAGCGCGGATATCTGTGGAACCCGTCCACTGGCTCCAGCCTCCGAACTGTGGCAGGATGCGCAATGTTTTTGAAAAAGCTCGGCGGCGTAAGGATCGTCGGCCGCGAGCGCTGTAACGGCGGCAATCGCGAAAAACAAACAGAGTCTCATCGGCGGTTCCTCATTCGACATTCCTCACTTACCGACCATGTGTTCGACATCTTTTTCGTTCTCGGTGCAGACATACTCTCCGATGTCGTCCCTGGTATCCAATTCCGAGGCTCGCGTGATTTTCCAGGGCTTGGCATACGCTCCCGGATCGTCGATGGTGAACTCGATTTCGAGATGTCCCAGATCGGGCCGCCGAAAGCGCTCGATCACGCGCATCATTTCGGTATGCGGATGACCGGCGATATCGAGCCAGGATCGTTCGTCGAAACCCACGCTGTCGATTACCAGCGTATCGCCGTCCCAATGTCCGATGGAATGCCCCATCCACAGGGGATTCGGGTCCTTGGGATGGCCGCGTCCATCCAGGAAGACCTGTCGATGGCTCGGGATGTCATCCTCGAAGAGCATCACCAGCAGGGTGGGAGTTTGCACCAGTTTGAAGGGAAACAAAGCCCCCGCGTTGGTGACGCCTCGCGGCAGGCAATGCGCTCCGGGAGCGTCCTTGGAATTGTTCGCGGCTCGTTCCTTCAGCAGCGTCTCGACCCAAGGTAGAGGCTCCGGCTTTCCGGTATCCAGCGTTCTTTGCGCGTACCAGACGCCAGAGAGGTCGGGCTTGCCGTCCGGGGTTCGCGGCGTTGGCCCGGATGGCGCCGCGTGCGGACTGGTGAGCTGCACTCTGAATTCGCGCCCGTCGCCCAGAGTCCCCAACTGGTATTCGAGCAGGTGAACATCCAGGCGCAGCGGTTTGGCTGCGCCGATGGACACGTTTTGCCGGTTGTAGGCGTTGAATCCGGGAGCGGTGATCGAGACATCGTACGTGCCTGGTGGCAAGGTAGCCAGCGTGTAACGACCCTGCTCGGAAGCGGTGGTCTTGTAAACTGTTTTCGACTTGCTGTTCGTAGCCTGCACCTGGGCATTTGCGACTGCCTGGCCGTCGGAATCGACCACGGTGCCGATGATGGTTCCAGCGCTTTGTGAGTACGCTCCGGTTGCGCAGAGCAGCAGCAAAGCGACCATCCTGTTCATGCTGTGAAGATTATATGCCACCAGTCGGCCTCATAAGTTCGCCTGAGTGAAACTCATGTATGCTAAGACCCATGGGAAATCACACTTTTAAGATGGTTGCCGCCACTGCAATAGCGTTCGTCAGTCTGGTGAACGTGGCCAGCTCACAGGCTCCGCCCCCCGCACCCCTGGCAGTGCCCAATGCGAGCTACGTATCCATTCCGATGGAAATCATGGTCAACCGCCCGGCTGCCGAAGTGTGGAAGCGCGTCGGCAAGTATTGCGATATCGGCGAGTGGCTGCAGATTCCGTGCACCATTACCTCGGGGAAGGATGGCGAAGTGGGCACGATACGGTCCATCGGCAACGAGATTCTCGTAGGGAAGACGGAACTTTCCTACACGTACACGCAGCCTGTGCGTGAGGGCCGACCGTACAATCTTTACCACGGCACACTGGAGGCGAGGCCGGTCACGGCTACCACGTCGAAGCTGGTGTACACGTTGATGTTTGACAATTCGTTGCTGCCTGACGCTGCCGCGCGCGAGAAGGACATAGCGCAAAGGACGGCTCGGTTTAACCAGGCGCTGAAGAATATGAAGACCCTGGCCGAGGGAGGCACGCTTCCACCCCCGCCGAATCCGACGAAGTAAATCTTTAGTGCGGTAGCGAAGTGTTCTGCGGGGGCCATTGCGGCCAGTGGTTGCCGGCCGTGGCCTCAATCGCAATCGGCCCTGTGAGTGAGAAACCAGGGACAAAGCCGGGCGGCCTGGGCCGTGCCGGAGGCGGCGGCTGATGATCCACCGCGGTAGTGCAGCGCATTTCATTCCATCCGACGTGCGCCGTGACGTGCTTATAGAACGTCGGCAATTCGCCATCGCCCCAGTCTTCGTGAAGGATGTTGAATTTCAGTACGTCACCCTGGATCTCAAAGTCGTCCAGCGCGGCCATCGTGTAGGTGTTGTCGCAAGTTCCGCAGACCATTCCGCGGAGCTTCTGGCCAACCTTGCGAATGATGAAGTATTGCTTGGGCGCGCCTACGCCGAAGCCCAGCCACACTCCGACGACGTCTTTCTCGGTTAGCGCCGACTTCCAAGGACCGGGTTGAATGTAACGCGGGGCGGGCGCACCCACACCTTGCTGATTGATTGCCACAGCGGGAACCGGCTGAGCCTTGGGGAGTCGGGAAACAATGATTGGCAGTGGATCGGGGCCCCGGGGGTCTTTGATCAAGCTGCGCTCGAATTTGCCTCCGGCCGGTGCGCCGCTGGTTCCGGTGACGATTAGCTGGCCGTGAGCAAATCGGGCGGTCGCGTTGTCCTGATACGCGGTGCTGCCGTCGGAATTCAAATGCGTGACCGTGAACCTGATGCCATCGGGACCGAAGGTGCCGTCAACAAAAGCCAGCGTCGTCGCATCCGCGCAATAGGTGCAGTAGATGCCGCGCACCTTGTCGCCCCGGATGGAGAACTCATAGGTGTGCGGCTCACCCTGGTCCGTTCGCCAGCCGCCGCGGTAATCGTCCGCGTTGGCGGCGGCGGCGTCATTGTTGGCATTCTGTGCGATGGCCGTTTGGACGAATCCGCACATCGCCAGAAGAAATGCGAGTTGCACTTTTCTGATCACAAATTCATGCTAGCTCTAAAGGGTCCGGGAAAGGCGATGCCGGGAATCGGCTTGGCTACGAGGTCCAGAACCTGCATCGTCGAATCTTACACCGACGGCCGTGCTCTTTCCAAGCACACTGACACCGACTTTCGTTCAAACGAGTGTGGCGCTAAAGCGTTCTTGAAGTGCTGAATGCCAAGGTTCTTGTCGATGTACCAGGGCGGCATCTCGCGCGCCAGGACTTTCTGCTTGATCGACTTGGCCAATTGGCCCTGGGCTATCGCCGCGCTCGCGACAAGAGTTGGAATACTGAAAATAGCGCGCATCTGGACCTCCAGGCGAAACAATTTGAGACTAGAGGCAGGAGACCCGGTGTCAAGGCCGGGCCGCGTGGAACGCCCGGTTTCGAACAGTGGGCATTCGGATGTGGCACGGTCTGTGGCCAGTGGCTCACTCAGATTTTGGATAAGTTGTTAGAAAGATAGATCTTCCCTATACCGTGAATCTGGCAGGGCAATTGCCGCTCGTAACGTCGATGCTCCTCCGCTACACGATTCGTCAGTTGCTCAAATCGCCGGTCTTCACAATCGTCGCCGTCCTGACGATCGCGTTAGGAATCGGGGCCAACACCGCCATCTTTAGCGTAATGAACGCTGTATTGCTCCGATATCTGCCGGTCCCTCATCCGCGCGAGTTGGTTTACTTTCATCTGAAGAACCAGCCGCTCAGCACGTCTCAGTCGGGCTATGACGACACGTCGATGTCGCTGCCCGTTTTTGAAGCCATGCGATCGCGTCAAGAAGTCTTCACGGATGTTGTGGCTTTCGCGCCTCTTGCATTTCAGAAGGTGTCCGTGCGCGTGGGGGCTGACCCGGAGCAAGCCTATGGCGAGATGGTGAGCGGCAATTTCTTTTCTGGTTTGCAAGTGAAGCCGATTCTCGGACGCGGCTTCACGATGCAGGATGAACGAAATCATGCGCCGGTCGCGGTGCTGAGCTACCAGTGGTGGAACCAACGCTTCGGCGGTTCTCGAAGCGTTTTGGGCCAGGCCGTTTACGTGAAGGGCGTTGCCTTTACGGTTGTCGGTGTGGCTCCGCCAAGCTTTGGCGGAACGGATCCCGGACATCCGAATATGGATTTTTGGGTTCCACTGCAGAGCAGCCCCGAACTGAATGCCTGGGGGGCGTCACCGAGCGATCACACGTTGTATGGCTCACCTGACTGGCTGTGTCTTTTGATGATCGGGCGTCTGCGGCCGGGGCTCACTTCTCAACAGGCAACCGCACAACTCACTCCCTTATTCCGCCGCACGCTGGCAGAAACTTCTCCCGTTGATCCTAAGGAGCCGAAGCCGGAGCTGGTGTTTTCGGATGTTCGGGGGGTTGGAAACTTGCGCGAAGATTACGAACAGCCGCTACATTTCCTGATGGCCATGGTTAGTTTGGTACTACTGATCGCAGCCGGCAACGTGGCCCTGTTGCTGGTGGTTCGAAACGCGGCGCGGGAGCGTGAATTCGCTCTCAGAAGGGCGCTCGGAGCGAATGCCAGGGTCTTGTTCGGTCAATTGATTGCGGAAAGCTTGGTGCTGGTTGTCGCCGGCTCGACGCTCGGTTGGATCTTCGCGGCATGGGCCACGGAGGCGCTTGCCAACTGGGCGGGGTTGGACGTAATGGTCGCGCCGGATCGTCAGGTTTTGTTATTCACCCTCGCGATCTCGGCAGCCGTCGCCCTGGTGTTCGGACTGGTGCCGATGCGAGCCGCCAGCAACGTCCCCCTGGTTGGAAGCCTGAAGTCCTCGGCTGGAACATCCAATACGGATCGCCATCGTTCCTGGGGCCGGAAGCTGGTGTTGACAATGCAAATCTCGTTCTGCGTGGTTCTCTTGTTCTCAGGAACGTTGCTGTATGAGACTCTGCGTAATCTGGAGTCTCGCGATCTCGGAATGCGCGCGGCGGGCTTGCTGGTGTTCGGCGTAACGCCGCAATCCAACGTTCGAACGGATGCCGAAGCCAGTCGTTTCCACCTTGCGCTCTTAGAGCGGCTTCGGGCTTTACCTGGAGTTGACTCAGCCACCTTGTCGGAAAATCGCTTGGGTGCGGAAGTCAGTGACAATGACGGCGTGTTGGTGGACGGCCGGAATCCGCTGCCGGCCAAGCCGTTCGCTCCGATGCGCGTCAATCTGGTTGGTTCCGGGTTCTTACATACCCTGGGGATTCCGCTTCGTCTGGGCCGCGACTTTGAGGACGCGGACCTTGCAAACTCGCGCAAAATCGCCATTATCAATCAAACCTTCGCGGACCGATATCTGCCGCATATGAATCCTCTCGGCCATCAGATTTCGTATTTCCAAGGAAAGGTAGGCTACACGATTGTCGGCGTCGCACAAAATAGCCGCTATACCAGCGTGAAGGAATCCGAGCGTCCGATCGCCTACCTGCCGTTTACTCAAGTGTCGGGGCTTCTCGGTATGCAGTATGAACTCCACACGTCAGGGGACGTCAGAAGCATCCTGCCTGAAGCTGCACAAGTGGTGCGCGGGATAGATCCGAACCTACCGATGGAGAAACCCACCACGCAGCGGGAGCAGTTCGACGAAACCATTTCACAAGAACGTCTCATCGCTATTTTGTCCGGTTTCTTCGGCGCACTGGCCGCATTTCTGGTTGCAGTCGGGTTGTATGGGACTATTTCTTATAGCGTCAGCCGGCGGACCATGGAGATCGGTTTACGAATGGCGCTGGGGGCTCAACGGAAAGAGGTTCTTGGAATGGTATTGCGCGAAAGCCTCTTCCTGGCCGCTCTGGGTCTCGCCATTGGGGCGCCTATGGCGTTGGGCGTGGGCCGCGCGCTGCGTTCCATGCTATTTGGCTTGAACCCGGCGGATCTCACGGCATGTCTGCTTGCATTGATCGGGATCGCTCTGGTTGTCGCGGCGGCTACATACTTCCCCGCTCGACGCGCTGCATCGATAGATCCGATCAGCGCTCTTCGGATGGAGTGATTTTCCAACTGCTACTGTTTTCGGCGGGCGATGTTCACTTCGGTGCAGCCGGCCATGACATCGAGAAATTTCTGATAGCCTGCCTGGCCGACCACGAAAGGATTAGGCTCGCCGGGCTTGCGGGCTTTCAACTTGTCGAGCTTGGTTTGGATCGGGTCCATGAGAGGGTGGTTCTGGATTTCCACTTCGACCTTGGCTTTTTTTGTCTCCTGCTGGAAGTGCTTCACCGATTGTAGGTACGTCTGCAGGCCTTGATCGGAAATGATGTTTGGCGTAAGGATGGTTCCGGCATAAATCGCCGCCATGCGTGTCTTTCCGCCGTCCTTCACCGGAAAAATGTAGCCCATGGAGCCCGGCGTGTGTCCCGGTATGGCCACCGGCATCACCTTCAGATCTCCGAGCACCACCGGCTGACCCTCCGCCACCACCTGATCGTGCTTGGGCAGCACCGGTGGCGGACCTTTCTGTTGAGCGCTCGTCGAGGGGTGCTCCATCAGGTCCCAATCCGCCGCCGAAATGTACACTTTCGATCCGAAATGTTCCTGCATGTAAGGTGCTCCGCCGAAATGATCCGCGTGGCCGTGGCCGATGAGGATGACTTTCACCTGCGCCGGATCGAGGCCCAGCGCCTGGAAGCCGGGCAGGAGCAGCGTCTCTACCTGGTTCGCGCCGAGAGAATCGATCATCAGGAGTCCATCTGTGGTCCGGATCACGTATGCCACGGTTCCCGAGTTGCCGATCGCGTACAGGTTGTCGAAGATGCGCGTTGGCGCGATGACCGGATCGTCCGGACGATTGGGCCGCGGCGCCTCGCAGAAAAAGTGAACTTCGTCGCTCCACATGGGGCCGCCGGCCTTGCGGGTTTTTTCGATCAAGGCCTTCACCGCGTCCGAATCCGGTTTCTTCTCCTGCCCTTGTGCCCACAAGGGGACTGGGAGCAGACCGGCGACGATGAAAAGACCGCGTAGCATTGTTGTTGTGGACAAAGTCTTAGAAAATACCATTTCCGTACCTCTCGAATCGGATACAGCAATTCCGCGCCGCGGTGAGCCGGCGCTCATGAAAGTATATAACCTGCGTCCGCAAAGTACTCAGGCGGGGTGTGCGCATGGTGTCCTAAACTGAAGGAGGCTCCAACCTTCACAGATAAGGGGAATCAAAGATTGCAAATTCGATTCATCCGCGCGATCGTGACGGCGGCCACGATGCTGTTCGCCGCGAGCGCCGCTCCAGCGCAGCAACTGGATCGTCCAGCGACGATTTTGGGGCATCCGAACTTCAACGGGATCTGGCAAGCGCTGAACACGGCTTATTGGAATCTGGAAAGCCATCCGGTGGAAGGATTGAGCAAAGATTTTTGGCAGCTCGGCGCGATCGGCGTCATCCCGGCGGGGCAGAGCGTTCTGCACGGAGGCGGCACGATCCCGTATCTGCCGGAAGCGCTCAAGAAGCGTGGTGAAAACCGGTCAAAATGGCCCGCGGCCGACCCTGAGGCGAAGTGCTATATGTTGGGAGTGCCGCGCGTCACATACCAGAATTTTCCGTTCCAGATTTTCCAGGCGGACGGCGATCTTCTGATGGTCTACCCGTTCGCCGCCACGAATCGAATCATTTATATGAAGGATCATACCGACCTGCCGGTGGATTCATGGATGGGGAAGTCCAGCGGAACTTGGGAAGGCGACGTTCTGGTTGTGACAACCACTTCGCAAAACGGCCAGTCGTGGCTGGACCGCGCGGGAAACTTCGCCAGCAACCAGTTGAAGGTGACCGAGCGCTTTAAGCTTCTGGACGCCAGCCACATCTGGTATGAGGCCACGCTGGAAGATCCGCAGACGTTTTCTAAAGCTTGGACGATCGAGATGCCGTTGTATCGCATCATCGACGAACACGCTCAGCTGCTGGAACATAAGTGCGTTCCGTTCACCGATATGCTGCTCTATCATGATTTGCTGCAGCCGAAGCAGTGATTCAATCAATATGGTCGAATTCATGGAAGGAGTCAGGATAATGTACAGGAGATTGCTGAAAATGGTAGTCAGCGCCGGCATGCTGGCGGCGGCAGGATTACCAGCGGCGGCGCATCATTCCTTTTCCGCGGAGTTCGACTCCACCAAGCCGGTGAAGCTGGAGGGCAAAGTCGTCCAGATGGAATGGGTGAATCCACATTCCTGGCTGACGATTGACGTGACGAAGGAGGATGGCACGGTGGAACGCTGGCGGCTGGAGGGTGGATCGCCATCGGTATTGCTGCGCCTGGGTTGGAACAGGAATTCGCTTCCGGCCGGCACCAGGATTAAAGTTACTGCGTTCCAGGCGAAGGATGGAGCATTGCGCGGGAGTACGCGGGACATCGAGTTTCCGGACGGAAGGAAGATGGAGATGGGCGGGTCGGGACCGAAGGACGGGCAGGATAAGCAGGACAAGTAGTCGTCGGCATGGACTCAATGTTGGATGAAGCTCACCGACGGCGGTCTTATTTCGGTTCATCCGGTGCCGATGCGCACCGTGTTCCGTCACTGCTTTCTCGTGAACTTCGCGCTCAGGCCGGATGTTCTCGTTTCTCGATTACCGGACCACGTACGGCCTGGCGTGCACGATGGCTGGTCATACTTGTCGATTGTCATCGCGGAGATGGAGAGGATGCGTCCCGCTTTTCTGCCGCATGCTCTCGGCATCATGTAAACCCGAGTCGTTTATCGCGCGGTCTTGGTCTGTGGGCGGGAGCGCGGTGCTTACTTCGTTCGTAGTGACGCCGACAATGCGCTAATGGTCCTAGCCGGAAACGCTCTGACGTTCTTTCGATTCCATCGCGCGGACGCCACGTGGTCGTTTTCCCGCAGGCATATCTCGGTTTTCGCTCAGGCCGAGAGGCGGCGAAGCCGCTGGAATCGACGCGGAATACGACTTGGCTAACGCGAAGGATCAGATGCCTTCAACATCGCGATTCGCGACATTGGACCGGGCACAGTTCTTCTTGACCGAACTCTACGTCGCCTTTGGCACGAAATGTCGCGATGGCACGGTCGATGCGGTGCGCATCCAACGCAAGAAATGGCGCAGCATGGTCGTTCGAGATCGAGCAACGCCTCAACTACCGGTGGCATCGCGGAACCGCACTTGATACCAGCGAACTGATCGCACCGTAAGCACGTCATTGAACGTGCAAAAACTACTTCGCCTTCGGATGCGCCCGCTCAAAACGCGACGTCTCGATGTAACCACGAATGGCCGTGTTCCCTTCGTGGCACGCGTATTCGTACATCTGATACTTGTTATCCAGCTTCCATGGGAACGCCGCGGTCCACGAACTTACGATTACTTCCGGGTCCTCCACCTTGATCTCATAATCGATGGTGTCGTCGGCGGTTCGCGTAAAGCGCTCCGTGATCCGCAGGTTTTCCGTGGTCGGGTTGAGCGGTGGAGAACCCGGAACGCCGGCATTGGTCATGTCCGTCTTGCCATTAAAGTTCGTGGTTTGGACCACCAGCGTATTGCCTTCCCAGTGGCCGCGCGATTCGCCCAGCCACTCCTTGATGGTTGGATCCAGCGCCGGACGCCCGTCGGTTGGAATGATGCGGACCTCGTGGGCCATTTCGAGCACGATGAGAACGTAGCCCGGAGTCTGCATGACCCGGATACCATTGTTGTAGTTGCGCGGCAACATGGAAACCGGCATTCCGCGCGTAATGCAGCGGTCCCAGCTATCGAAATCGTCAGGGCTATCGAATACAGTTTGGCCCGGCTTGTAGCTGCCGTGGATCTTTTCGTATAACTCCTGGCCCTTGGGCGTCAGCGCGGGGAAGCGCCCATTCGGCGGGTCGCTCAGCAAAGACGTCAGCCGCAGCACATCAGTGCCGGAGTCGGCCTGTGGAATCGCTCCGGACTCGAAACGTTTGTTGCGGGCCTGCGCGGCCTTCTGCGCTGCGGCGTATTCCTCGTCGGTCATGAACCGGCGATCGCCGTACTTCTCCGGCCGCTGGAACGGCGTGGCGATCAGATGGTTCAGGGGCCAGATCCCTTGCAAGTCGGGCTCTCCCCAGGGAGTCTTGGGCGGTGTCCAATTAGACTGGGCGCCCGCGGGGCACAACATCAGGACGAGGGCCAGAAAGCGTTTCATCGTCTGAACATATCATGTAATCTAACAGCTGATGAAAGTCATCACGACATGTGGCTTGCTGCTGGCCGTCTCCACCCTGAGAGCTCAGGACGACCACATCGCTGCCGCGAAAGCCACGGCCGGCGAGGATTTTCAGAATCTGCTCCAGTTTCAATGCTACGGGCCAGGTCCGGGAGGTCCACGCGGAGCGCCTGGCGCTGGGCAGAGACCCCCGGGTCCGCCGGACCGATCTACGTGGCACATCGAACCGGTGAAGGTCTTTGACAACCTCTACTTTTTCGGCCAGTCCGAGTACGCCGTGTGGGCGATCACCACGTCCGATGGCATCATCGTTCTCGACACCATCTTTGACTATTCAGTGGAAGACGAGGTTGCCGGCGGGATGAAGAAGCTGGGCCTGGACCCGGCCAATATCAAATATGCCGTCGTCAGTCATGCTCACCCCGATCACGACGGAGGCGCGAGGTTTCTCCAGGAACATTACGGCACGCGAGTCATCATGTCGCCGGCGGATTGGGATGTGCTGGATAAGAGAACTGTCGGCACCAAGCCGAAGCGAGACATCGAAGCCACCGACGGCCAGAAACTCACGCTCGGCGACACCACGCTGACGCTTTATATCACTCCCGGCCACACACCGGGAACCATCTCAACTTTGTTTCCGGTAAAGGACAACGGGACGCCGCACCTGGCGGCTCTTTGGGGCGGGGTGGGGCTCAACCCAGACCGGGAACGCGTTCAACTCTACATCCGCTCGGTGCAGCGGTTCAGCGAGATTGTGAAGCAGGCGGGAGCGGACATCATCTTTACGAACCACACCGACTGGGACCGGTCTAAGATCAACCTGCCGATACTGGCCAAACGCGCGCCCGGCAGTCCGAACCCCTACATCGTGGGTAAGGCAAAAGTGCTGAACTTTCTGAAGGTCGCCGAAGAATGCGCCGAGGCCCGCGTAGGAGCGGCGAACTGAAGGGAACTATTGTTTTGGAGGGGCCGGCTCGTCGGCCGACGTTCCAGCGGACACGGTGTGGCCGTCGGCCATCTTGATCGACCGCGCATTTGCATGCAGCGAGCCATCCAACAACGGCCGCGGATCTTTGGCTGCATAGGCGCTCACCGTGACCTTGTCGCCCTTCTTTAAGGCATCTCTCGTCCAACCTTTGTGAAGCAGGGTGTTCACGCTATTGCACTCCAGCGCGTAGGTCACCATCTTCCCGCTTTCGTCCTTGGCATCCACGTACACATAAACGTGCGGGTTCTGCCAGGCGACTTTGGAGACCACGCCGGTCACCGTGAAGGGCTTGTTGATGTCGAATTCGGCGGTGAAGGAATGGTGCGCGAACGCTCCAGCGGCCATCAATATCACGCCTGCGATCAGTGAACCAATTCGGGTTTTCACAGAACAACCTCCGCTGCTACTCAAGTCACTTACGAGTCAGGTCAAGCACCAAATCATTACACACATACTCGTGAATCTCCCACGCCTGGTCCAAGGTATGCAAACGCTTAAAGGTGTGTGGCTTGGTGAGCGCGCCTGGATCTTCCAGGGTGATCTCCACTTCGATGTGCCCCAAATCTGGACGCCGGTAACGCTCGATCACATGCAGTTGATCGGTGTGCGGCGCGGCCGAGCCGCTGCTGAGCCAAGTCCGGTCGTTAAAATTAGCCGTATCCACTACCAGCGTATCGCCGTCCCAATGCGCGACTGAGTCGCCCATGAAGCTGGGATCGAGAGTTTTGTCGTGCGGGCGGCCATCCAGGAAAAATTGGCGATAGGAATGAACGTTGCCTTCAAAGAGCATCACAACCAAGTCGGGAGTTTGAACAATCTTCATCGGATAGGGCGATATTCGAGGTACGCCGCCGGGCAGACACTTGGCCTCCGGATCGTCGATCTCGCCGTTCTTCTTTCGTTCGTCAGCCAGTTTCTGCGCCCAGGGCTGCAGTGGCAGCGGCCCTCCGATGCTTCCAAAATCCGGCGAGTTCCAAACTCCGGAAAAGTTCGGCTTTCCGTCCGGCATGCGCGGCGTGGGGCCTTTTGGAATCGGAGTGGGGGGCTTAGGAGTCCCTTCCAGGAAGCCCCGCTGGGCGAGCGCAGCGGCTGGCCCGAAGGTCAACGACAACACTACCGCGGCGGCGGTGGTCATCGGGCGGATCATAAATCGGCTCAAGTCATCGAAAGTCTATCGCAGTTCCCTGGTTTGACACAACGATCCGCGCCGGCGGACCGCGTCCGCGGCCACGGGAGTAGAATTGTTCGAGACCATGCCACTCTGCAAGAGATTGTTCGTCCTGGCGGCTGGCATCTTAGTCTCCATCCCTGGTTTGGCAGCGGATCTCGAAGTCCTCCAACTGCGGCCGAACTTTTATATGATTGCAGGCGCCGGCGGCAACATCGGCTTCCAGGTCGGAGTGGATGGCGTAGTGGTTGTCGACACGGGTTCCGCCGCGAGCGCGGATGCGGTGGTCGCTGCCATCAAGAAAGTGACGACGCAACGCATCCGTTACGTGATCAATACCAGCGCCGACGCTGACCACGTGGGCGGCAACGCCACGGTAGCGAAAGCCGGGCAGACGCTATTCACCGGAAACGGCGGGGCCGGGCTGGCCACCAACTTCCTGGGAGGCGGCGCGTCGATACTTTCCGGGGAACAGGTTTTGACGCGAATGAGCGGTCCGAGCGGAAAGCCTTCACCGTATCCCGTTGACGCGTGGCCAACCGAAACGTTCAATCAACCGCGGAAATACATGTACCTGAACGGCGAGGGTATTGAAGTTTTCCATCAGCCCGCCGCGCACACCGATGGCGATGCGATTGTTTTCTTCCGCCGTTCCGATGTTGTCGTGGCCGGCGATGTCTTCGACACCCGGGCGTTCCCCGTCATCGATGTCGCCAAGGGCGGAAGCATTCAGGGCGAAATCGCAGCCTTGCAGAAGCTGGTCGATACGGCCATTCCGTCGGTGCCGATCGTATCCCGAGAGGAGGGCACGCTGATCGTTCCCGGCCACGGACGCATCTGCGATCAACTCGACGTGGTCGATTACCGCGACATGGTGACGATCATCCGCGACCGCGTCCGCGATTTGATGAAGCAGGGCCTCTCGCTCAAACAGATCAAGGCAGCGTCGCCGGCCCGGGGCTATACGCGCCGCTACGGGTCCGACACCGGCTCCTGGACCACGAACGATTTCGTGGAAGCGATTTACCGCAGCATGAGTGAGAAAGTGCAATGAGAGCCTTCTTCATCGCAGCACTCGGGGCGTTGTCCCTCGGCGCCGCGCAGCCGCCCTTGGCCGGGCAAGAGCGCGCCACGGCCACGGCAAAAGCTTCCGCGCCTATCGACATCACGGGTTATTGGGTCGCGTTCGTCACTGAGGACTGGCGTTTCCGGATGATCACGCCGCGCAAAGGCGATTACCAACCGGTACCCATGACTCCAGAAGCGCGCAAGATTGCGGATGCGTGGGATCCAGCGGCCGACGAAGCCGCCGGGAACCAATGCAAGGCATATGGCGCCGCTGCGATCATGCGTCTGGCTGCACGGTTTCACATTACCTGGCAGGACGACAATACGCTACGGGTGGACAGCGATGCGGGCATGCAGACGCGGCTCTTCCACTTCAATGCATTGTTGGGGACAGCGCCGTCATCGCAGGGCGAGCGCACGTGGCAAGGTTATTCAAGCGCACAGTGGGACAAACCGGCGTCGCTGAAGGTAACGACAACCAACCTGCGCTCCGGATATCTGCGAAAGAATGGCGTTCCCTACAGCGAGAACGCGGGGGTTACGGAATATTTCGATGTCGGACCAATCCCGGGTGGCGATGGCGGCCAAGTTCTGCTGGTGACCGCGATTGTCGACGATCCGAAATTCCTGCGGCAGCCCTTTACAACGAGTTCGCAATTCAAGAAGGAGTCCGACGGTTCGAAATGGGACCCAACCCCGTGCAACGCAAAATGAGCTGTAACATCGCGACGATATTCGGCGCTGCGCTCCTATGCCAGCTCACCGGCCAGTCCGCCTCCGCGCAGATGGAGCTTACGGGCTCCTGGACGCCAAGAAATCATGAGGTCCTTACGGGCGACGGGCTACCTGTGGACTTCACGGGAATTCCGCTCAGCGACGAAGGGCGGATTCGAGCGCTGAGTTATTCCGAGTCGCAGCTTGAGATGGTGGAGCACCAATGCCAAGGGTGGCCGGCCTTCTATCTGGTGCAGGGACCGTTTGGTTTGAAGATCTGGAGCGAAACCGATCCGCTCAAAGGCAACGTGATCTCCTACACTATCGGCGGATGGGAGGATCGGGCGCCGCTTACTATCTGGATGGACGGCCGTCCTCACCCGTCTCAATATGCGCTGCACACGCGCTCCGGGTTCACCACTGGCACATGGGAAGGCGACACGCTGGTCACCTACACGACCCACATGAAGGCTGGGTTCCTGCGCAAGACCGGCGCGCCCTCGAGCGATGAAGCGACGACGACGATGCGGTTTTACCGCCACGGCGATATCCTGACGATTCTCGAGATCATCGAGGATCCAATATATCTTGCCGAACCCTGGATTCTATCGAGAAGCTTTCAACAGAGCACGACGCCTCAGCCTCCCATCGGGCCGCCCTGCGTCACCGCTTATGAAGGGAATGTCGGCCCAACCGCTCCGCACTATTTACCCGAGAAGAATCCTTTCGTCGATGAAATGACTAAGAAGTATGGCGTCCCGCGCGACGCCGCCATCGGAAAACCCGAGACGCTTTATCCGGAGTATCGGAAGAAAATTCCGCCAGTCGCTCCGGTTCGGTAGAGCGGGTTTCATTCTCCTCGGAATCGGTAGAGATCGGGCGTGCTCACGTGGACACCCATTTGCTTCAGATAAGTGAACAACTGGTGTTTGTGATTGATCAGGTGCTCCAGATTGCCCAACAACAGTGTCAGGAGCGGCTCGCCTTCCTCTACAAAGACCGTTCCCACGGTCCTGCCTAGCTTGGCATCGTCGAGCAAGGCGAAACCCTCGTCGATACGCGCCCGATAAAGGGCAATCCGGCCGACCGCATCGCCAGGAGGGAAAGCGTGGTTCACGGGTAAATTTCGAAGCTCGGAGAAGTGCGCGAGCCGCTCGGGTTCCACCGCTGCCAAAACGGCGCAGAAGCCGGCCAGACAGTCGAGCAGATGGCCGAGGAGTATGTCGACAGGCCAAGCGCCACAGGCGTCGGGTTTCCAATTCAGCCGGCCTGCCGGCAGGAGATTGATGAGGTGAACGGCCCTATCGATTTGTTCATGAAGCTTCGACAGAAACAAAGCACAGAGCCGCCGTTCGGAGTTCATTCAGTTTTCACGCGCCATCTTGGTACGGGCGGTATCCAAAGCGGCGGCCAACTCGTCCGGCCGCTGGGATCCCACCACCAGCTTCTCACCGTCATCGAGCGTTAGGCGCACGCCTCGGCCGCCGTTCGCAACGTAAGCCTTACCTTCGCGAGTGGATCGGATTCCGTAGCCGCCGTAATCGCGCGCAATGTTATGGGTGATGGTCTGGACGGAGTGGATGAGGCCGAGTGGGACGCGGCGCAGGCGCCACAGCCCCCGCAGGGCGATAACCAGCTCGCGCCGGCGAACTTCGGTGACCAACCGAACGGTAATCAGGCGAACGTAAATCAGCCAGAGGAACACGGTCCAACCAATGACGTCGCCATTGGACATTGGATGTTTGCCCCAGGTATGGCCCAAGACGACTTGCCAGATCAGTAAGCCGAGCAGGAAGCAGGGGGGGCTTGCAAGCGCTACGGCTATGCGGCGCAGCGGGAAGCGCTGGAGTTCGCGAAAAACGGGCCGGCTATCGGAGGAGGCCAATGGTAAATTGGAGCGCCGCGTATTGTGTTTGGTAATCGTATTTCGCGTTGAGGTTTTCGATCTCCGCGGATGTCACGTTCAACTGCGCCTGGGTCAGCTCGACGATGGAAGCCAGGCTCAAATCGTAGCGGCCTTGCGCCAGTTGCATGGCCAGCGAGGCCTGACGCAGAAACTGCGCCGTAACATCAATTCGCTGGTAGGCGTCGTAGGCGCTAGCCCAAGCCACGCGAACATCCCGGCTGATACGATCCTGCTCGTCGCGCAAGCGCTGATCGGATTCCAACGCGCGTTGATAGGCGGCCTCGCGGCGGGCGGAGAACAGGTGCCCGTTGAAGATAGGAATACTGACGTTGGCGCCGACGCCCTCGTATTCGGGCGAGATCGACGCCGTATTGATGTACGGCATGTAGCCTCCCACGGCAACGGCGCTGACGGTGGGGCGCGTCAAGTCTCTTTCAGCATCCGCGAATCTGCGGGCTGCATCCCGCGAGGCGCGCAACGACGCGAGCTCGGGACGATTTTCGATGGCCTGCGCGACCAGCGTGTCGGCCGCGGCGGGAGGCGCTGGAGGGAGAGGTTCATCGGAGAGCCGGTAGCCGGCCGGCTGGTCCGAGCCCATGGCACGGCCTAATTCCGCGAGCGCCCCTGCCACGCTATCACGCGCGCGCAACAGCAGGAGCTTGGCTTCGGACACATTGACGTCGGCGAAACTTACGTCGAGCTGCGAACGCAGCTTGTTTCTCGCCAACTCGGTTACCTGATCGTCCAGAAGCTGGCGAGCCGCTACGGTCTGCTCCGCGACTTTCACCGTAGCCTGCGCGTGCAGCACGTCGAAATAGGCGCGATTCACATCGAGGAGCACTGTGTAGCGGGTGGCTTGCGAGTTCTGCATCGCGGCCTGGGCTTGATAACGCGCGCTGGCGACTAAATTGTGAGTGCGGCCGGAATCCGTGATCAACTGCTTGACCATAACGCCTTGAGCCTCGCGATCGAACAAACGCGATGCCGTCAGATCTCCGGCCCCGATTCTCGCGAAGTTATTGCCCTCCGTTCCGGTAATGTCGCCGGTGACATCCGGATAGTAGGCGGAACGGTTAATCACGATTTGCTGGTTGGCGTAATTAAGCTCGTTCTGCGCAGCCTGAATCTGTGGATGATTCTTGAGCGCCATGTCTTCGGCTTGCTGAAGGGTGAGCGTAGTCGTTTGCGCGAACGCGCTCGCGACTGCGACAAACATGACGGATCGACTAAGTCTGGGGAACATTTCTTTGCTTCCTCCCATAAACCAGAAGATAGGCGGCGGGCACGATGAACACCGTGAGAAGCACCGAAGAAGTGAGGCCGCCGATAATTGCGCGCGCCATGGGCGTGTACTGCTCGCCGCCCTCGCCGAGTTTCATGGCCATGGGGATCATGCCGATGATGGTGGCGAGCGAGGTCATCAGGATGGGCCGCAGGCGAACCCGGCAGGCCGTGACGATGGCGTCCTGCACCGACAATCCCTGCTCTTCGAGTTTGTGCGCGAAATCCACAATCAGAATGCTGTTGGAGTCCGCGATACCGATCAACATGAGAACGCCCATCAGCGACATGACGTTGAGCGTGGTGTGGGTCAGCGGCAGAATGATCAGCACGCCGATGAACCCCATCGGAATCGCCAGCATGATCAGAAAAGGATCGATAAACGACTTGAATTGCGCCACCAGAATAAGAAATAGAAGGATGAACGAGATGCCGAAGCCCAGCCCGAAGCTCTTGAAGGATTCGTCCATGCTGTTCACCATGCCTCGCAGTGTGACCCGGATGTTGGCTGGAAGTTTCGCATCCGCGATGGTCTTGACAATTCCGGCGCGAAGTTTGCCCAAATCCTCACCCACGGGCGTGACGTACACATCCACCACGCGCTGGATCTGATAATGATCGACCTCGGTTGGGGACTGAAGAGGTACCAATTTCACCACGGAGTCGAGGGTGGTGGGAAGTTTCGCATTGGGCGCGCGCAGCGGAATCTGCTTCAGGTCTACCAGGTTGTGGATGGCGGTTTTACCATGCTCGGCGTATTGCACGCTGAGGAAGTAATCGTTGCCCGTTTTATAGTCCACCCAGTAATTGGGCGCGATCATGATGTTGGAATTGAGCGCCGTGATTACGTTGTCGACCACGTCTTTCTGCGAAAGTCCCAGTTCCCCGGCATGCACTCGATCGATGTCCATGCGGATGGACGGATAGTTCATGTCCTGCGGAATGTAGATCTCGCCGACTCCCGAAAGCCGGCGGATGCGGGCGGCCAGATTCTGCGCGGTTTCGTAGGTTAAGCCCAGATCGCGCGTGTTGACCTGGACATCGATCGGCGCAGGCTGCCCCTGATTGAGGATCGCGTCCTGCATGGATCCGCTTTGGAAGAAAGTGCGAACGTCCGGAAAATCCCTGGCCATTTGTACCTTCACGCGATCCATGTAATCAAAGCTGCTGACCTCGTGCCCGTCATTCAAGGCTACTTGTATGAAGGCGGTGTACATTCCGGCGTTGGTGGTGTAGAGAGCAGAAATATCGTTCACCACGCCGATATTTGAGAGCACCATCTTGAGATCCTTCGGAGCGACAATATGGCGGATGAGATCTTCCACTTTCGCGACATAGTCGTTGGTGACTTCGATCCGGGTTCCTGTAGGAACCTTGATATTCACTGTGAACTGCCCCGCGTCGACACGAGGGAAGAACGCCAGGCCGAGGAAAGGATAAATGCCGAGGCTCAGCACAAAGAGCGCCATAAGCAATCCCAGCGTCAGAGCGGGAATCTTCAGAGCGCGGCGGACCCAGCGTTCGTAGAAGTCCAGAAGCGTGGTGAATCTGCGATTGAACCACGCATTGAAACGGCCGCCCCAGGAGCGGTCTACCTGAGGCCGGTCCTGGGGCTCTTCCACGGCGCTTGGTTCCCCGTGTCCGCTCCCGACCGGCACGGCTTTCAGAAACTTGGAACAGAACAGCGGAATCACCGTCATCGCTACCACGAACGAAGCCAGCAGCGCCAGAACAAACGCAAGGGCCAGCGCGGAAAACAGAAACTTGCTTACGCCAAACAACAACGTTACCGGGAAAAAGTCGACCACATCCACCAGCGTTGCGGCCAGCACCGCCAGGTTCACTTCGGCTCCGCCCTGTTCGGCTGCAACAGCCGGCGCCGATCCCATTTCCAAATGACGGTAAATGTTTTCGAGAGAGATTACGGAGTTGTCGATGACGCGAGATAAGGCTAGCGCGAGCCCCCCGAGGATCATCGTATTGATCGTGCTTCCGAGCATGTAGAGAACCACAATGGTGGCCAGCGCGGAAATCGGAATCGACAACAGTACCGCGCCGGTAGCCCGCATGCTCCCGAGGAACAGCAAAATCATAAGGCCCGTGAGCACCAGCCCGATTAAGCCTTCATGCAGCACCGTGTTTAACGCCTCTTTGACGAAGACCGATTGGTCGAAGACGATAGAAGTCATCAGTTGTGGCGGAAGATCGAACAGATGCTGGACCAACTTGCGGATATCGTTGACCACCTGAATGGTGTTGCTGTCACCGCCCGATTTCATGATGGGAATGTAAGCGGACTTTTGACCGTCGATGCGGACGATGTTGTACTGCAGTTGACTGGCGTCCTTGGCTTCGCCGATGTCGCCGACCGAAACCCACCGCGTGTCGACAGTTTTAATCGGCACGCTATCCAAGTCCGGGACGTTCTGAACCAGGCTGTTGGAATAAACGTAATAGTCGCTGGAGCCGATCTTGACGTCTCCCGCCGGCAAGATGAGATTACTATCGTTGACCGCATCAACCACATCCATCACGCTCAGCTGGCGCGATAGCAATTTGTAGGGATCCACATAGATCATGGCCTGCCGATACTTCCCGCCGAATACAGCCGGGATTTCCGCGCCGTTCACTATCGCGATTTGGTTGCGGATCTGGAATTGCGCGAGATCGTGCAGCTGAGTTTCGTTCAGACCCTGGCCCTTCACCGTCACTAAGCACACCGGAAGGCTGGAGGCGTCGAACTTCAGCACGATCGGCGGCAAGGTGCCCGGCGGCAGGCGCTTGAGGTCGGCCAGGGCCAGATTCGACAACTGGGTCACGTCTGAATCGGCGTTCGTCGACGGTTGGAAATAAACCTTGATGATGCTGACACCCAGCAGAGATCGCGACTCCATGTGATCGACACCGCTGGCCTGCGTGAAGAAACGTTCGAGTGGGTTGGTGATGTCTACTTCGATGTCCTCCGGAGGCATGCCATTGTAAAAGGTGGCAACCACCACTTCCGGCAAATTGATCGGCGGAAACAGATCCACGGGCATCCGCGAAAGAGCATTCATGCCGATGACGGCCAGGGCCAGGCATACGACAACAATGAAGTAAGGGTTGCGAATGGAAAAGCGAGGCATGGGACTGGCCTTTGCGCGCTAGTGCTGTTCTTCTTCAGAGTTGTGATATTGCATCAGGTTGGTCATCTTGAATTGCACTGGCTGGCCGGCCTGCAGGCCGCTACGGTCGCTGACAACTACCATCTCACCCTCCTGCAATCCGGAAAGAACTTCGGCGTCGGTTGCGGTCTGGATGCCGATGACGAATGGACGGATCTTGATTTTGTTGGACGCGTCTACCACGTCAACGGTCGTCTGGCCATTGGCCTGATCTACTGCCTGCAAGGGCGCCGCGAGAGCGTTGTCCTTCTTTTCGAGCGTGATGGTGGCTTCCGCGTACAGGCCGGGAAGCAAGACCCGGCCCGGATTCTGTACGTCTACTTCGGTGTGCATGGTGCGCGTGTCTTCGCGAACATCCACAGAGAAGCGGGCCACCTTGCCCGGAAACGTTCGGTTCAGCGCGGGAACGTTGACGCCCACCGAATCGCCGAGATGGATGTACCGCACATAGGTTTCGGGCACCGGAATCACCAGCCGGAACAGATCGTCCTGGGAGAGCCGAACTAATGGCTGGGCTTGCGTGCTGGAATTTGTACCGGCTTGCATCAGCGTGCCGAGATTGGCGAAACGCTGCGTTACCACGCCCGCAAACGGCGCGGTGATCTTGGCGTAATCGAATAACGCCTGATCGTGTTCCCGCTTGGCTTGAGCGGCTGCGAGGACGCTTTCAGCGGATTGCACGTTCGACTTCGCCGCTTCCACTTGCGCCGCCGCGGCTAAGGCACGGCCCTGGGAATCGTCTACTTCCTGTTGCGCCACCAGACCGGGTTTGGATTTCGCAACGGTATCCAGCCTTTGAAACTGGAGCTGGAGCACATTGTGCTGCGCCTCCACACGGCTCAACTCATCCTGGGCGTGTGGAATTTGCGCAGCGGCATTCTTGACCGCGGCATCGTCCTCTTTCACTTGCAATTGCAGCTCGGGGATTTCCAAAGTCGCCAGGACCTGATCTTTCTGCACGTGCGATCCATAGTCGACATTGAGCTCCTTTACGAACCCGGACTCTTTGGCAAATACGTCGATTTCCTGGAATGGCACTAACTCGGAAGAAACCGTCAGCGTGCGCTGTAAATTCTTTCTGCCGATCTTTACGACGCCCACCGAGACTTCGGAGCCCGGACTTCTGCCCGGCTCGCCGGGATCCTTGGCCTGAACCTTTCCGGCGCCGCCACAGGAAGCTAGAATGCCAGCCGAGGCGGCGATCAGGCCGAACAGGAGCGCGCGCGTATTCGACCCCATAGAACTATTTAGCGCTCTGCCAAGATAAATCGCAACTGGTATCCATCTTCACCATTCAGTGAGACGCCCCCGCCTCACCGCTCCTCCCCGTCTTTCTGTATGATGATCGGGATGCAACACGACAACGGTGGGCTACCATGAAAAACCTGGTTTCTGCTTGTGTCCTGTTACTGGCTGCCTCGGCGCTCAAGGCGCAGCACAGCTATACGGCCGCGGACGTGGAGGACGGCGCGCGCGTGTATCAGGCGAATTGTTCCGTCTGTCACGGGCCGGAGGGCGACCTGGTGACTGGCGTGAATTTCTCGCGCGGGCAGTTTTTGAGCGTGATGTCGGACGAGGATTTGCAGCGCGTCATCCTGAAAGGAATACCTGGCACGCCGATGCCGGCCGCAACTTTTCCGGAATTTATGGGATTTCCCGTGATGGCTTACGTGCGATCGATGTCCGCGCCCGGACAGCGCACGCTGCCCGATGGCGATCCGGCGCGCGGGAAGCTGGTGTTCGAAGGTAAGGGAGAATGCCTGAGCTGTCACCGCGTCGGCAGGGACGGCTCGCGAATGGGACCGGATCTTACCGATATCGGAGGGCTGCGCCGCGGCGTTCAGCTGGAACGGGCGCTGCTCGACGCGGCCCGCGCCCCTTCGCCCGAATACCGGTCCGTGCGCGTGGTCACGAAGGATGGCAAAGAGTACAAAGGCCGGCTTCTTAATCTGGACACGTTCACCGTGCAGATGCTGGATTCCGGGGAGCGGTTGCGATCGTTCTCGAAAACGGATCTACGCGAGGTCTCGGTGATCACGACCTCAGGAATGCCGTCGTATAAGGACAAGCTAAGCACGCAAGAGCTGGCCGACCTGGTCAGTTACATGGCTGCATTGAAAGGTACGGGGACCAAATGAACGGAAGATGGCTGCTCTTTCTCGCGGCGGGATCTCTGCTAAGCCAGGACGTAACCTTTGACCGTATCCTGCACGCTCGCGACGAGCCGCAGAACTGGTTGACCTATTCCGGAACCGTGTTAGGCCAGCGCTACAGCCCGCTCGCGCAAATCACGCCGGCCAATGTGAAGAACCTGGAGCTGCAGTGGGTATTTCAAGCACGCTCTCTTGAGAAATTCGAGGCGACGCCGCTGGTGGTGGACGGCGTTCTGTATACGGTGCAGGCGCCCAACGACGTGGTCGCGCTGGATGCGGTTACCGGGCGGATTTTCTGGACGTATCCATACAACAATGCCCGGGAAGCGCACGCTTGTTGCGGCAACGTGAATCGAGGGCTTGCGATCCTGGGCGACACGCTCTACATGGGCACGCTGGATGCGCACTTGATTGCGCTGGATGCCAAGACCGGCCGTCCGATCTGGAACGTGAAGGTCGCGAATGCGAGCGAGAACTACTCCATCACGCACGCACCGCTGGTTGTGAAGGATAAGGTCATCCTCGGTGCTGCGGGCGGCGACCTGGGCATTCGCGGATTTGTAGCAGCCTTCGATGCCGCTACCGGCAAGGAGATTTGGCGCTTTCATACCATTCCCGGACCTGGCGAGCCGGGTCACGAAACGTGGAAGGACGAGTCCTGGAAGAAGGGTGGCGCCTCCATCTGGAACACCGGCTCGTATGACGCCGAGACAAACCTGACGTTCTGGGGCACCGGGAATCCGCAGCCGGATTGGGACGGCCGCAATCGGCCCGGCGACAATCTTTACAGCGACTCCGTGCTGGCCTTGGACGCCGACACCGGCAAGCTGAAATGGTTTTACCAATTCACGCCGCACGACGAAGTGGATTACGATTCGACTCAGGTGGCCGTGCTGGCCGACATGGAGTGGAAGGGCCAGCCGCGAAAAGTGATGCTATGGGCAAACCGCAACGGCCTGATGTATGTGCTGGACCGCGTCACCGGCCAGTTCCTGTTCGGCAAACCGTTCGTGGATGTGAACTGGATGAGCGGCTTCGACGAGAAGGGCCGTCCCATGCGTGTGCCGGGCAAGGTTCCCACGCCCGAAGGGTCGCTCGTCAAGCCGACGGTGCTGGGCGCGACGAACTGGTATCCGCCGTCGTATAGTCCGCGGACCGGCCTGTTCTACGTTTCATCCTGGGAGAATACGGGAACCATCGCAACCGAAGGGGGCAGACCGAAGGGCACCGGCAATACGCCCATGGCCGCCGCCACGCTCGGCACCAATCTGAAGACCGAAGAAGAAGGCTATGGAGCCGTCCGGGCCTTCGACCCCAAAACCGGCGAGCGCAAGTGGGAGTTCAAGATGAACGACATCACCTGGGCCGGCGTCCTGACCACCGCCTCGGATCTGCTGTTCAGCGGCGGGCGCGAGGGGTACTTCTTTGCGCTGAACGCGCGCAGCGGCGAACTTCTGTGGAAGGCGGCGCTGGGTGGCCAAGTGAACAGCGGGCCGATGTCGTACTCGGTGAACGGCAAGCAATACGTGGCGGTGTGCGCGGGTAATGCGCTGTTTACGTTTGCGCTGCGGTAAAGCTTTCATTCTCGCCGTTACACCGGAAGCTGCCCCGCATTGACACCGGCATCGGTAATATATACGATCGAAGCGGATAGGAGGGACGACCATGGCCCATCGTCGAATCACCCTGACTGTGCTTACTTGCCTGTTCGCCGTGGCCTCACTGGCCGCAGCCCAAGGCCTGGCCCCCGCCGCAAAAGCCGCCGCGAAACCCGCGCCTGCCACAGCCACGGCTGCTCCTTCGCTCACCGCCGACGGTCAACCTGACCTCCAGGGCTATTGGACCAACACTACCGTTATTCCCTTAGAACGCCCGAAGGAACTTGCGGACAAGGCATTCTTCACGCCCGAAGAGGCGGCCGATTATGCCAAGCGGCAGTTGGCGACGCCGGAGGCGACCGGCCCGGGTACCTACGCCGACGTGCACTACAACATGGCCCAGTTTGGTTTGGAGAAGAGCCAGACCAAAGTAGCAGCTAACATTCGAACTTCGCTGATTGTCGACCCGTCCGATGGCCGCATTCCTTCCATGACGCCAGAGGCGCGCCAGAGAAACGCGGAGCGCGCCGCCAAGAACAAGGGCCACGAGTTCGACGCCGCCGAGAATCGCAGCTTGGGAGAGCGTTGCATCCTGTGGCCGAATGAGGGACCGCCGATGATGCCGGTGGGCTATAACAGCAATCTGCAGATCGTGCAGGGGCCCGGATACGTCGCCATCCTGCAGGAAATGATTCACGACGTCCGCGTGATTCCGACCAACGGCAGCCCGCACCTTCCGTCCAACATGCGCCAGTGGATGGGCGACTCGCGCGGCCATTGGGAGGGAGACACACTGGTGGTCGACACCACAAATTTCACCGGCCAGACCGCGTTCCGCGGCTCCAGCGAGAATCTGCATGTTGTCGAGCGTTTCCGGCGCGTCGACGCGGACACCGTCCTCTATCAATTCACCGTGGATGACCCGTCCACCTGGACCCACTCCTGGAGCGCCGAGATTCCCATGACCAAGATTCAAGGCCCGATCTTTGAATACGCCTGCCACGAAGGGAATTACGGAATGGCGAACAATTTGAGCGGCGCGCGCGCGGAAGAGAAGAAAGCCGAAAAGCAACCAGGCGCGAAATGAGGAAATTCCTGGGCGTTTGTCTGCTCGCGGCCGCGATTCCCGCTTGGGCGCACCACTCTTTTGCCGCCGAATTCGACGTCACCAAGCCGGTGAAGCTGGAAGGTACGGTGACCAGGATGGAATGGATCAATCCACACTCCTGGATTCATATGGACGTCAAGAATCCCGACGGCACGGTGACCAGTTGGATGATCGAAGGCGGCAGCCCCAATGCACTGCTACGGCGGGGATTCACCAAACACTCGCTGGAGCCTGGGACCCAGATCGTGGTGGAAGGCTATCAGGCCAAGGACGGCGCGGCCCGCGCGAATGGCCGCGATCTCACCTTCCCCGACGGTAAGAGGCTGTTCCTGGGTGCGGATGCCGGCGAGAAAACGCCAGACGACAAGCCGTCGGAGAAATAGTTTCCTTCCGCTATTTCCTCTCCGGCAGCGCAAACACGTACAACGCGTTTCCGTACGAGGGATAGTGGACCTCGGGAGCCAGTACGGTCGGCACCATGCGCGGGCTGCCACCACCCAATCCACTGGTGACCGCGATGTACTGCCGGCCTGCGATGCTGAAGGTCAGAGGGAAACCCTGTACTGAGGTTCCCAGGCGGGTCTCCCACAGAACCTTTCCGGATTTTACATCGATCGCTCGGAAGACCCGGTCCATGTCGCCGACGAAGGCGATTCCTCCGGCCGTCGACAGTACGGCTGTCATGAACGGACTCCGCTGTTCGATCTTCCACATCTCCTTCAGCGTTTTGACATCGTAGGCCGCCAGCTTGCCGACGTTGCCGTTCGATCCCGGCGACTCATAAAAACGCCTATTCGCGCCGCCCGCGCTACCTCCGCCTTCCTTCAGCTCGATCTTTTGCGCGAGCATCTCCTGGCAGCTCTGCGCCACCGGGATGATGAGCTGATTCGTCCCCGGGTGATAGCTCATGGCATGCCAGTTGTGGCCGCCTTCCGACGTCGGGCAGCTCTGGACCCACTCGCCAATCCGATTCTCCACGATGTCGTTGCGATAGTGCGGCTCGCCGGTCGCGGGATCGAACGAATCGTAGATGTTCTGAAACACCGTCTCCTTGTGCGCGAGATATTTGCCGGTCTTGCGATCGTTTTTCCACAAAATACCAGCCTTGCCGGCGCTGAAGACCAATTTCTGATCACCTTCGTCGACCAGAACGCGCTCGAACACCTCGTCGAGATCCAGCGATTCGCCGGGCGCGTGAGAAAAATACCAGGCAAGTTTGCCGGTGTCGGCATTGAGGGCCACGGTGGAGTTGGCGAACAGGGTCGCGCCATTGCCGGACTGGCGGCTGGCCCGCATCCAGGGCTTCGACTGCGCGACGCCCCAGTAGGTCAAATTGAGATCGGGATCGTAGCTGCCGGTGATCCAGGTTTCGCCGCCCGCGCGGAACAGATTCGGAAGCTTGCCCCAGGTGTCGCCGCCCAGTTCGCCTTCCTTCGCGATGGTGTAAAACCGCCAGACTTCTTTGCCGGTCTCGGCATCGTAGGCGCTGATGAAGCATTTCTCGTCCTGGTACTTCGCGCATCCACCCAGGCCTTGCACCACCTTGCCTTTGATCGCGATGGGGCCGCTGCTGGTGCTGTAATTACTCTGCTTGCGATCGCCGATCACGGTGTCCCAAACATTCTTGCCCGTGCGCGCGTCGAGCGCATAGATATGCGCGTCGCTGGTGGTGACGTACACCTTGTCGTCGTAGATCGCGAGGCCGCGCTGCGAGCTGCCCGTGGCGGTCTGCCCGATGCGGTTCTCCCAGATAAGCTCGCCTTTGCGGGCATCCAGCGCCTGCACGATATTACCGGGATTGTTGATGTACATGATGCCGTTGTGCACCACAGGCGCCGGTTGATTGGTTCCTTCGTTCATGGCCCATACCCACTGAAGCTGGAGATCCTTTACGTTCTGCGTGGTGATTTGATTGAGCGGGCTGTAATTGGTGGCGTGATAGTCGTGGCGGATCATCAGCCAATCGCTAGGATCGGGATTGCGCAGCATGGCGTCCGTCAGCGGCGTGTAATTCTTCACTTCACCTGCGACCACCAGACCTCGTGGTAAGGGAGGAACCGCCGCTTCGGCCCGGCCACCGAGGGGCTCGCCGGGAGCAGGCTGCGCTTGCACTTGTCCGGTGGCTATCGAACGGATGGCCGCTTTGCTGGCCGCCGTTAACGGTTGATTTCCCGCACGCGCGCCGTTGTAGTCGAGGATGAATGCCGTGATGTTGATATACGCCTGCTCGCCCAAGCTGCCGGGATTTCCGGGAGGCATGGCCCCCTTGAGAAATGTAACCAGGTCGCCCGGGGTGCGGTCGCCCCAACTGCTCATGAAGAGTCCGCCGGCTAAGGCAGAGGCGCTGTTGAGACCCGTGAGATCGGCTGCGTGGCAGCTCGAACAGTTGGCTTGATAGGTAGCGCGTCCGGCAGCGGCCTGAGCAGCCGTGTATGGACCCGCGTTCTGCTGCGCGTAACAAACCGCGCTTAGAGAACACGCACAAACAATCTTGCTCAACACGTTGTGCACCCCTATCTCAAAAGCCAGCCCCACAGAACGCCGTCGGGGGCTTTCTCGCTGTAAATTTCAATATAGAGCCCGCCTTTGCGCAGGCTGGTCAACTGCTGGGGAGTCAGCTCGATCGATCCGCTGATGCTTCCGCTGGTGGCCTTGGAAATCGTCAAATCGCCAATGGCGGGCCCAGCCACGCCGGCGGCCACCGCGCTATGCAGGCTCGCTAGGGTCGCCGCTGCACGCAACCCTTCGAAAGAGCCCGTGATCCCGAGCTTCGTGCCGGTAAGCACCGCGGAGACGGAACCGGAACCAGCCAGATCGGCGCGCGTCCTGGCATCAGCCGGCACTGCCGAAAGCCGCGCTTTAAAGGTTTCACCGCTTTGCCCGGCCAGCGAGAGTACGAACCCGCCAACCCCAATTCCCATCATTGCAAACGCAACTCGCCGATTGAATGTCATTCCGGCCTATCATTCTACATCGAAGTGAAATCGCCGGATAGCGCCACGCAAGTAACTGCAGGCAAGGGTCTCGCAATGACGTCAGACTGTGGGAGCGCGCGGCGCGTCGGCCTTGGCTTGTCGGGCTAGTGGCTCGCCGCTCGCGCTTTCGGCTTGTCCGCTGCCGCTGCTTTAGGCGCGCTAACAGGAGGATAGTTGTTGCGCAACCACTTCTCCACCGACTCTCTCTGCGTCAGTGCAGCCACCCGCTGCCAGCTTGTGCGGCCGGTCCGGATCGTGTACTCGGCCATGAGGTAATTGTTCGAATTATAAACATGGACTACCTCGCCGGAGTGGGAACGCTTGCAGTGAAAAGAATCAGTGATATCGGTGTGATGACGGTGTTGCATCGCACCCATTTTAGCATCTTTTTGTTTGCGCGAGTGTGGTACCTGTAACTATGCGCAACACTACTCTCCTCCTGGCGGTCGGGGCGCTTTTGCCGCTTCGGGCCGCCGATCCCACGACCCCCGTGTATTGGAGTGCCGGTCAGACGCTAGCGTTGGACAAGACAGCGGCGTCGCGGCTCAACAAAACGGCGGGGCTGGGAACATCGCGCTTGATGGATTCCGCTTTCATCCTTTACCGCGAAGGAAATTCCCAAGCGGAGATTCACACCGAGCAAGCGGACTTCATCTTCTTTCGCGAAGGCGAGGGCGCGGTAATTGTGGGGGGCAAGATCGTCAACGGCAAGCCCAGCGGCGCGGGAGAAATGCGGGGCGACTCCATCGACGGCGGCACGAAGTACCCGGTCAAGGCCGGCGACTCAATCTTCATTCCGAAGGGCGCGCCACACCAGTTCTGGTTGGAATCGGGCCAGCATTTCACGGCAACGATTGTCAAGATCACGCCGAAAGAGTAGCCCCGCCACAGATCGGCACGAACAAGCTCCTTATTTGAGCTTTTTGTCTTCGGCTTGAACATCCTTGAGGATGGGAATGCCGGCGTCGGCATCCTTCCAAAGCGTGAAGAAATCCTGGTAGGCGGCCCGAGCCTTCGCGGAATCGCCTTGGAGAGCGTAGGCGCGTGCCAATCCAACATGAGCAAACGCGTCAATCGGCGCGCCAATCGTATCGTTGTTCACTACCCCCCGATGGTCGAGAATCTTCTGAAACTCGAGAGCCGCTTGAGCGCCCTGATGAGCGGCCAGATAGGCTTGCCCCCGCGCATACACGGGCCATAAGGAAGGAGCATTCTGCCCCAGCTCGTAGGGCGCGGCAGGCTGAAGCACTTGAAGCGCATTCGTGGGATTCTGATGGTCCAGCTCGATCAACGCGCGCACCGACGGCAGAAAGTTGAACCGAATTATTGTATCTTCCGGAAAGCGCGCTGCCAAATCGTCGGTGAGCTGCCGCGCCCGCTCCGCGGATCCTGCCAGTGCGAATGCCAGAGCCGCCATATACTCCGCCTGTTTGCCTCGCGACAGCTTGAGGGCGTCTTGAGCCAGCTTCAGCGCCTCGCTTCGATATCCAAACAGAGCTTCTCGCAAAGCTGCTTCAGCTTCAGTGCTTGCCGCCACTTCATGCCGACCCTTCGCCTGGGCCCCGGCAACCCCGCGGCTAGAAAGCTCCCGCGCCTTTTCGAGACGCCCGTAATAGGCGGTAAACCGCGCCTCGAGTTCGGGAATGTCATCGACTCCCTGCTGGCTCGCCCAGGCCAACTGCTTCGACATGCTTTCGCTGTCGTTCTCGAGAAACGCAACAATATACAGGTTGCTGTGAGAGCAAGCGTCGTTAGGCTGCTTCTTCAGTTCTTCCTCGGATGCAGACCGGGCCGCTGGTAGAAGATTCAGGTCGATGTAGGAGTCAGCTATGTCGCATCCTACTGCGCTTTCCGGGTCGTGCTGGCCTGACGAGCTCACCACCGCGAGCGCCTTCTGGAATTGTCCCAGTTGAACGGCTATTTCGCTCAAGTTATCGAGGGGGGCGTGGCGCGGATAGCTAAGCGCCCACGCCTCATACACCGCGCGAGCCTTTTCCAGATCCCCGGTGACCGAGAAGTAGTAGCGCGACTCGATGGCATACTTTTCCCATTCGCTCACACGTTCCCGCAGCGCGAATGCCCTGCCTATGCTCTCCGCCGCTAGACCGTCTTCTCCCGTGTTGAGGTAGGTCAGCCCGAGCGACAGGTGCGCCATGGCAAAATTCGGATCGAGCTCGATGGCGTGCTGGAACAACGGTACGGCCGCGGCCGTACCCAGCACCTTTCTCCCATTGCTATAGTTCTGCCAGGCTTCGAGCGACGGAGTGGTGGTTTGTTGCGTCCGCCACGATACATCGAGCTTCTGAATCGACGCAAGCGATTCCCCCACTTTTTCGCGCAGCTTCTTGGCTGCATTCTGGAGCGCGTTTAGCACATCCTCCTTACGATTGGCGGTCTCCCGCGACTGTGCCAACGTTTCGCCGGTCTGGCAATTTACTGCCTTGAGCACGATCACGTACTGGCTGCCCAGGCTCGCAATGGAACCGGCGAAGTAGGCTTTGCTCGCGGCTCGCTGGCACACCTCCCGCGCCCCTTCCGCAGTCAGCCGGACTCCGGGCTGCCGGCCCATCTGCTTTAACGTGGTGTTCACGGTTTGATGGGAGAGGATGCTCAGGAAAGACGATTCCTGGAGATTCATCTCCAGGGCTGGCTGAAGCGTCTCGTCAAACGCGATGTCGCCGGTGGAGTTGGTGAAATCGGCGAGCACCACAGTGTCGGTGCTGCTCAGCGCGTGTACGGACCGGGTACGGTAGAGCCAGCCGCCCGCGGCGAGTGCGAGAGCTGCCACGACTGCGGCGGCGATCATCCAGCGCTGGCGAGAGTTTCTTGGACTCCCTTGCGCGGCGTTCGGCCCCACTCGTCCGCCGGTGCGCTTGAGCCGGTCCAAATCGGCCCGCATCTCTGCCGCCTGTTGATATCGCTTACCGGGCTCCTTCTCCAGAGCCTTGCCGATGATCTCGTCCAGGCCGGCGGGCAGTTGGGGGTTCAGGCGCGAGGGCGGTACGGGGTCCTTCTGTAAGACCGCTCTAAGAGTCGTGGCCGAGGTCTCGCCCTCGAAACTTCGTACGCCGGTTGCCATCTCATAGAGCACCGCGCCGAAGCTGAACAGGTCGCTGCGTGCATCCAACTCTTCTCCGCAGGCCTGCTCGGGCGACATATACGACGGAGTGCCCATCACCAGTCCTGGCACGGTCAGGGGATCATCCGCCGCTATTGTCCGCGTAGCGTTAGCGTCGAGTGTGCCCGCGTGCGAGTCCAAGACCCGCTCGGCCTTCAGTTTTGCCAGCCCAAAATCCAAGATCTTTGCTTGTCCCCGTGCGCCGACAAAGATATTTGCGGGCTTGATGTCGCGATGGATGATCTTCTTGGAGTGCGCGGCGTCCAGCGCGTCCGCAAGCTGAATAGCGAGATTGAGCAGGATTTCGGTCGGAAGCGGCTGCCCCGCCAAACGGCTCTGTAGCGTTTCCCCCTCCACCAGTTCCATGACCAGATAATCCGGTCCGACATCGTAGAGCGTGCAAATGTTGGGATGATTCAGCGCGGCTATGGCCCGGGCTTCGCGCTCGAAGCGGGCGCTGAAGCGCTCCTGCGCCACCTTGATGGCCACGTCGCGGCCCAACCGGGTGTCGCGTGCGCGGTATACCTCGCCCATGCCGCCAGCGCCGATGGGGGCAAGGATCTCATAAGGCCCCAATCGAGTCCCAACGGAGAGAGGCATATCGGCGATTTAGCTCAGTTTAGCTGATCAGAAAGCGAACACGTCCTGGCCCCTCATCCACAATCGTTCCTCCGTTGAGCGGTATCATGAGTGGGGACCAGACGATCGATTCGATGCCCACACCTTGCCGTCCTCCGACCAGCAGCTCGCAAGCCCGTTTAGCGTACCGGCTTTTCCTGCGGGAATCCTTCCGCAAGATCCGCGTTACGGCTTCGGTGATGCCTAGCTCGCGCTTCCTGACCACTGCCATGCTGGACCAGGTGAATTTTCGGAATGTTCGCAACGTGGTGGAACTTGGATCCGGTACCGGCGTCATCACACATGAGATTCTGCGGCGCATGACTCCGGACTCCCGTCTATTCGCTCTGGAGATCAACCGTAATTTCGTCCGGCATCTGCGGATTTGTTGCCTCGATCCCCGGCTAACGGTGCTGCACGTGGATGCTTCCGATCTGCTGAATCAGCTGGCCGAGCATAACGCGGGAGCAGTCGACGTGGTCATCTCTTCGCTCGGCCTCACTGGAATGACCTCGGAGCTTCGCGCGCGGATTGTCCGGCAGGCGGAAGCTTGTCTGGCGCCGTCCGGCATCATGATGCAGTTCCAGTACGTGACATCGCTCACTCCCGTCCCAGATTTGCCCAACCGGCAGTTCCGGCGGTTCCAGGAAGGCGAGTTCTTGCGAAGGTATTTCCCGAGTGTCAGCGCGAAGCCCGTATTCCTCAACCTTCCGCCCGCCCTGGTTTTCACATGCCGCAAATAGCTCGCGCGTTCGGCAGCCTGTTAGGTTGTCATACTATAAAACTGATTGTCTGACCACCTACGGACCGAGATCGACCTCCTGAAGGGCGAACTAACGAGGGTCCGGGCCGAGCGAGATGCGCTGCGCCGTTCGCTGAGCTGGAAGATAACCGCACCGATGCGCGGGGTGGTCGACATTCTTTTAAGGCTGACCGGCCGGTTTCCCCGAACGGAGCCCCAGGAACGGTTAGCTGAAACCGAGGTCGGGCCCGTTGGCAACCTGCCATTGTCCGACGCAAATTACGAGCAATGGACCGCACTGTATGGAGATCTCAGCGCTCCAGGCCGTCAAACGATTCAAAATTGCATGGAATCCCTGCCGCAGCGCCCGCTGATTTCATTGATCATGGCGGTACGCGACACGCCCGCGCCAGTCCTGCGCGAAGCAATCGTGTCGGTTCAACGGCAGATTTATCCGAATTGGCAACTTTGCATCGTGGACAACGCTTCCACCGAGCCGCACATGGCGAGGCTCCTGGCATATAGTTGGGAACCCAGAATCCGCATCGTGCGGCGGAACGAGCCGGCCGGAATCGTCGCCGCCCTTCAGGACGCCCTGTCAACGGCCGAGGGGAGCTTCCTGGCATTCGTCGATCCAGAGGATCGTCTCGCCGTGACCGCGCTCTTCGAAATCGCCTACGAGCTCAGCTCCTGGCCCGATGCGGAGATGCTCTATTCGGACGAGGACCGGATGGATTCGAGCGGACGGCGCTGCAGTCCAAGGTTCAAGACCGGCTGGAACCCCGATCTATTGTTGGCGGAGGATTACATCGGCCGTCTTGCCGTTTACAGCCGGACATTATTCCAGCGGGCCGGCGGTTTGCTTCAGGAATATGAAGGCGCCCATGAGCACAATCTGGCTCTGCGAGCAGGCGCGGCGACCATCCCCTCGCGCATCCGGCACGTTCCGGCAGTCCTGTGCCATCGCAGTGGTGAACCTCCTGCGGAACCCGACGCCCTCGACCGCGCCGCCCAATCACGCCGTGCCGTGCAGGATTTTATACGGTCGAGCGGCGCTACCGCCACTGTGTCGCCAGCTCCCGGCGCGCCCCTGTGCCACCGCGTGGCCTGGCATATTTCCAGAGTGCCGCTGGTCTCGATCATTGTGCCAACTCGCGATCGCGCCGATCTACTGGAACGATGTGTCGAGGGCCTGCTGCACCGTACCGATTACCCCTCCATCGAGATCATCGTCGCCGACAATGAAAGCGAACAGCGGGCAACGAAAAAGCTGTTCGAGCGCTTAGAGAACACGCGAAAAGTTCGCATTCTGCCGTTGGCCGGTCCGTTCAACTGGTCGGCCGCGAACAACCAGATGGCACGCCAGGCCCGTGGCGACGTTTTGGTATTTCTCAATAACGACATCGAGGTCACCGAGCCTGGATGGCTGCTCGAGATGGCCACCCACGCCATGCGAACCGAGATCGGCGCAGTTGGCGCAAAGCTTGTTTTCCACGATGGCAGTATTCAGCACGCCGGAGTATGGCTTGTTCCGGAAGGCGCCGCGCATTTTTTTCACCTCGAGGGGCGCGGCGAAGCCGGCTATCTGAATCAACTCATTTTGACCCGCAACGTTTCGGCGGTGACCGGCGCCTGCATGGCGATCCGGCGGGCCCTCTTTTGCGAATTCGGCGGCTTTGATACTGCCTTGCAGGTTTCCTACAGCGATATCGATCTAAGCGTGCGCCTGGTCGAAGCCGGTTATCGGATTGTATGGACGCCCGATGCCGAGCTAATTCACCTGGAATCTGCGTCGCGTGGCTCGAACGAATGGAGGTTGGAGAGCGAAGAGGGCGAACGGCAGATCTTCCTCAACAGATGGGGGGAGCGTCTGGGGTGCGATCCTTTCTTCAATCCGAATCTTGCGCGCATCGGACCGGAACAACTGGGTCTGGCGTTCCCTCCAAGGCGTCAAAAACCCTGGTTGGCATCTCAAGAGTTAGCCTGCCTATCTTAAGCCCTCATAAACGGAACGCACTTTACCGGCGACTATTTCCCAGGTGTAATTTCCAAGTACCTTGCGGCGGCCCGCTTCACCCATGGCCGCTCGCATGCCGGCGACAGAGAGCAACAACTCCAACCGTAGCGCGATCTGCTTGGTATCGGCGCACAGAAAGCCATCGACTCCATCTTCGATTAAGGAGCACACCGCCGGGCAGCCGGCATCTCCAATAACCGGCTTGCCGCGGATCCACGCCTGCAAGAACACCAGCCCGAAGCTCTCAAAGCGCGACGGCAAAACGAAGACATCGCACGCATCGAACGCGTCCCACAGGTCGTCATTGCCGACCCAGCCCAGATAACGCACGCGTTCACTGGCAATCGGCGCGCCGTCTACTTCTTCACCCACCATCACCAGAAGCGCTGTGGGGTCCGATAGGAGATTTACGGCATCGATTGCCACTTGGTAGCCCTTCCCCGGCTGCTTGCGCCCGGCGAACAGGATCAGCTTGCCGCCGCCGAGATTATATTTTGCGCGGAAACGCCGCCCGGATATTCTGGAATCGTCCATGCCGGCGGGGTCAACACCGGCCCCTACGTGCCAGTTCCGTATCCCGGGATAAATGTGTGCCAGGTGGCCGGTCGAATGTTCCGTCAGCGTCAGAACCGCGCTGGCGCTCAACAGCGAACGTCCCAGCAGCGGCGAATTATTCGGCAGATCGTTGGCATGGAAAAAGGGCAGCACCACCGCGGGCTTTTTTCGGGCGCGGGCCAGACTCACCACCGCGGGAACTGAAAAGAGCGGAAAGAAACTAACCAGGACTAAGTCGTAGCGCCGCAGTTGACGCCACACTGCGCGCAGCAACGGAATGGAGAGCGGGCCGCGGCTGAGGGTCCCCAGCCAGTCGGACCAGCGCGATAGCCCAGACATCACCCGGTGCTGATACGTCGGCAACAGAGGCGAACCGTCTTTGGGCGCAGGACCGAGCCTCCGCTGTTCGCGTGCGACGTGCGTTCCAAACAAGCGCAGCGCGTGCTGCCCGACAGATGCGGGCATCGTTAGATTCGTGGGAAAGCGCTCGATACGCAAGTCCCCGTCGTGCGAAATGCCGGGCGGATATTCGTTCGGCCACTGCAACGAGAATCCGTCCTGAACCACGATGCGCCGGGCGCAGGTGGTAAAGACGTCCACGCGGGCGCCGGCACGGACCAGCGCTTTTGACAGCAGATATGCGTAACGTTCGGAGCCGTTCGGCAGGTCCGGTCCGAATAGCGGAAACACATGCAAGGCCCGGATCGGCCGGCCGGATTCCATTCTATAATTCCACTGCGAGAGGGCTCCCCGAGGATTGGCGCTCCGCGAGGACGGAAATGCGCTCCGCGCTGAGGTAGAACGGATTTCCGGTCATCGTTTGCGAAACTTCGCCGGCCCTGTAAACGGAACGATCCGGGAAAACGATGTTGGCCTCTTCGTACAGCGCGGCATCCGCCAGGATGTCGCGGTAAAACAGCCAGGCGGTCGCGAGCGTCTTGGAAGCCTGCAAGAGCGGGAGCTTCAGCCATTCGGCGATCCGGGCGACGGCCTGGGGAATACGATCATGATCTCCGAGATGCGAGAACGCGCTCCGTACACGCCCGGTGGCTCGCCTCTGTTGACCTGCCCAACGGGTGCTGGTCTGAGTTGCGGATACAGTATATTCGAGAAAAACCGGCGGGATAATTCTCACTTTGAAGAATCGAATCCACGAGGTCCACAGCGCAAAATCTTCGCAATGCGTGAAAAGCGTGGAATGAGGGTAACCTCCCAGAGTTTCAAAAACGTCCTTACGCGCCAGGATACTTCCGTGCGGGAAAGGACAGCCGATCTTGCGGCAAAGCGCGAGCGTTTCCCGCCAGCCGCCGGAGCGAATCTCATCCCGATCCAGCGATGCGTTGTGAGGATGCACCAGGCGCATGCTGGAAGCTACCAGAGTAAGGTCGGGATCCGAACAGAAGTTCTCCAATTGCTGAGCCAGCTTGCCGGGACGCCACAGATCGTCACCGTCAATTCGGGCGATCAGATCATACTGGGCTTGGCTCAGGCCGGCATTCAAAGCGTAGACCAGCCCCTGATTTTCCGCGAGCCGCAGAAGCCGGACTTGGGGTTTTGAGAGTAGACCCCGCAAAGCTTTCAAAGATCGGAGTTCCGGCTGCGAGCCATCATCTACGATCAAGAGCTCATGAGGCAGGTCACAGCTCTGTATGAGCACCGATTCCGCCGCGCGAATCAGGGCCTGTCCGGTCCGTGATTCCCCGGAACTACGCGAAAAAAAGGGCAGGATGGTGGTGATTCCGGTAAACACTCACGCTCCGCTTCTTGGCCAACCGGCTCTCACCTGAAACAAGCCTGCGATCTGGCGGACTGGCGCGGTCCAGCGCCAGCAAAGAGAGTGCTCCAGTTCCTGGATACGGAGCAGAAGAGAATAGGACTCGGTTGCTTCTAGAGCGGGGGCCGGCAGGTCCAGCCGCGCCAATTCAGCGCCAGGCAATGAAAATGTGCCGGCATGAATGTACTCTCTGATGCGATCTGCGCTTTCTCTCCACTCGGGCAGGCTATTGCGCTCCCGCTCGCGGGCTGTGGCAATGCGGAACTCCGATAATTCCATGGGCAGAGCGTGGAACCGGAAGCCGCTTTGCACCATCCGCAGCAGAAAATGCCAGTCTTCCAGGTACTCCAGCGTCTCATCCATCCGCAGGCCGGACTTCCGCAGCGCCTCCAATCGTACCGCATAGCTGTTCGATGCGATGAAGTTCTGTTTGAACAAAAAGCAAATCGGGAGTGCCAGATTGCCGGGCGAAGGCGCGTCTTCCGGCTCTTTGCGATTGGACGCCGCGTATACTACATCGGCATCGCCGACCAGGAACGCCCGTGCGAGCATGCTGGTGAAATAGGGATACACAATATCGTCGTCGTCCAGCAGGAACATGAACTCGATCGCGGGCTGATGAGCGAGGCAATATTCGATCCCGACATTCACCGGATACCCTCGCTTGCGCCAAGTGTCATTCGCGTGCAATACCGTGGCCCGGAGCCCAGGGCCATTTCCGGCGACAGCTTGGTTGACCGACGCCAGCGCGCCGGCGTCACCGTGAACCACCACCACGGACATGCAGGGCGCTGGTTGCAGCGAGACGGACTGAAGGGCTTGGACCAACTCGCGGGGCCGGTCTCCGGTGGTACGGATGATGGCCGCGAACGATTGCACCCAGCGATTATAGCTTGATAAAGGGAGTGGGCGAATGGGTTTTTCTGGAGCCACCCTTCGACCGCGCGAGCTGAGCGGGCTCTCCCGATGTCGTTGTGTCGTTGCCGGAACCGCTCGCTGTCACTGCTTCTGGTTCGAACCGGGAATAGGAACCACGGGTTTGACGTCATCCCGAAACGTGGCTGACGCGCCGTGCCGTCGACATTCCTGTCGCCCCTCAGCGCCCAGGTCCAGTGCACTACTGCGAAGTTACGGCTCAAAAAGCGAACCAGCGTTTGCAGATTCGTGCAAGTGACATTCTTGAAGCGTCCAGCAAGCAGCCGCGTGTGATACCTCTCAAAATCTGATCGACCATGCAACCACAGTGGGCCGACAGTGACGAAATCCACATCCTCGGCCATATTTTTTCCAACGCGCGGCCGTCATGATTTGTGAACGCATCACAGAACGCTTGCGGCAGCTTACGTACCGCCTGCTCCTCCGGCTTGTTTTGCACTTGGACGTTCGTGCTCGCGCTCAGGAAAACCAAAAGAAAGCCGTTGACCCAAATACCTCATCATTGCCCTCCTGGCCTCATAGAACAGCCTCGCGAGATTCCCGAACGAACGTACAGGGGGGATTGATAGCGTCCGGCTCGTCTGGCGCGGCTTCAACGTGAGTCTATCTCGAATCGAAGTCCCCCAGTGTCGCGCGTCTTAGCGATTCGACGTGGTCAGCGCACGAGTGGCGGAAGATGCAGCGCTTGTCGTTGTGGTGATGCAGCTTCGCGCAATACGGAGCTTTGCGTTCACGGGCGCGAAGAAATAGCTCAGCCGCCCCGAGCATACCCAGCGGTGGCGCGGTGAAATAAATCCAGAGGGCATGCCAGTAGTTGCCATACAATGCGGGGCCGAATGTCCGGGCGGGATTCGCGCTCATACCGGATAAGGGAGATTCGAAAGCGATGTATACCGCAACCAGGATGGCGGCAAAGTAATGCGTGTAAGGCGCCAGGACCTCGTGATTGGACGCGAACAGGATCACGCTGATCAAGATAAACGAGATGGCCAATTCGGCGACAAACGCAATGGTGTTGACGTAGAGCTCCTCGCCGTGAATGCCGGGCATGGTGGCAGCGTAACGGACCACTTTGTGCGCCGGCGCTCCTTGCAGCACAAGCGAGGCGAGCGCCACGCCGGCCACCGCGCCCAGGAGTTGCGCGGCGCAGTAGAACACCGCGTCCCACAACGCCACTTTCCTCAATCGATAAAACGTGAATGTGACCGCGGGATTGAAATGCGCTCCGGACTGCTTGCCCCACGGTGAAAGGACGATCGCGATGATGGCCGCGCCCATCGCCAAGCCCATCCACATGCGGCGAACAGCGTCGGTCGCGAGATATCGCTGGAGTGGCGAAGCGGGGTGCCATAACAAGGTGGCAACCGCGCATGCGGCGAACAGGTAGATGCCCGACTCTCCTGCTTCCATCAGGTACTCGGGCCAGTGAAGACGCAGGCTGCCGGCTGCGCTCAGCCTATCCTCGTTGGCCACATCAGTGTCGGCCCCATCAGCCGCCGGCTCAATCCGCGGAGGTTCGCGCGTGTTGGAGCTGCTCCCCATGGTTCTCCAGGCGTTGTGGCACGGCCATGAACAAGGCCTTCAGGCCTTCCGTCATTGTCGGGTGCGCAAACATGGCGTCTCGCAACATCGTGTAGGGCACGCCTGCCAGCATCGCGAGTTGAACCGTACTCATGAGTTCGCCTGCCTCAGGCCCAAAGGCCGTGAACCCGAGAATGCCGTCGCTATGGGCGTCGATGAGCGTCTTCATGAACCCACGCCTCTCCGAAATGGTCCAGGCCCGCCAGGCGGAGTCGAAAGGCACGGACGCAACCCGGTAGGCAACACTTTTTTCCTGCGCCTGCGACTCGTTG
>Ga0302324_100001156_pt1 | contig 64893 bp, 69 predicted proteins | sample Palsa_T0_1_FD_201949 | JGI IMG/M metagenome (GOLD analysis project Ga0302324, IMG submission 201949) | Peat permafrost microbial communities from Stordalen Mire near Abisko, Sweden - Palsa_T0_1 | ecosystem: Environmental > Terrestrial > Soil > Palsa > Peat permafrost | place: Sweden: Abisko...
GACAAGATAACCGATGAGGAGAAGACGTTCTCCCCGACTGTGGTCAAACGCGGGAAATCTGCCGGTTTTTCCGGCTCAGAGTCCGCGTGGTGTTAACGTCTGACCTAACGTGGTCATCCAGGCTAGGAGGCGGAAAATGAAACGTAAACAAGTGACGAAAAAGCCGAAGTCCAATGTACTCGCGAAGACGCGGACGACTGGTGAGTTGCAGGGTGAGGGGGACTACGAGGCCGCGCGCCGATACGACAGTGCCGCGCGCAAGTTCGTGCGGCGTGCAGATGTTGCGCGTGCGGCGCGCGCCGCAGCACCGCGGAACAAGCGCGAGGCGGAGGAGATGGCCGCGGCCGAGGTCATCGGCCGTCGCGGCGAACCGCACCCGGCGGAGTGGTTTCTCGCTGATATAGAAGCCATTCGCCGCCAGGCACGCTCGCGACTCCAAGCAGGCGCGGTCACTGATAATTACCACGGCGATGTAAGGCACGCTGTCGAACTCTTGAACCATGCCGTAGCGACGGAAATTGTCTGTGTCCTTCGTTATAAGTACCACGCCGTCGTCGCAACCGGCATTTCGAGCGGCGCAGTAAAGGCGGAATTTTCACAGCACGCCAAGGAGGAGGAAGAACACCTGGACATGCTGTGCGAACGTATCAATCAGCTGGGTGGTAGGCCTAACATGAACCCCGAAGGGTTAGTGTCACGCGCGGCATCGCAGTTCGTTGAAGGCAAGAACCTCATCGACATGATAAAAGAGAATCTCGTCGCCGAGCGTATTGCCATTGAGACCTATCGGGAAATGGTCCGCTATTTTTGCGAAAAGGACCCCACGACCCGAATGATGCTGGAACGCATTCTGTCGCAGGAGGAGGAACATGCGAACGACATGCATGATCTGCTCGTCGAGCACGAAGGTCGGCCGATTTTAAGCAAATAATGCATTACTGACTTAACCTCCCGCGCTGATAGGGTGTCTAAGATGCGGCGGGCAAGAGGGGCGCGGGTTCGCCTGGACCATGGGTGCTCTCGTTTGGGGGCAGAGCGCTTCATTGGTCACGAACAAGGTCGCGCCCGCCGTTAGCAATCCGGATTGATGCGACTTCACAAGAGTCAATCCGAGCCAGCGCCGTAGTTGCTTGAGAGGGCAAGATTCGGATATCTGGCCTGATTGACGTGGGTCAGTTCTGATCGCCCGAATTGGCTGTCAGATGTACCGTTTCCAGATTGAGCAGTTTTCGTGCCTTTTGAACCTCGGATATGGATACTGCAGATGCTTGGTTCCCCCAGCTGTTGCGAACGAAGGTAGCGACGTCCGCGATTTCTTGATCACTCAGCTTCCACGCGAAGCTTGGCATGGTGAGAGGCGACGGACTCGCACGGCTCGTGCCCATGCGCCCGCCGGCCAGAATCAGGTGCTCAAGCCCCATCGGGTGAGACTGCTGAAGAACTGCGTTGGGTCCCAGCGGTGGAAAGTATCTCGGCTGTCCGACACCGTTCTCCAGGTGGCAGGACGCGCAGACGTCCGAATAGATTGCAGCGCCACGGCGCATCACACCTGCATCTGGCTGAGCATTGGCCACGCTCGGGCTGGCGGTTTGGCTCTTCAAATAGACGGCAATGGCGTGACGATCCGCAACGCTCATCAGCGACGTCGAATACATTATGACGTCAGCCATGGCGCCGCCAGCGCCCGCATGGGAGTTTCGCCCGCTGCTCAGGTATTCAGCAATGGCATCGGCGTTCCAGCGACCAAGGCCGGTTCGATCATTGCCTGTCAAATCAGGCGCGAACCAGTTATCTACCGGCCCCCCGTAGAGGGCTTGAGCAGTCCTATCCGCGCCAAAAATATTCTTGGGAGTGTGGCATTCACCGCAATGGCCTAGCCCGTTGACGAGATAGGCGCCGCGATTCCACTCCGCGGTCTGGCTCTCATTCGACTGAAAGTCACGAGAGTTTAAATAGAGAAGATTCCAACCCTTGACTGTCGAGCGAATATTCAGTGAGAAGCGCAGCTCGTTCCTGGGCGGACGGTACGTGACTGCCGGCGTGGTTTTTAGAAAAGCCAGGATTGCATCATCATCTTCACGGCTCACGAGACGGAACCAAGGGTACGGGAAAGCTGGGTACAGATTCTTACCCTCATCGTCGATCCCGTCGTGCATGGCGCGGTAGAACTGGGCGCTCGTCCAGCTGCCGATTCCGGTGTCTTTATCGGAGGTGATATTGGGGCTGTAGATCACGCCGAAGGGCGTCTTGAGACCCAGCCCTCCTGCCAAGGGCTCACCGCCCTCGCGCAAGTGGCAGGACATGCAATCGCCGGCTGCCACCAAGTATTGTCCGCGCCGCAGCTGCGCTGCGTTCGGAGTCGAATCAGCTATAGGCTGCGTGAGAAGTTCAATTGGAAGAATCGCCGTGACGGGGTGCGCCGGAAGGGCGGGTGCGGCCTGACCCCTTGCGGGTTGGGGTAGCCCAGCGATCACCGCGGCGGTGGTCATGGCCAATATTGCGTTACGCACGCGATACGGAGTTTTCACGGGACTAAACCTGCACGAGCGGCCCTGGGGATCTCAGGTAGCGCGCCCGGATCTCATGCGCCGAGTGATAGGCAAGCGCGGCGACGGTGCCGGTCGGGTTGTAGCCTGCGTTCTGTGGGAAGCACCGGAACCCATCGAGAACACATTTGAGACATCCCACGATTGCAGATACCCTTCTGGATTATCCGCCCAGGTCGGAAAGGAAAATCCACTCGGCGCCGACTGACGCGCGGAATTCCTGGAGCGTGTGGTGGTCGTCGGTGACGATCGTAACAATCTGGGTGTATGCCACAGCAATCGCCGGGTAGAACGCGGCGAGTTAGAGATGCTGCTGATGCTCCTTTGGGCAGTAATGACCGCGCGCGAGGGTGAGGATCAGGGGATTATCGCCCTGAAGCCGGCTGAGCCTGTGCAAATCGCCCGCGTGACTCGGTAGCTCATAGTCCGGAAAGATACCTCCCGGTACGATGTCAGAACGCATCTTTGGACTCCTCTGATGAAAGAGCTCGGTGCCTTCATCCGCCAGTTAGTCGAGTAATGGTCATTACGGGCCTCCACATTAATTGGCGATATGGCGGAGCGCCCAGTTAATGGACCATAAACGCAATCACGGATCGATTGGACCATGGTATCGGTGATGGCTGTGATTGCGCGATCCTTGGGAAGGATCGTGAGTCGAAGGTCACCGTCAATACCTTCGTTCTATAGCCGTCGATTTCTGGACGTGTTGCTATCGCAACGGATGAAAATCGAGCGTCTAGAATGACAAAGGAGAAAGGAACATGAAGATATTGATGGTGCTGACTTCACACGATCAACTGGGCAACACCGGTACGACGACCGGCTTTTGGCTTGAAGAGTTCGCCGCTCCCTACTTTGTTTTTCGAGATGCCGGTGTGCAGTTGACCCTTGCCTCACCGAAGGGCGGCCAACCCCCGATCGATCCAAAGAGCGATCTGCCGGAGAATCAGACTGATTCAATGGCACGTTTCAAAAAGGATGCGGCTGCCCAAAAAGCACTTTCACAGACGGCCAAGCTTGCCGACATGAAGTCGCAAGATTTCGACAGTATATTCTACGTCGGCGGACACGGGCCCATGTGGGATCTCGCCGAAAGCGCGGACTCCATTGCCCTGATCGAATCATTCTACGGTTCCGGCAAGCCAGTTGCGTTGGTCTGTCACTCGCCCGGTGTACTTCGACACGTTACGTACAAAGGCGCGCCCCTTGTCAAGGGAAAGCACGTCACCGGCTTTACCAACGGCGAAGAAGAAGTAATGAGGCTCACCCATGTGGTGCCATTCCTTGTGGAGGATGAGCTAATGCGGCTGGGAGCGATTTTCGAGAAGGTAGCCAACTGGCAGCCGTTTCACGTGGTCGACGGACATCTGATTACGGGGCAGAATCCTGCGTCTTCAACGGGTACTGCACAAGCTCTATTGGATCTACTCTCGGTGCAGAAGGCGGCTTAAACAGACGTTCCAGCCTCGCGGCAGTTTCGCCGCGAGGTCGGATGCGGTTCAGAAGCGCGATCGAAATTCTAGTACTTCGCCCGCTCGATGTTAGCTATTCAGACCCCACCGCCGCGGCGCCGCCCGATGGCCGGCGCACCAGCCAACACAGTGGGATCAGCAACATCACTAACCAGCCGGAGAAATAGAAGATATCCAGACTCGACAGCAGATAGCCCTGCCCGATCACCTGTTGCTGCACCATGGCCGCGGCGGAGTCCCCAGCGAAGCCGTGAGCATGGAGTTGCGCCAGTGCGCTCGCGTAGCCGGGATCATAGGCAGACAGCGACTCGACCAGGCGCGACTGATGCAGCGCCTCGCGCCGATCCCAAAAGGTGGCTGTGAGTGAAGTGGCAAGACTGCCGCTGGTGATGCGCAGGAAGTTGTTGAGACCGGAGGCGGACGGCACGCGCTCGGGTGGCAGGCGATCGAGGGAAATCGTCACCAGGGCGACGAAGAACATGCCCATCGCCACACCCTGTACGAGCAGCGGCACGACGAACACCCAGACGCTTGCATCCGGGGGCCAGGCCGCGCGCATGAAGTAGGAGATGGCGAAAATCACGAAGGAAGCGGCGGCAAACCGGCGCGCGTCGTATTTCCCAATGTAGCGTCCGACGAAAGGCGCGACCAGGACAGCTGTCACGCCGCTGGGGGCGGAAGCCAGTCCGGCCCACGTGGCGGTGTAACCGAGCTGCGTCTGCTGCCACAGCGGCATCAAGACCACATTCCCGAAGAACACTGCATAACACAGGCACAACGCGACCGTGCCCAGGGAAAAACTGCGCGATTTGAAGAGCGTCAGATCAACGATCGGATGCTCCTCGGTCAGCTCCCAGATGATCCAGGCGGCGAGGCCCAGCACGCTTGCGATGGCGAATGTGACGATGAGTGTGTTGGAGAACCAGTCCAGGTCCTTGCCCTGATCCATCAGCACCTGCAGCGCGCCCACCCACACGATCAGCAGCACCAGGCCCACTTTGTCGATCGACAGCTTGACCGTCGGCGTCTCCTGGGTGTGAAGGAAGCGCCAGCAGATCGCGCCACAGAAGAGACCCACCGGGACGTTAATCAGGAAGATCCACTCCCAGGCATAATTGTCGGAGATATAGCCGCCCAGGATCGGACCGCAGATTGGCGCGACTAGCGTAGTCATCGACCAGATCGCCAGCGCCGTGCCCTTCTTCTGGGCGGGGAACAGCGACAGGAGCAGCGCCTGCGAGCCGGGGATCATCGGGCCGGACACTGCACCCTGCAGCACGCGAAACAGGAGCAGGATTGGCAGGCTCCAGGCGATCCCACACAAAAACGAGGCCAGCGTGAACAACAGGATCGACAGTACGAAAGTGCGTACTACACCGAACCGCCGCATCAACCACCCCGTCAGAGGCACCGAGACACCGTTGGCAACCGCGAACGACGTGATGACCCAGATCCCCTGATCGGCTGAGACGCCGAGATTGCCGGCAATGGTCGGGATCGACACATTGGCGATCGTGGTATCGAGCACCTGCATGAAGGTCGCCAGCGCAAGCGCCAGCAGAGTGATGGTTCGGGCACCGCCGACGAGCGATGCGGGATGACCGTTGCTGGTCGTGGAGTCGCTCATGATGGCTTGCTCTACTGGCGGGCAGCAAGGGTCTTGGTGCCGGAGCCGGCAGCACCATTGGTAGCGAGGATGCGTGCGATGCGCGCGTTCACCTCGGGGTCATTGCCCAAGCTGGTCTGTACGGGAATGGGCTCACTGCGCACCTGCGAGGCGATCAACGCACCGGAGGTGTCGTGCACGTCCACTGTTACGGTCGTCGACAAGCCCACGCGCAGCGGGTGAGCCTTTAGTTGCTGCGGTTCTAGCGCGATACGCACCGGGACGCGCTGCACGATCTTGATCCAATTGCCGGAAGCGTTCTGCGCTGGCAGCAGCGCAAAGGCGCTACCGCTGCCGGCAGACAGGCCTACGAGCCTGCCGTGATATTTAACGCCGCGGCCGTAGATATCTGCACGCACCTCCACCGGTTGGCCGACGCGCATATCTTTGAGTTGGACTTCCTTGAAATTGGCATCGATCCAGACATCGTCCAGGGGCACGACAGCCATCAGCGGAGTACCGGGCGCAACACGCTGGCCAACCTGCACGGTTCGGCGTGCCACCACGCCGGTTACCGGTGCAAAGACGTGTGTGCGGCGCAGCGTCAGAGCGGCATCTCGGACGGCGGCCTCCGCGGCGAGCACTTGTGGATGAGTCTCGACAGTCGTGCCATCGATTTGTACGGTGGCGGCATTGAGCTGCTCACGCGCCTCGGTCAGGCTTGCCCGCATCTGTGCAATGTTATCTTGCGTATGGGACAGTTCCTCCGAGGAGACGGCTCCGTCTTGCAGCAGATTGAAACGCCGGCCGTAGTCCTCCTGCGCACGTTTCAGCTCGATTTCGCGCTCAATGATCCGGGCGCGCAGTTGTCGGGCGGTCGCGAACAGAGTACGCGCTTCACGGACCGCTCGAGCGAGTCTGGCCTCCGCATTGCTCATGGCGACTTGCGCGTCGGCGGGATCGAGTTCCAACAGAGTCTGGCCACGTTGTACGCCCTGGGTGTCATCGGCACTGAGGGCCATCACGTTGCCCGGCACTTCGCTGGTGATCTGAACGAGATCACCATCGACGTAGGCATCGTCAGTACTCTGGTAGTGACGGGCGTGCAGGAACCAGTAGCTGCCATAGAGCATGGCGCCGAGTATTGCCACGAGGCCGAGAGCCGTCAGGCCGCGGCGGCGCGTGCTCGTCGCTTCAGCCGGGGCAACCGTCGGCCCGGTTGCTGCAGCGGTTGGGTTGTCGCTCATGAATGTTTTCCCGCGAAAGTCGGATAGGAGGTAAGAGGCCGCTAAAGGTACTCAAGGCGCCTGCGGATCGAAGCTGCCTCCAACGGCCAAGAGGAGATTGACCCGTGCGATGGCCTGGTCGGAAATCAACCCGACGTGATCGCGGCGGGCGCTAAGAACCGCTGTTTCGGTGGTGAGTACGGTAAGGTATGTGGACAAACCGGCCCGGTAGCGCTCTTCCGCCAGTCGATAAGCCGCCTCCGCATCGTCCAGTGATTTCTGTTGTTGCACGATCTGGGCGTTCAGCGCTTCGACCAGGCTCAGTTCGTCGGAAGTCTCGCGCACCGCCTGTAGGACGGACTGGTTGTAAGCTGCGATTGCGTCGTCGATCTCGGCAGCAGCGCCGCGGTATTCAGCTCTCAGCCGGCCCGCATCGAACAGCGGCAGGTGAATCGCCGGTCCCACGCCATACGCGCCCGAGGCGCCCCGGAACAAATTGCCCAATCCGATGGCGCTCGTGCCGGCGAAGGACGCCAGGTTGATGTCAGGATAGAACGCCGCCTTGGCCGCGGCCTGGCCGGCGCGGGCCGCTTCGATCCGGTTGCGCGCCGCCAGCACATCCGGCCGATGACCGAGCAGATCTGCCGGCAGCGCCGCAGGCAGCGGCAAGATGGCGGAGGGATCGAGAGTCGGGCGCCGGAGCTGCGTACAAACCCCGGCTCCCTGACCTGAGAGAGCGGCGAGTTGGTGCGTATCCAATGCCGCGCCCGCCTGCGCCTGGAGCAACTCAACATGTGTCTCTGGCACGGCACCGGAAGCCTCGTGCAGCTCCACGTTCGTATCGAGACCTGACTGGACTCGCCTGCGAGTTATTTCGAGGATGCGCTCACGTTGCGCCTCGGTACGCTGCGCCACATCGGCCAGGGCGTTGTTGCGATACAGCTCGAGGTAGGCCTGTGCGACGGCGCCGCTCAACGCCAGTCGTGCGCTGGCCACGTCCAGAGCGGCGGCGGCGGTTTGCGTGCGCGCCTGTTTGAGTAGCGAAGCCTGGCGGCCCCAGAAGTCGATATCCCAGGAGAGGTTCAAAACCTCGCGCCCCTTCCATTGCACAGTGCCGGCATAAGGCGGCGGGATGATGTCATGGGCGCTGAAGCGCTGACGAGTTTCCCCTGCGTTGAAAGAAAGGGAAGGCGCCAGGGCCGCCCTGGTCACATCCGCAAATGATTGCGCTTCGCGCACCCGGGCCATCGCTTGCGCCAAGCTAGGATTGTCAGCCAGCGCCAGCTGCATCAGGCGATCGAACTCAGGATCGTTAAACGTGTCCCACCAAGCCTGCACTGGGACCGGAGCAGACCACTGCGACGAAATACCGAGCTGCTCGTTTGCGACTGTCTGCTGCTGAGGGCCCAGCTTCGGTGGTATGACGCAGCTACACAGCGCCAGGGTCAGGGCAATCGCAGCAAGATGAAGCAGATCCATGGTTATCTCCCGCAGCTGCACCCCGTCGGTGTCTCGCGGAAATCGCTTCCCGCAAATGCTATTCGCTTCTTGACCAATCGCAATCGCACGCAGCTCGTAATAGCTCAGCTCAAACGACACGGGGACACTAGACCACGAGGACGGAGACGGATCGATCGGACCATGGTATCGCCGACACTCGGTGCGCGCGGCTCTGTTGAAATAGCGACGACTTGCCTGCCGAGCGCTCGCATTCTCAATACAAAAGTGTCGTCCATACCATCGTGCAATCGCTTCGCAGTCGCTTCTTTGATCTGATCAAAACGCAGTTGGACTATTCGGCTCGTGGAGGGCACCATGATAGAAAGCAGGCTCGGCAAGTGGCTGCCCTTGCTCTTCGCCGTGATGACGGCGGTTGATGGGTGGCTGGCGTTTGGATCATTGGCTCAGTCGACAGTCGTAGCTGCTGCAGTGTTGAGGCGGCTCTGCGGCAAAGTCAGGCCCGCCGTCAGCGGAACAAATGACCTTGTGTAGAGCCGTATTCCGGCCGGTGGCATGAACGCCGTTTTCGCGCCGATTCGCTTAACTCGATGACTGATTTAATTGCGGAACGCCTTACTCGGAGCGACTTGGCAATCCGGAAGAGGCTCGGCGAAATCCCTAGGCGAATGCTGGACGGCGGCGCGGGCCGCGCTCTTAGCTCGCACGCGTTCCAGCAAATGCCGACGTCATCCCGTGAAGCCCGCGACTGCAGCCTTCGCGATCTCGATGTCCTGTGCGACACTGCCTCCGCTGGCACCGACGGCGCCGATCACGGCGCCATCGCGTTTTACGGGAATTCCCCCACCGAAGATTACGACCCGCGAGTCATTCGTCGTGTTGATCCCGAATCCCTGCTGCCCACTCTGTGCCAAATGCGAGAGATCATCCGTCGACATGTCAAATGCCCGCGCGGTCCAGGCTTTGTTGATTGCGATATCCACACTGCCGAGCCACGCGCCGTCCATGCGTACATGCGCTACCAGCCCGCCACCGGCATCAGCAACAGCGATGTTATACGGAACCCCGATCTCAATCGCTTTGAGTTCACCCGCCGCAATGATTCGCCGTGCGTCTGCAAGATCCAAAGACAATGCCGGTCTACTCACGATAAATCTCCTGGTTTGGCTTCGGCAGCTCCATCAAACCATAAGAATGACTACCACTCGATTGAACGATGGTATTGGTCGAACCGATTCGTTGGCCTGCCGGTGCTCCGCGAGGAAGCGGATCCACGTGGTCTGGTTCAACGCGTCAGCCAGACCGATACCAACGTGCAATGGCCACAATGACGCGTTGGCCTGAGAGTCTTACACCAGAACAGTGGTAGTCACGGGAGGCAGCAATGAACGCAACAATGAAGACGATGAAGGAAACGAAGGCAACTCAGATACGGCTGAACAAGCAGTCGCCGGCCCTGTGGCGAGTCACATTCGACAATCCGCCTTTGAATCTGATGGGTCCTGAATTCGTAGTGGAATTTAGCGAGATCGTGACGGCCATCGAGGACGACGAGCACCTAAGGGTTGTGGTCTTCGATAGCGCGGTCGAGGGGTTCTTTCTGAATCATAGCGATTTCACGGTGAAGCTCGAGGAACTTACCGGGCTGCCGCAAGGACCCACGGGGCTGGAGGCGTGGCCCGACATACTGGTGCGAATTACCCGTGCGCCGGTCGTATCGATCGCCAAGATTCGCGGGCGGGCGACAGGTAACGGCAGTGAACTCCTTTTAGCGTGTGACATGACCTTCGTCAGTCGGGAAAAAGCACTGCTCTCGCAGTGGGAGGTCGGCGTCGGTATGGTCGCCGGCGGAGGACCTATGGCGCGTCTGCCGCGGCAGATAGGCCGGACGCGTGCGTTGGAAGTGCTCCTGGGATCCGACGACATCCGAGGGGATCTGGCCGAAGCTTATGGTTACGTAAATAGATCGCTCCCGGACGCTGATCTCGATGCGTTTGTCGATGCCCTTGCAGGGCGCATAAGTTCGTTCGATAAATGGGCGATTTCTAACACGAAGCGTCTGGTAAACGCCGCAAGCTTACCGGCGGACGTTGAGATGGCCGCCGGCTGGGATGCTTGCATCGCCTCCGTTGCGCGTCCGACAACGCAAAGCAGGATCAAAGCGTTCATGGATCTGGGATTTCATAAGCCAGGAGATGTGGAAAATCGCATCGGATACTTCCTGGAAAAACTGAACCGTTGAGTTTCCAAAGGAAGGCAGACCCATCAAGTGAAGGAGTTTCAGATGGCGACCGGGGCGAGGATCTCTCCACAGCTGTATTTAGCGCCGCTTCCCTATGCCGAAGACGCTTTGGAGCCGGTAATCTCAAGTAGGACACTAAGCTTTCACCACGATAGGCACCATCGGGCATACCTTGAGGCTCTGAGCAGGCTCATCGTGGGCACCCAACTCGCCGAGCTGAGTCTCGATCAAATCATAATCGCCGCCGCCGGAAGGTCCGAGCGCGTAAGCATCTTCAACAATGCGGCGCAGGCGTGGAATCATGGCTTCTACTGGAATTGTCTCAAACCCAAAGGCGGGGGTGAGCCCCCGCTAACTTTGAAGCTAAAAATGGAAGCGGCATTTGGCAGCGTGAATGCTTGCAAAAAAGAGCTGGTGAATAGTGCTGCGAGTCAGTTCGGAAGCGGGTGGGCCTGGTTGGTCCTCGAGCGAAACGAACTCAAGGTCATGAAGACCGAAAACGCCGCCGACCCGCTCGCACAAGGCCTGACGGCGCTGCTGACAATCGACGTGTGGGAGCATGCCTACTACCTCGATTACCAGAACAGACGAGCGGATCACATCAATGCAGTTATCGACAAGCTGGCGAATTGGGGGTTTGCGGCTGAAAACCTCGAGAAAGCAATGAGCATCACCCATGAATAAACTCAACCGAATGCTTATCGCAAGTCCATCCGAATTTGCGGCGATCTTTGGCGAGGTGGCAAGCGATGTGGTAGCTCAAGATCGTGCTGACACCACAGGATTCCCTCAGGGCGTGGCGGCGGTTGCAGCGACGGAGTCCGCGCTGGATAACGTGCGCTGCGGCAACCGAAAATCGTTGGGTTCTGGGTCGCAGCGGTCTATGCCAAGCGCCGCGCCGCGAGCGCGCTGAACCGCCTGATGTACTCAACGCATTGCCGTTTAGCGCGCGGGTTTCTAATGATCTAATACCGTTGTGCAATGGAGCGATTTCCGAAATTCTGATCCGATTCCTCGGGGCGGTGCGCAGAATGGAGCGATTGGTTTACAGCCTGCCCTCGGATGTCTGAGTTGGCGCATTTATTGTGAGCAATAATCGAGGTGACCCATGCATTCGCTAATGATCGGTGCCGCAGCCTTCTTGATGGCTGCTTGGCTGCTTGGCTGATTGCCTTGCCTCTGCGCTTGGCGATCTATTCGCGGCTAGCCTCACATGAGCAAGAACGCTCCATTCGCACTGGGATCTCATCCGGTGCGCTCAATAAGCCGGCTGACGACGTGGAACAGCCGTGAAGGCAAAAATGCCCGCCTCGCATAGGCGCTGTTGCATCGTTGTGGCTACGGACCAGCGATCGGAGCGACTGACCGACGGCTTGCATCAGCGGCTACTCAATTCCCAACAAGCGGCCATTGTCAAAAGGGGATTCCTTCGTCAAGCGTCTCTTCGGTCGAGAAGGGTGGCATCCCCAGCCAACGTATTGGTGAGCGCGCGAGAAGAGGATCGGAGCGTTTGGACGGGGCCCTTTTGGTTTACGCAACCCGTTAACCGGTTTGTTTCGGACCGAGGGGTGCCAACCTGGTTATCAACCGCAGCAGCTGTGCTATCCCTGGCTGCCAAGTCACCTTCTTGCCTCGTCACGATTCTACCCAGTGACTTTTGGGTAGCTCGAGAGTCAGTGCTTGCGGACGCAATCGACAATGTCCTAACGGCTCTGCAACGGGCTCCCGATACGGTTGCAACGTTGGGCATGAGCGATACTCACCCGGGAGCTTACGAGGATTACCTTGTCGTCGGACCGGGGAGTTCCGAAATGGGGGCAGCGATCCAGGCAAAAGCCAATCGGCCGGGACCTTCAGTGGCAAAGCAGTTGTTAGGCGAAGGCGCTCTAGTGGCATCGAATATATTGCTCGGTCAGGCTCACGCTTTCGCAGCGCGCGTTCATAAGTACTGGCCGCAGCTGGCAAGACAGTTGAACGATGTCACGGGTTCGGTTCCTTCTCCTGAAGCAGAGCACCGACTGTCGTCGGACGTACACCGGCAGATTTCACGTTCAGTCACATGTTCGATGCACATGTTTCCGCTGACGTTTGCGATGAGGGCCTTTCGCGTTCAGGGCAGCGGCTGGTGTAGCCACAAACGCTTAAACGATGTGCAGCCGGCGTCAGCATTCGGCTTGCGAGCAAGCTCTCGCGAGCCAAACGCCATCAGAACCGATTATCCGAGATAGAGCCGGCGAGAGTGTCGTAGATCCAATATCCGCCGAAAGGCGCGGACAATAAGTCCCCGCAGCGGACGCGAGGCCCGGAACGGGCGCGGTTGCTTCTTGGCTTGGTTACCGGCCAGAATCGATACCAAAGTTCAATGGCCGCCGCTTGGCGAGTAGCGCAGTCTCGGCGCAGCGGCATTTCATCGGATTGGAATGGGGTGAGGAGAGGGTATGAGAGCGATTGCTTTCTTGTCGGGTGCAGTTATGGCGCTGGCTGGCGTGGTCGTGTACATGGCCCATGCAACTGGAGATACCGATGTACAGGCGGCCTCGGTCTTCGGAGTCAAATTGCCCCCAGAATATCGCGACTGGGAGCTGATTTCCGTCGCTCATGAAGAGGGCAGCAACAACGATCTTCGCGCGGTACTTGGTAACGATGTGGCGCTGAAAGCGTATCGGGAGGGAACACTTCCGTTCCCGGATGGCGCGATCATCGCACGGCTGGCATGGAGCTACGCCCCGTCTGAGGAAAACGATAAGGCGTTTGGCCGAGCGCAATCTTTCGTTGCCGGGGCGCCCATCAACGTTCAGTTCATGGTCAAGGACTCAATAAAATACTCGGCGAGCGGGGGCTGGGGCTTCGCCCAATTTAGAAACGGTAAACCTGACGTGACGGCGCAGCTCAAAACTTGCTTTCCTTGCCACCAGCCCGCCAAAGCTCAGGACCTCGTCTTCACGCATTACTCACCCTGATAAACTACAAGGAGTCTTTTATGAGTAACGTTAGCTCTCATAAACCGCAAGGCGATGCAACAAATGGTTCGGAGCAGAAGGACGCCGCAACTGGCGTCGACGGCGAAACGGAGCTTGATTCCGACTCGGAACTGCACCTCGACGGCGAAGCAGAAACCAAAGCAGATACGTTATATCGCGATGGAATCGACATCGAAGAGAACTGCGATACGCTCGCTGGCACTGACGGCTCGTCAGGAACAATACCGTGAACATCGGTGGCGGCGGGGAGGGCAGGGTCCACGTTGCCCTCCGGCCCCTCACCTAAGCTCCTCTCGCGGTGCTAATTCCAAGACTCCCAGCCATATTCACCAGATCCACGAAGGTGGTGGCGTGCATTTTTTCCATGACCCTACCTCGGTGTGCCTTCACTGTGATCTCACTGATGCCAAGCTCGAAGCCGACCTGCTTGTTCATCAGTCCCTTTACGACAAAATTCATGACCTCGCGCTCGCGCTTACTAAGTAGGCCGAACCGCTCTTGTAATTGACGTTGAGCTCCTTCTCGTTTCGAGTTGGCCTGGCTGCGAAGCACCGCTTCGCGAATCGCTTCGATCAATATCTGATCATCGAGCGGCTTGGTCAAAAATTCAGCTGCGCCCGCTTTCATTGCGCGGACGGACGTCGGAATATCGCCGTAGCCCGTTATGAATATGATTGGTATCGAGAATTTCTCATCACTTATACGTTGCTGAATATCAAGACCACTGAGATCTGGAAGATTGATGTCCAGGATCAGGCAGCTCGGGGTCACGCTCGGCAATCGCGCCAGAAATTCCTGCGCCGATTTGAATAGCGCAGGTTGCCACCCCTCACTTTGAATCAAGAGTTCCAGGGATTCGCGAACAGAAACATCGTCGTCAACAACGACGACCACAGGCGTAGGCGGCGGCATTGCAAGCACCCTCGGAAGGCGATTGATTGTATCCATTAGACGCATGAGTTGTCTCTCTAGGCAAGATGGGTTAGCCAAGCGACCACCAACGGCGGTTCCTGCCGTCCGAGGAGTGGCGCGATTGCCGCGTCAAGGCTCCACGTTCCTGGACCCCCCAGCATCACGACGGTCAGCGCGATGCAGTAGAGCGCTTCGGGGACGTACAGCAGATCGCCTAGCCAATCCGCGCGATCAATTGGCTGCCAGGCACGTATTCGTTTAACGGCGTCGAGTGCACACGCCCCGGCGCAAATCACGAAGAGCCCGAATGCCGCAAGCGCCGACAGCAAACCGATGATGAGTGCCCATCCGCCACTGAACTCGGCGCTAGGAAGCAGCCATCGCATAATCGGCACCGCGTGCACACCGTCGTCTTGCAGTGTACGTGTCAGCGTCGCGTGCCTGGAAGTATTGAACAGCTTGTGGTAACCGCTGATCGCGAAGAACACCCCGAGTGCCACTCGATTGACTGTTAGCGCTGCGTTCGTAGCTTGCGCGCCTTGCGTGATGAGCAGGAATACGTGCATGATTTAATGCCTTCCGAGGCCGCCGCAGCAGGGCCAATCGACCTCGAGGTTTGACTCCATTACAGCAATAGCCGCTCGGCAATTCTTTTGCGAGGTTTACCTGCTCGAGCCTAATCGCGCCCTGCTCGACGCACCTTGCAACAGCGATGGGACCACGCAAAAGGCGTTGCATCAATTAGACGATGGTATCGGTCACAACTCAACGTTCTTATGGCCAGCAGCGCATGCTTCAGGTTGTCGGCTCGTCCATATTTTCGACCCATTTCTTACGCCATGAGCTGGCTTCGAAGGGACTGGCGAAGTATTGCGTCTCGTGTGCAACCTTTACACCGCTGAACTCCATGATACTTACGGTGTAGAAGGGTTGATTGTCGTATGTCAGGACAAATTCGCTAACCCACAAGTCGCCGCTTCCTAAAATTCGATGAACCACAAAGCGCTTCTTATTCGGCTGGAGGCTGCGGGTGATCTGTATGCTTTGTCGTCCGACTATTCGCTCTCGGGATTGCGGATAATCGAGGATGGCATTCTCTTCATAGATGTCGTGCTCGGTCGCGAAATCACCGGAGTCGGATGTCGACCAATGTCGATTCAGTGCCTCGCGTATTGCCTGATCTTTCATAGCTGCTTCCTCATTTGTGCGCTCCTCGGACCTGCTTCTGCAAATCTCTTGGCCGATCAAGTCGCCGCCTGCTAATAGCACCACATGGACGGCCGCACAACTACTGCACGCAGGTGTTGGTCGATATTCTCCCGGTAAATACCCCCGATGCGACGCAGCACCGCCGGACAGCGCCCTCGCCCCGGGCGGCCACCTGATACCTAGCTCTCTGTCAGACCCGCATCGTATCAAACGACACCTTAGTGCAATCGACCCGATCTAATCCGTGTGCTCCGATAGGCTTTTTCTTTAGGGAAGAAATCGGCGTCACGACGGTGGAGATAGCATGAGCGTTGAAAGTGTTTGGGAAAGATGCATGTGGCCTTCGCTGATGTGTGGTTTGCAGAACAATCGAGTGTGGGGGACTTATGCTGCAGCCTAACTTGCAAATAGATGACAGTACTCGGCAACGCTTTGCGAAGGTTCGCGCCAACAGTCTGGGTTTGGTCGAGAATCTGTCGGACGGAGACGCCACCGCGCAGTCCATGGCCGACGCCTCACCGGCTAAATGGCATTTGGCGCATGCGACATGGTTCTTTGAGAGCTTTATATTGTCGGAGTGTGTCCCGGGCTACCGCCCGTTCAATGCGCTCTTTCCGACACTCTTCAATAGTTATTACGAAGCCAAGGGCACACGTATAGCACGGGGCGCTCGGGGGACCATCACCCGTCCCTCCCTGGAGGAGATTCTGCAATACCGCTTGTACGTTGACGCAGCGGTTTCCCGCGCGCTCGACTGGCTACAGCCGTCAGAGCGAGACTTGGTGGAACTCGGATGTCATCACGAAGAGCAGCATCAGGAACTGCTTCTGACTGACCTGCTCCACTTATTCTCTCAGAACCCGCTTGAGCCCATATTCCGGGCTTCGATGGATCGACGGCCTGATGCGGAGCCGTTGCCGCTGCGCTGGGTGGCGGGGGCTCAGGGGACCGTGCTGATGGGACACGACGGGACCGGCTTCTCGTTCGACTGCGAGCAGCCACGGCACACCACGTGGCTTTCGCCTCATGCCTTGGCGGATCGACTCGTGACGAACGCGGAATGGCTAGGATTCATGGAGGAGGGCGGCTACCGCAGACCGGAACTGTGGCTGTCCGACGGGTGGGCATGGGTCCGCGATAACGCGATCCAAGCACCCTTGTACTGGCGCGAGGGCGATTTTCGTGTTTGGAACCAATTCGGGCTTGATGGTTCTCGTCAGCTCGAAATGAACGCGCCCGTATGTCATGTGAGCTACTACGAGGCAGAGGCCTTTGCACGGTGGGCGGGAGCCCGACTTCCCACAGAAGCCGAGTGGGAGAGCGCGGCAGACGAGCCGGAATCCACTGAGGGTGCTTTGCTTCATGCAGGTCGCGCCATAAGACCGCGCCCCGCCGAAAGGCGAGAGCAAATCCGTCAGCTTTATGGTGGCGTCTGGCAGTGGACCGGTTCGGCTTTCCTGCCTTATCCCGGCTTTCGCGTGGCCCCAGGCGCGGTCGGTGAGTACAACGGCAAATTCATGTCGGGTCAGTTCGTCTTAAAAGGCGGTAGCTGTGTCACCCCGATAGGACACACGCGGGCGTGCTATCGCAACTTCTTCTATCCACACCAACGTTGGCAATTCACGGGCGTTCGCCTCGCCAAGGATCTCTGATGCCTCCTCACGCCGCTCGCGATTTGAAACACCTTCCTTCTTCCGCGGAGGATCTGTTCCGCATGGAGGTGCTTGCCGGTCTCAGTGCTCGGCCGCGGTCCCTGTCTCCGCGTTGGTTCTACGACCGTCGCGGCTCTGAGCTCTTTGAGGCCATTACTGTCCTGCCCGAGTACTATCCCACGCGGGCGGAGTACGCCATCCTGCTGCGCCATGCAGCGGAGATTGCTCGGATCACCGGCGGCAGTCGAGCTCTGATCGAGCTGGGCTCAGGTTCCTCTGTCAAAACTCCCCTGCTTCTGAATGCGCTTTCACCCTCGGCCTATGTACCTATCGATATCTCTGGGGAATTTCTGCACCAGTCGGCTGTAGTGCTGGCAAAGCGATTCCCCGCCTTGTCGATCCATCCGGTCGTCGCCGACTTCATGCATCCGTTTGCCTTGCCCGCGCCGGTCAGGAATCTGTCGAAAGTTGGCTACTTCGCGGGATCCACCATCGGAAACATGACCGTGCCGGCGGCCATCGATTTCCTTCGGGCCATCGCGCACACATTGGGGAAAGACGCGTTCTTGTTAATCGGGATCGACCGAATTAAGGACGCAAAACGTCTAATTGCAGCCTACGATGATGCACAGGGGATCACAGCACGATTCAATCTCAACCTCATTCATCGTATTAATCGCGAGCTACAGGGGACAATACCCGTGGAAGCACTTCGACATGTCGCCCTCTGGAATGACTTCGAAGCACGCATCGAGATGCACCTCGAGGCGCTCCGCGATATCGAATTCATGGTAGCCGGCGAGCGATTTGCGATTGCCGAGAGAGAAACAATCCACACCGAGAATAGTCTTAAGTATGGACCCAGGGAGGCCCGGGTGTTGCTTCGCGCAGGCGGATGGAACCCGATCGCGGAATGGACCGACCCGGAGGGGCTCTTCGCGCTGGTTCTCGCCTCAAGCGCCTGTCCGTCCGCCCTGCCGCTGTAGCCGTGATAGCCATTGCCTTCTCTAATGCGATACCAAAGTATGGGGCGCATTGGACATCCGGTTGGCGCATTCTGTTGGGGAGAGGCAGGCTCCACTCGCGGCTGATTGCAGCCTAAGGCCGTAGTCAGTAACAACCACTGAGGGATCTTGGACATGAGCGCATCAGCAAATAACTCCAGCTGGGAACCACCGCACCGCGTTGGGGAACACGGTCGACTGGACGCCGCGCAGGTCAACGCGCTGCCTCACACCGCCTTCGCGTTTCCGAGATTGCGCAAGGAACCGATAACCGATGCGTCGCATGTTCGCAGCGCGCTGGCGAGATTTAATCAGGTGGCGGACGTTAGCGATGCGGATCGCGACATCGCATTTGGCAATATAGAGAAGGCCGCCAAGTACTACAACATAGAGATGCACGAAACGGACTGGCGCCAGCTAGGCCGGATGGGTGGATCCAACGCTCGGGTAAACAATCGCTAACGGCGAGACTGCGCGCCGGAAAAGCCTGTGCGGCGGTCGCCGACGGCCGTCCTTTGCGCGTCTCGCGACCCGCCTTAATCGTAAAATGCAGGGATTAGCCTAAGCCTGTCTGTTTGGTGTTTGTCATGATTGATGAAGAGTGTGGCCTTGTACACTTCCATCAGCTGCCTGACCTTGTCCATTGACGCGATTGACTCTGCCTTATCGGTATTGAGAGACGGAACGATGTTCTTTTCGAAATTCTCTTCCAAATGAACGACGTCACCGGACAGGATGATGAAACCGGAATTCCTAAGATGGACTAACAGCGACTGGTGGCCGGGGGTGTGCCCTGGCGTGGAGACCAAAGTTACGCTCCCATCGCCGAACACATCACTATTTCCGTCGATGAGCTGAAGGTTCTTCGGCGTGCCCAAAAGCGTACGCGCCAGCGCCATCAATTGATTTACGTTGTCGTTCGGCCCGTTGGGCGAATGTATCCAGCTGTACTCAGCCTGCTGCATCAGAATTGTGGAGTTGGGGAACAAACCCACGTTGCCTATATGGTCTCCGTGTGTGTGCGATATCGCAACGCGACCGATGTCGGCGGGCTTCAATCCGATTTCAGCCAGTTGATCTGTCAGTGACTTATCGAGGTGATACACAATCAATTTGGGTAAAGTGGACCAACCGCGGGGGTCGTTAAGAGTAGCTTGCGGAACACCGGTATCCCAAAGCAGCCACTCCCTGCCATGCTTTATAAGCCAGCAAGTAGATGAAAATTCGATATCGCGCCCAACGTTTTCGCCCGGCGTCCATACCGACTCGTCGTTTGCGAGCGAGTGGCCACAATCCAACCTATAAAGCTTTTCGGCGACGCCGGCGTCGATGGGATCGGGCAGATAGGAGCGTGAGTTCGCGTCGCTCGTGCCTTCCATCATGAGCATGAGGGCGAGCATGCCGAATGCTGCTATTACTGTTGTTTGTCTCAACATGACGACTCCTGCTCCGGGAAAACTCAGCCGTTACTGAAACACTCAATCCGCCGGCAACCGGGGCCTGATCCTTATCGGAAATCCCGGGTTGGCTGACGGCCTTGCTCGCGCGCCCCAGTTCGACGCGACAGAATCTTCATTGGGCCTGCAGCAGCCAACCGATGCTATTGCACCAAAGTATCGAGCCGGCTGATGGCGCAGGAACCGAGCCATTCGGGATGCAATCAATTGCGCTGGTGCAGCTGCCAAAAATAGGTTCGGTAACGGTTGAACCGCAACTCGGTCCTCGGTGGCCCGACTGGTTGTACTGGGCGTCCGGTGCGCAGCTCACCCTCGAAGCGCCGTATTGATCGCGCGGAGTAGAGCAACATCGGTAAACGGTTTTAACAAGCAATCCACAGCACCTTGTTCGAGAACCCGAGAGCGGATGGCTTCGTCCTTCTGAGCGGTAATGAAGACGACTGGGATCTCCTGCCGGCGAAGCTTGAGTTCCCTCTGTAGATCAGGTCCGCTCATGCCTGGCATCGCGACATCGAGCACCAGACACCGCGTCTGGTCGACGTAACCAGACGTGAGAAACTCTTCCGCCGATGAGAACGCTTGCGCGGCAAACCCAAACAGCCTCAACAAGTCCGGCAGCGACTCGCGCACGGACTCGTCGTCGTCGACAATCGACACGAGGGGAGCGTTCGTCACCAAGACTTCCTCACTATAAAGTGCCAGTTATGCGCTACCATGGTGATGGACCTCTTCGCGCGAACACTCGACTTGGTTCAGGTGGCTCTCTACAGCCATACCGGCAATATAGCTGGCGTGTTCGTTTCAACTCCAATTCAGGGCGACCAAGGCTAACCTTGCGACAGCGCGAAGCACCCGCACAGCGTCAAAAAATCGACCTTCGACCTGGAGAGCGCAGGCTCAATACAACACGAGCCGTATCTGCAGAGGCGACAGCGCGGAGACTAATTCTGCCATATGTATCGATGAGGCCATGGCGCCGATATCTACCCGATAAGCACACCCGAAAGGCTGCAGATTTCTTCCTTCATCGCGACGCAGTTCTTGGTGCCAATTCCGGCCACCAAGATGCGCTAGCCTACGCACCGGTGTCGATGATACTTTGGTGTCGGTGCGGGATATTACATAATACATCGGAGCTGCTTCAAATGTGCGGACTCCCAAAGACGGCCATGATGACTTCAATGATGGAGGCGCTAACGCGCACCTGCCTCTTCGTATAGCCCGATTTCTGATCAGCACCTGCCTCGGACGACCGTCCACACCGCTCATAGTTTGAGCAGGGCCTACTTCGCGAGCCGCGTAGGCGGATTCGGCGGCTTCTTACTCGCCAGATCGCGCTCCTCCAACGGTGTGCCTTCCGTAGGCACATAAGTGAGCCGGCCCTGAACGATGCGGGCTGGTGATGTGTAGGGATGCACCACGCCGCGCGCCTCATCGATTATATGCACCACCTTGATACCCCGCACGCACAACACATCCGCTATTAGCGCGCGATGGCAGCGCCACCAAACAGCCTCAGCGCACATCATGGTCGCTCGAAGGCGGCCCGCGACCTCGAGCAGTTCGTCCAAGCCCTCTTCGAATTCCTTGCTTGCGATATAGTCGGCATAGCCGCGAAACTGGACGTTGCGCCACGCAATGTTCGGGGAATCCGGCCTCGGCCGGCGGCGCCCTCCGAGCGCTGAAATCCAATGATAGGCGCTGCCATTCTCGATAAGCGCAGTCTCCAGCGCCGCCTGCCCGTACTGCGGCTGCCGTTGCGAACCTGGAAAGCGCCGCACATCGGCGACAGACTCAATCTGGTAGTGTTCAAGCAGCGCCAGAAACGTATTCAGCGGACGCGTCGAATGGCCTATCGTCCAGACCGTCCGGTTCATCGTCGTGTCAACCTTATTTCGATTGGCCAGGCGTTCGGCCACGAGTGCTCAGTCGACCTTGTGCAAGACCCGCCCCCTGTGCATGGCGATGTGGTCGGTCGTGTCGCTCTGAATCTCGTACTGAGGCTCATCTTTGTTGGCATGGTGCACATAGCCTTTGTAGTCCGTATCGCTCGTGTGGATCCTGATTATCCGGCCCGACACATGGCCAGCCTCGGAATTCCAGCGAACATGATCCCCGACCTTGAAGTTTTCGCTCATGCAACACGCGCTCGGTCTTAACTCAGACCTGGTTTTATTCCGCGGCTTCCCGGTACATCGACACCCCCAGCATCGCACCAGGCGCGCACACAAATCGATTGCACGATGGTATCGGTCGATTCTTTGATCTCAGCGATGCCGGTTTTCAGTCCTTGTCGAAAGCCAATCATTCGTCCACCATGTGACGCTCCAATACCTTGGTGCAATAGCCCCGCCAGACCAGAGCAGACCTAATGCTAATTAAAACGCAGGACGCGCGTGCGGTGTATGGCGCCAGGGAGCATGGTCCAGGCTTCCCGCTAGGTTTGAACGTTCGGTACCCAATATTCCCTTGACTTTTAGCGAGGCTAACTTGAAAAATATAGATGCATTCAAATGCCTTCCGCAGAGTTGTGCCCGAACGTGAACCAGCACCTACACCATAAATTCGCCGCGCTCCATCAGAGTTTGCTCCACGGCAAATTACCAAGAAGTTTGCATTGGAGTGATGTCATTGAGCTCATCGGACATCTAGGGCAGGTTCTGCCACACGGGGGAAACGAATTCGCCTTCGTGGTCGGTAGGCAACGCGAAGTTTTCAACCAGCCGCACACGCCCGAGCTCGGCGTCGAGGAGGTGTCGCGGCTCCGTAAATTTCTTAAAGAAGCCGGATCTGAGTCGACCCCGAGCAAGTCCATTGGGAAGTGTCGAATGGTCGTCGTAATCGATCACCACACAGCGCATATTTTTCGCGATCTCGGGGAGATTCGACCGCAAGATGCAGTCACTATCACGCCGTATGATCCCCACCACTTCCATCGTCATTTGATTCACCGCAAGGAGGCTCATTATGAAGGTGAGCGCGTGCCCGAGGAGACATCCCACTATGAAGAGGTGGCCGCGGCCTTGGTATCCGCGGACGAGATCGTTCTGATTGGACACGGAACCGGAAAAAGTAGCGCAGCACTTTTTTTGGAGGGGTATCTAAAGAAGCATCACATTGAGCTTTCGCGACGCATAAAGGCCATCGAGGCCGTCGATCTTTCGGCTCTGACGGAGCCGGAGATCGAAGCGATTGCAAAACGCCATTTGATCACAATCGTTTAGCAGAATGAGCATTCGGTCCTCTTCCGTGTTGGTGATATTTCGATCTCTTACAACAAGCTTCACTCACTCAGGCCCGATACATTCCCGGAGTTTGAGAAACGGCGATTAGCGGCTCTGCGGCCAGCGATAAAGTCCTCACTCCGGCCACTGCTGCAACGCCACGTGGATGGAGTAGGCGACCTTCTTTTCCATTCCGTGCGGAATCGATACCTAAGTTCAATAGATGCTCGTTATAGAGTGGCGCAACCTGAATGCATGAAGTTTAGTGGTGGTCTCTTGTGTTAGTGGTCGGAGCACGGCACATGAATGGGCTCGGTTAGTTGTGAGACCCATTGCAGTGCAGGGCAAAGTTGCCGAGTGGGGGAAGAAGTACAAATGTTTAAATTCGACGAAGGAGGAAATGACGATGAAGCGCATCAGCATGTTGACCGCAGCCGGTATTACAGCATCGCTCGCCATCTTGGGGGCGGGGGTCGCGTTCTCGGCTCAGGACAGGTACACCCTCAAACTGCCGAATGGGATTCCTTTCTCAGACTTCAGGGGATACGAAAACTGGCAGGTGGTCTCCGTGAGTCAGACTGCAGAACTGCTCAAGGTGGAGGTCGCTAATCCCAGGATGATCGGTGCCTACCGGAGCGGCATTCCCGGGAACGGTAAGCCATTTCCTGAGGGCTCAAAGATTGCGAAGATCGAGTGGAAGTTGAAAAAGATGGTGGAGTCACCTTTTGCAGTAAACGTGCCGGACACCTTGCAAGACGTTTTTCTCATCGAGAAGGACAGCAAGCGGTTCCCGGACACAAAGGGATGGGGCTACGCGGTGTTTGACTATCAGCCTGCCAGCGATACATTCAAGCCGGATCCGACCGGCACCGTCAATTGCGGTTTCGCGTGCCATACGGTTGTGAAGGACAAGGATTACATTTTTCACTCCTACGAGAAACGGTAAAGTAGAAGGTTCTTTAAACGCAACAGAGGATTTCATTATGTCGACGGATAATCCCGATATCGCCGTTGCAGTTTACGACCAGCACACCCAGGCAGAAAATGGTGTGAAGGCGTTGCAGCGCGCGGGTTTCGACATGAAAAAGATCTCTATCATCGGCAAGGATTACCAGACCGAGGAACATGTCGTTGGCTTTCTTAACGCCGGCGACCGGGCCAAAATGTTCGGCAAATACGGGGCGTTCTGGGGTGGCTTAATGGGAGTGCTGTTCGGTTCTGCACTGATGTTTGTTCCCATCGTAGGCCATATCGTCGTTCTGGGACCGCTCGCGGCCATGCTTTTCAGCGGCCTCCAAGGCGCGGTGACGGTGGGTGGTGTCAGTGCGCTGGCTGGTGCTCTGATGTCGGTCGGCATTCCCAAGGATTCCGTGTTGCGTTATGAAACGGCGTTAAGGGCGAATAAATTCATACTGATGTTCCATGGGGACAATCAGGAGATCTTGCGTCCTCAAGAAGCGCTGAAATCCTCGGGGCTCTCTTCCTTCGAGCACCACTGTGGGCAGAGCGATGCACCTGCCGAAGCGCATGCGTAACAAAGCGATGGTTCCGGCGGAGTAGTGATCGTGGTGCAGGAAGTTTTCTATCGCAGCGTTAGCGTTGATGGGCTTTCGATCTTCTATCGCGAGGCCGGACCGAGAGATGCACCCGCACTTCTTCTCCTGCACGGCCTACCCTCGTCGTCGCGAATGTTCGAGCCGCTGTTCGCCCGGCTGTCGGATCAGTTCCACCTCGTGGCGCCGGATTACCCGGGTTTTGGTCACAGCGATTGGCCCGACCCAAAACGGTTTGCCTACACTTTCGATCGAATCGCAACCGTCACGCAGCATTTCACAGAGGCGATTGGGCTGCGGCGCTTCCACGTCTACATGCAGGACTACGGTGGACCGGTTGGGTTTCGCATGGCGCTCGCCCACCCGGAGCGGATCCAGTCGTTGATAGTTCAGAACGCGGTGGCGCACAATGAAGGGCTCGGAATAAATTGGAAAACTCGACGTGCATATTGGGCAGATCGAACCACTCATGAAAGCGCCCTGCGAACTAACCTATTATCATTGGCGGCAAGTCGGACCCGGCACGTTGGCAACGATCCCGCAGTCGATCGCTACGATCCAGATCTGTGGACCGATGAGTTTGCTTTTCTCGATCAACCGGGTCAGGCCGACATACAGAGCGATCTCTTCTACGACTATCGCACCAACGTGACGGCATATCCCACATGGCAGGCCTGGATGAAAAACCACCAGCCGCGGCTACTGGTGATTTGGGGCAAGTTCGATCAGTCATTTGATATCTCCGAGCCAGAAGCCTATCGAAGCGACGTACCGACGGCCGAGGTACACCTCCTGGAGGCAGGTCATTTCGCGCTCGACACGCGCGCAAACGAGGTCGCCGAATTGGTGGCGGGATTCGTGCGGAGGGAATAGCAGCTCGGCGACGAATAATCGGCCGTGAGGCGAGTTGAGGATATTCCGGCAGTGAGGGCGAGTGATTATCATGAGTAATAGCTGCTCGCATCTGGGCACCATCAGAAAGGTCACACCGAGCGCACGTGGCTGCGAGGAGTGTTTGAAAACCCGTAGCAAATGGGTTCACCTCAGAATCTGCCGGGCGTGCGGACACGTTGGTTGCTGCGATCAATCGCCGGGTCGTCATGCGACGCATCACCATCATGCGACAGGTCATCTGGTCATCGAAGGTTATGATCCTCCGGAGGGCTGGGGCTGGTGTTACGTGGATGAAGTGTTCTTTGACTTGGGAAACAACACGACACCGCAGGACGGGCCTATCCCACATTATGTTTAGGTTGTAGGGGCTGGCGGCTTGGTAAACGCAGACCATTCAAGGATTGGGGAATGCGTGGATCATACTCAATCGTCTACGTACTTTTCCACAGGAGTGAGCCATGAGCAAAGATGTCCTGACCAAGGAATTGGAAACCGAGACGATCGATCAGCCACGCCGTCGCTTCTTTGGGACCGCCGCAATGACGATCGCGGCCGCCCAACTCGGCGCGATTGCGTCCGCCGCCCAAACAGGCAACGCGGCGCCGAAAGTACCGGCGATCGGGCCAGGTAAGAGCACATCCTTCAAGTCTCTCAAGCAGATCAACGCCGGCATTTTGAATGTCGGCTACGCCGAAGACGGACCTCCGGACGGCCCGCCTGTGGTGTTGTTGCACGGTTGGCCGTACGACATACACAGCTATGTCGACGTTGCACCGCTTCTGGCCGCCAAGGGCTACCGCGTGATCGTGCCGTATCTTCGCGGCTACGGTTCGACGCAGTTCCTTTCGAGTACGACGTTTCGCAATGCCCAGCAGTCGGTGGTCGCCCTGGACATCATTGCCCTGATGGACGCTCTGAAGATCCAGAAGGCCATCGTGGGCGGTTTTGATTGGGGAGCGCGGACGGCGGCTATCATTGCAGTCCTGTGGCCCGAGCGTTGCAAGGCGATCGTCCCGGTCGGCGGTTATCTGATCGGCAGTCCGGCAGCCAACAAAGCCCCCTATCCACCCAAGTTCGAATACGCATTCTGGTATCAATATTACTTCGCGACTGAGAATGGCGTTGCCGGCTATACGAAATATCTACGCGATTTTACCAAGCTCATCTGGCAGCTCGCGTCCCCGAAGTGGGATTTCGATGACGCCACATTCGATCGCAGCGAGGCTGCGTTCGACAATCCGGACCATATCGCCATCACGATACATAATTATCGCTGGCGGATCGGTGTCGCTCAGGGCGAGTCGAAATATGACGAGCTAGAGGCGCGACTTGCCAAAGCTCCGGTCATTGCCGTACCTACGATTACTCTGGAAGGTGATGCCAATGGCGCAGCACACGCGCCTCCCGCGTTGTATCGCGCGAAGTTTTCCGGAAAATACGAACACCGGGATCTCACCGGCGGAGTCGGTCACAATCTGCCCCAAGAAGGCCCGCAGGCCTTTGCTCAGGCTGTGGTCGATGTTGACAGTTTCAGCTAGCCTCTTGTGAGCCGAGCATCAGCCTTACGTGATGTCCGTGCTCTGTCCGACCTCGATAATATATCCGTCGGGATCGCGGATATAGCAGCGAATCTCGCCGTACTTAGGGATCGGCTCTGTGATGAACTCCGCACCTCGACTTTTCCATAAGTTGTAGCACGCTTGAATATCCGCAACGCGAATATTCATAAAGCTGCTGATTTTATCCGGGTCGGCGAGGACGCTTAGTGTTACCGTCGGTTTGTCCGGGGTCGGCCCGCCCCCGACGTTCACGATGAGCCACGTATTCGCTATCCGAATGTGCCCCGATGCACCCTTGTCGTCGCCTCTGCTTAGAACGCGGCCGCCGAAGACTTTTTCATAGAAATCGGCCGATCGATTGATGTCAGCGACGGTAATAAAAAGTGTGATGGTGAACCCATCGGAAGGGGGCATCTCATAGCTCGTTTGTTCGATTTGAACGCTCATTGACAACAACCCCAGTTCCAATGGATAGCGCCCGTCACGCGCAACCGAGCATGCACATCAGCCGTTGATATGGGCTATACGCCCGGGAATCCAAACATCAACCACGACTGATTGGCTACCCAATCCGGGTATAACACCGTCATCTGATCGAACAGGTCCTGGTCGGACGTCGCGGCTTTCTGCGCCCGATCGAAGTCCTCAAGGTAACGCTTCGTGTCCTGGATCGCAGAGGGAGAGTCGGGCGCGCCAGATTTCTTGTGACCGGCGACAACAATCCTCGGATTCAGCGCTGCCAACCGGTCCAGGTCTGCAATCCAATTCTTTCGGCTCTCGGGTGTGGTGTCGCCGACATACATGCGGCATTGGTTATACACAACGTCGCCAGCCACGATCAGTCCGATCGATGGAACGTAGAGAGAGGTTGAATCGGCACTGTCGGTGCGACCCTGCTCGATGATCCGCAATTCGTGGCCTTCGAGAGTGAACGCGTCGTGATCATAAGGCTCGGGGGCAACCAACTTAGTGGCCACCTGCCCGGGAAACATACGTCGGGCTAACCGCTCCACAGGGGGAGTAAAAGACATCTGCATAGCATTCACCGTCTTGCGCGTTGCGATCGCCCGAGCGTCCGGAAAACGATCGAGCAGAATGCTCAGACCGTAGAAATGGTCGAAGTGGGCGTGAGTTATATAGATAGTCTCCAGGTTGCGGTTGTGCAGAGCAATCCAATCCGCGAGCGCTTCGGCCTCGGCCACCGTTGTCATTGCGTCTACCAGCACCGCGTCGTTCTCGCCGAAGATTAAAGTCGATGTGATCGGGTCAAAGCCGAGCGGTTCACCGAAGGGCTTCGGCCGCTCACCGACCATAGCCTTTCCCGGGGCGGTAAAAACGTTCACACTCAGCGTGCTTGATGCGACAGGCGCGGTCATGACCTGTTTCACTGCATTTGTGCCGCCCATTTGGTATTTCCCTTCAATGTTGGAGCGAATGACTCTTCAATGGGAGGTTGCCAGAAGCGCACCGACGAACCCATTGGACGAACGTATCGATCCATACCAAAGTATCGGGTGGACGTTGCGGCCAGGAACAGGCATGGGTATGCTCACGATGCCGAACACATCGATCGGTTGGACATGGTGTCCGAGTTGCGGGAGTATAAGCAGGCCTTACGGCGCACTTGATTTCTGTTTGAATCAAACCGGAGCGGTAGAGGTGACCCAATATGAGCAATCAATCACTCAGACTTGAAGCGGCATACATCGCGCGAAAACGACAGCAGTTGACGAAGCTGCGCGATGAACTTCGCGGTACCACTGAAGCTGCGGAGACCGACGAAAGCAACACACAATGTGTCGAATCTACAAGCGCATGAATACGAGGATGACGCGCAGAAGCTCGACACCCTGGAAAGGGAGGGCAATCTGGTAGCCCGCGATGTAGGAAGGCTTGCACAGGTGGAGCGTGCGCTGAAGAAAATCGAGGAGGGAAGTTATGGAGTATCGGATGTCAGCGATCATCCGATTCCGAAAGAGCGCCTCGAGGCGATGCCCGAGGCAACCAATACATTGAGCGAACAAGAAGCCGGCGAGGGAAGCCACCGAAGAGATTCCTAATGAACCGGCCCGTGAAAACCGTCGAACTCCCAGCGATGGAACCTGCGCTGAAGATGGCCGCGACGGACGCAGCCGCGCGACAGATCGGCGCAGTTGTGAAGGCAATAGGGGCTGACCATTGAGGCGTCTCCTGACTCATCGCGGAAAATGGCCAGCTGGCCGTCGAGAAAATCGCGGCGGATGACCCCCATACGCTTTTCGCGTATATGATTCGCGGTTTAGAATGGCGTGCTATTCGGGCTCTTCGGAACATTCCCGGCTGCCGGCAGGCTCAAGTGAAAAGTTGCCCCGTGCCCAGGAGTACCGACCGCCCATAAGCGCCCGCTATGAGATTCGATGATTGACCGGCTGATGCGGAGCCCCATACCGGTGCCCTGGGGTTTGGTTGTAAAGAACGCATCGAATATCTGCTCCGCCAGTTGCGCCGGGAACCCTATGCCGGTATCACTGACCGAGACAAGAATCTGCTCGTTCTCAGCTCGCTGCGACTTGATGAGCATCTCTCGTATGCCGTCGACGTCCTTCAGCGCTTCGATGCTGTTGACGATTAGATTCATTGCGACCTGCTGCAATTGCACGCGATCTCCGACGATCTGAGGAAGATCGGCCGCGAGTTCCGTGCGAACCGATATGTTGTATCGCGCTGCCTCGTTGCGCAAAAGGGCGACGGTTTCTCGATGGATCTCATTTACATCGATAATTTCTCGATCCTGGGTGCCCCTCTGGAATTGCGAGCGGATCCTGCCGATAACATCAGACGCACGTTGTGCATCTCTGGCGATTCTGCTGACGGCCCTGCGTACCGCATCGAGATCAGGTGTATCTCGCTCGAGCGACCGCAGGCAGGTGTTGGCATTGGTCATAGCACCACTGATCGGTTGGCTGAGTTCATGAGCCAGGGAGGCCGCTAACTCTCCCATGGTCGTCACCCGGTTGATGCGTGCGAGATCGCCTTGCGCCTGGCGTAGCGCGTCCTCGACACGCTTTTGGTCGTCGATGTCGGTGGTGGTACCGATGAATTTCAGAACCTTTCCTTCGGCATCTCGCAAGACCACGGCTTGTTGGAGATGCCAGCGATAGCTTCCGCCCTGCGCCCGGAGAGAGCGGGTTTCTATCGCGAATCCTCGTCCTGAGCGTACCCCGTCCCAAAAGGCCCTCGATGCCGCTTCGCGATCCTCGGGGTGGACCGCGGTCATCCAGGCCTCCGGATTCGACCGGATGAAATCGAGGGTCTGACCGGAGTATTCAAGCCAAACTTGATTCACGAAGTCCGGTGTCCCATCAGGCTCGAGCGTCCAAGCGGATACAGGAAGTCGCTGCAGCAGTCCGGCCTGAAGCTGCAGATCGGAATAGAGGTGCGCGTTCTCCAGTGAAATAGCGGCTTGCGACGCCAGTAACTGCAGCACGGCGACGCGGTCGGGTGTGAAGACGAACGGTGTCAGATTGTTTTCCAGATAAAGCGCGCCGACAAGTGTCCTCTGCTTGACGATTGGCAGGCAGAGGATCGACTTAGAGCGCCTCTGCCGCACATAGTCGTCCTTTGAATACACAGGATCGGCCGAGGCATCATCGAGGAGCACGCGCTCCCGCGTCCGGATGGCGAAATGCAGGACAGATTGCGGCAGATCGGACGGCCTGATCGCTGCGTGGCGAGCCGCAACCTCGATCTTGCCTTGGCCGGTGGCTGCCTCCGCTTCGATTCGCGGCTCACCGTCCCGAATCAGGATCAACAATCCCCGCTCGGCCCCCGCATGCTGTAACGCGATCGTCATGAGCCGCTCGATCAGGCGGGGCAGGAGCATTTCTCCCGACAGAGTCTGCGACGCCTCCACAACGGCGGCGACGTCGAGCTGTTGATCCCGTGATGGCGGTGCTCTCCTCCCGCCATGCGCATCTGTCATGGCTAGCCCGGGATGGCGCGCGTCAAGCTGCTGCACCTTGCCGGTAGCACCCCAGCGCAAGTAGCAGTAGCGGGCGTTGCGCATGTAGAGGTCCGCAATCTGGTCGAACCGGCGCGTCCGGTAGAAGTCAGAAGCACGCTCGTAGGCGATTGCTTCATTCTGGACGAAGCCATTGTCGCGCGCCGAGCGTATGGCCTGCTCATACAAACATTGGGCATCGAGGTGGCGATCCTGCAAGCGGGCGATCTCGGCGCCGACCAGCGCAGCGCGGTCCTCGAAATTCTCCGGGCAGTTCTCCGACCAGACCTGCAATTGCCTGTGATGCGCGGCGATGGCGTCTAAGCACTGCGGTCGTTCGCTGGCCGGCACGCAATCGTAATAAGCAGCGTGGGCCAGCGCGCCATAAAAGTGATATTCGGCTTCCTCAATGACCCCGACTGTGATCCAAGGCAGACGCTGCACCTTCGCTGCGGCGTCCATGGCCGCTGAATAGTCGCCTGCGATATAGCGCGCCTGCAGTTTCCGGATCCAATACCCGCAGGCAGCGTTCCCCAAGAACGGACTGCTGGACAGACGGTCTTCGATGTCCAACTCATTAAACTGGCCGTCGTCGAGGCAGCCGAATCTTGGCATCAAGCCGCGCAACATCCGAATCAGCGCGAGCAATGGGCTAATGAAGTCAATAACGAGGCCGAACCGAAGCTTCTCGGCGAACGCGAGGCCACGTTCGGCCTCGGGTTGCACGTCAGGCAACGGTTCGCCGGCGAAAAACAGCACCGAGTTGAGAGAGTCGCACGAGTAGGCTCCAAATGTCAGGTCTCCGATCTTCAGCGCGGCATCGATCGCGCGGCGCAGCAGATCAGCGCTACCTCGCACGTTCTTGATCCAAGGCGCGATGAAGAATGCGAAGATTTCATAAGTACCTGTCGCAAAGCGTTTCAGCCCACGTCGCTCGACGAGTTGGTAGCCGAGCTGTCCGAATCGAAATCCGGCGTGGTAGTTGCCGAACTGACGCCCAACTAACGAGCCGAGCTCGGCGTAGGCGACGCACGAAGCATCGCAGTTCCCGTGCTCGAGGCTGATGCTCACCGCCTTGCAGAGCAGCAGGGAAGTCAAGTTCGCATCCGTCCACAGGGCCGGTGGGTAGACCTTAGTCAGAACATCCATGGTTGCGAGGGATGTGGGATCCTCCATCAGAGGCAAATCGATGAGATCCTCGATTGCGCGGCCCCCGAGTAGTGACCAGACTCGCTCATATTCGCGTTGCGACTCCTCCTTTTTGGGATGAGCTGACCATTCGATACCAACATGCCGGAGGTAGTCGAGACAAAGATCCACAGCGCGGGCCGTCTGACCGAGAGTCGCGCAGACATCCATGTGCAGGCACGCGACGACGGCTCGTTCGGCCGTTGTCGTGGTGCGATTGGACAGCGCCGCCAATCGCCCCTGTGCCATCGATGACTGGCTGGTCAAGAATTCGCACTCGGCCCGGTTCAGCTCCAGCGTAAACATCAGCTCGCGACGGCGCTCCCAGATATCCTCCGCCAACAGCGCAGCACCGGCATTGAGATAGGTGAGCGCCGAGGCGTAGGCGGCGGACGCCTTGGCGCGCCTGCCCGCGATCAGATTAAGCTCGGCAAGCTGATCTCGTTCTTCTTGTTGGTTGATCAGCGCTGCGCCGCGGTTGAGCTGATTGACGATGTCGAAGATTGCCTCCTCCAGGTTCTCGGAATGCGTCTGCCTCACCAGCAGCCTTCCTATTCGCAGATGAACCTCAGCGCGCAAACTTTGCGCGATCAACGAATAGGCGGCCTCCTGCACCCGGTCGTGAACGAATCTGTAAGAGCCCTTCAAGGGCTCGATCAGTTCCTGGCGGACCGCCGGCCACAGCACCTCGCGCAACTGCTCCTCCGGGGACCCCACGACGATCGAAAGCATCGCGATCGCGGCAACGTTGCCGATGCAGGCGAGCTGCTGCAAAGCCTGACGCGTTTCGGCCGGCAGACGGTTGAGCTTCCCCGCCATTAGGTCCACGACATTGTCGGTATAACCTTTGGCGTGAATGCGATCGAGATCCCAGCACCAGCACACCGCCTTATAATCGAAGCGGAGCAAGCCCTCCTCGGCGAGCGAGCGCAGAAACTGAATCATGAAGAACGGATTGCCCGCGGTCTTCTGATCTACCAGCTGCGCTAGCGGCCCGACGTGTGTCAGATCGCAGCGAAGCGCATCGGCGATCAAGTGCCTGAGGTCATCACGCGCGAGCGGCGCGAGGCAGATCTCATGCACCCGTGCTCCGGCTCGGCGGATGGCATCAAGCTTGCGCGTCAACGAGTGAGCGGCATCGACCTCGTTGTCGCGATAGGCCCCGATCAGCATCAGGTACTTGAGATCGGACCCGATCAGCAGATCATCGAGCAGGTCGAGCGTCGCCTTGTCGAGCCATTGCAAATCGTCGAAAAATAGGGCCAGCGGATGTTCCAGTCGCGCAAATACAGCGATGAATCGGCGGAACACGAGCTGGAAACGGCTTTGCGCCTGCTGCGGCTCAAGTCCCGGGACCGGCGGCGGGTCACCGATGATGAGCTTCAGTTCTGGGATGAGATCGGTGATGAGGCCCGCATTCGGGCCGAGCGCCTCCAGAAGGGCCTCGCGCCAGCCGGCCAGCTCAGCGTCGCTCTTACTCAGAAGTGGTCGGATAAGCTCTTGAAAGGCTTGCGCTAAAGTCGCGTAAGGAATGTCGCGTTTGTACTGATCGAACTTGCCTGATGCAAAAAGGCCGCGGGGCAAAACAAGCACTTTGTGGAGCTCATTGACGAGGGAGGATTTGCCGATGCCGGAATAACCAGAAACCAGTACGAGTTCCGGCGCACCGCCCTTAGCGATGCGATCGAAGCAGTCGAGCAGGGCGCTGATCTCGTGTTCTCTTCCGTACAGCTTCTCAGGGATGAGCAGCCGGTCGGGCGTGTCGTGTTGGCCCAGCGGGAAGTCATCGATGCGATGCTGATGCTCCCAATCAGCGAGGCAGCGCTGCAGGTCGCGCTCGACGCCCGCGGCGGTCTGGTAGCGCTCCTCGGGCGTCTTGCCGAGCAGCTTCATCACAAGCTGAGAGACCGGGTTTGGCACATTCTCGAGCCGCTCACTCGGCGCCAGAGGCTGTCGCGCGATATGGCAGTGGACCCACTCCACGGGATCGGATGCGGTGAACGGCAGTGTGCCCGTGAGCATTTGATAGAACGTGACGCCGAGTGAATAGAGGTCGCTGCGCGAATCAACAGAGCGATTCATTCGTCCGGTCTGTTCGGGTGCCATGTAGGCGAGCGTACCCGCGACGGCCTCGGGCGGTGCGGGCGGCTGCCGCTCGCGTGGCAGGCGCGAGGCGAGGCCAAAACCTAGTAGCCGGATCTGTCCGTCCGGGCAGTTCACTAGGAAATGGATGGGTTTGATGTCCTTATGGACGAGACCACGTTGGTGGGCCTTGCCGATCGCAGCAGCGATGCCGATCGAAAAGCGTAAGAACCTTCCAACATCCATGGGCTTGCCGAGCAGCCGCTCGAGTGGCTCGCCCCCGGGATCCTCAAGCACTAGGCGCGGACGGCCGCCCTCGTGGGTAAGCTCCAGCGGTCGCACCGCCCAGTCGCCGTCCAGTTCATCCTTCAACCCGAACTCATGCTCGAGTCTATCCAGGCAGGCGGAGGATGGTCGCTCCGAGGCCGGCAGCAACGCCAGCGCGGCGCTGCGTTCCCCGTCGCCGCCTGAGCGCCATCCTCGGCAGAATAGAAGTTCGCCGTCCTTCCACAAAAGACCGCTGTCCACATCGGCGTGAAATCGAAGGGATGTATTCAACTGCCTCCTCTCGCCGAAATTGGGTCGCCGCTCTTCTGGTCGGATCTGCACTACATAGTAACGTTCTCCTGCGGCGAATTCATGTTATCTGGGTCGTCGGTGTCGAACTCGAGGGGACGTCCAAACAGGAGCTTTGGCGCGCTGCTGCGCGCGAGAACACGGGCTTATGGTTGCTCCGCCGGTTCCTCGTTCGGTTCGACCATACGCCCGCCTGGGCTTTGCGATCGGCGGATCACCAGGTAATACGCAGAAGCAACCAGGAGCATGACGGCGCTCGCGATCAGGCTCGGGCGACCAACGGCTGGATCCATCCAGTCGGCGTAGAGAATGTACGCGAACGCAAGAAGGCAGGAGAGAGGAGCCACAGGGAATAGCGGCATACGATAGGGGGAACGCGCGGTGCGCCCAGTGGTCCGCCCGACGGTAACGCCGATGCACAGAAGCGCGTACATGATCACGAGCCAAGTGCCGGTGAGCACCAGGAGCGCATTAAATGGGACGAAGCAGGCGGCGCTGCCTATAGCTCCGGTCAGTAGGGTCGCTACCCAAGGCGAATCGAAGCGCCTATGGACCCTCATTAGCGCCCGGTTCGCCACCCCGTGCCAGACTTGATCCCGCGCGGTCGAGTAAAAAAAACGCGCGCCCATTAGGGTCAGGGCAATCTGGGCGTTCAGGATTGCGAGCGCAATGGCAAGGCTGATCGCCACATTGAGCCAGGGACCGCCGGTCTCATTCACGAACAGGCTGAATGGGCTCGACGAAGCCAGCATCTGCCCGATGTTAGGTGCACCCAGCAGCACAGCGGTCAGGGGCGCGAACTCAAGTGCTACCGTCACGGCGAATGCCGCGAAGATTACCTTCGCGATGCGCCGGGGTGCCTCATGCATCTCCTCGGTAAAATAGACAGCCATCCCGAAGCCGTTATAGACGAAGATGCCGATCGAGGTGGCGAGCGCTAGAGCGCCGATCGTAGCCGGCCTTAGCACCCCGCCGTCGAGCATTAGCGGCGAGTGGATCAACTCGAGAATTGGACGCCGGATGTGATCCAGACCGAGCGCTGTCAGGACAACCAGGGCCAGAGCTTCGACCATTAGGAAACAGCCAGTCACCCAGGCATTGAGGCGGATGTTAAGCACCGCGCAGCCGGTTCCAATCCCGACAATGCCGAGGGCGACCGGAAGGGGCCTGGCCTCCGGCCAAAGCGGCTCAAGGTATGTGGCGGCACCCAAAGCAAGGGCAGTCGGAGCGACCATGCCAGCAATGGTGTACATCCCCATGAAGATGAAGCCGGCACCGGGTCCGAGCGTTCGGCGGATCATCGCGTACTCCCCTCCGGCCAAAGGATAGGCAGACGCCAGCTCCGCATAAACGAAGCTCATGGCGAGCGCGATGAGGCCCGCTGCCGCCATTGCCAAGAACGCGCCAGTACCGGCTCGCTGAATGATCCCCGGCACAAGAACAAATAGAGAGCAAGCAGGGGTGATCGCGGAGAGTGTTAACAGCAGGATCCCGCGCACTCCGATGCTGCGGGAAAAAGGCTTTCCCGGAGGGAACGACACTGTTGAGTCAGTCAAGCTTAGGATCCCTCAAACCGATTTGTCTTGCGTCCTGGTGCCAATGCGCGCGCGCGCAGCATTGCCCGATACGTGCACGGAAGTATATTCCTAGACTGCGCTCGTCGCGCAGCTTCGCCTTCGGACGACGCTGCAACCGATGGGCCGATTCGGGCGAAGGCGGTCTGACGCGGCTAGCGGCGTTCGAACTCGACGGGATTTGCCATGTCACGGACGACTCCATTGACCAGGCCGGCCGGCATCGACCGATACCTTCGTGCGATCGATTAGCATCGGCGGATTTAGTGTAATTATTGCTGGGTCTTCCATATCCAATCAGATTCATTCGGATATGTGCGAACGACGGTCTCTTACCGAGGACGCGCCATGGTCAATTTCGATGAAGCGAAGCGCTCAGTGGCAATTGAGAGAGAAGACTTCGATGGCCATCGCACGGATGGCGACTTTCAGGCGGTTTGTCCTGAAAGTGCACGCGGCCCCGACCGAACCGGCAATCACATCACTGGGTCGGTGGGAGAGAGGTGGAAGGCGAGCGTGACCCGTGCCTGCATCCTTGCGCCATGCGCGGCAACCTTGTTGTTGCGAGCAGCCTGGTGTACGCCCTGTCAATCGTGGATGCGGTCGGTTCGCCTATATAGGGCCGGCTCGCTCTACCGCTAAAAAGAGAAGAATGAGTGAAGGAACAGATTTGACCTTACTGAATCCGATGCCGCATCTGCTCGCCATCGGTTGCACGACCATGGGCACATGCTCAACTCGCCCCGAAAGGGAGTTCATCAATTCTCGACTACCGGCCCAGATCCCAGCCACCGAGGCAAGCAGCAATGGTTAGAGAATTGGAGGTTAGAAAATCGTGTTGGTGCATCGTGATCGCGGATGATCACGCACCGGACCGGATGACATATAGCGCATCGAAGTGGGGGCCGGCGCCCGTGCAATACGGTTGCCTAGGCGGCTCCGCGACACTGTTGCACTTGGCTCTGCATCGCGCGGCATCAATTGCCCCGACGTCGCAAATCCTCGTCACCGCTCTCGAAGAGTATCGGGATCAATGGGAGCCAATCCTGTGGTGCGTGTGCCCCGGGATGCGCGTCGTCAGACACAAACGTATCAGCCCGCTACTCAGCTCTGCGGCAGCGATTCTTTCGATCGCCAGAGTTTCGCCGTCGAGCATCGTGACGATTCTGCCGGCGCGATGTTACGTCGGGCACGAGTGGATCTTGCGCCAAGCGTTGAAGGCTTCGGCATCCGAACTGCCGCATATTCCGGAGGGCGTGGCTGCGCTTGGCATGGTCGATATCGATGAAGGCGTGGACGAGGACTACTTGGTTGTCAGCCGCGCCCGGATCGGGCGGGGCTTCGCGGTTCAAGCCATCGCCCGGAGACCTACCGCCTGGGTTGCACGACATCTGCGACGGCAAGGCGCGGTCGTATTCTCAGGGATCATGATCGGCTACGCGAGCGCATTTGCGGCACATATATCGATGCACTTGCCCGGAGTGAGCGAGAAACTTGTAACGTTGGTCGCCGCGGCCCAGGCGGCTCAGCGGGAATGTGCGATTCCGAATCGCTTGCAGGATGGTACGCCGGGCGCAGTTCTGAAATCATTGCGATGGCACCCTCCGGCCTTCCCACAACGCGTGTTTACGGTCTGCGACAGCGGGTGGAGCAGCCTCAAGTCGCCGCACGCCGTATCACGAATCGCGGAATTCATAGCGAATGGGCCTCATCGGCGCCAGTCATTGCTCAATCCACCGACTACCCCGAACCACGGCGAGCCCCTCGCCTTATGAATCAAGGAGACGTATGCACTTTCTAATTAGGTTGGCGTTGATTATTGGCATTCTCTTTATCGCAGTACTCAGTCTCCTGAATATCGGCCGGGAACTGCTCACACCCGTGTTGCCGCTGGTGCGGAGCGATAGCGACGATTAGGATCATTGAGCCTGCGAGTGGTGCGAAGCCCGCGGCTTGCCCACTCGTGTAATGTCCGCGCGACTTCGCCTCGGCGGCGGCACCAGTGAACGCCACGAACGCGACTACTATTGAGGTAATCCGTGGTACGCCCTCGCGATTGCTTTGTTGGGCGAGACTCCTTCGCCAAAAAAATCACAGAGCGTCCCGCCGCCCAGTAGAAAGCGATCGGCGAGGCTCATCATAAAACTGCTGATGCTCCAGCAATTCCGCGCGAGACACCCTAGCGCACATTGGTGGGCCGATACGAAGGTGTGATTGCTGATCTTCCATCGAGTGGCGCATTTTGTAGTCAAGGGAGGTCCAGACCCGAGCCAATTTGTCATGCGATTGAAGGAGGTGCGAAATGCCCTATGCGATAGTCGGAAAGGAAAATGGGGCGAATTCGGGCCGACCGCGTCCTTGCCATAACGGCCGTGGTGCGATGACCGCCAACCCAATAGCAATCTCTAACCGGAGTTCCACATGGTGACACTTGACGAAGCGATGAAAATTATCAGTGCGGCCCAGAATAAAGCGGCAGCGATCGGCCAGCCGATGAATGTAGCCGTGGCCGACGAAGGCGGAAATCTCGTTGCGCATGCGCGGATGGACGGTGCGTGGATCGGCAGTATCGACATTTCCATCAAGAAAGCCTTCACTGCCCGGGCCTTCGATATTGCGACCAAGGATCTCGCACCGCTCGCGCAACCTGGCCGGGACTTTTTTGGAATTCAATCGTCCAACGACGGACGGGTCATGATATTCGCGGGTGGTGTCCCGCTCAGGCGTAATGGAAAAGTCGTGGGCGCCGTTGGAGTAAGCGGTGGGTCGGGTGAGCAGGATCAAGCGGTGGCCCAAGCCGGCGCAACGGTCTTCAGTTAAGGGGAGTAACCATCATGGCAAGCAATCGTGGCGTCGTCTATCTCGGCCCGGGTAAGGTTGAGGTGCGTGACATCGAGTATCCTAAACTGGTAAGTCCTCGCGGAAAAAACATTAACCATGGGGTGATTCTCAAGGTAGTGGTTACCAACATCTGCGGCAGCGATCAGCATATGGTGCGAGGGCGCACTACCGCGCTACCTGGGCTGGTTCTGGGTCACGAAATAACCGGCGAAGTGATTGAAATCGGATCCGATGTCGAATTCATCGAAGTCGGCGACCTGGTCTCGACTCCGTTCAATGTGGCCTGTGGTCGATGCCGAAACTGCAGGGAGCGCGAGACCGGCGTATGCCTGACGGTTAACCCGGGGCGTGCCGGCGGTGCCTACGGCTATGTAGATATGGGTGGATGGATTGGTGGCCAGACCGAGTACGTTATGGTTCCGTACGCGGATTTTAACCTACTGAAGTTTCCGGACAAGGCGCAGGCGATGGAGAAGATTCTGGATCTGACCTGCCTTACGGATATCCTGCCGACCGGATATCACGGGTGCGTCAACGCCGGCGTCACGTCGGGATCGACGGTTCTCGTGTCTGGCGCCGGGCCCGTAGGCTTGGCGGCCGCCGCGTCCGCGAAGCTCCTGGGCGCCGCGGTCGTGATCGTGTCGGACTTCAACAAGGAGCGTCTCGCGCAGGCGGCCTCCTTCGGCTGCGAGAGCATCGATTTGTCACAAGGAGGTGCGATCGGCGAGCATATCGAGCGGATACTCAAGGTGCCGGAAGTAGATTGCACTGTTGATTGCGTCGGATTTGAAGCCAAACAGAAGGGCGGGCACGAGCAACCCGCGACCGTCCTCAATCAACTGATGGAAGCCACGCGTGCCGCGGGCCGAATCGGTATCCCGGGACTGTACGTGACTGCTGATCCGGGAGCCGAGGATGCAGCGGCGAAAGAGGGCAATCTCAGCCTTCACTTCGGCCTTGGGTGGGCGAAGTCGCACTCTTTCTTCACCGGTCAGACCCCGGTGTTGAAGTATAACCGCGCCCTGATGATGGCGATTCTGAACGACCGCATCCAGATTGCCAAAGCCGTCAACGCGACAGTGATCACCCTCGATGGCGCGCCCGAGGGTTACGCTGAATTTGATAAGGGCGTCGCGCGGAAGTTCGTAATCGATCCCCACGGAAGCCTGGGGAGAGCATCATGATTCGTGCCCTGCAAAACATTCGAAGTCGTTGTGGAGCTAACAGGAGCGCGCAGGTGCTGAAGCGTGTGCTAGCCGTAAGCCTCATCGCGCCCCTCGCGTTCATAGCGACGATGGCGATCTTCGCCCAGGTGCGCTCGGTGCAGGCCGCAGACGCGACTATCGACTATAGCAAGATAGTGCCCCTTAATCTCGTTGCGAACGCGTCGAAGGCAAAACTCGTCGATCCATACAAAGAGACGCAAGCGGCCATCGTCGCGGAAGGCGGCAAGCTCTTTCAAAGCTATTCCTGCAGCGGATGTCACGGCGGAGGCGGAGGTGGTGGAATCTGTCCTCCGCTGACCAACGGCGTTTGGATTTACGGCGGCGACGACGATACATTATTCCGGCTTGTGACGTTAGGCAGTGATGAGCTGCAAAAGAAAGGGTACACACGCATCGGTCTAGAAAACGTTGTCGCGCCGATGCCGTCATTCGGCGCGATCATCAAGAATTCCGACGACCTCTGGAAAATACTGACATTCATTCGATCGAAATACGACGGAGATCCCAGTTACAAATACGGAAATCCCCCTGCACCGGCGGGGCCCGCCAGTCAATAGAGTTAGTACATGAAACTGACCGCTCGCCGGCCATCAAGTTCGAGGCGGCGCAATTTGGGCGTGGAGCTTAGCCGACGTGTCGCGAGAGAGGCGAGGAAGGCAGGGGCGATCCGCAGAACGTGCGGCTGCGAGAAGTCCGACAACCGCCGCGTTGATGCCGGCCAGTATCGGGTTGGCGGCTTTATGGCTTGCGACCCGACCAAGAGCGACAAACTGGCGACCGCCAGCAGCAAGGCTGCCAGGAAGATGGCGACCAAGGCGTCCAACGCTCAGGGGAGTTCGAAACGAGCGCGCGCGGCGAATAGCTGCGGCCCGTGCGCAACGTAGAATGACCAACCAGCATCGATTATCGAGGCGGCCTAAGCAGTGAAAGTCTCTCTTTTGAACTTAGGCATTTTGTCCGGCTTGACATGAAGCGCGTCATTTGTCGGCAGATGTAACGATTCAAGAGTGAGGGTGGCTTGGTTTATCGAGAAACTTGAAGGGAAAGCGAAGCGGGGTCGTGCCGTATTTAGATCTCAAGCCCGCTTTGAATTCGTCAACGATGGGCCGCCCGGCGGCCTGCTCTATGGGAGACTGATGACGGAATTTCCCGCACACCTTGGTGTGGAGGTTGCCTGAGACGCCGTAGATTTCCAATGTCAGGCTGATGCTTTCTGGAAGCACGCCCCAGGCGCGTGAAAAAATCGATGAAGTGCTTGATTGTCCGCACAGATGAAGTTGCTGTTGTAGCGATCGACCATCACCTACGCGGCTTTTGGCAGTCTCCTAAACTAGCGCAACACAACAGCCACGGCGGCCAACCCGGCCGGAAGCCGCCACGCCCAATCAGCGAGAAGCGATACAGCCGCCGCGGCAATAACGCAGCCGATCAAGAAACCGAGCAGTAGCCGCACCGACCTTTTCAGCTTGTCTCTGTCGGCTGTCATCAAAGGATCGCGTTTTGGCAGCGAGTCCATCAGTGACAGAACAGCGTTGGTTAGATTGCCGGTCATCACAGCGGTTGAAATCGCGCCCGGCATGGCCAAGCGAAGCAAAGCATACTGAACTGCCATCGCCGAGACGGCGATCATTACCGCAACGCCAGCCGTTACCCCGTGCGGATTTGTCGACGGTTTGGTTATGATGTAGAAGATCAAGACCGCAGCAAGCAAAACAAACTGCATCAAGAGAAGGAGGCGCGCGAGTGGGACGCCGCGTCGACCGGAGACCCTGGCGATCGACCAAACAGCCGCAAGTGCGAGCATGAAGATAGGAATTGCCAGGAGTTGCGCCAAGTGTACAGGCCCTCCGCGCACTGTTAAGGCAGCTGCAACCACTAAATTGCCGGTGATGTGGGCAGTGAAGATATTACCGAGGGTGTAGAAACCGGTGAGGTCAACCATCCCTGCGATGACACTGAGCAGAACCGGAAGTCTTATTGCAAATCGCGGTACTTCGGGCGCGCTATCCGCTACGCGCATCGGCATTCCGGGAGCGGGAGCTTCTCTTACAGAGGTCGGCATAGAAGATCGCCTCCCGAGATGATGTACCTATCTATCTGAGAAGTGGTCGATGAACATCTTCGGAATAATGAGTCCAAAACTCATCGCCAAAATAATCGCGATGGCCGTCATGCCGTCAGAGAGCGTTGCACCTATCAACGGCGATGTTGTACTTGAGCCGTGAACAATTTGCAGAAGCCCACTTGTCATTCTGAAGAGATAGACACCCGGTATCATGGACACCACCGAGGCAAACCCGATGGCCGCAAACGGCATGTGCCAGCGCCGAGAGACTGGGGTAAGTATCAACCCGACGACGAAACAAGCTGCAAGAGCGCCAGTTGCTGCGCTCATCCCCAACACGGAGATCACCACCCACCGCAGAGCGTGGGCCAGCATGCCAACCACGACTGGCCAGACGAGCATAGTTAACGGTGTCGAGAAGAAGACGCTATAAGCGAAAACGGCGACGCCCGCTGCAATGACGTCCCGCCAAAAGGAGACGCCCCTGCCTACTGGATCGATCGGCAAAGCGCCGCCGAGCAGTGCGAGGCCAAGGAGCAACCCGGCCGAGATCGCTAGAACGATGAGCAACGCGTAGACAAGGCGAGCAGCCCCGAGATGGATGCGGCCATTAATCAGATCCAACGCGCTGTTAAGAAAATGCGGTCCTGGTACCAGGACCATGCAGGGACAAACCGCTACGAGGCGAAGTGACGAGCTCAGCTCGTAACGGACCGCCGCCGCACCGATGATGCCGGCCAGGAGAGCGGCACAGAACGGCTGGATGAAGAGATTTGTACTCCATCGCGCCAGGCCACGTCGCAATATTGCGCCCGCAGTGGCGCTCCCAAATATCAGAACAACCGCGGCAAGATGCTCTACACCAAAAATCACCGCCAGCGCCGCTGCGCCTACCCCGGCAGCGAGGGCAAAATGCCAGCTTGGATAAGGCGGCATCTGCGAGATCGCGTTGATCGCGTTCGCCGCGGAATCGGGCGCGAGGCGGCCACCTTCCATATCCTCGATCGCTTTCATAGTGGCTGCCACGCGAGCCATGTCGACGCCGGTGGGATCCGCCGACACCACCGCCAGGATCACAGCGTCGCTTTCTTCAAGAAGCTGTAGTTCTCCCCATCTCGGTATGACCCTCGATCGCAGTCCTATAGTCCGACCGAGGCGCTGTGCGGCGTCCACCGTCTGTTCTGTTGCTTGCCCGTTGACGTAAAGCACTCGGGCAAAGGAGAGGGCAAGTTTGCAATGCGCCTGAGGTGTCATACGTGCTCTCCCAGCTCAGCTGCGTTGGTGTGGAGTTTCGCGACCCAGCCCGTGCCTCATCAGCGGGACCCGAAACCTCCCGGAAGAATCCATTCTCATGCAGCGTGGGGGACGGATGGGTCTGTCGCCACGTAAGGCATCACCATTTTTCTGGGGTCCACGATGCGGTCGAATTCATCCTCTGTGACAAACCCCAACTTCAATGCTGCGCTCTTCAGCGTCAGATCGTTGTCCATAGCATAGTGGGCTATTTTTGACGCCTTGTCGTAACCGATAACGGGCGAAAGGGCGGTGACCAGCATCAGCGAGCGCTCGACGTATTCGTTGATCTTCTTTAGGTTGGGCTTGGTTCCTTCGACCAGATACTTCCTAAAGTTCACGCAGGAGTCGGTCATGATCGTGACTGAATGGGTGATGTTGAAGATGATAAGGGGCTTGTAGACGTTCATTTCGAGGTAGCCGCTGGCTCCGCCAATGCCGACTGCCACGTCGTTGGCCATCACTTGAACCGCGACCATGGCCAGCGCCTCACACTGGGTCGGATTGACTTTGCCGGGCATGATTGAGGAGCCCGGCTCGTTCTCGGGGATCATCAATTCTGCAAACCCCGCCCGTGGCCCGCATGACATCAGGCGAATGTCATTCGCAATCTTGTACAAGGAGACCGCAATCGTCCGCAGCGTCCCGGATAGCTGCACGAGCGCATCGTGGGCGCCTTGTACGGTAAATTTATTGGGCGCCGTGATAAAAGGCAGCCGAGTGAGCTTCGCGATCTCGGCGGCAGCGGCTTCTGCAAAGCCAGGAGCCGAGTTGATGCCGGTTCCGACCGCAGTGCCCCCGACAGCTAATCTATAGACACCCTGTAGAGCGGGTTCGATCCTATCCAAATCGTCCGCTAGCATTCCGGCGTAGCCCGACCATTCCTGACCTAGAGTAATCGGCGTTGCATCTTGCATATGGGTTCGCCCAATCTTGACAATGTCGCTCCAGGCTTTCGCCTTGGCGCCAATCGCATCCCGCAAGTCTGCGATCGCAGGAATTAGACGCGCCTTCACGTTTACCGCAGCTGCGATGTACATTGCTGAGGGAAACGTGTCGTTGGACGACTGAGCCATGTTGACGTGATCGTTTGGATGTACCGGCGTCTTGCTGCCGAGTGGCGTTCCTGCGATTTGGCAACAACGATTAGAGATCACCTCATTCACGTTCATGTTGAATTGCGTACCACTACCTGTCATCCAGACATGTAAGGGAAACATGTCGTGATGCTCGCCTTGGAAGATCTCGTCGCATGCCTGAACGATCAAATTGTAGCGCTGGTCATCCAGCCGATTGCTTGTGTGGTTTGCTATGGCCGCGGCCTTTTTCAAGGTGGCATAGGAAGTGATCATCTCGCGGGGGATCAGGTCGGCTCCAATACTGAAATGCTCAAGGGAGCGCTGTGTTTGCGCGCCCCACAACTTATCCGCCGGCACCTCGACCGCGCCGAGACTGTCAGTCTCTTGTCTCATGTTTCCCATGTGATCTCTCCTAGGTTTACCTGTAGCTATGCAATTTTTTGAAAATGCTCTGACATAAGCTGAGGCCGGCTTGCAGATGGCGGTTGTGACGCGCTGCTGAATACCCATTTGATCGTGACCGTCGTGATTGCGGCTATAACGATGTTTCCTGCTATAAAAAGATAGGGAGCCAGTGTTGCGATCGCCCCAGCATCTCGATGTGCAGCTAATTTCATCGCGGCCGTAGGTAGCGAAGCAGCTCCGAAGCTGAAACTCCACCACGCCGGCGTGAGGTCTGCTTGTACTAACCAAGGAAGCAAGCGAATTAGGATAAGCGCTTGCAGGAGAGCGTATCCAAGCAGCGCGTACGCGAAAATATCAGGGGTGCCGCCGCCAACGCTCAGATAGGCCACCGCGCCTACTGCGGGAGCGGCGAATTGCAGACCCATGGCTGGGCGCAGCGGCGGCAGAACGGGCCTAGCGGTGTAGAGACGCAGCAGGATTACAGACTCGATTGCGAACCATGTGAATAAGCCACCGCCGAAGGCAAGCTTCCCCCAATCGACATAACCCATAGCCGCGCAAGCACCGGTGGTAACAAACGCGCCTGCCACCATGGGAAGGTACAAAATGGGTGTGAGAGTTTCGGGTTTGCAGTCGCCCATCCAGAACCGGCCGGCTTGATAGATGGCAAATATCAGAGTCCACGCGATGCCGAAGCAAAAGCATCCGAGCGACAAAGTCCGATGCGTAGCCGAGAAGCCCATGGAAGCAAGCAGGGAGACCACGCCTGCCAATCCGATGTAGCAGGATTGAATGGGATGGTCCAATTCCGCTATGGCGTCCGCACGGCGCAATAGCCATTTTCCCAGATAGATTATCAACAGAAAAATCCAGAGTGTCGCACCGAACCAAATGAGTGTGTCTGAGACCCACTTCGGCTCGGACCAGATTGACTCTGCCGTCTGCCAGGCGAGTCCCAGCGCGACCAGGCCAAGCGGAATCGCGAAGAACGGCGCTGGAATTGTCCTATATGGCAGCTGACGTGCCGGAACCATCGATGTCGACCTATTGATAAAACTCATCGCTGGCCTGCCAATTGATCTGCGCTAGCCGCACTCGACACTCCAAATCAAATGATCAGTTGGCACTAGATCACGAGGGCGAAAGCGAACCCATTGGACCAACGTATCGACGCTAATTCTGTGTGAATCGGCCGGTCCATCTGGCCGGGAAGCCGCGTAGTGACCCCCTGGTGGGCGCGGCGCAACCTTTGATACCTGAGTACAAATGACTGCGACAGTATCGGGTGAGAAAATTATGAGCGCGGTCGAAGTTTAGCCGAGAGATTTGAATCATTTCGATGCGGCGAACTACGCGCGTCAACTGAATACAGGCTCGGACGCGATGATATGAAATCTCTCCGACAACGGCGTGACAGGTGCTGCGAAGCTCCCCCTCGCGGTGGCAGCAGCGGGTCGCTACTACCGGTTCACTACAGTAAAAGTGCATTACGTAATGCCTAGATGGATGCACGCCTTGATTGTTGCGGCGATTGCCTTTTATGGGGAGGCGCAGGCACAAGAGCCTCCAGATGGTTTTCTAGGTGACTGGGGTGGGCTTCGCACTATTCTTGCCAATCACGGAGTTGATTTGGAGTTGAGCTATATTAACGAAGCAGCGAGCAATTTACGCGGGGGGTCGGCCCAGGAAACGCAAGATGCGGAACAGATGTATTTCGGCGGTTCTCTCGATCTGGAGCAGTTGGCTGCCGTTCCCGGAGCAAAACTCATTTTCTCGTTCACGGATCGCAATGGCCAAAGTCTTTCCGTCAAGGCGAAGCTAAATACCCTGTTGGAAGTTCAAGAGATCTATGGGGAGGGCAACTGGCTTAGACTAAATCAGTTCTATTGGCAGCAGCAACTATTCGATGGTCGGGCAGAGCTAAAGTTCGGACGCCTCAGCGGAACCTTTGACTTCATGCCGTTCAGCTGTAAATTCCAGAACATCGCGTTTTGCGCAACGCTTCCATCGCACAACGTCGTGGCGAACTGGACGGCGTTCCCCGGCTCAACTTGGGCGGGCGTTGCGAGAGTGAACCTCGATAGCGACTGGTATTTAAAGGCGGGTGTGTATGAGATCAACCCATATTTTGCGAATTACCAATATCGCGTCGCCTTCGGTGCACCCTTTGGAGGTCTCGGTAAGCGATCCGTGGCCGAAGGAGGCTGGCTGCCTAAGACTGCGGGTCCCGATGGGGGTTATCGTTTGGGCGCATGGTATGACGATGTCAGGGGCGATGATCTGTATTTTAACGTTGGTGGGCAACCGCTTGCGACGCGTGGTGGAGTGCCGCTCCGCCGTAAACAAGAATCCGGATTCTACGCGATGGCGCAACAACGACTGTGGGCGCCAAAAGACGCCAATTCGCGCGCAATATCGCTATTTTTTAACTTCGTGCAAACCGACCACAACATAAGCAAAATTGGGCGGATTACTGAACTAGGTCTTTTCTGGACTGGCCCGTTGTCCGCTCGGCCCAACGATGATCTCGGCGTCGCCGTTGGCCTCATCCGGGTCAACAACAAGGTCGCGCAGGGCGAGCTTCTTTATGACTTGCAGTCGGTACCCCTTCTCGGCGTCGTGCCGGCACCAGTGCAACGCGTCGAGTTCCCGACCGAACTCTATTACAGTGTAAACGTTACCCCCGCGATCACCCTTCGACCGAATATCCAATTCATCCATGCACCCGGAGGAGTCAGTGATCGCGTTGGTGTAATAGTGCTGGGTATCCATTCGTCAGTGCAATTTTAAGGTTCACTCATGCTGACGGCTGAGTCCTTGAGAACCCAATGCTACGCCTCGTAGCGCGCATAATGAGCGATGAGTTGATGGCGCAATGATTATTTTGCACATTGTGAGTTTTCCTTTATTCTGCGCAATTTTTCTTTAAGGATGTCCTAGAGGAAAAATCTTGGCACGTTGGCCAACGACACGCGGCTTCGCGAGTTGCTGGGTCGCGCTGAAGCGCCGGCATGCGACAAGCCAGTCTGCGTCCGAAATGGAGACTAAATCTCTGACGGTGCTGTAGCTAGGTTTCCGCTCGACCAGAGCGACCCCGGTATTGCGAACGTCCTGCGAGGGGCGCGTCGGCCGAATCAGACGCACGTTGGGAGGGCCATAGAGCAGGACAGGCACTGCTCACGGCCCGACGATTTTGGACAATTTGAATGTGCACCATGGCGCTTTCGTGTCCCGCAATGCACCAGAACCCAGAAATACCCCTTTAATAGGTGGCTGCTGCCGGACGTTGTTGGATGTCCGGCGGCGGGGCTTCTCACGAATCCCGCTCATCTCCTGCGACTGGGGCTACCTTAGGTGCCCGCCGAAGGTATTTGAGGAGATCCTTGGGCTTGGCAGAGCCGGCGCGCCGCTGTAGAAACTCGCGGGCCGTGAGCAAAGTACCAACCTTCTCCGCGACCGCGGCGGCAATGAACTGATTCAGAGACACGCCATCAACTTTTGCAAGTTCGGCAGCTGCATTCTTTACGGAATTCGGCAGCTTCAGTGGATACGTGCTCTTGCTCATTTTGATAGCTCCTTCAAAAACTCGGCCGGTGTTAAGGTTCTAACTCCGAAGCGCATCGTAGCGGGACGAAAATCGCCCACATTGTGCGTAACAATCGCCGCAGCTCTGCCGTTGGCCGCAGCTTCAAGAATCAACTCATCTGCCGGATCCCGCAGTTGCGGACGCCAGAGAAAATTCAGATCGACTGCTTCGGCCGTGCTCGCAAACGCCGCAAGAAACTCTGCGACGTCCTTTGGATTCATGCCAGTTGCGAGTTGCTGCTCCGGTCTCTGCAGTACTGCCTCGTACTCGAGAAACAGCGCCGTCGTTACAAGGGGAACGCAGCGCCTTCCTGCGACTGCAAATAGCACCCGATTACTCGCTCCGAGCTGGCTCCTCAAGCCGGCGACTAATACGGAGGTGTCGAGAACCACTCTCACATCTCAATCATATGTGACATCCTATAGGATGTCTAGCGCGTTCAGCGGTGATGCGCGATGCATCTCATTTTGGGAGCGTACGTTTTCCTCAGCCTGAATGGCCGCTATCGGGCGCAGCTGCTGGCGCTTGTCGGGCCAGGATCTGTGACGTGCCGTGAATCGCGGCAAAATAGCTGTTCTTAGCGCACGGCTTTGAAGGGAGTCGCTGGGATTTCTGCCGAGGCCCAACTGAGACGGGCGCGAGCGCAAAGGGAGTCGTCTGGACAACAAGGGAGATTACGGTGCAGCCCACAGTTGCTCAGCAGATGGAACAGGTTGTTAGAACGTATATCCAGGGATGCAACAACGCCGATGCCAAGATGATTGCCGAGTGCTTCCGGCCGAACGCGGTGCATTATTTTCCACCTGGGCGCGCAAAGTGGCTCGGGGCAATCACCATCGGTGGCAATTTTGCGAAGGTGGTACAAGAACATGGTTTTCACTGGTCGGTGGACCTCCTGCTGAGTGATGTCGTTCGATACGCAGCGACGATGGAATGGACACGGATTAACCGGTAACGTGACCGACTCGTGCGCGGTGTGGATTGGTTCGTCTTCGAGCCGCAAACAATCTCCATTGAGGAGATCCGTTGCTACTACGCGGCCCCACTGCATTCCGATATGCAACGCCAAGAGCTAATAGACTTTGATTACGCTGCTCGGGGGTATCCAACAGCGTCGAGCGCGCGCCGACGCGCTCGCGGGAGGGTGGCGAGGTGCGCAACTCTTTGGATTCCCTATTGCGGACCGGTCGTCGCCGATTGCAGAGAGTCCAGAGCGGCGGGGCTAGGCGAATACTCGCATTGCTCATCCCTGGGCGGCGTGCAAGCATGACGTGCCGTAGTTGACGCTCCCCAGCGTCAGGAAGGGATCCGGATCGGCGCGGATGTTACTTGAAATAGGATCAATAAGATTTGGATTATATTGATATTTTATGGCTCCCCGGGACGGATTCGAACCGCCGACCAACGGATTAACAGTAGCATTCGGCCCTTGCTGAGCCCGACCGGGGGTAGGCGAGGGCCTTTTCTTTTCAGTAAGTTAGCGGTATCGAGGTCTTGCTCGATCATGCCCGCTTTGGGCGGGACGTTAGACGGCCATTAGATGGCGTAGACTCGCCTTGGCTGCCAAACAATACGACAGATGTTGGAAACCCAACCGTTGGCCCTTGCACCAGTAAGAACAGTTCAGGTCCGGACCCACCTTGCAGACTTCACAGGGATGTCCGCCGCGGCGCTGGTTCAGTGCGACGACGGACAGAAATACGTCATCAAGCGTGGTAGTTTGGGTCGCGCGCTGATCGCCGAGCATGTTGTCGGTCGTCTCGGGGTCAGAATTGGTGCGCCTTGTATGGAGGTCGGATTCGCGATAGTGCCCGGAGAGTTGATTGCGGCGGATGCAAAATTAGGACAGTTCAACGGCCCGATCTGCCATGCTAGCTCCTACTTGCCAAATGTCAGCGAGCAAAAAGCGGTGAGCCATTGGGACACGCCGCAAAATCGCAAACGGTTCGCACAGTTGCAAATCTTGTATTCTTGGACGTTGGCGGGGGATCATCAGTTTATGTACGAGGTGAGCGCGCCACATCTCGTCTATTCACACGATCACGGCCTATTTTTTCCTGGACACAATAACTGGTCGCCAATCACGCTATCGAATGCCTCGCCGGTGCAACTTGATGCGGCGTTCGCAAAGGTGGGGCTGCAGGCCACAGAGGTCAAATCCGCCGCCGCCGGTCTTCGCGAGATATCCGGCGACGAGATTATGGAATCGGTCAACTCGATCCCCAGCGCGTGGGGAGTCCAGGCGGCGGACCTGCAAACGCTCGGCGGATTCTTGATAGTGCGTCGCGAGAATCTGCTCAATATGATTGATGCCATGCCGTAAGGAGAGGGACGTTATGGCTACATTCTTTTCAATTGTGCGTTTTGTGCCAGACCCGGTCGCCGCCGAGGCGATCAATATCGGCCTTTTGGTCGCCTGCGGTGATCGGATTGAGGTTCGGCCGCTAGCTAGTTGGGACCGAGTGCGCGCTTTTGCGGGCGGTAGTAGCGCTTGCAAAGACGCACGACGCTTGATCGAGGAGCTCGCCGAGGCTCCGAAGTTATTTCTCGGTATCGAGCGCGTCGAGATTGCCGAGGACTTGCGGGTCTGTCTATCGCAGTGGACGCGTGCCCTGCAGTTTTCAGACGTCCGCGCATCACTTGATCCAGTCGATACGCTTATGCAGGCACTGGAGCCGCTAATTCTGGTAGGCCAACGCCCGAGCATGCTAATGCAAACGAATCGCCGGCAGGTGGTAGTCCGCACGATATATCGAGCAATGACCTCCGCCTTTGAGCTTCGGTTCGAGCGCAAGGCCCGCGGTCTGGTGCAAACGCATACGCCCGTCGCGGGTCAGCGGACACGTCATAAGATCGATGTTGGCGTGGTGAACGGCTCGCTCTACGCCGGTGCTTTCGCACTCTCATTCACGACTGACCAAGTCGATCGGCAGTGGAAAGACACGGACGCGGTTGCGTTCGCAGTTGAAGACTTGCGCGCCTATGGTGCTGCGGATGTACCTCTGGGCGTAATTATGGACACGCCCGAAATTGGTACTGAGGCCTCGGCACGAGCTGATGCGCTCTTGCGAGATATGCAGGTGGAGCGCGTGCCGCTGCAGAAAGTGTACGAGTGGGCTAGGAGAGCCATTACGTCCGTTCCCGAAGCCTTGTTACATCACTGATCCGTTCGACCGGCGGCAACCGCTCGCTTCGGTGCGGCCGAGATGTTTCCGTTAATGGCGGAGATGGTTTCCCATTGCCGGTAACACCCATGTTGCTACATCCTGGAATGCATGGAATCTCAAAGCGTCGCAAGTCCGGTTATCCCGCGACTCGCATATTCGATCGCTGAATCAGAGGCGCTGATCGGATTATCGCGCAGCACGATTTATCGAATGATCGAGGCAGGCACGCTGAATACCGTGCTTCACGGCCGCCGGCGTTTAGTCCCGGCCCGCGAGATCGAGCGGATTCTCTCCACTTCAGGATCAGGAAATGGACCGGCGGGCGGTAGAACTCCTGGCGCAGCTTAGAAGCTCGGGCCTCGCGGTTTCTTCACAAGACGGTCGAATTGTGGTGCAGCCTGCTCGCCTCCTCACGGACGCGCAGTGTCAGGCGATCCGAGCAGCCAAACCACGACTCTTGAAGGTGCTCGAGCAGGAGAGCGACGGTAGACCGCCCCTGACACTCGCTCAGGAACGGGCGCGATCGGAAGTGCTCGCCCAGCTCGAGGCGCATCCGACCATCCGGCGCGCTTTCATCAATCGGTTCGAATCTGACGTATTGATCCTGACACTCGCGATCCGCGACGTGGGGACGGCTGAGTTGCACATTCCCGCCGAGCGATTCAACCAAAATTCGGCGGCTGACTACGCGGCCCTACTCGGCTGCGTCCAGGGGGCCGCATGACCGAGGCAAGGCCCCGCAAATTACGGCGCGGTGACAAGGTGCTCTTGAAGTTCGGCCCGAATAGGCACGCAGTCGTTACCAGCGATGAACGCGACGATTTCGTCCTCCGATACGCTTTAGAGGGGGATGATCCGAGCGCCCCTGACTACGGCCGGCGCACCGCCCGCCGCTGCGAATGCTCGCTGGTCCGCGAGCCTGCGAGCTTCGGAGCCACGATCGGCGAATTTCTGAAGGGCCGCGAGGGAGCGTCATGAGCCCCGAGTTTTGGAATCGCAGAGGCGATCGGCTGGTTGCCTGATCGGCGCCCTTGAGCGACGGCTGATCGCGGACGGCGCGAAATGGGAAGAAGTGCTCGGGCGCAGCTTGGGCTGGCTATTTTCTGGTGACGCAGAACCACATCGCGAAATTATCGAGCTTGCGGACCGGATTAAGAAAACGCGCGAACGCCTACGACGCGCCTGGGTGCTAATGGACCAGCGTCTCGCAAGCGCGGTGCTCGAAGTGTATTACCCCGAGGGGCCGCCGTCGTGAGATCGGCCGCGGAGATCGGCGAGCGAGTCAGAGCGGGACTTGAAGCAGCCTGGTCATCTAACCGGGCTAGAGGCGCGCCGCTCCGAGAAATGGTAGCGGACATCTTGGCGAAGGCGCCGCATTCAAAGAACTATCAGGTGCGCAATCGCCTACCGCTACCGCGGACCGAATTGCCCTCGCAGCGTCACGTAAACCGCGTCATCGCGTCCGTGAAAAAAGGGGACACGAGGCCATCATGTCCCATCGTGGAGTGTAGAACTATTATCGTGAACGAGCCGAAAGTAAGCCATCGCCTACCGCCGCGATATCGGATGCACTCTCCCGTGGTGCCAGTGGTAGACGAGTTTGATCCTTTGGCGTCCTACAAAGATCGGGCGCCTAGAGAAAATCAGCTGTGGGAACCCGAGTCCACTTGACGTTGAAAGGAGCTATTTTATGAAACGATTTCCAGGAATGACGGGCCGCTCACCAGCGCCGAACATGATGCCCGGCATGTTGGGCCGCGAGCAGGAGTCAAAGCATGCTGACGAAGGCGTGTTGCCGCGATCCAAGCAGACCGTCCTTGATCGGTCCGGCGTCAATGCGCGCTATCTCGACAAGAAGGGTACTCCGAGCGGTTTGGATGCGCTGTTGAATAAACTCCCGCCGGGCCAAGACATCGCGAATCAAGAGAACGCGGATATCAACAAGCAGCCATTTCTTCGCTTCCGTGGATACGAGAGTGGCTTCACGAGCGCAGGCGATTTATCGCATGGTGCCGGTGCCGGCTATTTCAAAGAGGATGAAGTCTGACGAATGGCGATCACGCCCAGCGTCACTCAGGGCACGGCCGGCGCCTTCAACGTACTTTTAAGGAGGACTCGCAAATGGCAACAGAAGAAGCACTCGTAGAAGTCTTACAACAGGTGGCCCTGGGAGACCCGGACGCCACCGCCGCGCTCGCGCGGTACTTGGCGCAATCGCCGCAACAGGTTCCACGGGACCCGGAGCGCGAGCAACAGATCGCGGCGCGTGAGCAGCGCGCGATTGAGTTGGAACATCGCTCGGTCGCCCGAGCTTACTTTCGAGATAATTTCCCCGACCTCGCCAATGACGAAGAGCTTATGGAGGACGTCCAAAAGGACGTTGTGCGCGTGCGCTCGCAGCGCCCGGACCTCTCCCAGCTCGCCGTCGTCAAGGCCGTTGGCGAGTACTGGCGAGAGAATACGGAGGCTCCCGAGGACCGGGGCCGACACGAAGCGATCAACTCGCTTGCCGCCGCGCGCTCCAAACAACCCGCCGTGTACGAGCGTGAGGAGATCGATCCCCGTCGACTGGTAGAAGTGAACAAACGCGGCGAGACCGAGGAGCAGCGCATGGCGCGCGAAACTTCTGAGGATATCGCTGAGATCGCGCGCAACCGCCGGGGCCATATCAACTATGCTGTCGAGGCGGCAGCCGAGCGGGAATCCCGTGAGCCGCAGAGAGAGCGCATGCGCAGAGCGGTAGAATTTCCGGAGCGGTGATCGCGATGGCGCAGTTCGACCCTTCAGTGATTTCCGACATTGGCGGCAGCGGTCCGGATATTGCGGGCTCGATGGCGAAGGCGTATTCGCTCAAAGACCTGATCAACCATGAGCAATTGGATGAGCTCAAGTTCAATTCCGAGAAGCAGTCGCTCGCCGATCAAGACAGCGTGCGGAAGATCATGTCCGAATCTGATCTATCCACGGACAAGGGCCTTGCCGATGCGCGCGAAAACTTAAACAAGGCGGGACAATGGAAGCAGAGCCTCGAGGTTGGCCGCTATGCCCAGGACGTGCGTAACGGCGTGATGCAGGAGCGTCAGGCACATCTGCAATATCATCTCGAAATACAAAACTACATCGATGGAAAAGTGGGCGAGGTCGTCAATACGGTTGCCAGCTACGCGGACGCCAAGAAGCCCGATGGCACACCGCGATACGACCGCAAAACCGTCGATGCCATCGCCGCGGGTCAGTTTGCGAAGGCCGTGGCCGACGTCCAGAACGATCCTGACACCGACGATTACACGAAGAAAACGATACTTCAAGGCGTGGGCCGCTTCATGTCCGGTGCCGCCCCCGGACAAGCGCCGCAACCGGGACAACCTCCGGGTCAGACTCAGCCCGTAACTTACGAGCGACTAGTGGACGCGTACCGAGCGACCGCCGCGGGCAAGAAACAGATCGCTGATGCGCTCGCGCAGATGAACGTCAAAAGCGAGATTGCCCACCGCTCTGTCGATGAGGAGCAGGGTCAAGAGAGAATCGGCATAGATCGGCAAAAGCTCGATCTTGCGAGGAAGAATCAAGGCTCCTTCGACGGGGATCGCAGCGCGCTTCTCGCGGCCCTCGTTGAAAAAGGTGTACCGCTGCCGGCGGGCTTTCGCTCGAGGGCGCAGCAACAGGCCACCCTTGATGGACTCATTGCCAGAAATCCCGGCAAGTCGATGGATGAGATTGCGGACCTTGTCGGCAGTGGTCAGATCACCTTCGGCGCTGAGAAGAAAGAAACTCAGACCGCCGCGGCGATCGGCGGCAAGGTGTCGGTCGGCGAGAACGAACTCATAGCCTTCGCCCCCAAGGCGCTCGCGATATCGGACAAGGTGAACCGCGGGGACTTCGTACCGTACAACCGACTCAAGCAGATGGGCGAACGCAACATCAGCGATCCTGACTTGAAGGAATTGTATGGGCGCACGAATGCGATTCTGAATGCCTATGACGTCGTGGCATCCCGCGGCGGCACGGACAAAGAGAAGCGCGCGGAGAACCGCAGGAACTTGGAGACCGCCGACTCACCGGCCGCCTACCGCCGTGCGGTTGAAACCATGATGGATGAGGCGAAGATCGCCAAGGGCGCAGCGCGCAGGGCCGAGGGCCGAGACACGCCCGGATCTACCGGTAGTGGCCCTGTCAAAGTCACTTCGGATGCTGACTACGCGAAATTGCCGAGCGGGACCGAGTTTATAGGCCCTGACGGCAAGACCCGGAAAAAGCCGTAAGCATGGGCTGGCAGGATGCGCCCGTCGTTTCGGAGAGCGCACAACCCGCTTGGATGAGTGCGCCGGAGATTGCCCCCAAGAAACCGCAGCAACAAGAGCCTCAGCCATCTTTCGGCCAAAACCTCCTACAGGGTGCCAAGCACGTCGGCAACGAAGTGGTCCGGGCCGGCGCGCACCTAGTGACCGGACTTCCTCTCATGGCCGCCGATGCAGCAACCGCGGTGGGTGCTCTTGCGCAAGGCCGAACGAGCTTAAAACCCGGCGAGAAATTTCCCTCACAGCAATACGAGGAGACCTTGAGCAACGCCTTCCCGGCACCGACCACAACGGCCGGCAAGGTCTCTGAAGGGGCGAGCGAGCTTATCGGCGGGGGCCTCGCGTCTGCGGGCCGGCGAGCCGCAGGACTTCTCACGAAAACGGAGGCAGAGGCCGCCCCTATCGCGAAAGCCGCCGAGGCGCAGCGCGCCGCAGTCAAGGCGGCAGAGAAGGCACCCGATAACGCCAAGCTCGCTAATGCCCGGCAGTGGGGTTTCAAAGTCATGCCAAGCGAGGGCGGTGCGGGACTTGCTGGCCGAGCCGCGCAAGGCATGAGTGGCAAGCTCCAGACCGAATATGCGCTCTCGCGATCGAATGCCGTGCAGGCTGACAAGCTCGCCGGAAAGGCGATTGGCCTGGCCGACACCCAGCCGATGACTGAAGGAAACATCGAGCGCTTAAAGCGCGGCGCGTATCGGGTCTACGATCAGGTGAAGTCGCAAGGTCGCATTATCACCGACGACGATTACCGCAAAGAACTCGATGCCGTACGCGACCGCACCCAGCAAGCCGCGGCCGACTTCCCCGAGGATTTTAATGAGCAGCTCGACAAGGAGATCAAAAAGTTCTCGGTATCGTCGGCCGACTCCTCCTCATTTCTAGAGAAGATAAAATCGCTTCGCCAGCGGGCTGGGAAAAATATGTCATCGCTGGATAACGACACGTTCGAACTCGGGCTGGCGCAGAAGAAAATCGCTACCGCTATGGAGAATCAGATAGAACGCGCTACCGCGACCAGTAACCCGGCGCTCGTGTCTCAATTCCGGCAAGCGCGCACTCAGCTCGCGAAGATCTACAACGTCGAGGAAGCACTGTCCCCGAGCGGCCATGTCTCGGCCGCTGTGTTGGCGCGCCAGTTGAAGCGGGACGTACCGTTATCGGGGGAGCTCAAGGCCATCGCACAGAACTTTATGGAATTCCCGAAGAACATGCGCCATCCGGACTCCATGGGCGGCACGAACACACCGTTCTCGGCACTCGACTACCTGGTGGGCGGTGTAGAGGCGGCCCTCAATCCGCATAAAGCCGGCGCTGTTTTGGGCGCTTTGGCACTTAGGCCCGCGGCGCGCAAGGCCATCACGTCAAACGCCTATCAGAAGCTCCTACAACTACAAGGCTCTCACGCGAAACCGAAAACCCACACGCTCGAGGATCTGACGATCGGTGCGGCTGCCGCGAGCCCTTCGCAAGGGAAGGACTGATGCACACCGACGAGCAGAACGAGCCAGAAACGCCCGAGACGGTGAGCACAGATGCGCGAGCGTTGCCGCTTTTACCCCCAGAAAGGGGCGCTAGAACTGCCACCCGCCCGAAGCTTACCGTGCTACCCCGCCCGACGTTCACCCCGCGCCGGCCCACACTCAGCACGGCAACGGACTGCAAGCGCGAGATCGGCAAAATCTACCGGCTGTGCCGCCACAAGCTCCTGCCGCTCGAGGAGGGCACCAAATTGACGTTCATCGTCCAGGCGGTCGCCAAGATCATCGAGAACAGCGATCAGGAGGCGCGTTTGAAGGCGATCGAGCAGGCACTCGAAGAGAAGCTGTGAGCCTCGATAAACGCCTTGCCGCCGCGGAAGAAGCGCTCAAGGTCCGTCTACGGCCGAAGAAGAAACACGACCCCGAAGCGCTGGCAAATCGCATCCATGCCGCACTCGCTCAGAGCGCAATTTACGAGGCCATGCCGACCGATCAGAAGCTAGCCCAGAAGCGGGCGAGGCTCGCGGAGGTGGGTGAGTGGCAGGAGCCGACCGGCTTTTGCGTCAACAGGAACCCGCACCAGCACGCGTGCCTGCGCCGCCACCTTGAGATCGACATCATGGCGTTGGAAGGCGCGCATCCCGACACCGTCGAGATGGAGCGCTGGCGCGCCGATGTGGCGGTCCGATGCGCGGATAATGCGCTGAGGATGGAGGCCGCCATGGAGAGCTATCACAGCGCCAAGCAAGCGGAGACTGAGCCGCGGGCGAGGCTCCCCGACGATCGCGACAACGCTTCAGCGCCGGCCGCAGTAGCGGCAGCCTCGCCGCGTAGGGCATCACGTCGAGCAGTGCCTGAGATCGATTTTCTCAGTGCCTACCGCGATCCGGACGGGCCTCCCGAACCCATCAATTGATCTCAAGACGGACTTGAGCCGCCATAAAGTACGGCGAAATACGGGGGTGAAGTTCCCAAAGTAGGCCGAAGTGGGGCCGGATGATTAGGACCTATGCGAAGTGCTTATGCGACCAACGGATTAGCAATTCGAGCGTCTGTCAAAAATATTCTTAGTATCAGATGCTTAGGCACACCCATCTAACGGTTATCTAACCTGCGTCGGTCTTCGGTGGCTGCCAGTCGGTCATCCGCAGCTGGTGCTGCAATTCAGCGCGGCGCTGCTCGAGCCGCCATATCGCGGCAGCGTGCGCCTCGATCGAGCGGGCGATCTCAGACAGTTCGTCGAGAACGGATGTCATGCTTTCCACGGTCACAGTCCGAGAGGTCCGAACGGTCCGAAGTGATTTCTTCGGACTATTCGGACCACTCTGTAGGTACGGTCCGAAGGTCCGACCGACCTATAAGGTCGGACCGTTCGGACCGATACCGAGGTCACGAGTCGCGAATACGAGGAAGTAAGAGCGTTCAGGTCCGAACTCGCATGGCGATCGATCCCGGTTCGACCAGACGAAAGTGGCCCCGCTTGGCGAGCGGACCCCAGGCGCTGGAGACGGATTGTTTGCTCACGTCGCTGCGCTCCTTGGCGAGCTGGGCGACGTCGTGGCGGGCGAGCAGTACTTCGCCGTTAGGCTCAGGCTTCGCCGCTCTGGCGAGCTCCTGCGCGGCCTGCAAGACGGCTGATTGCGCTTCACCTAATGGTCGACCGCCGCGGCCTGGCAACGTCACAGGCTGATCCGCAGCCAGCACGACACAAGTCGCCAGCGGCTGGCCGTCTTCATCGAGCCATTCCGTTTCGTGACGGGCGAGCTTGAGGGCAATCGCGGATTCCATAGGCTCGAGGTCTCGGGCGGCGATGACCTGGAAACCGATCAGTTCGCCGGCCGTCTCATCCTTGGCAACCTGGATCAATACATCGGCGGTTGCGCGCAGAACGATCGAACCGCGCTCGCGGCCCGAGTCACCGTGTCCCGTGTGATGAATGACGACAACCGAACAGCCGAGAGTGTCACGCAGGTAACGGACCGATCCGCACCATACGCTCATGTCTTGGGTTGAATTCTCATCGCCGCCGCCGAAGTAAGCATTCAGCGTATCTGTCACGACGATATCGGGATTCAGCGCGCGCAATTTCTCTACCAGGCCGAAAGCCTGATCGGGTAGTGAGAGCGCTTGCGGGAGGATATGAAATTCCCCGGCCTCCTCGATATGGTCGTGATGCTCGAGCCATGCCTTGAGCCGCACGCGCAGGCCGCTGACGCCTTCGCCGCAGAGGTAGACCACGCGCATACGTCGGGGTATGGCGCAGCCGTGCCAGTCGATCCCGTGCGCGGCATGCATCGTGAGGTCGCATACGCTGAATGTCTTGCCGCCCTTCGGGGGTCCGAAGACCACAACGATCGCGCCCTTGGGGACGATCCTGCGAACCTGGCTCGAGACGCTCGGCCGCTGGACGAATTCATCAAGTGTTAGGATCTTAAATTCCGATGGTTCGGGCTCGGCCGGGGTTTCTCGCGCCTCCGCCCTTCGGCCGGTCGCTATCTCGAGCTCCACGACGTCCGCGCTCTTGAGGGCCATTTAGGCGGCACTCCGTTCTGCAGGGTCGTAGAGGGTTAGCTCTCCATCGCCCAGATAATCGACGAACACGACGGCTGCACCGTTGCGTATTAGCTCAATGATTAATAGGTCCGTGGGCATGCGTGGCTCTCCCAGACCGAAGACAATCACTCTCTTGCCTGAGACCGGCCATCGGTAATCCTGCGGATCGCGGCCGGCGGGGAATATGAGGCTCGCGACTCGATCTTGATCGGGCCTTGCCAATTGCCAGGCCCTTTTTCCGCAGTAAATCATCACCAGTTCGTCGGCCCGGTCGATTTGATTTGCATACGGCGGAAGCGGCAAGGTTCGCTGGCGGGATGGGGACGCGCAGTTACTCATGGAGTTTTCCTCGCTCTATGGCAGCGATGCCCCAGGCCGTGCGTTCAAGCGCTCTAGCGGGCAATACGAGAGGCCTTGGCGCGGGTTTTACGGAGCGATGGCCCGTTAGAGATCGATTAGATGGGCCGCGCAAGCCGCTGACGCCACTGCCTCTAATCGGCGAGCGTCCAATCACAAATCCGTTGCTCATACGTGCTTGGCGAGCTCGCGCTCGACGGCGCTGCGCTTGAAGCGTCGCCAGCGGCCGGCCTGAATACTTGGGATGCGTCGCTCTCTCGCGGCCTGCTCGATCCACGTCACTGGAAGGGACAGCGCCTCGGCTAGATGTTCGGCGTCGAGTAGCGCTTCGCCGTCGTCGCTCGCCTGGTCGCCGTCGGATGAGCCGGGGACGCAAGCAGCCACGGCACCCGCCTCTAGGGCCTCGCGGAACACCTCAGGCGCGAGTGCGAGCCATCGGCCATCTGGCAGCGGCACCAGTACACGGTCACTCATTTACGCCGCTCCCTCTGCGCCACGTCGAGCCCGCCCGCGGCCCGCCATGCGTTCGGCAGCGACGCGCCGGGCTTGCTGCACGTCAATCGCGCTGTAGAGACGGCACCCGTTGCTGTCGCGCTGCGGGCTCAGCAATCCGGCCTTTTCGTACTCGCGCAGTGTCCCCGGGGTTAGCTCCGCTTGTGCGGCTGCAAGTTTGATAGTCATCAAGGTCATATCCCGCTACTCCGTAAGGGCTTGAAGCCATCATCGGATAGGAGTAACGTTGCCCACAAGACTCCAGAAAGTAGCGACTAAATGGAAACAATCAAGACATTCGAGCGCGTCCTAGAACCGGGTTGGCTGGAGAAGATTCGCAGCTCTGGCGGCGGGCTGACAGAGCGCGAGCTCGTGGACCGGTCTATCAAATTCGCGAACAGCGGCAGCATTAAGAGCTATTTCAATTTCACCGCTCAGCTTGAGCGAGCGCATCAGGAAGATAAGCGCGACCCATCCCCGCCGGCCGGTATCAAGGCGACGCAAGAGAGGCTCCGCGACGCTCTGACGGCGATTGTCGATGGTCAGGTGACGCTCGAGCGAGTGCAGACATGGCGACTCATCGCCGATGGCCTCTTGCCCATTGAAAGCACCAGTGATTCGCGTGAGTTTCATTATCTAGAGGTGGTGAGCTTCGCTAGTCCTGAGCCGGCAGGTCTGTTCGCGCTGGTACTGTTGTGGCTGCAAGACACTCATCGCCCATACCGCGGCGATCTATGTCAGTGCCGCTGGCACGAATGCGAAAAATTCTTCTTCGCGGTTCGTCCCGAGACGGGGCGGCCGCAACGGTTTTACTGTCCCGAGAGCGATCACATGACTAAAGCTCACGATGCGGCTGCGGCGGATCGTGTCCGACGTAGTCGCGCAGAGCGTAAAAAGCGCGCAAGTATCAAGACCAAAAGGAGGAAGTGAGAATGGCAATAGTTCGAGCACCATTGAAAACGGACGCCGCTGGCAAGTGCAGCCGCTGGCGCGTGATCATCTTTAACCCTGCCCGGCACAAGCAGGACTGGCACACCGTCAACGGCACTCGCCGCGAGGCGGAAGCCTTCGAGCGGCAGCAAAAGACCCGTCTGGCGAGTGGCGTCTATATCGCGAAGACCGACCGGCGCACTTTCGCGGAGGTCGCCGAGATGTTCTTGAAGGAACGGGCCGCGCGCGATCGGCGCACCGCCACGATTGTCTGCTACGAGACGGTGTTCAAGTGTCACCTATTGCCGGCCTTTGGGCCTCGCGAAGTAGGCAAAATCCGCCGTTCCGATATTGCGGAGTACTTTGACGACATGCGCGAGGGAAAGCTCACGGATGAGAAGGGGAATCCCAAAGTACCGGCGACGGTCGCGACGATTAACCGCACCCTGCGCACAATGAAGGCCGTGCTTTTCTTCGCGCTCGAGCGCGAGCTCGTGGAGCGAAACGTCATGCAGCGGTTCCGGCCGTTCGAGGGCGGCAAGGGTGATCGGCACGTGAGCCGTGGAGCCTTCAGCGAAAGCGAGGTTCAGGCAATCATGCTCGCGGCCCGACCTCACGAGCGCTCGCTGATCGGGCTCCTATGCTTCACCGGCCTGCGGCCAGGGGAAGCCTATGCGCTCGACTGGTCGGCGGTCGACCTTGAGGCTGGGTGCCTGCGGGTGCTGAGATCATGGGATCATCGGGGCGGCAAGTTCGTCGAGCCTAAGACCGCGGCGGGTGTGCGCGTGGTGCCCCTCTCGGGTTGGCTGGTCACGGAGCTGGCTGCACACAAGGAGCGAACGGGCGGGGCAGGGCTGGTGTTCGGCAGTCGGTCGGGCAAGCCCATGAATCCGTCTAACGTTAGAAGGGATATCTGGATACCGCTCAAGAAAAGGGCGGCGGTGCGAGCGCTCGACCTGTACTCACTGCGCCATACCTTCGCGAGCCTCGGGCGCACGGCGGGGGAGAGTGCGTTCAACGTCGCTCGCATGATGGGCCATAGTCGAAGCGTCCTGGTCGATCAGGTCTATGCACATTCGATGCAGTCGGGGATGGCGAGCGTTGCTGAAAACGTCACGGCGCGAGCGCTTGGCGTGAAGCCGCAGCTTCGCGTGATCGAGGGCGGGAAAACACCGGACGTTAGAGAGCCGTTAGACGAAGGCTCCAAAGAGTTGAAGAATACTGGCTAAGTTGTTGATTGGTTGGCTCCCCGGGACGGATTCGAACCGCCGACCAACGGATTAACAGTCCCTTTTAAACCGTCTAGCTCCATCCAGCACCGGCTACGCGCTCAGCCTATCATGCTGAAGTGCCTATAAATACAGTCCAACAGCGTCTAGCACCATCCAGCATCAACCAGTATACTAGTGTAACGCTAGTGTAACGACTGAGGCACGACCAACGGAGTTTCAGTCGGATGGTTTGAACTCGGAGGATGCTATGCAACTGACTGTAAAAGCGCTGCGCCCGGTGGGGCACGAGAAGATTGGCAAGGCTCGCTCTGACAAGTGGCTGAGCGATGGTGCGGTACGCGGGAGCGGGGCCCTATGGGCGCGGTGCGGCGCTTCTGGCGTGTCGTTCTACTTCAGGTACACCGACAGCGAAGGCCGCAAGCGTTCCGTCGCGGTCGGCGGCTATGACCAGGACGGCGCGAAGGGGCTCACCCTCGCACAGGCGCGAGAGAAGGCCGGCGCGCTCTCCAAACTCTACCGCGACGGTATCAAGGATCTGCACGAGCACCTCGAGCGCGAGCGGGAAGCGGCTGAGCGAGCGCGCAGAGCCGAGGAGGAGGCCGCAAGGGCTGCGGCCGAGAATGCCCAGCGCGGCACCCTAAAGCAGCTCCTGGACGCCTACGTCGGGCACCTCGAGCGTCAGGCCAAGCAGTCCGTGCGCGACGTGCGCAATATCTTCCGTGCGAATGTGTTCGAGGCCGCACCAGACCTCATCCAACGCAAGGCCGCGGATCTGTCGGTCGATGACTTCGTGGGGCTCATCGGTAAGCTGGTAGAGGCGGGGAAGGGCAGGACGGCGGACAAGCTACGCTCCTACCTGCGGGCCGCCTATCAGCTCGCCGTCGAATCGAAGACGAACCCAGCCGCCCCGTTGGCATTGCGTGCCTACGGCATCAGCGTCAATCCCATAGCCTCGATCGGCGCACTGTCGCAGTTCAACCGCGCGCGCGATCGGGTGCTCTCCGGGCCAGAGCTCGGCGCGTTCCTGCGACGGATAGATACGCTGCCAGATAGTGCGCAGCGCGACGCTTTGCAACTGTGCATCTATCTTGGCGGCCAACGGCCGATGCAGCTGCTGCGTATGCGCGCCGCGGACGTAGACCTCGCGGCCGACACCGTGACCCTGTTCGACGGCAAGGGCGCACGCTCTCAACCGCGAGCGCATGTCCTGCCGCTGGTGAAGGAATCCCACGCGATCCTCGAGCGGCGCCTAGCCAGCATCAAGAACGGTACGCCGCTCTTTTCCACGGACGGCGAGACGTACGTCCGCGTTGAGACTGTCGGTGCGTTGGTGTCGGATATTAGCGAGGAGATGCTGAAGGCCGACCCGGCCGAGGCGCGCGAGACCTTCCAGCTGCGTGACCTGCGGCGCACGGCCGAGACCATACTCGCGTCGCTTAAGGTCTCGAGCGACATCCGGGCACAGTTGCAGTCACATGGTCTCGGTGGCGTACA